>Ga0315281_10013470_pt1 | contig 11064 bp, 6 predicted proteins | sample YL17G07_0_MG_FD_204540 | JGI IMG/M metagenome (GOLD analysis project Ga0315281, IMG submission 204540) | Sediment microbial communities from Yellowstone Lake, YNP, Wyoming, USA - YL17G07_0 | ecosystem: Environmental > Aquatic > Freshwater > Lake > Sediment | place: USA: Wyoming | collected... | reverse complement strand
GTCTATCAAATTGAGAGAAGCTATCGGATCAAACCTCTTTTATTTCTCGGCGCGGCCGCCGTCCATTCGATCCAGCACGTCAAAGGCGATATCTTCGCCGCGTCCAACGTGGATGGCAGGATCGTCGTCTTCGAACTTCCTAGATAAAAGGGATACGCCGAGCGCTGATCGGCGGCAGGACCCGCTCCGCGACCACCTCAATACTTCTGCCAATCCGGTTTATTGTCGTAAACCCACCTGTAATAGAAAGCCCGTTGAAGTCCGGAAGCGGCTTCCTCGTCGATCATGCATGTCGCCTGAGGATGCATCTGGAGGATGGACGCCGGGACCATGGCTGTCACCGGTCCTTCGACGGCCTGCGCAATCGCCTGCGCTTTTTTCTTTCCGAAGGCCAGAAGCAGGCACATCCGGCAGTCCATGATCGTTCCCAATCCCATGGTGATCACGTGATGAGGGACGGCCTCCTCGCCGCCGAAGAGAGCGGCGTTGTCCCTTCGTGTCTGCGCCGTCAAGGTCTTGATGCGCGTCCTGGAGGCCAGCGATGAAGACGGCTCATTGAACCCGATATGTCCGTCTGTTCCGATACCGAGGATCTGGATGTCGATGCCGCCTGAGGCGTGGATCCGGTCTTCGTAAGTATGGCAGCTTGCCGGAATATCGCTGGCCAGCCCGTCCGGGATGTTCACCCGGTCTTTTCGGATGTTGATCTGGCGGAATAAGTTGTCCCGCATGTAGCTGTGATAGGATGCGGGGTGGGACGGATCAAGGCCGACATATTCATCCAAGTTGAACGCCGTCACCTGGCTGAAATCCAACCCTTCGTTCTTGTGCATCTTGATCAAAAACTGATAGAGCTGAAGAGGGGATTGTCCTGTGGCGAACCCGAGGACGGCCTGCGGTTTCGCTCTGAGGAGGCGGGCGATGATCCTGGCCGCAAGATAGCTGGACTCGAAGCTGTCTGGCTGAATGATGATTTCCATGGGGTTATTATACCAATTTCTCCTTTGTCATTACGAGGAGTTCGGGGCCATGGCAAGTAATTCTTTTTCCGGTGTCAGGCCAATTTAGGGCGGGGTCCTGTCGCGGCTCTTCCCCGGCCGTGCTCGCCGCCAGGCCGTTGCGTGCGGGCGGGGAGCCCCTTCGCCGCGCCACCCCTGCTCGACGAGCGGCGCCCCGGAAAAAGAATTACTTCGAGGGCCATGGCAATCTCATCGGCTTTGGTGTTTATTCCTTATAAGGAAACCGGCTTCATTCGCGGGGCGAGGATCTGGATGATACCCAAAGCCAAAAGATAGGCTGAGCCAGCGACGATAAAAAGCGTGTAATAGCTTCCTGTCGGTTCGAGAATATGTCCTGCCGCCGCCGAGAAAAGCATCCCACCGACGGCGCCAGCCATTCCGCCCAATCCCGTTACCGAGCCAACGGCCTTCTTGGGGAACATATCGGAGGCGAAGGTGAAGATGTTCGCCGACCAAGCTTGGTGGGCTGCGGCGGCAAGGCCGATGAGCAAAACAGCCATCCAGAGCTTCGAGGCGTTCGAAGCTGTAACGATGGGAACCACGCATAAGGCGCAGACGAGCATCACGAGCTTCCGGCTTCTGTTCACTGTCCAGCCTTTTTTTATAAAAGACGACGACATCCATCCACCGCCAATGCTGCCGACGTCTGCTATCAGGTATATGATAATGAGAGGCGGACCCAGCGCGGCGAGTGAGAGGTGGAATTTCGCATTGAGGAATTTGGGCAGCCAGTAGAGATAGAACCACCAGATGGGGTCGGTCAGGAACTTGCCGAGGACGATGGCCCATGTCTGTTTATATTTCAGCAGCCGAATCCAGGGGATCTTATCCGAGGCCGGATCCTGGGGATCGCTGAGGATGTGGGCTAACTCGGCGCGGCTCAGGCCGCGCTTTTTTTCCGGCACTTCGTAGAGGGCGAACCAGAAGATAAGCCAGAGAAAGCCGATCGCTCCTGTGGCGATAAACGCGAACGGCCAGCCGAACTTGATCGTAAGCCATGGCACGACGGCCGGCGCGATGACGGCGCCGACGTTGCATCCGGCATTGAATAGGCCTGTAGCGAAAGCTCTCTCTTTGCGGGGGAACCATTCGGCGACGGCTTTGATGGCCGAAGGGAAATTGCCGGATTCGCCCAGTCCGAGGGCGAAACGGGCCAGGCCAAAGCTGAGGGCGCTTCGCGCGGCCGCGTGGAGCATGGCTGCCACGCTCCAAATGATCAGGGAAGCCGCGTAGCCGACCTTGGTGCCGAACGTGTCGATGAACCGTCCGAACAAGGCCAGACCCAGGGCATAGGCCGTTTGGAAGGCCGTGACGATATAGCCGTATTCGATCTCGCTCCAGCCGATGACCTTTTGGAGGTGCGGGGCGAGGATGCCGAAGACCTGGCGGTCGATGTAGTTGATGGTCGTCGCGGCGAAGAGAAGGGCGCAGACCGTCCAGCGAAAATGGCTTGGTCTTTCGCGGATTTCGTCTGGACCTCGGATCATGAGCCAGTCCCTTTTCATCATACTCATTAAGCCTGGATTTACAAGCCGTTTTTTGACTTGGCGGAGTTCTTGTGTTATGGATTATTCGGGCGAAGAAAATTGAGGCTTCAGCGCGCTTTTTTTCCGATTTTCATGGCCTTCCTGGCGCTTTCCCTTGTTCTCGCCGGCTGCAAAGGCTCGTCCTCCGCGTCGGCCGGCAAAAAGAAAAAACTCACCCTGGCCGTCATTCCCATGGGCACGACGCACGAATTCTGGAAGGCCATTCACGCCGGCGCGCTGACCGCGGCGCTCGAGCTCGGCGTCGAGATCGTCTGGAAAGGCCCGCTCAAAGAAGATGACCGGAACGAGCAGGTCCAGATCGTCGAAACTCTGACGAACGCCGGTGTCGATGCTCTCGTCCTGACGCCGATGGACGACCGGGCGCTCGTCCCACCGGTCATCGAAGCGAAGCGGATGGGCATCCCGACCATCATCTTCAACTCCGCCCTGCAGGGCGATCATCACGTCGCCTATATTTCGACCGATAACGAAAAAGGCGGCGTGCTCGCGGCCGAATACATCGGATCGCTCATGAACGGGAAGGGGAATGTCATTCTCATACGCGTCTTGGCCAGCGTCGAGGGCAGCACCAAGCGCGAAGAGGGATTTCTGCGGACCATCCGGGAGAGATTCCCGGCCGTGCGGATTCTGTCGGACAACCAGTATGCCGGCGTGACGACGGAGACGGCCTACCAGACGAGCGAATACCTTCTGAACCGGTACGCGGAAGTCGAGGCCATTTTCACACCCAACGAGTCCTCGACCTTCGGCTGCCTGCGGGCGCTCGAGGACCACAGCCTCGCCGGAAAGATCATCCACATCGGGTTCGACTCTTCGAAAAAACTCATCGAGGCCCTTGAGCAAAAAAAGATCCAGGGGCTTGTCTTACAAGACCCCTTCGGCATGGGCTATCAAAGCGTCAAAACGGCCGTCGCCTATTTAAGCGGGCAACCGTACGAAAAATATATCGACACGGGCGTCTTCCTGGCCACTCCGGAGAACATGAACGAGCCCAAAATGAGAAAACTCCTCGCACCCGACCTGTCGATCCTCGACAAATAAAAATATATGATCCTCTTCCATCTTTTGGAAAATCTTAAAACGCGTCTCTCCATCGAGAAAGCTAAACCTTCGACGGTCGCTCCGGCCGTCCCCGGATCTTCTCCCTCATTATTAGCCGCACAAAATGGAAGAGAACCCAGATTAAGGAGGACAACATGGCTAAAGCGACGCTCATTATTTTCCTCGCCGCAGTTTTAATCGGAGTGTCATTCACCATGGAAAAAATCCAACAGCCAAAAGCTCCCGACGCAAAATCGTATTTCGATAACGGCGGACGGCTTCGCCTCATCTCCTCGAGCCATCAGGACATCGCCTGGATGGACAGCCCGCAGAAATGCATTCAATACCGCGATGAACACTGCATCACGCCGGCGCTTGAAATGATGGCCAAGAATCCCGATTACTGCTTCGTCATGGAAAACATGCTCAACCTGATGGAATACATCGAGCGGCATCCCGACCGGAAGGCGGACATCCTCCGTTATACAAAGGAAGGCCGCCTGGAATGGGGCGCCACGTTCAACCAACCTTATGAATCGCTCCTCTCCGGGGAAGAGCTCGTCCGCGAGGTTTACTTCGGCCGCCGCTGGCTCAAAAAGAATTTCCCCGGCTGCGACGCCCTCGTCTATTTCAACCCGGACGTTCCCGGCCGCGCCCTCCAGATGGAGCAGATCCTGAGCAAGGCCGGCGTCCCTTATATGGTCATCAGCCGCTATCATGAAGGATTCTACCGCTGGGCCAGCCCTGATGGGTCGTCCGTTCTCGCCTATTCGCCCGGCCATTACACGAATTCGTCGGCCATGCTCAATGCCAAGCCGGTCGAGGGAGCCAAGGCCATTGCCCAGAAGCTGGCCAAGTGGACCCCTTATTATCAAAAGCATAACATCCCGCCCGAATTTCCGCTGCTCAATTCCGTGGATTTCTCCAAGCCGACGGATTTCGGCCCGCTCATCGATCTCTGGAACGGACAGCAAAAGACGAGGGCCGGCGCACCCGCGTCACGGATGCAATATTCCTCGACGCGCGGATTCTTTGAGTCGCTGGCGAAGAATGATCCGGCATTCGAGCGGGTCATGGGCGAACGGCCGAACCTGTGGCTTTACATCGACGGACCCACTCACCACTGGGCGATTTCCGCCCATCGGGACGCGGGTTTTCTCCTGCCCGCAGCCGAGACCTTCAACACGGTCAACGCTTTGCTCGAGCGTAGCTTCAAAGACTATCCGGCGAAGACCATGGAAGAAGCCTGGCTGGCCGCGATCTATCCCGACCACGGTTGGGGCGGCAAGGAAGGACAGATCACGGACCGGCTCTTCCGGAAAAAATATGAGTTTGCCCGGGACAAAGGGAAAGAAATGCTGACCCGCGCCCTCCAGGCGATCGGCGCGCGCGTCAAGACCGATCCCGCCAAGGGCCGGCCGTTCGTCGTCTTCAACACGCTTTCCTGGCCGCGCACCGGCCCGGCGACGGTCACAGTCAAAAGGACGCCGGCCCCCTTTATCATTCAGGATGGGCAGGGCAGGGTCATGCCTCATCAAATACTGCCCCCGCTTCCGGGCCAATCTCCGGAGGACCTCCGCCTCGAGTTTATCGCCCAGGACGTGCCGGCTCTCGGATATAAGGCTTTTTATATGACCCAGGCCGAGATCCATCTGTTCGTTCAACCGCAAGTGGTGGCGGTCCCTCTGCGTCAGGATGCGGATCAGTTCGAGAATGAATTCTATAAGATCGAGCTCGTTCCCGGCGGGGTCAAGAGCATTTTCGACAAAGAGCTCAAGCAGGAGATCTTGAACTCGCGGAAATTCCTGGGCTTCGAGGTCTTCACGATGCGGTCCGTCGGGGAGGACGCCGGCGAGTTCAGCCGGGTCCAGCAGCCGACCATGGAAGGGTTCGACAAGCTCAGCGCGCACAAGACGCCGTGGAAATTCGAAGCCGAGGAGTCGGGGCCGGTCAAGTTCGTGTTCGGCATGACCCAAACGATGGCCGATTGCGCTATCAAAGAGAGACTCATCGTTTACAATTCGATCAAGCGAATCGATTGCGAAGTCTCCCTGCTGGGATGGGACGGCTCCCCCTATCGCGAATACCGCCTGGCGATGCCGGTGGCCGCGCTGGAGGGCCGAGTCGCCTACGAAGTACCGATGGGGGTCGTCGAGGTGGGGAAGAGCGAAGTCCCGGGAACGGGCGGACCCGCCTACGGGAGCCTCGTCTATGACGAGCCCATTTCCCAGATCCGGCCGAGGGAGGTCCAGAATTTTCTGAACGTGAGCGATTCCCGTTTCGGCCTGACGATGAGCACGAGCGTCGCGGTCAACGATTACCGGGACCCGACGAGCGATCCCGTGAACTACCCCGTCCTCCAGGCAGTGCTTCTCGCCACGCGCCGAAGCTGCCACGGGGAGGGGAACTGGCATCTCCAGGAAGGCGATCATCATTTCCGGTTTTCGGTGGTTTCACATGCGCCGGGCTGGCGGAACGGCTACCGCCCCGGCATCCAGGCCAATGTCCCTTTCTTTGCGGTGATCGATCTTTCGCCGGCGGCCGGCGCTTCGCTTCCCGAAGTCAAAAGCTTTTTCTCGGCCTCCGCGGGGAACATCGTCTTCAGCACGATCAAGAAAAACGAGGACGACGATTCCGTGATCGTGCGCTGCTATGACATCGAGGGAAAGGACGCCGACGTCCAAATGGATTTCTTCGCGCCCATCGAGAAAGCCGAGCTCGTCAACATGATCGAAGAGGAGGGGAAGACGATTCCCTCCCAGAAAAACAGCCTTAAGCTGAAGGTCGGCCACCACGCCATCGAAACAGTGAAGCTCTATCCGTCCAAGCTCAGGCGCGACTAAGATCTCCAGAGGCTTTTTGACTTCACCCTGGGCCTGTGCTATAAGCCTTGGTCGAGTGGCAAAATCCATGGCGGACATCGCGAAGGACGTCCGGTCTTTCACCCTCGGCACGGCGATCAGCCGGGTCATGGGGCTTGTCCGCGAGCAGGTCTTCGCCTACCTCTTCGGCGCGGGCATGTCGACCGACGCGTTCAACGCGGCTTTCCGCATCCCCAACCTCCTCCGCGACCTCTTCGCCGAAAACGCCCTGTCCGCCGCCTTCGTGCCCGTCCTCACGGAGCAGAAGAAGAAAGGGAAGGAGGCTCAAAATCTTTTTGCCTCCAACATTCTGAACACTCTCTTGGTCTTCGTCGGCGCCGCCACCCTCGCCGGGATCGTCTTTTCGACCTGGCTGGTGCGGTTCATCGCTCCGGGATTCGAAAAGATCCCCGGAAAAGTCGGCCTGGCCGGAAACCTGACGGCCGTCATGTTCCCGTTCCTCTTGTTCATTGCCCTCGCGGCCTGGGCGATGAGCTTCCTCAACACCGAAAACGAATTCTTCATCCCCGCGCTCGCGCCGTCGTTTTTCAACGTTTTCTCAATCGTCACCCCGGTCGCGCTCTACGCCTATCTCAAAGCGAGGGGGGTCGATCCAATCTACGGGATGGCCATCGGTGTGACCGTCGGCGGTCTGATGCAGCTTGTGGTCCAGGGGCCGCGGCTCTTCAAGCGGGGCTTTCGCTACTGCTTCTACCTGAATTTCAGGGACCCGGAATTCCGCAAGGTCATGGCCCTCTTTGTCCCGGTGGCGATCGGGCTCTCGGGCTCGCGGATCAACATCTTCGTCAATACGATGATCATCTCCCTCCTCCCCGAGCGCAGCCTGACCTGGCTGAACTACGCCTTCCGGATCCAGCATCTTCCCCTGGGACTGTTCGGCATCGCTGTCGGCACGGTCGCCCTGCCGGCATTCTCCCGGTTCGCGGCGGAAGGAAACATCGAAGAGACGAAGCGGATGCTTTTCGATTCGCTGAAAATGGTCCTTTTCCTCACGATCCCGACTTCGGCGCTGATCGCGTTCCTGGCCAACCCCATCACGAGCGTCATTTATGAGCACGGCAAGTTCCGCGCCGCCGATACTCCGCCCGTGGCGAGCATCCTTGTCCTCTACATGATCGGCGTTCCTTTCATCTCCGCTCTGCGCAACGTGGCCGGCGTTTTTTATGCCTCCAAGGATGCGAGAGCGCCGATGGTGGCGAGCTTCGCCTCGGTCGGCGTTAATATCATCCTCAACCTCTCCTTGATGCGCGTTTTGGGATACCGGGCCTTTCCGCTCTCGGCGACGATCGCCGCCGTCGTCAACATCCTCATTCTGGTTCTTCTTCTACCGAAAAAAATCGGAGCTTTCGACCATAAGCCGCTGCTGAGGTATATGAGTTTCCTGACGATCGCCTCGCTCTTGGGCGGCGGGGCCGCGGGCGCTCTTTTTTATCTTCTGCGGTCGGCGGCCGGAAGTTCTTTCCCCGTCAAGCTCGTCGGCGTGATCTTGTGCGGCGGGGCCGGGCTCCTGATCTTTTTTGGAATCTGCCGGATGCTTGGCGTTCACGAAGTCCGGGCGTATGTGAAGAGGTTCGTGAAGATCTAAAAGGTATGGTCATCGCGAGCCCGCAGGGCGTAGCGATCATACCAATTTGATAAAGGTGATCCTTCTCCGCTCCTTTCGGTTGCTCGCGATGGCAGGGAATTTTCTTAATATTAAGGCTAGAGCCAAGTTTTCTTTTCTGGATTCGGCGCGGGTGACGTCGATCGGGGCGCCCCGGCGCCCGCAGCGAAAGGACTCCCCAGGGCGATGGATGAAGCGAGGACGACGGGGCTGATCGACGGCAGGACCCGCCGCGCCATTTTTCATGACTTAAAGCGAAGGGACGAGTTCGACGAGGAACTGCTTCGAGATGCTCCGCCAGATGAACCGGTCGGCCCGGATTTCCCGCGAAAACAAATAACACAGAAGGCTGCCGAAGTCAAAAACCCGCTCCGTAACGCTTTCTTTTTTATTTCCCGTTCGATAAAACTTGACAACTTAGCCAAGATGTTGCATTTAACTAAAGAGAGACGCAACATATAGTATTAGTCAAGTTTCTTGTTTCTTCCCCGACTAAAATAAAGGAGGGCCGGGAGAAGAAACGCGGCGTTTCATTCTCCCTTTTTTCAGCCGGTTACGCCTTAGATGAGGCCCTCCATTACATATTTTTTCTTGCCGGGCTAAATAATGTCAGAGAAATTTCGGAAAGTCAATCATCTTTTGGGGTCAAATGACGGGCTATTTTGAAACTCTTTTTTCGCCTCCAAAGGTGAGAGACGCCGGAAGGGATGATAAATTTTTGTGAAAGGGGAAGGGGAGTGAACCTCAAAGCGTTTATCGAAGGGAAAATCGAAGAGATCAAAAGGACGGCGGGCGGCGATAAGGCCATTTCCGCCCTGTCCGGCGGCGTGGACAGCTCCACGTGCACGGCGCTTGCGGCGAGAGCTCTGGGCGCCAACCTCAAGAACATTTTCATCGATGACGGCCTGATGCGCGAGAAAGAGCCGGAACAGGTGCGGCAAATCTTTCGGGACCTCGGCATCAAGGTCGAGATCATCAACGCTCAGGCCGAGTTCTTCGCTTCGCTTGAAGGCAAGCTTGATCCGGAGGAGAAACGCAAGGCCTTCCGCCACACGTTCTATTCCGTCTTCGGAAGAGCGGTCAGGGAGAGCCGAGCGAGGTTCCTCATCCAGGGGACGATCAAAGCGGATATTATCGAGACGAAGGGCGGGGTCAAGACCCAGCATAATATCCTGGAACAGATCGGTATCGATCCGGATAAAGGATATGGATTCAAGGTGATGGAGCCGCTTAGGGACCTGTTCAAGGATGAGGTGAGGAAAGTGGCCAAGGCGGTCGGCCTTCCGCAGGAAATCTACGCTAGAATGCCTTTCCCGGGGCCGGGACTGGCGACGAGGATCATCGGCGAAGTCACGCCCCAGCGGGTGGCGGTTGTCCGGAAAGCGACCGTGATCGTCGAAGAGGAGATTGCTCGGCTCAAGCCCTTCCAGGCCTTCGCCGTCCTCCTCAATGACCAGGGCACGGGCATCGAGAAAGGGAAGAGAACATTCGGGAACATCATCATTATCCGCTCCGTGGAAAGCAAGGACGCCCTGAAGGCCGGAGTGACAAAGGTCCCCTGGACGGTCCTGACGAAAATCACGAAGAGGATCACCAAGGAAATCCCGCAGGTGACGCGCGTGGCTTACGAGCTCACGGCCAAGCCGCCGGCCACCATCGAATATATTTGATATTTGGTTCCGCGGACCTCTGTGGACCCCTCTTGAAGTCCTTTCCTATAAACGAATACAATGGATTCCTGAACACCTCTCCGGAAAGGAGGAACCATGCCGTTCATCAAAAAGAGGAATCCTGGCGTTAATACGTTGGGGATATTCGTCCCCGGCGACCCGCGCATCGACGAAGAATCCAGGCAGCGGGCCTATAATATCGGGACCATGACGGCCAAGCTGCTGGCCGAAAGGCTTCGCCTCCCGGACGGAGTCCCTCCCAATGTTTTCTTTGGCTCGCGTCTCGTTGACAGCGAAAAGACCGCGGACACGGTCGCCCAGGAACTGAAGGATGCCGGCGCGGAAGCTTTGTTCATCGTTCCCGACACCTGGTTCTTCCCGGGCAAATCCGCGATGGCCCTCACGGCCCATTTTCCTCCGAGCACGCCCCTCGCCTGTGTCGGCGGCAATAACGCACCTAAGCCGGGCGTAGTCGGCATCGACGCTCTGGTCGGCGCCTACGCCCAAACCGGGCGCCTCTGCCCCATGGTCATCGGGACGATGCCCGAGACTGGCATGAATCCGGAATTCGAGGCGAAGACCAAGGACGAGATCGCAGACCTCGCCTCTGCCGTCCTGGCTGCGGTCGCGCTCAGGGGGAAGCGCTATCTCTCCGTGGACACCGATTCCATGCAGATGGAGACGGCGCTGAATCATGTCCACGCGGCCCGCCGCTTCTTCGGCCTCGAATCGACCCGCGAATCCATGAAGATCTTCGCCGACATGCTCCAGAAAAAGGGAGGGTATGACCCGGAAGAGCTCAGAGCGCTTCGCGATTGGGTGATCAACGTCAAGTTCAAGAACCGCATTTTCAATAACACGGAGGAGATCGTCGAGCGCGGCCTCCCGGTCTACACAAGCCTCAAGATCCATCCTCCCGCCCTGACCGGCAAAGACAGAAAGAAATTAGACGAGGGCCTGGCGCTTTATCTCATCATCCGGAACTACATGCGGGACATCCATGCCGTCGGCGGCGGCTGGACGAACCAACTCGCCTGGGGCTCGGACCGGCGCGGCATCCCCTTGACAACGGCCGATATCGCCGAATCGCTCTTCAATTCAAGCGAAGACCACGCCGGGAAAAAGACGGTCGTCCCGTTCGCGACGGAAAACGACATCCAGGGCCTCCTGACGATGCTGGCTTATTGCTATCTTGCGGGAGGAAAGCCCACGCTTTTCATGGATTTCCGCAAGGTCTACGAGCCTTGGGAGATCGAGAAGAAAGCGAAGGAACTCGGCCTCGATCTCAGCGCCTTCAAGAGA
>Ga0315281_10013469_pt1 | contig 11065 bp, 7 predicted proteins | sample YL17G07_0_MG_FD_204540 | JGI IMG/M metagenome (GOLD analysis project Ga0315281, IMG submission 204540) | Sediment microbial communities from Yellowstone Lake, YNP, Wyoming, USA - YL17G07_0 | ecosystem: Environmental > Aquatic > Freshwater > Lake > Sediment | place: USA: Wyoming | collected... | reverse complement strand
ATCCAGAGGCCAACCAGCAGCTCTGGCAAGAGGTCGACGAGCAGCAGTTTCCGGCCGAGCTGCGTCGGCGGCTCTCGCGCAACGGGTTTCGGTTGGGATTGCTCGATGGGCAGATCCCCGCCGTGCTCTCGAAACTCCTGGAGATAAGAGACGAATCTCGCCCGACGGGGGGGACCAGCCAGATCGACCTGGCCGAGCTGGATTGCGAGGGGCCGCCGATAAAGCGGCACTTGGAAATCCGCGCCGGCCAGCCGAAGATGATCGTCACCTCCGGCGTGTACGACCAACTGCCGGTGCTGATCTCGGAGTCGGGCGAGCTCGGCGGCGAGACCTACTCCCAGGCCCAGGCCGTCCTGGTGGTGAAGACGTTCCCCCAAGGTGACGGCCGGGTCCGAGTCGAGCTGGTGCCCGAACTACAGCACGGCGAACTCCGCCAGCGCTGGGTCGGCCAGGACGGGATGTGGCGTTTGGAGGCGGGCCGGCAGCAACGGGTGTTCGAGGAGATGGCCTTCTCGGCGACGCTTTCTCCCGGCTGCATGCTGCTGGTGAGCAGTCTGCCCGACCGGCCGGGCAGCCTCGGTCACCACTTCTTCACCGAGGACAACGGCAAGCCGCAGCAGAAGCTGCTGGTGCTGCGGCTCGCCCAGACGCAGCACGAGGGGCTGTTCAGCCCGCGGAGGACGCTGTCGCTAGAACAGTAGCCAGCAGACGGCAGTCGTTACGGGGACGGCCGCGCCTCGATTGTGTAACTGTTCCAAGAACCGGCTGTAACTCTCTCGATGCCCCGCAGCCGCCCGATGAGGGCGTCGCTTGCGGCGGACCGTAAAAAAACTGGCCGAAGTCTGCTTCTCAAGTGGGCCTGAGACGAATCCCTTTCTTCGGCACGTCATTTGCTACGCCTCCTTGGACGTTCGGATGCTGTTTTCCACTTTCAAGGAGGAGTCAGATTATGAACCGAGTAACCATCTCAAGTTTCACGCTCCTGGCAGTCCTCTGCTGCGGATCGTCAATCCGTGGCCAATGCAGCACGGCTGTGTCGACCAAGGCCGCTGGAGCGTACGCGTCGACGCCGCTTTCGGACCCTCAACCGCCCTCTTCGCCGGCGCCGGTCAGGGACACTGAGCGGCCTGATCGTCTATGGCTCTACTTGGACTCCGCGGGGATTCGGATTGCCACGAATTCGGACCAAGCCGAGCAATTGAGGAAGAGCAGGCTCCCCAACGTCGCCCTCGTGGTGGCTTGTCGGGAGCTGCATGTCACGGGAATCCAAGCGAACGGCAAGTCGGGCGTTCGAGTCGTCTGCCATCAGGCCGACTTTGGCATAGTGCGCGGCCTCAAAGGTCCGGATCACCGACTCAACGGTCGGGCCCAAGTGCTGCAGTACGACTCCGACGCCGGGATCCGACTGTGCGACGCCGAGCTGACCGTCGATCGTTATGGCGACAAAGCTCCGGACAGGATCACCGCAAAGGAGATCTCCGTAGACCTAGACGACTTGGGCGTGACGCTCCGCGGCGTCCGAACGGAGGAGCCTCAGGCAAAAGAGCCGACACAGCCGGAAGACGAGTCACCACCGACCGCAACGGTGCCGCCGAAGCTATCCCTCCCGGCACCGTAGCGTGCCCCCACCGGCCAGAGATGTACCACCACGGGCCGCATTCACGACACCGAAGCCACCCGTGCCCGTGAAGGAGGGACCGCAGTGATGATCCTCTACTTGGCGGCGCCCAGGGCCCCGCGGACGGTCTCCAACTGACCGGCCGAACCGAGCTTCTGGTTCTTCTGCGCGATATAGTCCGCGTAGGCTTGCATAAAGACCTTGCCGGGCGGGCGGAGATCGAAGTTCTCCGGCTTGTCTCGGAACGACTCGCGGTGGATGGCACACCAGACCAGCCGGCCGTCGGTGTCGATGTTGACTTTGCAGACGCCCAGCTTGGCCGCCGGCAGGTACTGATCCTCGGGCACGCCGCTGGTGCTGGGCATCTTGCCGCCGGCCTGGTTGATCCGCTCGACCCACTCCTTCGGCACGCTGCTCGATCCGTGCATGACCAGCGGAAACCCCTTTGGGAGCACCTTCTGGATCTTCTCCAGCACGTCGAAGTGCAGGCTCTGGGAACCGGAGAACTTGTACGCCCCGTGGGAGGTGCCGATGGCCACCGCCAGCGAATCGCAGCCGCTTTTCTCGACGAATTCGACCGCCTGGGCAGGGTCGGTCAGGCGGACACTGCCGACGATGTCCTCTTCGACCCCGCCGAGCTGCCCCAGCTCGGCCTCGACCGCAATCCCCTTCTGATGGGCCCGCTCGACGACCCGGCGGGTGATCTCGATGTTCTTGGGCAACTTCTCGTGCGAGGCGTCGATCATCACCGAGCTGTAGAAGCCGCTATCGATGCAGTCATAGCAGGCTTCCTCGGTCCCGTGGTCCAGGTGGACGGCGAAGATGGCCTCGGAGAAGATCTCGTCGGCCGTGCGGATCATAGCCTCGAGGAAGCGTTTGTCGGTGTAGTCGCGGGCGCCGCGGGAGATCTGGAGGATGAACGGGGCACTGCGTGCCCGATCTACCGGACCGTCGTTCGATTTCGACTTACCCAGGTTCCCCCGAAACAGCCCCACGGTCTGCTCCAGGTTGTTGATGTTGTAGGCCCCCACGGCGTACTTGCCGTAGGCCTGTTTGAACAGTGCGTTGGTCGTAACGATCATGGCTATCCTTCAGTTTTCTACCCCGGCGTCGGCAGGCCAACCGTTGGCCCGGCCACACTGATACGATGGTCCGATTTCCGCAACCCGGCAATTTTACGTCGCTCCTGACGGGCGTGCCAGGGGGTCCTGTGGTGGCTGGCCAAGCCCCCTCTGTTGCAGGGTAACGCCGGCGGGTGGCTGGAGGTCAGCCGCAGGCTGCCCCCAGCACGCTTTCTGGGGGCTCGCTCCGCTCGACCCCAGCCACCCAGGGCGCCGAGTTGCCGGGTGCAGGACAGGGTTCGCTAGGTCGAGGAACGGGATTTGCAGAAGCCCCTCTGGCGCTCGGCCCGGCGATTCCAGAAGGCTTCCAGCGGGGCCGTGTCACTCAGTTGGTCGCAGCAGAGCTGCAACTGGGGCTCCCCGCCCTCTCGCCAGAATTTCTCCGTGCCTTTCATGCGACGGTTGATTTGCTTGATCTTCGATTCGCCCAAAGCGGTGGTGATCGGCAAACCTTGGCGACGGTATGCGTCGTACCGCATCCGCGACGCATTGTTGCTCAGATACCCCTGGCATTGGCGTAAGGCTTCTCCGCGATCTGGGTTTTCCGCCTCCGCGATCAGGCCCTCTAATTCCGCTAGCACGCAGCTTACCTCTCCCCGCCAAACCGCGGGCATCCACCGGCAATAGCGTTGCCAGCAGTCGTTCATGTCCGAACTGCTCTCGATGGCCGCCGTGTAGACGTAGGCGATCGCGTGCATCAGGTCCACGACCGGCGTGTATTGCGAAAACCGCTCCCGGTGGGTGTGCCAATTCGCCGCCAGACCATCCCCCAAAAACACCTTTCGCGGTGCCGCGGCAAAACCGCGATGCCAAGCTTCCACTTCCGCCAGACGCCCCAAATCCTCGTAGCCCCCCAACGTGCCCACCACGCTTCGCACCAACGGCGGCGGAGACCATCGCTCGGGCTGGGAAACCGGCATTGCGGACGCGGTCGTCCCCGAGGGAATCTGGGATCTCTCTTCGCTGCCCGTGCCGGCTCGCGTGCGTTTCATCTCCAACACCCGCGGGATCACAAACAGCGGATCCAGCAAGCACGCGGGAATCTCCGGCAACGGGTCCTCCGCAAATTCCTGACTCTGGAAGGTTGTCACGCAAGCCATCTTCGGCTCCCGCCACCAGTTCCGCCGCTCCCCCGGCTCCTTCGGCGTTCCCCAACGTTCGTCGCGCACCTGCATCCGTCCGCCATCGACGATCACCGCCGCCACCCGCCCTTCCCAACCGTTCGCCGGCGCGTCGGCCGGCACACCCCGCTTCTGCTCGGGCAGCGGCCGCCCCTCAAACGCCACACACCGCGCCTCGCGCTCACAGAGCCGCTCTCGACCAATCCGCTGGGAAATCCGTGCGCAACGCTTCGCCGAAATCTCCAGTTCCGCCAGGTCTCGCAGGTCGGCGCCGGCCTCCTCATAGGAGCGATTCCGGGTCGAAGCCGAAACCACCTTCGCTTCCACCGCTGGACTACACTCCGCTTCCACCGCACAACCCATCGCCGCTGCCTGAGGGAAAAAAATCCCGCCGACACGACGGGCACCGCCACACCGGCTCCCCCCATTCCGCCTCCCCGCGGCGCAACAGGAGCTTCCTCTTCCGCGGCGGTTTCTTCACCAACTCCCCGTGACAGCAAGGGCACGCCATCTTCTTGTCCAAATGGTCTGCCTGCGCCTGGAGAAGCGACTCCGCCACGCGCAGGGAAACTCGATCTGCCAGACCGAAGACTTCTCTCTCCAGATCGTTCAATCGCAGCGTCGCCAGATCACGACCCCCTTGCGTCAACTCCTCTACGAGCATTGCGGCGACGCGTTGCACCAAATCGTTCGCGGCCTGCGACATGGGAAGCCTCCTTGCTTCGCTCGGGGTTCCATCTTGCCCACTTTCCATGCCGCGTATTATGAACTACCCCCCGTTTGGCGACCAACCGCAAAATCCGTTGCGAACCCTGTCTTGCACCCGGTTTAGCACGCGGGTCGCATTCGGGGTTGTTCTCTCTGGCAGCGTACGGGTACCATTGAAAGGTTGTGGGAAGCCGGACGCGCGACGCAGCCTCTCGAGAGCCCCTCTTCTAAGCCAGATGGTTTCCCGTGGTGGCCCCCGTTTCTCCTGGCCGTGATGCCAGTTGCCGGGGCTTCCGAAGGACATCGCTCCCGGCGGCCGCCCGCAAGGTACAAGGATGCTGCCTTTCATCTCGTCGATCGCTCTACCTCGCAGGCCGGCTCTGGCGATCTGTCTGCTGGCCGGTGTGCTGGTGGCCGGGTCGGCGCGGGCGGACGAGGCCGACGACCAATTCGCGGTGGCAGCCGGACACTACGCCCGGCAGCAGTGGAAGCTGGCCGTCGAGGAGTTCCAGGTGTTTCTCCGGAAATACCCGACTCACCCCAAAGCCAGCCAGGGCACGTTCTTCCTCGCCGAGGCCCAGTTGCAGGTGGGAGATTTCCGCGGGGCCGAGGCGGGTTTCCGAGAGTACCTCAAGCGGGAACCGGGCGGGCAGTTCGCGCGTCCGGCGCTGTTTCGCTCCGGCGAAGCCGCCTATCTGACCGGCAAGGCCGACCTGGCCAAGGCCGATCTGGAACAGTTCCAATCCACGTATCCGCAGGACAACCTGAACGCCTACGTGCTGCCCTACCTGGGCGACATCGCGCTGGGTCGCGGGGACGCGGCAGCGGCCGCCAGATACTACCGGGACGGCCTCAGCCGGTTTCCGCAGGGGCGATTGCAGGACGATTGCCGCCTGGGCCTGGCCCGTGCCTTGGAGAAGCAGAATCAGAACCGTGAGGCCGAACGGCTCTACCTGGCGGTGGCTGCCAAGGCTGGCAACCCCCTGGCCGACGACGCCCAGTTCCATCTAGGGGCCCTGCAATACGCCGAGGGCCGGTACGCCGAAGCCGTCGAGACGTTTGCCGCCTTCGAGACACGACTCAGCCAAAGCCGCTTCAGGCCGAACGCCCGGTTGGGCCGGGGTTGGGCCCTGCTGAAACTCAAGCGGTTGGACGAGGCCGGGCGGGTATTCGAGGGCATCATTTCCGATCCCAAGGTCGGCGTTGACGCCCGCTACTGGCTCGGCCTGGTTCAGAAGGCGCAAGAGCATTGGAAGGCGGCGGCGGAGACGCTGCTGGCGGCCGCTGCGGCCGCTCCGGACCACGAGCTGCTCCCGGCCATCCGCTTCCACGCCGGCGACGCCCTGCTTCGGGCCGGCGACCCGGCGGCAGCCTCCGAGCAGTTCGACCGCGTGATCGCCTCGGGCACCGCTGGGCAGGAGTGGTCGACGGCCGGCAACGAATGGATCGACGACGCCCTGCACGGCAAGGTCCAGGCGGCCTTCCAGGCCGGCGACCACCAGGCGCTCGACCGAGAGGCCGCCGAGTTCGACAAGCGGTTTCCCGACAGCCCCCTGAAAGGCGACGTGCACAGGGTGCAGGCCCGGTCGCTGGTGAAGCGAAACCAGTACGGCCCGGCGGTCAAGCTGCTCGAGCCGCTGCTGTCGGCGGGCAGTCCCGGCGATCAGGACCTGGAGGACCGATACCTCGTGGCCCTGGCCTACCAGGGTCTGGAGCGGCCTCAGGATGCGCTGGCGGCATTGCTGCCGGTGTTGGACTCGGCCCAGGGTCGCCTCAAGTCGGACGCACAGCTCACGCAAGGTTCGCTGCTCTTGGCCGTCGCCCGCTACGGCGAGGCCGCGAGATCGCTGGAGACCTTCCTGGAGGGCAACCCGACCGGCGACGCGGAGGTCAAGGGGCGTGGGGAGCTGGCCATCTGTTATGCCCGCTCCGGCCAACTCGACAGGGCGAAGAAGGTCTACGCCGAGCTGATCGAGAAACACGCCCGGCACAGTCTGGTCCTGCCCACCACGGAACAACTCGCCGAGGCGGCCTACGAGGCAGGCGACAGCCAATGGGCGACAGAATTGTTCCGCCGAATGAAGACCGAAAGCGGCTCCAAGGAGCACGAGCTGAAAGGTCTGGCCGGCTTGGCGTGGAGCCAGTTGAAGGAGGGCCGGTTGGCCGAGGCAGCCGCGACGTTCGAGAAACTGCTCGAGCATGATCCCCCGGCGACGGTCGCCGCGGAAGCGGCCCTGGCCCGCGGGCGGATCTTCGAGCAGCTCGACCGGTCCGACCCGGCGCTGGCCATGTACGACCTGGTCATCGACAAGTACCCCAAGAGCACAGAATACCCCCGGGCCCTATTGGCCGCCGCCCGGCTCCGCGACAAGCTCCAGCAGGATCGGCAGTCGGCGGCACTCTACGAGCGTCTGGCCACGGAGTACCCGCAGCTTGCCGAGGCCGACGCGGTGCTCTACGAATGGGCCTGGGTGCTCAACGATTTGGGCCAAACCGCCGAGTCGACCGCGCTGTTCGAGCGGCTGCGGCGGGAGCATCCGCAGAGCCGCTACCGGGCCGACGCCGTCTATCGGCTGGCAAGGCAGGCGTTTGCGGCGAAAGACTACGCGCGGGCGAGCGAACTGGCTGCCGAGGTCCTCGCCGGCAATCCGGGCGACGCACTCCGGGAGCACGCCCTGTACTTACGGGGCCAGATCGCCGCCGCCCGGGAGGACTGGGACCAGGTCCACCAGGCGTTCTCGGCCTTGGCCAAAGAGTTCCCGAAGAGTCCTAGCCGGCTGGTGGCCGAGTATTGGGTTGCCGAGGCGGCCTATCGGCGTCGGGACTACGAGACGGCCGGCAAGCTTCTGGACGCCCTTGCCCAGCAGATCCAAGGCCGCCCCGACCCGTGGCTGGCCATGATCCCGCTGCGGCGGGCCCAGGTCCTGGCGCAACTGAACAAATGGGACGAGGCCTACGTTATTGCTGCCAAGATCGAGGCCGAGTACCCGGGTTTTGAGCAGCAGTACGAGGTCGACTACCTGATCGGTCGGTGTCTGGCCAGCCGGGCGGATTTTCAGGGGGCCAGAGACTCATACCTCAGGGTCATTCGCTCCCCGGCCGGCGCCAAGACCGAGACGGCCGCCATGGCCCAATGGATGATTGGGGAGACGTATTTCCACCAGAAGAACCATGAGGCGGCCTTGAGGGAGTACCTCAAGGTCGAAATCCTCTATGCCTATCCGACCTGGCAGGCCGCCGCCCTGTTGCAGGCCGCCAAGTGCCGCGACCTGCTGGGCGAGCCGGGCGAGGCCGACAAGTTGTACGCCCGATTGATGAAAGAGCATCCCGGCACGGACTTCGCCAAGAAGGCCGCCCGAAGGATGGCAATACCCCCCGGCGAAAGGGTGGATAGCGATCAATCAGATTGATTCATCGCCGACACGCGCGGGACACGAAGAAGTATAGGGAAGTACGGGCTTTAGGACTTGTGCCGTCCGAAAGGCCGACAGTTCGGAGCCAGTTCGCATGACACAAACCAGAGGGCGTTCTTGGCCGGCGGTCGCCTGGCTGCTGGCGGTGTGGGTCCTGGTCGGTTCGTGGGCCACCGCTGACGCGGTCTTGGCCCAGACCGATCCTGCCGGCCAGCCAGCGGTGGCCACGAGCCCCCAGCACGCGGCCAACAGTGGGCCGGTCACGGATCAAGGGCCCATCCCCACTAAGAACCTGTGGAGCATCATCAAGGAAGGTGGTCCCTTGATGATCCCGATCGGGTTCTGCTCATTCATCCTGGTGGCGTTTGTCTTCGAGCGGACGATCAGCCTTCGCCGGGGCCGGGTGATCCCCAGGCCGTTTGTGAAGCGCTTCCTCAAACAGTTGCGAGAGGGTGAGCTGGATCGCCAGCAGGCGCTGGCACTCTGCGAGGACAGCCGTAGCCCCGTGGCCGAAGTCTTCGCCGGGGCCGTCCGCAAGTGGGGCCGCCCCGCCGTCGAGGTCGAGCAGGCCATCATCGACAGCGGCGAGCGGGTAACCAACGGCCTGCGACGCTACCTGCGGGTGATCAACGGCGTGGCCACCGTCAGCCCGTTGCTGGGGTTCTTCGGGACTGTGACCGGTATGATTCGAGCGTTTAACACCATCGCCACGGCCGATGCCTTGGGCCGCCCGGAACTGTTGGCCAAGGGGATCAGCGAGGCCCTGTTGACCACGGCGGCCGGACTGACGGTGGCCATTCCCGCGCTGATCTGCTACCTGTTTTTCCTCAGCCGCGTGGACCGTCTGATCATCGACATCGACGCCTTGGGGCAGGAAGTGGTCGACACGATTTCGGCCGAACAGTTGCAGGACAAGCAGCAGGCCGCGCCCAAGCCCCGCCGCGAAGGCCGCCACGGCGCGGCCGCGTGAACGGAGGGCAGTAGGCGGTAGGCAGTAGGCAGTAGGCAGTATCCAGTAGGCAGTAGGCGGTTGCCGGAGGATATGTTGTGAAGAATCGAGCCTCCATCGGAAGATCCCTCGCCCCCGATCCCTGACCCCTGGCCCCTGATCCCTGGCCCCTGACCCCTGACCCCTGATCCCTGGCCCCTGACCCCTGATCCCTGCTTCCTGGCCTCTGCCATGCCTCTGAAAACCCATCTCGACGAGCAGCCGACGATGAACCCGACGCCGATGGTCGACGTCGTGTTCCTGTTGATTATCTTCTTCATGGTCGGCACCAGGTTTGCGGAGTCGGAGCGGAAGATCGGGCTGCGGGTGCCGGAGGTAGCCGACAGGGGCGCGCTGAGCGCGGCCCCGCAGCGGAGAGTAGTCAACGTTTTCCGGGACGGCACGGTCACCCTGGATCGCGTGCCGGTGACCCTCAACGAGCTGACCAGCCAATTGGCCGCCGCCCGAAGCCAGTACGCCGACCTGGGTGTCCTGGTCCGCGGCGACGCCCGGGGCGAGTTCCAACTCGTGGCTTCAGTGCTCAACGCATGCAAGCAGGCGGGCATCCGCGACCTGGGTATCTCGGTCCGCTTGACGCGGCAAGAGAAGTAGCCCATGCCTCCCGTTCGACTGGATCGCCTGCTGGACTTTTTCACCGGCATGGGATTGTTAGTGGGGCTGCTCTGGGCGGGACTGGCGGTGCTCACGATTGCCCTGCTGATCCTGATGCAGACCCGCTGGGGTCGGTCCCGGCCGCTGCGCAAGTGTGTGGTCCTTTCCTTGCTGGCCCACCTGCTGCTGGCCGGCTACGCCACCACGGTGGAGATTGCCGCCGGCGGCTTTCAACTGGAGGGGCCGGTAATCCATGTGTCATTGGTGGAGAATGGCTCCCAAGAGCCGGCCGTTGCGCAGGACGCCGTGGGGGAAGAAGAGCCGTGGGAACAGTTGCCTCGTGAGAAGGTCGCTCAGCCCGAGCAGACCGATCCCGAGCGTCGGCCGCACGACGAGCCGCCCGAGCCACAGCGCCGCAGCCAATCAGAACCGGCCGATCTGAAGGCCGATCCGCCCCCGGACCATCTCACGCTGGCAAAGGCTCAGCAGCCGGAGCCGGGGCGGCCGGAGGTGAGTGAGACGCCAGGCCGCTCGTCGCCCGCCAAGTCGCCCGAGCAAATCGAGGTGCCGGCGGCCCAGCGGCGCGACGCGGCCGAACCGAATCTGCCCGGCGCTGCGGCACTCGAACGTCCCCGGACGCCCGGCGAGGCCCAACCCGTCCGGGCCCGGGCCTTGGATGCAGGCGTTCCCACGGCGCTGCTTGAGCAGACGGTTCCACTGCCGCGACTGGCCGCCGCGGCGACGACTCCCGACCCGGCGGGCTGGCTGGCTGCGCTGACCGACGGCCTCTCGCAGCCGGCGCGGTCCGAGCCGGCAGATCCGGCCACCGCCGACACGGACCATTCCAACCCGGGAGCCGACGCAGGCTACGGGCCGGCAGAGGGTTCAGCCGGCAGGGAACCCTCGCAGCCCTGGCCATCGTCGGTGGCCTCGCCGGGCGGGAACCATCTTGGCGGCGCCGACGACCCCGGGCTGTCCCGCGGCGACGCCAACGTGATCGCCCTGCCGCAGACTCCCCGCGACCGGGCACCGACCGAAGGTTGGTCGGGTGGAGACCAAGATCCGCCGCGTCCGCCCAAGATCTATAGCCTCCGGACGGCCGCCGACCGTTCCCGGCTTGCAGAACGTCAGGGGGCGACCCCGGCCACCGAGAAGGCCGTCAATGCCGCCTTGAAATGGTTGGCCGACAACCAGGAGCCCGACGGACGATGGGACGCCAACCGCCACGGGGCGGGCAGGGAGCTGTTGGTGGGCGGCCGCGACCGCCAGGGCGCCGGGATCCAGGCCGACACCGCCATGACGGGGCTGGCACTGTTGGCGTTTCTGGCCGCCGGCCACACGCACCGCGAAGGAGTCTATCGAGAGAACGTCCGCCGTGGCCTGGAATACCTGCTCAGTGTGCAGGCCGCCGACGGCGACCTCTCCGGCAGGGCCGATACCTTCGCCGCCATGTACTGCCACGCCATGGCCACCTGCGCCGTGAG
>Ga0315281_10013468_pt1 | contig 11066 bp, 7 predicted proteins | sample YL17G07_0_MG_FD_204540 | JGI IMG/M metagenome (GOLD analysis project Ga0315281, IMG submission 204540) | Sediment microbial communities from Yellowstone Lake, YNP, Wyoming, USA - YL17G07_0 | ecosystem: Environmental > Aquatic > Freshwater > Lake > Sediment | place: USA: Wyoming | collected... | reverse complement strand
CGCAAGCTCTCGTAATGAGCGGCTCCTACTCTTCGGACTCTCCGACGGAACCTTTCGAATACACGATGTTTGCCTTGGCCCGGAGGTCGCGGTTGATCTTCTCGCGAAGCTTTTCGATCTTTGCGCCTTTCAGAACCTCCACGATGGTTGGCTTGACGCTCTCGAAGGTGATGTCCGGGTTTTCGCGTTTGTCGATGAGCTTGAGGATCCAGAATCGGTTGTTCGGGCCCCGAATAACACCGCTTACTTCACCCTTTTTCAGATCATAGACGACGTTCTGCCATGACTCTGGCACCTGTTTCCACATCAAGTACCCTAAATCCCAAGGTGCTTTATCCGTTTTCGCCGTCTGCGGGAGTTGCTTGCCGGCTATCTCCTCAAAGGAGGCTCCCTGCTCGAGATCGTTCCGAACCTGCTCGATGGCGTTTTCCTTTCTCCGCAGGATCTGCCACACGTGGAGCTCGGTCCGGATCCGTGCCGCATTTGCCTCGAAGTACGCCTTCGCCTCTGCGTCGCTCACTTCCATCTTCTTGGCGATTTCCTGCCGGTAAAACAGCTCGGAAAGTTCATTTCTCTTGAAGGCATTGATCTGCGCCTCCATTTGGCGCAGCTTTTCCTGATAACTGGGGTTGGCGTCCAGGCCAAGCTCAACGGCTCTTTGGTAAAGGAGCTCCCGCTGAATAAGAACATCGAGAACGTTTTTTCTGTACTCCGAAGGAGCCTCCTCATGATTGTGACCACCGCTGGCCAACGCGATGCGAACGTCCGCTTCGCCGATCGGAGTGCCGTTGACCGTAGCGAGAACATCCTGGGCTGACTTGGAGGGTTGCGTCTGCGTGCCCGCAGCCTGGTTCGCAGCCGAGGTCGATTGATCGAACCCACAGGCAAAAATGAGCCCGAAGGCCAACGCAACAAGCAGCAGTAATATAGGAGTGGTTCTGGACATAGTCGCACCTTTCAACAACGATCATTCCGCCAGCCTAAGAAAGGGGGAAGGCGGACTCTCTCGGAGCCACCTTCCCCGTAAGTCAATCTACTTGGGTGACGATCAGTTACCGGATTCCACGTCTGGCGGCTCAGTCCGCTGAGCCGTGGCAGACTTCGCAAGATTCCTCCTCATCGCCACTCCACGGATTCTCCGGCGTGGGATCCCACGTCTGGAGGTTCATGTGAGCCTTGGCCTCTTCGGAGTCATGACAGCCGCTGCAGGGGAGTCGGGCGGGCTTAGTGGCCCAACTTCCACTGGTGGTGTCAGCCGGGTGGCAGGCCTGGCAGTTGCGAATATCCTGCGGGAAGGTGATGTCCCAACTCCTTCCCTTCACCGGGTCGGCCGTGTAGTCCACGGTCGTGTTGGGATAGTTCAGACTCGACCCGTAATGGACCGCGTGAACCCGCTTGGAAATAGGCCGGGCACCCTCCCAATTGCCGGTGGCATTTTGGGCCTGGTAGTCGTGGCAGGCGCCGCACTGATCCACAGCCGCATTGTCAAAATGCTTGTTGTGGCGGGCGAAGTCGAGCACGAACCCTTTGCCATCGGGCCCCTGGTGGCACGAGGCGCAGTTGCCTGCCGGCGCAAGCTCCTCGGTCGCCGTACCTACCTGGAAGGTCGTCTTGGCCACACTGGGAGTCTTGTAGTTTGTGCTGCTGATGCGTCCGCGATCTGCGATCTCGACGCTGGCAACGTAGGTGCCAGCTTCAAGGTCGTCGACCGGATCCAGGGTGTACTCAATACGGTTCGTGAACCAGGCAGCCTTCGGATCGTTGTCCGCGGCCTTTGTGTTTCGGTAGATGAGGTTGTTTACAGTACCGCCGCCGATTACGTGCTCGGTGGTGTCGTTGCCGAACACAACCGTGTTTACACCACTTGTTTGCAGTTGGAGTGAGTAGAACGTACCGAGGTTTCGGCTACGGACAGCCACCTTGCCACCGTTGAGGTAGGCAATGGCGCGGGCCGCAAACGCGGAGTTCCCGTTAAGCCAGTCCACAATCTCCTGGTCTGTCGCCGCTGCAATATTGGCGAAGGTGCCGCCGGCTACGTTCACACTGATGGTGGCGGAGATGGTCTCTGCGGCCCGACCGGCCGTATCCTTCATGAGGAGGTTTTTGCCTCCGTCCACCACGAGACCCAGGCTCGTTGCGGCGCTCAGATCATACGGCCCACCAAGTCCTACGACCGCCACGCGAGCCTTGGTTCCGAGCACCGGATTGCGCTGCGCCCGAGGCCCGTGAACGAACAGATTAGCATTTGTGAACTTGCCGTCCGCTGCCGGCAGGGGACCCCCTTCCGGGCAGCCCTCGGCCCCGTCCGTATCCTTGAACACGGTGGTGTGGTCGATCGGCGTGCCGTCCTTCTTGATCACCACGGTAACCACCGGGCTCTCGCCGGCTACGAAATGGGTGCCGTTGGCGGGCGCGGAGACCGACAGATCGATAGTAAACTCCGGAATGTTGCGGATGTCCTTGGTGGTCCAGTTGTGCGCCTCGGCGACCGAAGCGGCGAATCCACCCGTCCCGGTTGCAGGATGGCAGAACGTACAGCCGGTATCCCTGTCCTGTGCACCGCCGCCGTGATTGGCACCGGTTGCCCAGTTTATGTCATCGTGACACGAGCCGCAGGCCTCTCGCGAGGGCACGTTTTTCCAATTGTCCACGTTCTCGCCCGATCCCTGATGGCACGCGGTGCAGTTCTCGATGACCGCCGGGAAGCCCACTTTCCACCAGGCATACTTGGTATTCTTGTAACCCCAGATGGCGTACTGGCCATTATCGGCGGACTCGTCCGCCGGGGTGGCCGGGTCGTCCCACACGATGCCGTCGGCACCAGGAATACTGGCCAACTCCTGGCCGGCGTGGATCTTGTGAATCATGACTTTCATATCCAGGGTTTCACCACCCTGTGCATCGAAGCTGGCCGGCTGGTGACAAGTTACGCAGTCTTCCACGGTGAGCCGATCGCCGCCGTGGCCGCGGAACTCCCATCCGTGGCAGTTCTTACAGGTGGCTGTCTGGACGATGTTCCGGGTTTCCGTGATGGCAGAGCCGGCGGGAACGAAGTCGAAGCTCGCATCGGCCGTGGGGCCGCTGTGTCCTCCCATCATGATCGACACGCGGTGGGTAAGGCTGCGATCGTAGCTGATGGCTGTTCCCCCAACAGGCGTCGAAACGGCGGAGATGTTGGTGGCGAACACGTACGAGTACGATCCATCACCGTTGTCGGTAAGCGTGCCGTTGTTCTCGCGATAGGCCTGATTCTTCGAAGTCCCATCGGGATTGGGCCAGTCGCCGGAGGCGGACCCGGACACCGTTTCCTTCCGATAGATATATGAGACCCACTTGTTGAAACTTTCAGCACCGGCTACGTTAGCGGATGTGCCCGGGACCAACTTGCAGATGTCGGCGCCGATCTGCTTGATGCCGGCGACGGGCTTCCCGTCCTTATCTTTGACCGTGAAATTCACGGTGACGGTGCCGTTGGTGGCTGCGGTCGCTGAAGTGATCGCGGCAGTAACGAAACTCTTGGCGCCGCCCTCGAACTCCCCGGTCGACATCAGGAAGTCAGTTCCGTGGAAGTCGGCGACCTTCAAATCCGCTCCGTCCTCACCGGCAGAGCCCGTTGGACCCGTCGGGCCAGTCGGACCCGTCGGACCTGTTGGACCCGTCGGACCCGTGTCACCCGGCAGCCCCGGAACGCCCTGTCCTGGGCAACCGACCATAAAGGCCAGACTTGCAGACAAACACAACAACGCAACGCTCTTTCTCCAACTGGAAAAACTCCGCCTCATGATCAATCTCCCTACAAAGAAGAATCAACACCTACCCAAGACACGATGCCTGGGACTGATTACATCACGTTTGCCAAAAACTATAAGACCAAAACATCCTGCTTCATCTGGCGTTTTCCTTCGCCATGAGCAAGGCCTTTTTCTCACGATGACCGAGCCTCCTGACAATTCATCAACGTCCACATCACACTTACGTCATGTCCACCATTACTCGACGCTAATGCATTTTCGGCATGGTCGGCGGTGTATCACCGGGGGGCCTCAGCGATAGTGCAACGGCATTTCCTTTGCCATTGTGGCATCGCAGGCAGACGAAATCGAGCGTAACTGCTGCTTTGCCGTTTGAGTCCTTTTTGACACTCTTGCCGTCGGCGGTGAACATGGCGTTGAAATCAACCATGAGTCTTTGGATGTTGAAAATATGCGTTCTGATGTCACCCATCCGTGCGCCCCTGGCCCCAATCACGTCTTCGGCGGCTGCAGCGGCCGATTTGGTCGCATAGGGCATGTGACAGCTCTCGCAGGATAACGGTTCGACGTAACCACCCCTCGTGAAGACTTTCCCCTCGTGCTTGGCCATGGTTTGCCCTGCGTGACATGCTTGACAACCATTAATAATCCCAGTGTCTCTATCATACGCGGTCGAGGCGTGTGCATCATGACACGTGGTGCAGCGCATCTCCGCGTGAGGGCTGGCCAGAAGTTCCTGATACTGTTCATAATCCTGAATAAACCCGTCTGATGCGGGAATAACGTTCACGTCATCGCCTCGGCTGTGGCATGTGCCGCACGCAGAAGATGCAGGATTGATATAAATATTGCTTGGAGGGTTGGGTATATGATTGCTGCCCGGGCCATGGCAGGCTTCGCACTGAACACCGGGCTCGGCGAACGTCCCTTGGATTCCCTGTAAACTGTCCTGATGACCTTCCGTGCCTGGTCCCGTCGTGTGGCATTTGAAACAGGCGAAATCGTAGGACTTCGGGTCGGCCTGTCCGGATTCATAGCTGACAAAACCAGCCACGGTGCCGTTGGGTGGAAAATCAAGGTTCCACTGCGTGTTGACGCCGTCAACGCCATCAGTCATGACGAAACCTTGGCTGTCAACGAATCGGGCCATGCGGGTGTACCCACCGATCACAAAAGTAATGTCGCTCCATTCCGAACCTTGCGGCGGACTGGGCACGGCCGCGCGTATTCCCGCTTTCGGATAGGAAGGCGCTCCGTCGGACAGCTTTTTAAGAATCTGATTGTGGCCATGCACGGAATGCAACGCGGCAATATTCGGATGGCAGGCACTGCAGGCGGCCGACCCGATGTAACTGGCACCTTTGTTGGTCCGATCGATGGTGTTGGCCTCTCCCTGCTCAGAAGGTTCAAAATTAGCAGGACAGCCCAAGCCCATCGAAACAACCAATGTTCCGGTCATGAGACACAACGCCCTGCGGCCGACCTGGCCTTTTGTTGTCACGCACGCACTCCCAAGCCAACAAGCTGTACTGCCACCTTGGCCTCGACCCCTGATTGTAGTCGGTCCGTAAAGAAGCTGTCAATTAGCTTGACGTAGATCAACCCGTTCTGTCAAGGTTGGCATTGATTTTGATAATTTTATGCTATTAAATGGCTTAGGATGCCTTCCGGGCGTCATGGCGGAAAGAAATGCCGAGGTTTCAGACGTGCCTCCCAATCGGTGTTCTTGCTGCGTGCGGATTGGCAACGAACCAAACGACTGATACTATCGAGCGCGACGTCAAAAATTGCTTGCAGCGGAGGGTCAAACCGTCAAGAATAGCAACCGAACCGAACACGATGTTCATAATTGTCATACACATTTGATGATGGGGTCGAACTGATGCAGTCGATGATCGCATTCTTGTTGTCCGGTCTGATCTTACCAGCCTTGCTTACGGGGGGCGATGCCGTTGTGAATCCGCACCGGCTCTGGACCAACGAGCAGGAGCAGATTGGCTGTACCACTTGCCATCATCCTCACCAACCGATGGGCGACGCCGCTCATTGGTATCCTGCCATGGAAGCGACCAGGCGGTTTGAGCTGTACGAGAGCCGCGAGGGCGTCCCGGGGCCGACGAGCTTGCTGTGCCTCGGTTGTCATGACGGCGCCATTGCCAGCGAAGTGCCCGTTGAGAGCGGTGCACACATCGTCAGCCAGATCGGTCAGTCGGCGAGCATCACCGATAATGGGATCAACTTTCCATTGGGCAACCATCCGATGGGTATCCGATACGATCCTCATGGAGAAAAACTGGTCCCCCTAGCCAACGTGGAAGCGGATAGGCAGGTGGCATTGCCTGAGGGTCGCGTCGAGTGCATCAGTTGTCACGATCCGCACGGAACGGCCGGGCACGAACATCTGCTCGTTAAGGCGAACCGTCGAAGTGCGTTATGTCTCACTTGTCATCAGCTTTAGGTCTTGCTGCTCTTGATACGAAAAGGACTAAAACTCACCGAAATGTTGGTCGTCACGACCCTCCGGTCCTGCCGGTTCAGGGTGGTAGCGGCCGTCGGTCTGGCTCTGCTGCTGGGATGTGCCGAATCGCGTTCGCGTGAGGCAGGCGGCCAATGGGTTTTCTATCCACCTGAACCGACTCCGACCCGGGTTGTTGCGCTGGGGCCTATCAGTGGAAAAATTGTCGAGCAAGCAGAGCAACACAGTGCGCTGCGACAGTTTGTTACCGGCGAGGACACCAGCGAGATTGAGACCGGACTGATCAGGCCGTTGTCGGTGACGGTCCGGGGTCACGAACTGATTGTCTGTGACGTTGGACGCAGCGCCGTTATCCGGATCGATCCTCTGACAGGCAAGATATCGTCGCTCATGCGCGACGGGCAAAAACCGACCAAGCCGGTGGCTGTAACCGCGGACGCCAACGGAAATGTCTACGTGTCCGATCTGGCCGGGGGTTCGGTGCTCCAGATCGATCAGAGCGGATCGATACGAAATCAATACCGGCCGGCCGGCAGTACAACCGACTTCAAGCCGATCGCCGCGGCGGTCTCGAACGACAAGCTCTACGTGGTCAGCCGCACCTCTCGCCGGATCGAGTTGTTCGACCTGGCATCGGCCAAGCATTTAGGCCCGTTGGGAGCCGGGGAACAGGATGAGAACCTGCCCGTGTTTCCGGTCGATATTGCCGTCGATGCAGCGGGTCGGATCTATGCGGTTGATCTGATTGCCTGCCAGGTGAAGGTTTACCAGCCCGACGGGCGGTTGATACGCCAGATAGGGCAAGCCGGCAACCGGCCGGGGCAGTTTGCCCGCCCGAGGTCGGTGGCCATCGGACCGGATGGGGTGATTTACGTAAGCGATACTGCCTCGCAGGTGGTTCAGATGTTCGATGCCGATGGGCAACTCCTGATGGTCTTTGGCGAGCCGGGAAACGATCTCGGCAGCATGACGCTGCCCGCTGGCCTGTGTATCAATCAATCGATGGCTCGTTTGTTTGAGAAGCGGTTACCCAAGGGATACGTTTCGGACTATTTGGTTTTTGTCGCCGACCAGCTTGGTCCCGGGCGGATTGGCGTTTATGCATTTGGGCGGTTCGGCGGCAAATGAATAGTAAAGGCTATAAGATCAACACAACAATGAAGATCGCCGCGACCCGATCGGCTCAGTGGTCATATCCTGTTGTCATCGCCGTTGTTCTTCTTGTTTTCTTCCTGTCACCGGACTCGGTTGATGGAACCGTCCCGGTGGTGACCACCCGACCCGCGACGGCAGTGAATCCGCACTGGCGGACCGATGACTGCAAGCATTGCCATCAGATGAGGCTTGACAAACCTCTGCCCATTGAACCGGGCCAGGTCGATCATATCTGTCTCGGTTGTCATGACGGCAAACAGGCGTCGGCAGAAGCTCATCCGATCGGTGGGGCTTTTCAAGCCAATGATCTTGTCATTCCCACGGGTTGGCCGCTGTGGAAGGGTCGGCTGGAATGTCTTACGTGTCACGATATGAAATTCGCCTGTGACCATCCGAATGAGCGGGCGTCGAATCCGTCGCTGCTCCGCGGACGGCACGTCGCCAACCGGCGAGCATTTTGTGCCGAGTGCCACCCGCCGGGTTTCTTCAATAAACATAATCCTCACATCATGCTCGAGGAAAATGGATCGATACGCGAGCGGGCGTGTCTGGTCTGCCACAGAACCGTACCCGATCGTGCCGAAGCAATGCCCACTGGCCTCAACGATCTTCGAGCCCCCGTACCGGTACAGTGCAGGAGCTGTCATCTTTCCCATGTAGAATATTTTGAACCGGGCCACACCGGCACCAAGGTGCCGCCCGACATGCTGGCATATATGGCCGCCCGCGAGCAGTCGGAGCCGACGACCCGACCCAGTGTCGAACTGATTGAAAAAATGAAATCAACTCACGCCCGTCCTGCCGGATGGGTGTTGGGACCCGACGATACGATAATTTGCAGCACCTGTCACAATCCTCATGAGCAAGGGCTTTTTGTTCCCGGCAATGTTTTGTCGAACCGAATGATGAAGGTGCTCTCTACAGGCAAGGTGGTTTCCCCGGTTCGCAGTAATCGATTGTGCCTCAGTTGTCACAACAAATAGCGATGTCTGCATCCGGTCGGCGAGGGTGATGAGGATCGACATGGATTCGATCCGGAGAGTTTGTTAATGGCGAAAGACAAGGCGGAAATGTCTGAAAAAACAAAACCCAGACGGGTTAAGCGACTGTTGGTTTATGTCCTGGTCGTCCTGGCGGTGCTGGTTGTTTTTACGGTCTCCGTGGTGGGGGGACTGGAATATTACACCGGAAGAAACGAGTTCTGCGACAACTGTCATATCATGGACCCCTATTATAAGTCGTGGCAAAAGGACGTCCATTCGACCAAAAACGTCGCCGGATGCGTCGATTGCCATTATGCGCCGGGCGAGCGCCACACGTTTGAAGCCAAGCTCCGGGGCCTTTCGCAGGTGACCAGCTATTTTTCCGGACGATCCGGCGGGCAGCGGCCACGACCGAAGGTTCAGGATCCGAGCTGTCTTCAGACCGGCTGCCACCGAGTGGAGGATATTGCTGAGAAGGTCTATCCGATCCGAGATGTCAAATTCGTCCATGCCAAACACATCAAACTTGACGAGGAAAAGATAAGAGAAAACGCCAAGAACCTGTCCGATCTGGCCGTACGGTTGAGCGCCGTTGTCGATGAACCGACCTTCGATCGGTTGCGCCAATTGGCGGTGACGGTCGGCAGTCCGGAGATCAACGAACAAAAGCTTGATCTCTTGATCCGCTCCGTTTCGTCGGACCCAGCCGTCGTCGATGCCGCGAGAGAATATGTCCAGGCGGTTCACCGCGAAATCCGCCTCAATCAACTCGGCAATCTTCGCTGTACAACGTGTCACGCTCACAACGACGACGAAAAACATTTCAGCGTTCGCCGGCAGATCTGTTATACGTGCCACTTCCTGAATCAGAAATTCAATACGGACACGGGTCAATGTTTGAACTGCCACGAGCCGCCGACGGTCGAAGTGCCGGTCCACGGCAAGGGGTTTAAGATGGAAGTCGGCCAGGCGACCCAGGCGGCGGGCACGATGGACCATGCGGTTATCATCGCCAACAAGGTCAATTGTGTCAGTTGCCATGCGGATCTGGTGGCGGGCACGGGTAATGTCGCTCGGCAGCGATGTGGAGCGTGTCACGACCAGGCCAGGTATTATGACGATTTCGATCACAATCTGAATACGAAAACCGTTGCCTCCCTGCATACCGTTCATACGTCGCACCTGTATGCTTCATGCACCGATTGCCACGAGGAAATCCAACACCGTCTGCGCACCAAAGAGCAGATGATGCTCGTCGGCGGCTTTCTTCAGCCGGTGCTGGGTGACTGTGCTCACTGCCATCCAAACCATCATCACAGCCAGGTTGAACTGATGATGGGCAAGGCGCCGAATCCGGTTCCTCCGGGCAACGCCAACTCGATGTTCGGTTCGAGAGTCAATTGCCTGGGTTGCCACACTCGCAGCGTCAAAGACACCAAGGGCACCGACGTCGTCGAAGCCACCAAGCAGGCGTGCGTCATTTGTCACAGCGATGATTATAATGAACTGTTTGATCAGTGGATCAATCGACTTCAGGCAAGCATCAAGGATGCCAATTCGCTTGAAGCTCAGGCTGCCAAATTACTGGACGGGTTGGATAAAGACACCTCCGAAACTCGCCGTGCTGCCGCGGACGCTTTGGCGAAGGGGCGAGCGGCACTGGAGTTTGTCAAGTCGGCGCAAGGAATCCACAACCGCAACTATTCCCTGGAGCTTCTCGATTATGCGACGACACAATTCAACCAGGTGATTGCGCAGATCGGAAGTCAGATTACCGCGTCAAGCTCCGAAAAATGAAAAGTAAGCAAAAACGGATTTCATTTGGATTAAGGCAAAATGAGCAGACAAGAACACTGGCCTAAAAAACGGATTTCGTCGCATCAGACAGGGTTGCTCCTGAACTCGCGTGCTCGCTTGACAATCCGTCGGGCGGCTGCGGTGGTCTTTCTGCTGGTGTCTGTTTCTTCCGCGACCGCTTCGGACCCGGAAGGGTGTCTCACTTGTCATCGCTATCGCGGCCTGGGGCGATTAAGTTCTGACGGTCAAACCATCCGCCCGTATTACGTCGATCCGAGCTACTATGATCGGGCCCTCGGCCCTCACGCCAGGCTTCGATGCACCGATTGCCACAAACGAAGTGAGGTCGAAATTGTCCCCCATCAACCGGTCAGCCGGGTCGATTGCACCCAGTCTTGCCACTTGGCTGAGGCCGAGCGCATCGAAGTCCAATTCGGCCATGATCGCATTTCACAGATGCTTCAGGGGTCTGTTCATAATGAGAAGGTGCTGGATACGTCCAACGAACTGCTGGGATACCCGTTGGATGAGCGTCAATCGCGATGTCTGCTTTGCCACGATGAGCCAGTCTTCCATCAAGACGCGGAGAGTTTGGGTGAACAGAAAGCGCCTATCGAACGGTGCAACGTCTGTCACGATCATCGGCTGGCGGTCGATACGAAATATTACTATTGGCACGTGTTTGCGCGCAGTCGACCGGCCCGCAAACATGCAAACCTGGTTCGGGTTTGTGCCGTTTGTCACAGCAATCCCTCCATCCTGAATAAGTTTGAGATGCCCAACTCGATTGCCAGTTATCTGGCGAGTTTTCACGGAAAGGCGATGGAACTCGGCAGCGAAGAAACCGCAGTCTGCCTGGATTGTCATATCGGCCCGCTGCAGAATATCCACGTTATGCAGTCG
>Ga0315281_10013467_pt1 | contig 11066 bp, 12 predicted proteins | sample YL17G07_0_MG_FD_204540 | JGI IMG/M metagenome (GOLD analysis project Ga0315281, IMG submission 204540) | Sediment microbial communities from Yellowstone Lake, YNP, Wyoming, USA - YL17G07_0 | ecosystem: Environmental > Aquatic > Freshwater > Lake > Sediment | place: USA: Wyoming | collected... | reverse complement strand
CGACGAGCAACTGCGAGACGCCGGCGTGACGCGAGGCATGCTAAGGCTGTCGGTGGGTCTGGAGGACGTGGCGGATCTGATCGAGGACCTCGACGGCGCACTGAAAATGTAATTCCTTTCCCGTTGTCGGCTCCTCCAAGACGCGTTAGGATGCCGCCTGCGTCGTAAAGAGTTCCCCCAAAGGAGTCCAATGAGACGTGTAGTTATTGCGTTCGTCGGCGTTGTTCTTACGGCTGCGGCCGCCGTTGCGGTTCAAAGTGGCCAGGGCGGGCCGTTCAACATCCACGGGCGATCCTTCGTCAGCCAGGAAGCGTTCGTCGATGCCGGGCTTCGCTGCGGCACGAAGGACCACGACGAAGCGCGGATGGACGAAGTGAACCGCGAGGTCGCCGCCGCCAACGGCAACCGGGGCGGCCGCGGCGGTGGCGGCGGCGGGACGGTAGTCACCGGTGGCATCGTCAATGTCTACGTGCACGTCATCAACAATGGCGCGGGCCTCGCCAATGGCGACGTGCCTGACACTCAGATCGCCGACCAGATCGGCGTGTTGAATGCGGCGTACGCGGACACCGGCTGGGTGCTCAACTACGTTTCGACTGACCGGACGACCAACGCGGCCTGGTACGCGATGTCGCCGGGATCGACGGCGGAGGCGCAGGCCAAAGCGGCGCTGCGGCGAGGAACGGCGGACGACCTCAATATCTACACGGCCAATATCGGCGGCGGTCTCCTTGGCTGGGCGACGTTTCCGTCCGACTATGCGAAGAACCCGACGAACGACGGCGTCGTGATTCTGTATTCGTCGCTTCCCGGCGGCACGGCCGCACCGTACAACCTCGGCGACACCGCGACGCACGAAATCGGCCACTGGATGGGGCTGTATCACACGTTCCAGGGGGGCTGCAGCAAGACCAACGACAGCGTGGCGGATACGGCGTCAGAGAAGAGCCCGGCGTTTGGATGCCCGACCGGCCGGGACACGTGCAGTGCGGCTGGGGTAGATCCGATCACGAACTTCATGGACTACACCGACGATTCGTGCATGAACTCGTTCACGGCCGGTCAGGACGGCCGGATCGACGCCCAGTTCAGCGCGTACCGCTACGGGAAGTAGGGCGGCGGCGGTTCGGACGCAGGATTCCAGTCGACGACGGCATTCCGGCCGTCGTCGCACACCCAGGCAGAGGCGCGGGTCTCGGGTCGAAGCCGTCCGCGGGACGATTCGATCCGAGGCCAGTCCGCCGCCACGAACGGCTTTCCACCCAACAGAAACCACGGCGCCGGATCGTCGGAACCCGTGTGCGTCAGCGCCACGCGCTCCGTCGTGTCCCAGTCCGTGCGAATGCGCATCTCGGTGCGATCGCGCGTGCGCGTGAACGCGGTGACGCGCCCGGTGTAGACGGTGAGGTGATCGCGCGGGCACTCGACGCGGGCGGGCGGCCCCACTCGCTGGCCGCCGGTCGGTCGCTGAACGGCGGACAGCGACCGCGCCGCGACTCCTGAGGCGACCGACACCAGCAGGAGCGTGAGGGTCGCGCCGGCCAGCCGGACCCGCGTCATGACGATCCTCCGCTCTTGGTCCCGACGGCCTCTCGCTTCCTTTCAGGCGCAGCCACGTCGTGCTGGAGGAATTCGTGCGCGAGCGCCTGGAGGCGTTGCGGCATCCCGTCGGCGTCGATCGCGCCGAACTTCATTTCGAACGCCCGCAGAGGCATGACGGCCTTCGCCATCGCCCGATGGCCCCCGGCGCTGCCGATGTCTGCGAAGAACCGTCGCACGAACTCGCCTGCGTTCTTCGAGTAGCCCAGGTTCCTCACCGAAACCACCAGCGACTCATTGACGACGCCCGCGATCACGGTCCACTTCGCATCCTCGAGCTGCAGGTAGAAGTCGGCCACGTACGGGATGAAGTCCTCGCGCGGCACGGCGCCGAGGTACGCGCAGAACACCTGGTCCTGGAGCGAGCCGCCCCGGAACGCCTTCATCACGTAGTCGAGCCGCTCGAGCGTGATTTCGGCGCCCTCCATCTTGCGAATCAGCGCGGCGTCGGCCAGCGGATAGAGATAGGAGAACGCCTCGAGGTCGACGCGATTGGTCTGCCGGTTGAAGAACAGCGTGTCGGACTTGATCGCGTAGAGCATCGCGGTCGCGACGCGCTCCGAGATGTTGACGTCCACCGCGCGCAGGTGCTCGGTGAGGATCGTCGACGTCGATCCGTAGTCAGGCCGGATGTCCCTGAACACCGACGTGCAGCCCGCCTGTTCGGGGTGATGGTCGATCACGAGATCCACACGGTCGATGAGGCCGCCGAAGTAGTGCGGCTGGACGTCGACCATCGCGATGCGGTCGAAATCCTTGAGCGATTCCGGAGTGATGGCCTCGACGTGGATGTCGAGCAGGCTCGCCATCCGCAGATTCTCGGGCCGCGTGACACCGTGGACCGCCCCGAGAATGGCCGTCGCCCGCGTCCTGTGCAGCACGTTGCGCAGCGCGAGGCCGCTGGCCATCGCATCCGGATCGGGATCGTTGTGCAGGACGATCAGGACTTTGTCGGCGTCGGAGAAGTAGCGCTGATACTGCAGGACGCGCGCGCGCGTGAGCGAGCGGCTGAACTCGGTCAGCAGCGGGCCGCCGAAGAGCCCGGACATGGAGAGGTACGCGACGTCGGGGAAATCGGCGTGGAGTTCCTCGGCGCGCTTCGCGCTCGCCTCGGCACCGACGCCAAGCACGTAGATGAGCGCGCCGCCGGCGTCACGCACGGCCTCGAGCGTCTTGCGGAGGCCGCGGCGGCCATCGTCTTCGATAATCACGCAGGTGCCGGGGCCGAGGTCAGCCTTGACCCACGTGTCGGTGCGGCGCGGATCGCCGGCCGTCACGGTCCCGCCGGCGTCGTGGAGACGCCGGGCGAGCGGCCGGTTTTCGACGATGAACTCGACCTCGAAGCCGGGCAGCAGGACTTCATCGAGCATCCTGATGACGAGTTCGTTCTGGCAGACAGCTAGACACCGCATCCAAGTACCAGTCGTGAATTATACGCCTCGCGGTGGCGGAAGGGCTTGTCGCGGTGTAGAGTGCAGTTCCGTGATCACGGTGCACGAGCTACCACGGAGGACGCGGGGGGCACGGAGGATGAGCCTGGGGATCCTCCTGGCGACGGTGTCTGGCCTCGTGCACGCGCAGCAAGCGCCCGTGTTTCGCGGGGGCATCGACCTCGTCAACCTCGGCGTCACGGTCGCGGACAGGAAGGGCACCCTCGTCCCGGATCTGAAGGCCGAGGATTTCGAGATCTCCGAGGACGGGAAGAAACAGACGGTCCGCTATTTTTCCGCAGGCGAACCCGCGGCGGGCGAGCCTCCGCTCGCCATGCATCTCGGCCTGCTGCTCGACGTCAGCGAGAGCATGGGCGAGGACATGCGGTTCAGCAAGACCGCCTCGATCAAGTTTCTCAACATGCTGAGCGACGCCGTGGACATCACGGTCGTCGACTTCGACACGGAAGTCCGCACGGCCCGGTACAGCCAGGCCGAGTTCGCGCGGCTCATCGAACGGATTCGGCAGAAGAAGGCCTCGGGCAACACGGCCCTCTACGACGCCATCGGCACCTATCTCGACGGCGCGTCCGGCCAGGACGGCCGGAAGATCATGCTGTTGTACACCGACGGCGGAGACACGCAGAGCGCGCTCGGATTCGGCGGGTTGATCGATCTGCTGAGGGCGTCCGACGTGACCATCTACGCGATCGGCGAACTCGAGCATCAGCCGCAGTCGGCCCGGATGCAGCAGCGCATGGTCCTCCAGCAGATCGCCGATCTGACGGGCGGGCAGGCGTTCTTCCCGGCGGACGTGAAGGCGCTGGACGGCGTCTACGCGAAGGTCCTCGCGGAAATCCGGGCGCAGTACACGGTCGGTTACCTCTCGACCAACGAGAAGACAGATGGTGCGTGGCGGAAGGTGGACGTGAAGATCGCTCGCAAAGATGGCAGGGACCTGCGCCTTCGCGCCCGCAAGGGCTACTTTGCGCCTTACAAGAAATAGTGGCTGGTGGCTTGTGGCGGCTTGCCCTTGAATGCGGCGCTCCCGATCGCGTGTCGAGCGACGGTGCGCGCGAACAGCCGGTCACACGGTTGCTCGGGCGCCGAGGCTGGCTTGGGCAGAACATCGCCAACGACGACCGCTACGTGTACTTCACCTGGCGTGAGGACGTGGCCGACATCTGGATGATGGACATCGTTCGCCAGTGAAGAAATGGCGATCTGAGCAGCTCGGGCTCGCAGCAAAATCTGCCATCTTCGATCATCGGCAAACGCGCGATCATTCAAGTTCTGGAGGAATTCCGCAACTGACTCGGATGGCATCGTCTTCGCAAGACCGACGATGCTATGATCCGTCGTCCTCGCACCCGCATGACCGTCGCGCAGCTCAAACGGCACATGGATCGCCGGTTCGATCACTTGGAGCGAACCAAGGCGGACAAGTCTGACCTGTCGCGGTTCGTAACGAAGGATGACCTGAAGGCGGAGTTGAAGCGCTTCGCGACGAAGGACGACCTCAAGGGCTTCGCGACGAAGGACGACCTCAAAGGCTACGCGACAAATCACGAAATGCAGCGTCAGTTTGCTGCCGTGTTTCGCAGGCTCGACAGCCTGAACGACAAAGTCGACGGCATCCTGAGAGTCGTTCGCGGCAATCAGGACGTGCTCGATCGAGTGGCCGACGAGCACGATCGTCGGCTCTCGGACCTCGAGCGGTACGTCAGCGGACAAGGGAGCCTCTTCCCCGAAGCCTGAGGCAGGCGTCCGTCAGCTTTTTGGGCCTCAGCTCTCAGCCCTTCGCCCTCCGCTAGCCCCGGCCTCCCGCCTCTGGTACGATTGTCAGTTCCGATGCCCTCCGTCTACGACCGCTTCACGCTCGTCTCCGATTTCACGCTCGCCGGCGATCAGGAGCGCGCGATCGGCGAGCTGACCGAGGGCCTCGAGCGCGGCGATGGGCATCAGGTCCTCCTCGGCGTCACCGGCTCCGGCAAGACGTTCACGATGGCCCAGGTCATCGCCCGCGTGAACCGGCCGACGCTGGTCATGGTCCACAACAAGACGCTGGCCGCCCAGCTCTTTCAGGAATTCCGCCGCTTCTTTCCCGAGAACGCCGTCGAGTACTTCGTCAGCTACTACGACTACTACCAGCCGGAGGCCTACGTCCCGTCGACCGACTCGTACATCGAGAAGGAAGCGACGATCAACGAGGAGATCGACCGCATGCGGCTGTCCGCCACGCGGTCGCTCTTCGAGCGGCGGGACGTGATCATCGTCGCCAGCGTCTCCTGTATCTACGGCCTCGGGTCGCCCGAGGCGTACTACGGGATGCTGCTGCCGCTCGAAAAGGGCCAGCGGATCAGCCGCGAGGAGATTCTCCGGAAGCTGGTCGAAATCCAGTACGAGCGCAACGACGTCGACTTCGGCCGCGGCACGTTCCGGGTCCGCGGCGACATCGTCGAGGTGTACCCGTCGTACGAAGAGCAGGGGTTGCGCATCGAGCTCTTCGGCGACGATATCGACGAGCTGACGTCGTTCGATCCGCTGACCGGCAAGACGCTGCGGCGGCACGACAAGATCGCCGTCTACCCGAAGTCGCACTTCGTCGCGCCCCGCGAGCGCACCAAGAAGGCGGTGGAGACCATCAAGGCGGAGCTGATCGAGCGCCGCGGTTTCCTCGAAGGCGAAGGGCGCCTGCTCGAAGCGCAGCGTCTGCATCAACGGACGATGTTCGACCTCGAGATGATGAACGAGATCGGGTATTGCCACGGCATCGAGAACTACGCCCGGCACCTCACCGGCCGCGCCCCCGGCGAGCCGCCGCCGACGCTGCTGGACTACCTGCCGGCCGATGCGCTGATCGTCGTCGACGAAAGCCACCAGACCGTGCCTCAGGTCCGCGGCATGTATCATGGCGATCGGTCGCGCAAGGAAGTCCTGGTCGCGTACGGTTTCCGGCTGCCGTCGGCGCTGGACAACCGGCCGCTCAACTTCGAGGAGTGGGAAGGGCGCGTCAAGCAGGTCGTCTTCGTCTCCGCCACGCCCGGCCCCTACGAGCTGGCCAAGTCGCAGGGGGTCGTCGTCGAGCAGATCATCCGGCCGACCGGCCTCATCGACCCGCCGATTGACGTCCGGCCGGTCAAGGGGCAGGTGGACGATCTGCTGACGGAGATTCGCGAGCGCGTCGGGCGGGGCGAGCGCGTGCTCGTGACCGTGCTGACGAAACGCATGGCGGAGGATCTGACGCAGTACTATCAGGAGCTGGGTGTGCGGGTGCGCTACCTGCACTCGGACATCGAAACGCTCGAGCGCGTGCAGATCCTCCGGGATCTGCGGCGCGGGACGTTCGACGTGCTCGTGGGGATCAACCTGCTCCGGGAGGGGCTCGACTTGCCGGAAGTCTCGCTGGTGGCGATTCTGGATGCGGACAAGGAAGGCTTTCTGCGGTCGGCGGGGTCGCTGATCCAGACCTCGGGCCGCGCGGCGCGCAACGTGAACGGCCGCGTCATCATGTATGCGGACAAGGTGACGGATTCGATGCGCAAGGCGATGGGGGAGATGGAACGCCGGCGGGCGCGCCAGAGCGCGTACAACGAGGAGCACGGGATCACGCCGCAGTCCATCGTGAGAGCGATCGACGAAGTGATGTCGAGCGTCTACGAGCGCGACTACATGACGCCGGCCGTGGTCAAGGACGGGACGGAGCAGTTCAAGACGCAGGCCGAGCTGGACGCCTACCTCGCGGGGCTTCAGACTGAAATGCGCGCGGCCGCCGCCAATCTGGATTTCGAGAAAGCCGCCTCGCTGCGGGACGACATCAAACGCCTGCGCAACCCCGAACTCGGGCTGCCGCGGCTGGCCGGGAGGGCCTGAGCCGGCCGTGTTCAGGCTCATCGAAGACTGGCTGAAAGGCACGGCGCTCCAGGCGCAGGAGTACGTGCGGCTCACGGCCGCCGCTATTCGGTGCACCTTCACGCCTCCGCTGTACCGCCACGATATCGTCGAGCAGCTCGACGAGATCGGCGTCGGCTCGCTCACGGTGGTGCTGCTGTCGGGCCTCTTCACCGGCGCGGCGCTGGCGCTGCAGAGCGGCCTCACGCTGGACCAGTTCGGCGCGCGGCCGGTGGTCGGCCGGCTCGTCAGCGCGACGATGATCAAGGAACTGGGGCCGGTGCTGACGGCGCTGATGCTGACCGGGCGCGTCGGCTCCGGCATTGCGGCTGAACTCGGGTCGATGGTGGTGACCGATCAGATTAACGCGCTGCGGGCGCTCGGGACTGACCCCGTCCGGAAGCTCGTCGTGCCGCGCGTGCTCGCGGGCATCTTCATGGCGCCGATCCTGACCATCATGTCGGATTTCGTCGGCATCTTCGGCGCCTGGGTCGTCGCGCGGTTCACGCTTCAGGTGAATTCAGGCGTGTACTGGTCGTCGGTGACCAAGGCGCTCTACACGCAGGACGTGTGGATGGGCCTCATCAAGCCGTTTGTGTTCGGCTTTCTGATCGTGACGATCGCGTGTCACGTGGGGCTGCGCACGACGGGCGGGACCGCCGGGGTGGGCAAGTCGACGACCGTCGCGGTGGTCGCCGGATCGGTCGCGGTGATCGCGGCGGACTTCTTCGTGACGCAGCTGCTGGTGTCGTTGTTGTACTGAAGGGGTCATGGTTCAGGATTCGGACACACAAACGGCGAAGCGGATTCTGAGCGAGGTTGGTGCGCCGGTCATCATGTTCGACCGCGTGCAGCTGGCGTTCGACGACAGGGTCGTGCTGCGGGATCTCAGCTTCACGCTCATCAAGGGCCACACGAAGATCATTCTGGGCGCGAGCGGGTCAGGGAAATCCGTGACGCTCAAGATTCTCACGGGGCTTCTGAAGGCCGACGCCGGCGTGGTCTGGGTGAACGGCCAGCGCGTCGATCGGCTGAGCGAGCGCGAGATGATGAGCGTGCGCGCGGACCTCGGCATGATCTTTCAGGAGGGCGCGCTGTTCGACTCGCTGACGGTGCGCGAGAATGTCGGCTACAAGCTCTACGAAGAGACGGACATGCCGCTCGAGGACGTCGACCGCCGCGTCGAAGAGGTCCTGGGGTTCATCGGCCTGACCGAGCACATCGACAAGATGCCGTCGGAGCTCTCGGGCGGCCAGCGCCGGCGCGTCGCGATCGCCCGTGCGATGGCGTTCAAGCCGAGCATTCTGCTGTACGACGAGGCGACGACGGGGCTGGATCCCATCACGGCGACGACGGTAGACGAGGAGATCATCAAGCTCCGGGATCTGGAAGGGGTCAGCTCGATTGTCGTCACGCACCAGCTACGCGACGCGTTCTACATCGCCACGCACATGGCCGAGCGCGGCACACACGGCGAGGTCCGAATCGTGCCCGCGTCTCCGGAGAAAGCAGAGGAAGCCGAGTTCATCATGCTGAAAGATGGCGTCATCTGCTTCGAGGGCACGGCGGAAGACCTCCGGCGCTCCACCGATCCATACTTGAAGACGTTTCTGTCCTAAGGACCCCTATGCCTCGCACACGCTCGCTTGCGTGGTCGGAATTGAAGATCGGCGTCGTGGTGATCATCGCCGTGGCCATCGCGGCTGTGCTGATCTTCACGCTCACGGGCAGCCGTGGGCTCGTCTGGCAGCGCTACACCCTGAAGACGCGGTTCACCGACGTCGCCGGCCTGACGACGGGTTCGCCGGTCCGGATTGCCGGCAAGGAAGTCGGCACCGTGAAGGCCGTCGATCTGGCGGGCGAGTTGGTGGACATCACGTTCGAGGTGAACCGGCAGTACCGGAACATCATCACGAGCACGTCCTCGGCGCGGCTGGGGTCGGTGTCGCTGCTCGGGCAGGCCGCGATCGACATCACACCGTCCGCGCGCGGAACGTCGATTCCCGACTGGGGCTACGTTTCGGCGGGCAGGTCGCCGACGCAAATCGCGGACCTGTCCGACAGCGCCACGCGGAGCATCGGGGAAATCACCGGCCTCGTGCAGGACCTGCGCAGCGGGAAAGGGACGGCCGGGAAGCTGATAACCGACGACCAGCTGTACGTCGAGCTGCACAAGTTCGTCGCGGCGGCGGGCGATGTCACGCGCGGGTTACAACAGGGCAAGGGGTCTGTTGGCCGCCTGCTGAACGACCCGAAGATGGCGCAATCGCTCGAGGCGTCGGTCAAGAACCTGCAGGACATCACCGCGCAGATCAATGCAGGGCAGGGCAGCCTCGGGAAGCTGATGAAGGACCCGGCGTTCTCGGACGCGCTGACGGGCGCGACGACGAACATGCGCACGATCACGGAGAACCTGAAGAACGGCGAAGGCACGGCGGGCAAGCTGATGACGGATGCGTCGCTGTTCAACCGCTTGAATTCGGTGACGGACCGCCTCGATCAGCTGACAAAAAACCTGAACGCCGGCGAAGGAACTGCCGGACAATTGCTGAAAGACAAGCAGTTGTATGAGAACATGAACAGGACGGTCGCGGACTTCAGCGCGCTGCTGACCGCGATCAAGAACGATCCGAAAAAGTACCTCAGCGTGAAAGTGAGCATCTGGTAATGGCGAGAGACGAAGGCGCAGGAGCGGGCAGTATCATTCTGGCGTTTCTTCTCGGCGCCGTCAGCGGCGCGGCGGTGGCGCTGTTGTACGCGCCGGCCAGCGGCAGGGAAACGCGCGAGTACCTCGCCGAGAAAGCGCGCGAGGGGAAGGCCCGGGCCGCCGAGGCGGCGGCGAAGGGCCGCGAGGTCCTGACGCAGGGGCGCGAAACGCTCGCGACGGCGATCGAGCGGGGACGCGAGGCCTATCAGCAGGCGCGCGCGCGGGACAACGCGTGAGCGGCTGGAGCGAGGTGTTCCTCGGCGTGATCGCGGCGGCCACGTTGTCGATCGCCATCGCGCAGCTTGGCATCTTCGTGGCAGCCGGCCTCCTGGCCCGGCGCATGGCGAGGCTGGTCGATCGGGTCGAGCACGAGATGAAGCCCATCTTCGGCCATCTCGATGCCATCGGCCGCGACGCCGCGCGTGCCACGGCCCTGGCCACGGCCCAGATGGAGCGTGCCGACAAGCTCTTTGCCAGCCTGGCCAGCCGCGTCGAGCAGACCGCCAACACCGTGCAGTCGTCGATCGGCGCCACCGCCCGATCGGGGGGCGCGATCTTCAGCGCCTTTCGCGCCGCATTCGAAGTGGTCCGCGAGCTGCGCCAGAGCGGCCGGCGCCGGCAGGGCCGCAGCGACGACGAGGACGCGCTCTTCATCTAGGTCCGCTTCCTCTGCGCACCACGCGACCGCTGCGTTCCCGATCCTCGGATTCCCTTGCACGGTTCCCCTCCTGGGTGTAAAACCGCTCACACACCCAAGCCCCGGGAGGGACCATGCAGCGAGTCGTCTTCGGTTCGCTCGTCGTGCTCATCGCGCTGTCGGTCGCCACGCCCGCCCCGGCTCAGGAATCGAAATCCTCCGCCCTCGCCAGGGAACTCACGTCGACGCTGGACGCCGCGAAACTGGACAGCATCGCCGCCAAGGATCCGTCCGCGCCCGACAGGTTCGTCGCTGCGCTGTACTTTCCCGGCATGCAGTTGCTGGTCGTCTCCGCGAAATACACGGCGCCGCAGCTGCTGGACACCCGGCTCACCAGGAAAGAGTACCGGGATGTCTACATCGACCTGAGCAGTGCGTCGGTGCCGGCGACCAAGGCGTTTTTCGAGGATTCCGGAGCGGACGGCCTTAGAGCGAAGCACGAGGACAATAAAGGGTCCGACACCTTCGAACTTGGAGGCGCCCGCACGGTGTTCGATGGAGACTGGAAGAAACAGAAGATGGCCGAGGCCGATTACATGAAGGCGTTCTCGTCGGCCGAAGACCGCTACGCGCAGATGCTGACGGCGCTCGTCGCCCAGGCCAAGAAAAAGTAGCGCAGGCCTTCAGCCGGGCGTACAGACGAACGCCCTGACGGTCCGAACGGGGGGCCCGCTCCAGTTCGTACTCGGAGGGAGCACTGATGCGGTGGTGGTGGCGATTATGCCTGGCCAGCCGCAACCCA
>Ga0315281_10013466_pt1 | contig 11066 bp, 8 predicted proteins | sample YL17G07_0_MG_FD_204540 | JGI IMG/M metagenome (GOLD analysis project Ga0315281, IMG submission 204540) | Sediment microbial communities from Yellowstone Lake, YNP, Wyoming, USA - YL17G07_0 | ecosystem: Environmental > Aquatic > Freshwater > Lake > Sediment | place: USA: Wyoming | collected... | reverse complement strand
CGAGGCGCGCAAGCTGGGGGCGATTCTAGCACCGCGGCCGCGGTCGGGTCAAACGGCCGGGCTCCGGGCGCGCATACCCCGCGCTGCGTACCGGTCCGGCTCAGTGACGTGGCCGGCACCTTTCCTTTTCGTGGCGGCCGAAGTACAATGCGCAGGCGAGCACGAGACAATGAACCCAGTGCAGGAGGGAATGGCAGCCGATGACCGAGAGGTGCTCTCACTCCTGGCTCGGGGCAACTGGGCAGGCTCTGGCCGCGGCCGCTCTAGCCGCGACCGGGTTCCTGCTCAGTAGACTGCTCTTCCGAGTCGTTGACCCCACTGCTAATCTGCTCCACGACGCGATGATCACTGGCGTCGCGGCTGGGGCGGTCGCGCTCATCGTGAGCAGGTTATCGCGGAGTTGCGCCCTGGGGTGTCTCCCGCTCGCGGCGATTGGCGGGCTGTTCTTCTGGATTCCCCTCCTAGGGATCATGGTCACGGTTACGCTGCTTCTGGTCACCGCGACACCGCTGCTCGTGCAAGCATTGGCCGGACCACGGCGACCCCTGCCTCGTATCTGGCAGGCATCTCTGCTGGTTCTGCTGCTTGCGGGGGGAGTCGCTGCAACGGCGTGGCCAGGCCGCTTGCCACGCACCGAGGTACTCCAGGTGGCAGTGACGCAGGCGGGCACCGTCTACGCTCTCACTGCGCAACTGCTGCGCCATCAGGCGGGCAGCGACCGGTGGGAGCGAGTAGAGCTGCCGGTGTCCGGTCACTCGCAGCGATTCCTGATTGCCAGAGTGGACCAGCCGGATGAGGCGCTGTGCATTGCGGGAGGGCGGCTATGGTCGCTCGACGGCCGGGGAAACAGCACGTCCCTGGGGGACGTCCCTGGCTACATGAACGGGTCTCGATTGGTTTCGGGGAAGGGGGGCATCTATGCGGTGGCTAGCGAGGCGAGCCAGGACTCGTACCGCTACTGGCTGCGCGTTTGGAGTGGGACTAGTGACCGCTGGAAGGACTACCCGCTGGTGTCTAAGGGACAACCACTGGAAGTGACTCCGCCTCGTTACCTCGCGGCGAGTCCAGACGAGCCAGGCGTTGTCGCGATCTGGGGCATTGTAGGCGAGAACCGGGTGCTGTGGCTGAGCCGGGACTACGGTCGATCATGGGAAGCCGCCAACATTCCACCGCGGCTCCAGCTTGGCGGCAGCCGCCCCTCCATCGCGGACCTGGCGTTCGTGCCCGGCCGCAGGGGGACCCTTGTAGCGGCTGTGAGCGACCAAGTCCCTAGTCAGATCCTGTTCCGATCTGATGACTACGGCAAGATTTGGCAACCCCTTGCTGCTCCCACCAGCACGGCAGTGTACGCGCAGGTGGCGGTCGCTCCGTTGAACCCGCCAGCCATCTACTACCATGCCTACCGCTACTCGCGTGTCTCAGACGATTTCGGCAAGAGTTGGCGCTCGCTTGCCAATCGGTGGCTTCCGGAGGTCAGAGACGGGCCGATCTGGATCAGCATGGCCGTGGACCAGCGCGACCCGAAGGGCCTCTATGTGTGCTCATCGCTGGGGGTCTACTACACGCACGATCTGGGCCGGTCATGGCAACGAGTGCTATAGCGGACTCGCGCGTTTGCGTTGCTTCGGTAGCTTGCTGCCGGAGCCTGCCTCGCAGGTGCGGACTGGCCGGCGGGCATCGGGAACGCCCGCCCTACAGCTACACAACCAGCCCAAACGCCCTCGCCATGTACACCGCCATCTGGTCGCGCGTGCAGAGCATCTCCGGGTGGTAGAGCCCGTCGGGATAGCCCTGGGTCACGCCCCTAGTTTTGAGGTAGGCGATGTGCCGGCAGGCTGGGTGGTCAGGCGGGACATCAGGGAACGGCGCCGTGTCGCCGTCGCGGGCGAGCGCCTCCGTCTCTCCCGTCTGCTTTGCCAGAGCGCGGGCGATGAACACCGCCATCTGACCACGGTCCAGGTTGAGGTAGGGCCTGTACTCGCCATCCGGGTAGCCCTCGGCGATCCCGCTGGCGTGCGCGTACTCGATGTACCTGAAGGCCCAGTGATCGGCCGGCACATCCCGAAAGCTTCCAGGCCCCGGCGTCTCCGGCACATGGTCATCGCCCCCGGCCAGCGCTCGCGCGAGAACCATCGCCAGCAGGGCGCGCGTGACTGGGTAGCCGGGCCGATAGCTGCCGTCCGGGAAGACCGGCAGAAGCCCAGCCCTGGCGCAGGCTTCGATCTCGGCGAAGGCCCAGAAGTCGGGGGCAATATCCGCGAACGCGCCCGGCCGCTGGTGGGCGCCTGCTGACGGGACCTCCGGAGGCGCGACCCCTCGCCCTACTGCCGGGCAGAACGACGGCGTTTTGCCCGTGGCTCGGGGGGCGAAGCGCATGAGGGCGTAGGCCCAGTGAGGGGAGAGATCGTACGCCTCCAGGTGCTCCCTCTCCCACCCGTAACCGTGGAACACCGAGGTCAGATAGGACACGGTCTGGCCCCAGGTCCACCAGGTAGTCTCGAACCAGCCTACGGCTGGCTCCCGGGACCAACCGGCGCATCGAATCATGTCCTTGAGTTCTTCCGGGTAGAAGAGCAGGTTCACGCACCCGCTGGGCAGCCGGAACACGCTCTCCTTCAGCACTGGCTGGGCCACGCATACCATCCGCTCAGTCTTGCCGGTAACGTTCTGGATGACCTCCACCGCCCGGTCCTGGTGCAGCAGCACGTCGTATAGCACGGACACACCAACCGGCCTCAGCGCATCGTACAGAGAAGGACGCCGGAAGTCGGTATCCCTCATCTCAACAGTGATCGGCAGATCGCGCCGCAGCCGCTCCATCCCCTCGACGAACTCCGCGTCCGCAATGTTGTCCACCATCTGAGCGTAGCTGGCACCCAGCGCCCGCGCCCCCTCCAGCAGGTAGAGCCCATGGACCCCCCAGACTCCGCCGAAATCCCGGATCGAGTCCGCCCGGCCGATGTCCGTGATCAGCTTCAGCTTCCTCGCCACGCGCTCATCGGCCCCGAGCGGAGGAGCGATGTCATATCGCTCGAGGAAGCGCGCGAACTCTCGGTCCTCCCGATCCGGTGTGCCAGCCACTGATGTCCTCTGCCGGGGCCCTCTTGACTAGTCGCTGCACTAGCCGCGGCTCTGCCCGCCCCGGGCGTCCGATGATACGGGATCGCCAGGTAGGTTGGCAAGCGCGGCGCTGGGGCCGCGAGCCGCGCAGTTGACACACCTTATGGGCTGTTGTAGAGTCTCCTTGTGGGCCGTTAGCTCAGTCGGTAGAGCACCGGACTTTTAATCCGGGTGTCCTGGGTTCGATCCCCAGACGGCCTATTGCGCGCCAGCGGGGCCCGCGAGGGGAGCGGGGAGGCGAGCATAGAGGGTCACTGTGAGGTTCGTCTGTCGGAAGTCCCAACTGCGTGGTGAGGTGCGCATCCCCGGGTCGAAGTCTCACACCATCCGGGCGGTCGCCATCGCGAGTCTGGCCGAAGGCGAAAGCGCGATCCGGGCGCCGCTTGTCTCCGATGATACGGTAGCTGCGGTGGAGGCCTACCGCGCGCTGGGCGCTCAGATCCGGATGGATCCGGATGTCTGGCGGGTGAGCGGGACCGGCGGGGAGATACGAGCGCCGGACAATGTGATTGACGTGCGCAACTCAGGCGTCACCCTCCGCACGGCCCTCGGCACTTGCGCGCTGCTGCGAAAAGGGATGGCGGTGCTGACCGGAGACGAGCAGATTCGCCGCCGGCCGGCCGGGCCGCTTGCGGAGTCACTGAACGACCTCGGCGCGAAGGTGCGCTCGACCCGCGGCACCGGCGTCGCCCCCTTCGTGGTGGAGGGGCGGCTGCACGGCGGCGAGACCTCGATCGAGGGCACGACCAGCCAGTACGTGACCGGGCTGCTGATCAACGCGCCCCTTGCCGACGGCGACTCCACCATCCGGGTGCCCGTGCTAAACGAGGCGCCCTATGTCGAGATGACTCTCGAATGGCTGCGCAGCCACGGGATCAGGTTCCAGCAAGACGGGCTGCGCGAGTTTCGCGTGCCTGGAGGCCAGCAGTACCGGCCCGTCCGGCGGGCCATCCCGGCCGACTGGTCATCGGCCACCTTCTTCCTGGGCGCGGGGGCGCTGGCGCAGGGCGGCATTACTCTGCTTGGCCTGGATATGAGCGATATCCAGGGTGACAAGGCAGTGGTTGATTACCTGAAGAAGATGGGCGCGACCGTCGAGGTCGCGCCCGACCGGATCAGGGTAAAGGCGAATGAGCTGGTTGGCTGCGAGCTGGATCTGAACGACACGCCGGACGCGCTGCCCACGTTGGCCGTACTCGGCTGCTTCGCCAGGGGCACGACGCGGCTCGTCAATGTGCCCCAGGCGCGGATCAAGGAGTCGGACCGGATCGCGGTGATGGCCCGGGAACTCGGGAGGCTCGGAGCGCGCACGGAAGAGCTCGCTGACGGTCTCGTGGTGCACGAGAGCAAGCTGAAAGGCGCAGAGGTCAACGGCCACGGCGATCACCGGGTGGTGATGGCGCTCGCGGTGGCCGGGTGCTTCATCCCCGGCGAGACGGTGGTTCACGGCGCAGAGGCGGCGGCGGTGACGTTCCCCGAGTTCGCGGACTGCATGTCGGCGCTTGGGGCGCAGATGAGAGTCGAGCAGTAGCACACAGCGGAGGTCGCGTGAATGCTCGGATGTGACATGGGCACGCTGTTCAAGGTGGCGGTGGCAGGCGGCTCGTACCAGGAGGGGCTGACGGTCCACCTGCAGGGGACGCCGCCCGGATTGCTGATCACCGAGGAGGAGATCTACCGCGACCTGCTGCTGCGGAAGCCCGGCCAGGGAGAGCTTACCTCGCCCCGGCGGGAGCCCGATATCCCCATCATCTATAGCGGCGTGAACGCGGCCGACACCATGCCGGGCTTCAGCAATGCCGGCTACACCAATGGCACGCCCCTCGTGATCCTGATCCCGAACCTGGATCGGCACTTTGAGCACATCGAGCAGTATCAGGCGACCAACCGGACGCCGCGCCCGGGGCACGCCTCCTATGCCTCCTACTGCAAGTACGGGGAATGGGATGACGCGATCGGCGCCGGCTTCTTCAGCGGCCGCTACACCGCCACTATCGTCGCCGCAGGCGCGGTGGCGAAGCGAGTTCTCGGTGAGCACGGGATCGAGGTGGTGGGCTATGTGAAGGAAGCCGCCGGCGTCCGCGCGCCCGAGCTGCCCCTCGATACCATCCGATCCAAGGTGGCGGCTTACAAGGAAGTGCGCCGCCAGTATGACCCGGTGTACGAGGCGATCTTCGCCTCGGGGCGGGTCAAACCGGGCATGTGCTTCCTGGAGAAGATGGCGGTGCTTGCCGAGTTCGAGCGCGATATCCCGCAGCTTCGCTGGCGGGAGATGGATGAGAAGAAGATTCGCGCCGAGCACGGCATCCACCCGAAGCTGAACTGCCCGGACCTGGCGGCGGCCGATGAGATGTACCGCCGCATCCTGGAGATCGCGGAGGCGGGAGACTCGAGCGGCGGCGTGGTGGAGGTGATCGCGACGGGAGTCCCGGTCGGCCTGGGCGAGCCGGTGTTCCGCAAGCTGGATGGCGAGCTGGGCCGGATGCTCAGCATCGGCACCGTGAAGGCGGTCGAGATCGGCGACGGGATCGCGGCGAAGGATAGCACCGGATCACAGTTCAACGACGAGATGTACGTCGAGGGCGGCGAAGTGAAGTTCCGCTCGAATCACGCCGGTGGGGTCACGGGCGGCCTGGCCACCGGCCTGCCGATTGTCGTGCGGCTCACCGTGAAGCCGACGCCCACCATCGCGAAGGATCAGCACACCATTGACAAGGTGTCGCTGGGGAACCGCGTGCTGCAAGCGGTGACCCGGCGCGACCCCACCATCGTGCCACGCGTGTGGCCGGTGGCGGAAGCGTTCGTCGCGCTGGTCTTGCTCGACCAGTACATGATGCACCTTGCATACCGGGGCGTGACCCCGGCGCGATCGGAGAAGCAGTAGCGGGGGCGTGATGGCAAGATCCCGTGGCAACGCTTGGGCCGGACACTGGGTGTTCCGCGGGCCGGGCTGGCGGGCGCGGCGAGTCCGCCTGGCGATCGCTCTCGGGGCGTGCCTGCTGATAGCCGTCATCTGTTGGGTGCAGTCATCGTGGCCCCTGCTCGCCGTGGCCGCGCCGCTGCTGGTCGCGGCTACCTGGCTATCGCAGGCAGGCCTGAGCTGGGTGTTGCTGGCAGCCGTGCTCGTCGAGGGTGGCTGGCTCCTGCGCGCCGGGCTTGAGGACACGGCGCCAGTCGCACAGCTCGCCCCCGCGTGGGCCGCCACCGCGACCATGCTGGTGCTCCTGGTAGGGCTGATACGGGTTCGCCGCAGGCAACCTCCGCCTCCAGACCCTGGTCGAGGAGGAGGCGGCGGGCGAGGCCCACAACCTGACCCCGTACCGGCCATGCCGCTTGCGCCGCTCCGCACCCTCGCGGCCGGCGCGGAGGCCGAGCCGGAGGACGAAGGGGCGCCGTGAACGGGAACAGCATCGTGGTGGACGCTGCGATGGCGCTGTCCGTGGCCGTCCTCTCCTACTTCCTCTACCACTTGGTCCAGCACAGAACTGCAGCAGAGAAGGCCGGCAAACACGTCTCGCATCTCCCAGACCTGCTGCGCCATCCTAGCCGGGCCGTGCGCATCGCGACCGCGGTCTATGGCGTTCTGCTGATCGGATTCTTCCTCGTGATGGACGTACGGGGCCTCCACAGGTGGTCCCACTGGTTGTCCCACATGCCTGCCGAGTCGCGGGGGCTTCTGGCGCGTGCACTGGCCATGGACTTCGGCCTGGTGGCCGTGGCCTTCGCGCTCGTCTTCGGGGTCGGCGCGCTGGCCATGTGGGTCATGAGGCGAGTCGGAAAAGGCGGTCACGCCTAGTGCCTGAGGCCCCTTCCCCCGCGCTTGCCGTCTGCATCGTCTCCTGGCGAAGCCGCGATCTGCTCCGCACCTGCCTCTCTTCCGTGGTTGGGCGGCCCGAGGCGGGCGAGATCGTGGTGGTGGACAACGCCTCGGCGGATGGCACCGTCGAAATGGTGCGCCAGGAGTTCCCTTCGGTTACTCTGATCGCGAACGATGCTAACCTCGGCTTCGCGGCGGGCAACAACCAGGCCATTCGCGCCACGCATGAGCCCTTCGTGCTCCTGCTCAACCCGGACACGGAAGTGCAGGCGGGGGCGCTGGGCGCGCTGCTGGAAGAGTTCGGAGAGGACGAACGAGTCGGCGCGGTCGCAGCGCAGTTGGTGCTGCCAGATGGCTCCATCCAGCCTTCTTGCCGGAGCTTCCCTGAGCCCAGCGCGCTCTTCTCCGATGCGCTCGGGCTGGCTCGCCTCTTCCCTCGGAGCACCACCTTCGGCCGCTACCGCATGACCTACTGGGATCACGACAGCCGCCGGGAAGTGGACCAGCCGATGGCCTCCGCGCTGGCGCTGCGCCGAAGCGCGCTCGGGGAAGTTGGCCTGTTCGATGAGAGCTTCCCCCTCTACTTCAATGACGTGGATCTCTGCTATCGCCTGCGACAGGCCGGGTGGAAGATCGTCTTCGAGCCGAAGACGAACGTGATCCACTACTATGGCCTGAGCAGCACCTGGCAGGTGCGCCCCGCCGGGATCGTCGAGTCACACCGCAGCCTGATCCGCTTCTACCGGAAGCACTACCGCGGGCGGGTCTGCTGGTGCGGTTACATGGCCGTCATCGCGAGCTCCTGGCTCACGATGTGGCCGCGCGCCGCAATCGTCTGGCTCTGGCAGAAGGTGCGTCCGCGCTAGCGGGAAGGCACGGCGGCACTTCGCGCTCGATCCTGGCGATCTCGGCGGCGGTCAGGCGGTATGCCCGGTAGACGGCCAAGTCCAGCTGGCGCACCAAGGTGGCCCTTCGTGCCTTGTCCGCTTCATCCAGCAGCTTCGCGGCCAGCTCGGCGAGCCCATCCCTTCCGGCAGGTGGCACCGGCAGCAGCTTGAGCTTGCTCACTTTCACCTGGGCGAAGGCGCGGCCGACCTCGGGTGCAACTGCCCGGTAGAGCGCGGCAAAGGCCCGGGAGTTGGAGATCGCCACCAGCCGGAGTAGCTGGCGCTCACCGGGACCTGTAAGGGCGATGACGCTCCGGCCGAACCAGACGCCGCGACGATCGAGCGTCGCGATGGGGCGGTCGGCAGTCTGCCGGAACAGCAGCTTGGGGACCACGCGGTAGATGCATTCGCGGACCGACACCCGACCGGCGGGGCCGGTCCGGCGTCGCCAGTCATGCCTCAGCCACGCAGAGTGACCGACGGAGGTGAAAGGCCCGAAGTCCCGCCCTCGTGTCACCGGCCGGTCGTCGGGGTGCTCACGCTGGCCCGCGTACAGAACAGCGCGGCCGATCTCAGCCCGCGGGTAGTTGATGCCCACATCGTGGAACTCGAACCCCAGCGCCGGATCGCCAAGGGCCGGCATGGCGGCAGTCAGCCTCCTCAGCAACCGCCGAAGCCAGGCCGGCGGGGCCAGAAAGCTGGAGTGGGCGGCGGAGAGGGGCGCATCGCAAGGCGTGGGCGAGCCCGCACGTGACATCTCTCCTTCGAGCTGGTCGCGGGAGACGCGCCGAAGGTCAGAAGTCGGGAAATGCCGCGGTGCGAGCGCCCTGCCGGACAGGCAGAGCAAACAGGCAGGCGCCGTCGCCCCCGGGAAGATGCCATCTCCGAGCAGCGTGACTCTCAGCGGTCGGAACCGCTCGAGCAGGAGGCGCCGTATCCCTTCATATCGCACCTGGGAGAGGATGGTGTCCGGGAGCAGAAGGCCGATCGCGCCGTCATCGCGTGCCGCCTCGGCCGCCAGGTGCAGGAAGAACAGGAAGCTGTCCCGGTGCCCTGACAGCGCCTCTGGCGCGGCCGCAGCCAGCCTGCTGGCCTGACTCGCGGGCAGCGTGACACCCCAAGGCGGATTGCCCAGTATGACATCGAAGCTCCGGGCCTCAGGCCGGTGTGACAGCGCTTCTGCCACCACGATGCGATCGGCCGGGATAGCGGCGGGTCGGCCAGGCCGCGAGGCGCTCAGCCACAGGGCCAGCCGGCACGCGTCGGCGGCGAGTCGGCGCCGCTCGCACCCGAACAGGCAGTCTCGGGCTGCGGCCCTCCGCGCCGCGTTCTCGCTCCTCCCCTCCCCCGCGGCGGCGGCTATCGCCTCGACCGCCGCCAGCGCGAAGGCGCCGGCGCCGATCGCCGGATCGAGAATCCTGAGCGCGAGCGCCTGTGAAGTCGCGGCGCCCCTCCCCTCGAGCACGCCTCGGGTGGCGGTCTCCGCGATCTCGTCGGCCAGCCAGGGCGGCGTGTAGTAGCTCCCGGTCGCCTTCCTTCGACCCCGGAGGAGCGCCTCGCAGAAGCGGCCCAGTCGGTCGCCGTGATCGCGAGGCGAGCCCGCATCTTGCCACGACTCGAGCGCGGCGCGCACTGCGCGTCCGACTCGGTCAGCGGGCGCAACGGGCCACCCGACACCTTCGAGTCCCAGAGTTCGTTCGGCATTGAGGAATGCGTCCCTCACGTGCGAGACGAGTGGCGCGAGGCCGGTCTCGCGGGCCTCTCCTTTGGCCGCCAGCTTTCCCACCAGGCGCGCCAGGGCCGGCGGCAACAGTTCGAGCCGCAGGGCGGACAGCAGGAAGTGCATTCGGAGCGCAAGCGCGGCAGACCACGGGTCGCGCGAGAACGCCTGGGTCACGTTGCGTCGCACTGGCGTGGGCCTTCGCGGGCTGCGAGCACGCGCGAGGGTCATTGCGTTATCCACTGTATCCGCCAAAAGGGCGGTCCTTCTGCAGGGCAGGGTCACCGAACCCCGGCTTGGCGTGACACAAACGGCAAGAACGACTGGCGGGCATCGGTGTGCCCGCCCTACAGCAGCGCTTCGCGGCGACAATGCAGTGACCCTGGCCAGGGGTCGGCCGGGCCGGCGCCGAGGGCGTCGAGGAAGCGGAGGAAGTCCTGGTGGATGAGATGCGCGCCCAACCTACCGATCCCTCGCGAGCTGGCTGCGACTCATCCCCACTCTACCGGCGTCTCCTCTACGATCCCGGCGGCGCGCCGGAGGCGCTCCGCCAGGTCCACTGGCACGCGCGCCCGGAGGTCCACACCGTCCGCCCCAGACTCCTCGGACAGCACCCGGCCGCGCGCATGGGCCTCCGAGACCAGATCCTGGGACGCGAATGGGATCAGCAGCTCGACCGGAACGAGGGCCTGCTCCAGTCGCTCGCGCACGAGCACAAGCAGATCGTCCAGACCCTCACCGGTAACGGCGGAGATCGCCGCCCCCAGCGGCTCGCGCGCGAGCCGCTCTCGCAGCCAGTCGCGATCACCGACCAGATCACACTTGTTGAAGGCGAAGATGGTTGGTTTGTCGGCGCACTCCAGCTCGGCGAGCACCCGCTGGGCGGCCACAATCTGGTCTTCCATCTGCTGATGGCTGGCATCTATCACATGCACGAGCACGTCGGCCTCTATCACCTCCTCCAGTGTGGCATGGAAGGCCGCTACCAGCTGATGCGGCAGGTTGCGGATGAAGCCGACGGTGTCAACCAGCAGAGCATCGCGGCCGCCCGGAAGAGCGATGCGGCGGATGGTAGGGTCGAGGGTGGCGAAGAGGCTATCCTCGACGAACACCTGCGCGCCCGACAGCGTGTTGAGGAGAGTGGACTTGCCCGCGTTCGTGTATCCCACCAGGGCGACGACCGGCATCCCTGCCTTCCGCCGCTGCCGACGCTCCAGAGAGCGCCGCTCCCCCAGCTTCTCGACTTCCTTGCGCAGTGTCATCAGGCGGCGGCGAATCTTCCTGCGGTCCGCCTCCAGCTTGGTCTCGCCGGGCCCTCGCGTGCCAATCCCGCCGCCCAGCCGGGAGAGCTCGGCGCCCTTGCCACTCAGCCGCGGCAGCAGGTAGCTGAGCTGGGCCAGCTCCACCTGGAGCTTGCCCTCCCCGCTGCGGGCGCGCATGGCGAAGATGTCCAGGATGATCGCGCTCCGGCCCAGCACACCGGCGCCCGTGGCGTCCTCCAGGTTGTGCTCCTGGCCCGGCG
>Ga0315281_10013465_pt1 | contig 11067 bp, 12 predicted proteins | sample YL17G07_0_MG_FD_204540 | JGI IMG/M metagenome (GOLD analysis project Ga0315281, IMG submission 204540) | Sediment microbial communities from Yellowstone Lake, YNP, Wyoming, USA - YL17G07_0 | ecosystem: Environmental > Aquatic > Freshwater > Lake > Sediment | place: USA: Wyoming | collected... | reverse complement strand
GCCAGGGATCAATTCTCCGAATGTTCCGTCTCCTCGGCGTGCCTTGATACTGCGGCGCGTATTCTGGGTATTGAGGACGTGCTCGCCCTTTGCTACGCGATCGGCGAGGAGTTTTGACTTCCCGAGGGAAACAAGATCCTCGTACAGGTGATGGGCGACCCAGTCGCCGCGGCTGGAGTCTCGGTGGAGGTATTTCTTTCCGTCAAACAGGCCCCTGAACTCGGCCAGCAGCCGATGGTCCATCCAGTTTTTCAGCGCGCCCGGTGGCGGGAGCGAAGACGCGGCAGAGTGTCGAGCGAGACACTTGCCCGCGCGGTGCCAATGAAACGCAGTTTTTCGAGCTCGCGGTCGACTCGCTGGTGCGCCATATCGAGGTACGTCGGTTCGATCTCGTTCGCGATCGAGTTTCTGCCAGCCGCCACGGCGGCCAACGTCGTCGACCCGGTGCCGGCGAAAGGGTCAAGGACTGTATCGCCGGCGAAGGAGAACATTCGAATGAGCCGATGCGCGAGTTCCGCCGGATACGGTGCGGGGTGTCCTGCCCGGGTGGAGGACCCGCGGATGTCCGTCCAGAACGACCGGAACCAGCCCTGCATCTCCTCCTTCGTGAGCATTGACAGCGCCTTCTGCACGCTCGTGGCGGAACGGTAGCCGCCGCCTTTGCGAAGGAAGAGGATGTACTCCATGTCGTTCTTGACCACCGCGCCGGGCTGATAGGGCTTGCCATAAAAGCCTGCGCCGTTGCCTTCAGACTCGGTTGCCCCGTTCGCGATCTTGTGCCAGAGGATCGGCGTTAAGCAGTCGAGGCCGAGGCGCCGTGAGCGGACCTGGATGTCTGCGTGAAGCGGCACCACGTAGTGCCGGCCGGTCTTTTTTCGCGGCAAGCACACGTCTCCGACTACGCAGCAGATCCGGCCGCCGGGCACGAGCACGCGAACGCATTCGCGCCAGACTTTGTCGAGCTCTTCCAGGAACTCCTCGTAATCGTCAATCGCCCCCATCTGTCGCTCGGAGGGCTCGTACTCCTTGAGCGTCCAGTAGGGCGGCGAGGTGACGACGAGATGCACGGATTCGTCGGCGATCCACTTGAGATCGCGTGCGTCGCCCAAATGCAGCCTGTGCGTCGTCTGGTCGAAAGGGTGAGGCCACGGGACCGTCCGGTACCGTCTATTAGCCTCAAGGAGCGACGCTAGCGCCTCGGTTGTGTTGTCCTGTTCGGGTAGGCCGCTGGCGGTCGGCAGAGCCGCGCCGATCTTCACAGCGGAAGTTTCCGGGCCTGCGGCAGGGCCACACGATATGGTGCGATGGTCATCGCTACCCACAAAGTATAGTCAGATTGAGGGATTTCGCAATCACAACTAGCCATTCTAGTCGGGCGGTGTGACAGGGCGGGTCAAAGAACTAGCGCTAATCTCCCGCCCCAGTAGAATAGACGTATGCGCATCACACTTCTGGTTGCGGTGCTCGCCCAACTCATCGCCCCGGCGCCCAAGCCCGGTCACGCGACGATTCTGCCGTTGCCACTCGAGGTGAACGGGGCGGCCGGCGCCAAGCTGGCGCTCTTCGTCGACGTGACGCCCAAGCCCGGCATTCACGTCTACGCGCCCGGCTCGAACGACTACATTCCGATCACGGTCAAGCTGAACGCGCAGCCGGAAATCAAAGCCGGCAAGGTCGCGTATCCGAAGTCCGAGATGATGACCTTCGCGGACGAGAAGGTGCCGGTGTTTCAGAAGCCGTTCCGCCTGACGCAGGACGTCACGCTCGACAAGTCGGCGAAGCCGGGATCGACGGTGACCGTGTCTGGAACCGTGAACTACCAGGCATGTGACGACCGCGTGTGCTATCCGCCCGAATCGGCGCCGATCAGCTGGACGGTTGTCGTAAAGTGAAAACCTAAAACTTAAAACTTAGAACTGAAAACCCGAATCCGCAATCCCAAGTCCGCAATCTGCAATTCAGAAGAGCCGCCCGACCAGCGGGTAGCCCCACATCAGCCCGAGCGTCGTGGAGACGCAGCCGACAACGAGCGACACGCCGCGCGCCAGACCGCGGTGGCTGCCCGCGCGGGCCAGTGGCCAGCCGAGCAGACCCGACAGCGCCGCCATCCCCAGCGTCGATCCCAACCCGAACACGGCCATATAGGTGAGCCGCGCGGCCGTGGACGGCAGCGTCGTCAGCACGAGCGCGGTGAGCGCGCCGCTGCCGGCCAGGCCGTGAACCGCGCCGACTACGAGTGGCCGGCGCGCGAGCGTCCACGTGCCGATGTGGATGTGCGCGGGCGCGCCGTGATGCACGTGCACCGTGTGGCCGTGATGGTGGACGTGCGCGGGTCCGGCCGGCCCCTGCCGCGCCGCGAGATAGATCGCTCGGAGGCCGAGCAGGATCAGCATCAGCGCGACGCAGAATTCGAACGCGTCGGCGACGCGCACGGGCATCTCCGCGCGTAGGACCACCAGCACCGTGCCGACGGCGATCAAGGCGAATGTGTGACCGAGGCCCCAGCAGATGCCGAGGAATGCGGCCCTGTACGTGTTGCGCTCGCCGGTGAGGAGCGTCGACACCGCCGCAAGATGATCCGGTTCGAGGGCGTGGCGCATGCCGAGCAGCGAGCCGAGGCCCGAGCTGGTGATGAGTTCGAGGACGGGCATGATTTGGCTGCGCTGATATTGTATCCTGTCGACTGCACGTAGTGGTGGAGTCCACCGGTAACCGCCGCTCCGGTTGGACGGCCAATGACTCCTACGGAACGCCGTAGGAGTCCATCCCTTCGGCTTCCCCGTTTCATCCAGCCCCGTTCGACAGGAGACGATGATGATCTGGCTCGCAGTGGCGGCCGGCGGCGCACTGGGATCGATGGCGCGGCACGGCGTGAACCTGTACTTTGCGCACGTGCTCGAACGGGCCACACCGTACGCGACCGGAGCGGTGAACCTGGTCGGCTCCGGCGTGATCGGTCTGCTGGCCGCGCTCATCGCGACCGGACGCCTGCACATGTCCAGCGAGATGCGCACGTTCGTGTTTGTCGGCATCCTCGGCGGCTTCACGACGTTCTCGAGCTTCATGCTCGATACGTTCACGCTGGGGCACGGCGGCGACCACGCGCTGGCGTTCTGGAACGTCGCGCTGCAGACCTCGCTCGGGCTCGCGGCTGTCTGGGCCGGGTATCGCGTCGGCCTCGCGCTCGGATGAGCCTTCAGCCCTCAGCATTTTTTCCCCGCCACCACCCGCCGTTCACCGGGAATCCCCCGCTGTTCGCCGAAATCGCCGATCGCCCTGCCTCGTCCTCACGTAAGTTCACAACAGAGCACGGACACGGGCAGGGCATCATGAACACACACAATCTCGCGATGACGACGGCTGGAGTGGTGGCGGTGGCGGCGTGCTCCCTGGCCAGTGCGACGGCCTGGCTACTGGTGACGGCACCCACGACCGTGGCCATGGCGGTTCAGGGCGGCGACATGGAGCCGCTCGCGCAGATTGCGCTGCACGCGCTCTACGAAGCTGTCGCGCGCCTGGTCCAATACTTCTGAGAGAGGGTAGTCTGATGGAGCCGCCGATGGAATCGCCGCCAAGAATCCGTATCACCGGTCAGATGGTCGTCGGTCTGGCGATCGCCGTCGCCGGCATCCTGTTCACGCTGGACAACCTGCACGTCCTGCGCGCGCGGGACTACCTCGAATATTGGCCGATCGTGCTGGTCGCCATCGGCCTCGTGCACATGTCGCAGGCGAAGACGGCGGCCGGCTCCGCCGGGGGCGGTATCTGGATCCTCGTCGGCGTTGTACTGCTCGGCGACCGGCTGGGCTTCGTCCATGCGAACATCTGGAATTTCTGGCCGCTGATCCTCGTCCTGGTCGGCGGGCGGATCGTGTGGCAGACGATTGATACCAACCGCGCCGCAGACCGGGGCGACGCGAGCGCGACCGTGTCGGCCATCGCGGTGATGGGCGGTTTCGAACGCCGGATCACGTCGCAGCACTTCCGCGGCGGCGAGATCACCGCGTTCATGGGCGGCGGCAAACTGGATCTGCGCGACGCGATGCCGGCCGGCGGTCAGGCGGTGATCAACGTCTTCGCGATGATGGGCGGATTCGAGATTCTCATACCGGAGACCTGGCGCGTCATCTGCGAGGTGACGCCGTTCATGGGCGGCATCGACGACAAGTCGAGAACGTCGACGAACCCGTCTGCGCCGTGCCTCGTGCTCCGCGGCTTCGTGATGATGGGCGGGGTGACCCTGAAGAACCCATGACGCAGCCGAGCGCCTGACGTGCATCCGATACTGGGCCGCATCGACCGGCTCGCGGCGTATCTCGTCGTGTGGCTGGGCTCGGGCGTGCTTGCCGCCAGCCTGTTCACGCGGTTCGGCCTGGGCTGGACCGAGGCGCTGGCGCTGCTGGCGCCGCTGTTCCTCGTGTACGCGTTCGTCTGCCTGTCGGCGTGGTACGTGAGCCGCGCCATGCCGCTCACCACGAGCAGCGTGCCGCAGGTGCTCGTGTCGTCGGTCCTCTCGGCGGCGATCGCGAGCGGCTTCTGGCTCGGTCTCGCGCGCGCGTGGGTCGCGGCGCTGAACACGACGGTGACGTTCGCGTCCGCAGCCGACCGCTACGGTCAGCAGTTGCCGTTCATGTTTGCCCTCGGCGTGCTGCTGTTCCTGCTCTCGCTCGCGGTCCATTACGTGTTGATCGCGTTCGAGACGACGCGGCAGGCCGAGCGCCGCCAGCTCGAGCTCGAGATCCTGGCGCGCGACGCGGAGCTGCGGGCGCTGCGCGCGCAGATCGATCCGCATTTCCTCTACAACAGCCTCAACTCGATCAGCGCGCTGACGACGAGCGATGCGTCCGGCGCGCGCCGGATGTGCCTGCTGCTCGGCGAATTTCTCCGCACCACGCTGGACGTCAGCACACGCCAGCGCATTCCGCTGGCCGACGAGCTCGCGCTCGCCGAGCGTTTCCTGAGCATCGAACAGGTGCGCTTCGGACCGCGCCTGCAGGTCGAGCGGCGTGTCGACGAGGACGCGTCCGCGTGCCTGGTGCCGCCGCTGATCCTGCAACCGCTCGTCGAAAACGCCGTCACGCACGGCATCGCGCGGCTCCTCGAGGGCGGGCTGATTCGCCTCGACATCTCGCGTCAGCACGGCCGTCTCGCCATCGTGATCGAGAACCCGTGCGACGCGGACGCCGGGCCAACGCGGCCGGGCGGCAGGGGCCTCGACAACGTCCGCAGCCGGCTGGACGCGATGTTCGGACGCGAGGCGCGCATGGACACGCACGCCGGGGCGGGGCAGTTCAGCGTCGAGCTGCATCTGCCGTGTGCCGCCGATGAGTAGGGCCGAACCGCGTGTCTGCCCTCGGGGCGAATGTCGGGGCGGACCCGTGTGTCCGCGTGGCCGGGGAGTGATTCACCTGTGATGCGCCTGAAAATCGCGATTGTCGACGACGAAGATCTCGCGCGCGCCGTGGTGCGCGAATACCTGGCGGGCATCCCCGATGTGGAGATCGTCGCCGAGTGCGCGAACGGGTTCGAGGCGGTCAAAGCCGTGTCCGAGCTGCAGCCCGATCTGCTGATCCTCGACGTGCAGATGCCGAAACTCAACGGGTTCGAGGTGCTCGAACTGGTCCGCCGCGACGTGGCCGTCGTGTTCGTCACGGCGTACGACCAATATGCGATCCGCGCGTTCGAGGTGCACGCCGTCGACTACTTGCTGAAGCCGTTCGGCGCCGATCGGCTCGCCGCCTCGATCGATCGCGTGCGCGAACGGCTCGGCCGCGGGGAGCCGTTGCCCGTGCACGATCTGACCGCTGCCGCCCAGCCCGCACACGGGCCGGCCCACCGCGTGCTCGTCCGCGACGGCTCTCGCGTCCACGTGCTGCCGGTCGAAAAAATCGAGTACGCGCAGGCGCAGGACGACTACGTCTGCATCCGGTGCGAGGGGAAGGAGTATTTGAAGGAGCAGACGCTCGCCGAGCTGGAGACGACGCTCGATCCGGAAAAATTCGTGCGGATCCACCGGTCGTTCCTGCTGAGCCTGGATCGCCTGGCGCGCGTCGAGCTCGACGAACGCGAGAACCGCATCGCCATCCTGAACGACGGTCGCCGCTTGCCCATCAGCCGCACCGGCTACGTCCGCCTGAGCGCGCTGCTCGGCACGTAGCGTCAGTCCTTCTTTGTCCCGGTCTCGTCCGCGACCCGCTCGTCGAGTCCCTTCATCGCTCCAGCCGCCAGCGCACGGCACGCGCCGGCGTCGATGAACGGGTTGGGGCCGCCGGGCTGTGCGGCGCGCCGCTTCAACTTGCCGTCCAGGTCGCCCACAAACGGGTGCGCCCCGATCATGACGTCGCAGGGCAGTTCCGCCATTCTCGTGATGCTCCGGCGAAACGCATCGACGATGGACGGGTGGGTGGTGTCGCCGGTGAATCGATAGCCCGGCGCGGCCACCGCGGAGATGCTGTCGGCATAGACGATATCGAGGCAGCGCGCGCCCTCGCAGGACCGCCAGCTCCACGTCGTACCACTGGGCGTGTGGCCGGGCGTGGCATGCGCCGTGATCGCCACGTTGCCCACGTGCAGCACCTGGCCGTCGGCCACGCCGTGCACGTTGGTGACCGGCGGAAAGCCGTTGTTGTCGAATCCCACCTGGGGATCGTCACGCGTGGGCTTGCCCCGTTCCAGCGCGCGGACGCCGGCGGCGCCGGTCGCCACGCTGGCGCCGGTGAAACGCTGCAAGGCGTTGAGCCCGCCCGCGTGGTCGTAGTGCGTGTGCCCGTTGAGGATCAGCGTGATGTCCTCGGTCTTGAAGCCGAGCGTACGGATGCCCGCGTCGATCAGGGGGACCGACTGAGGCAGGGCCCCGTCGACCAGGATCAGTCCCGCGTCCGACGCGATCAGCACTGCGGACAGTCCGGCCACGCCGACGTAGTAGGTGTTGCCAAACACCTTGAACGGCTCGCGCGGCTGGTTCCATTCGTCACAGCTGTCGCATGTGATGGGCAGATCCGGTTGGAGGCGCATCGGCCCCTGGCCCGATACCGGTAGCGTCGAGAGCGTCGAGAGGAAAAGCAACACGGCGGCGCGGACGGTCATGTGACGATGGTACGTCGAAATCATGTGGCTTGAGTCGCGGCGCGCGACGGTGGATACTCTGCGTCGAGGAAGGGAAGGCCGCGGACAGGTGTCACATCAATGAATCGACGTGAGGCGCTGAAGACGCTGTTCCTCGTGCTGGCCCCGTCACCCCTGTTGGCGGCCACGCCTTCGGTCTCGACGCTCATCGGCACGGGCTCGGCGGGCTACTCGGATCAGCAGGTCAATAACCCGTACGGCCTCACGATCGGGCCGGACCGGGCGTTGTACTTCTGCGACCTGGACAATCAGCGCATTCGACGGCTGGACTTGAGAACGCGTCGAACGGCCACGATGGCCGGCAGCGGTCAGAAGGGGTACGACGGTGACGGAGCGGCGGCCACTGATGCGTCGTTGAACATGCCGCACGAGATCCAGTTCGACGCGTCGGGACACCTTTACATCGCGGAACGCGACAATCACGTGATTCGAAAGGTGGACGCGAAGACCGGCATCATCTCCACGTTTGCCGGGACCGGCACCCCGGGTTTTTCCGGCGACGAGGGGCCTGCGACGCGTGCACAGCTGCGCCAGCCTCACAGCATTGCCGTGGATCCAGGCGGCCGAAGGCTGCTCATCTGCGACATCGGGAATCACCGCATTCGGCAGGTGGATTTTGCCACGGGCGTCATCGATACGTTCAGCGGCACAGGAGAACGGCAACCGACGCCGAATGGCGCGCCGATCCAGGGCGTGCCGCTCAATGGTCCCCGGACGATCGCGTTCGACCGGCGCGGCGATCTGTATCTTGCGCTTCGGGAAGGCAATGCGATCTACCGCGTGGACGCCACGACCTCGACGATTCATCACGTGGCTGGAACCGGCGAGCAGGGGTATTCGGGCGATGGTGGTCACGCTCGCGTGGCGAAGCTGGCAGGTCCGAAAGGTCTGGCAGCGTCGCGCGACTCGTTGTATGTGGCGGACACGGAGAACCACGTGATTCGCGCGATCGATCTGAAGACCGGCATCATCCGAACCGTCCTCGGCACGGGCCGGCGAGGCGATGGCCCGGAACCCGATCCTCTGCGATGCGCACTCTCACGCCCGCATGGCGTGCTCGTTGACGATCGCGGAGTGCTCTACGTGAGTGACAGCGAGGCCCACCGTATCCGGACGGTCAGGTGAGCACTGCCGTCCTCGGGCCAGGAGCGAGGACTGGAGACCTCATTTCTCACGCGGCGTGAGTGCGCCGCGGAGCTTGTCGGCCAGCGATCCGAATCCCTCCGGCGGCGCGGCATCTTCGCGTTCGGCGTACTCGCGCACTTCATCGGCCTCTCTCGCGTCCAGCACGGCCTTGGCGCTGAGACGAATCCGGCGGCTGGGCGGGTCATCGACTTCGAGGACGACGACCTCGACGTCCGCGCCGACGGGAAATGCCTTCGAGACGTCCGTTTCCCTGGCGATACCGGTCTCGCTCAACGGGATGAGACCGGTGCGCCCGGGCGCAAGGAACACGAACACGCCGAACTTCTCGTGCCGCTCAATCTTTCCCGTGAGGCGCGCGCCCGGGACGATCCCGGTTGACGACGGGCTTCTCCCGCCGACGCGCGCAGAGCCCTCCGGAACCAGCGCGAGGCCGATCCGCTTCTTCTCGAGGTCGACGCTCAGGATCTCGAACGCGCCCGTCGTTCCTGCCGCGACCGAGGTGGACCATCCGTCCCTTCGCCCCGTCGGAGCGAACGTGGAGGCGTGCGCCAACCCTTCGACGCCCGGCTCGAGCTCGACGAAGGCCCCGAACTCCGTGACGCGCGTGACGCGGCCCGTGCGCACCTGGCCGACCTCGTACGTGGCGTGGACGCCCGACCACGGATCGGCGCTGAGTTGCTTCAACCCGAGCGAGATCCTCTGCTTGTCGCCATCGACGCGCAGGACCTTGACGGCGATCTCCTCGCCGGGCTTGACGACCTGCGATGGGTCCGCCACGCGGGACCAGCCCATCTCGGAGGCGTGGAGCAGGCCCTGCACACCGCCGCCCAGATCGACGAACGCGCCGAACTCGCGAACGGACGCGACGCGTCCGGTCATCACCGCGCCGACGACGATCGATTGCCGAACGGCTTCGGCGCTCGCCCGCGCCTCCTCCTCGAGAAGCGCGCGCCGTGAGACGACGATGTTCCTGCCGCCTTCCGTGTACTCGATGATCCGGAATGCGTAGACCTGCCCTTCGTGCGCGGACGGATCCGTCCGGAGCGTGCCGATCTGCGAGAACGGGCAGAAGGCGCGCTGACGGGCGATGCGCACTTCGTACCCGCCCTTCACGGCCCCTTCGACCTTGCCTTCCACTGGCAGACCGGTGTGGAACGCGTCCTCGAGCTGTCGCGCGGTCGCGGCCCCTCGCACGAGCTTCCGGGAGAGGGTCAGCCCTCCCACGGTAGACACCACCATGGCCTGAATGCGGTCGCCAACCGCGACATCGAGATCGCCTTCGTCGTCCTTCAGTTCGCCGATGTCTATCGTGGCTTCGCCCTTGCCGCCGACGTCGACGAAGGCGACTTCCGGGCCGATCGCGACGATCCGACCCTCGATGGTCTGGCCCCTCTCGACGCGTTTCGCTTTGCGCGACGCCTCGAACATCGCGGCGAAATCTTCGTCGGGCTCGCTCACGCACACTCCTCGTGATCTGACGGTCGATCAGCTGAACTCCCCACGTGGCGCAGGGCTTCAGCCCTGCATTGACCACTCGCCCGCATCGGTCCCGGTTACTGCCTGTTGTAGGCGATGCCTGCGCCCTGCGCCTTTTCGATCGCGATGACCATCGCTGGGACCATGATGACGCCCGGCAGCAGATTGGCGCTCAGTTCTTTCTGGAGTTCCTCGGCTTTGCCCTTGCCCCTCGCTTCGAGCTCGGCACACCACCCGCCAAAAGCATTGGCACACAGGAGGAACGTCGTCCCCATCTTCTGCAGCGACTCGATACCGAGCGCCGGCATCGCGCCGGCGAACGCGGGAATCGTCGGCGATTGAATCGCCTGCATCACGATGTGCAGATCGTTCGACGTCGGCTTGTTGAACACGTTGCGCGTGTACGCTTTGCCGGCGGCGTCCTTCAGCCCCAGGTAGTCGCCGAGGCTGTACTTCGCCCACATCGCGTCGTTGAAGGCCAAGGGCAGGCTGGCCTGTGGGCCCATGCTGTAGAACGTCCCGACGGCGCCGGCCTGGCCAGGCGCCGTCTTGTAGGCCTCCGCGTAGGTGTTGAGATAGTTGAGGATGTGCATCAGGGGCATGCCGTTCTTGTGTTGCGGGAAATCGAACAGACAACGGTGCGTGCCCTTCACGGCCTTGAGCCAGTCGTCAGGACCCGCTTGCTGCGCGTCGGCGCGCTGCCCGCCGCTTGTCACACTGATCGCGGCGGCGGCGCCGATGATGCGGCCAAGAAACCCCCGACGGTGCGTCTTCACACTGACAGCCATGACCATCTCCTTGATGCGACCACGGTCGCGCCTCCGGAGGCGCCGGCCCCCGTGTGGATGCTGTTGATTGTCGCCGTGGCGCCGAACATGTCAAGAGCCGATTTGTCAGGATCTCGTGTTGGCCTTGACGTAGCGCGCGATCTGCTCGTGCGTGGCGAACCAGACGCCCGGCTTGGACTTCATGTGCAGGATCAGCTTCTCGAGCCCCGCGATCCGCGACCGGTGTCCCGTGATGTGCGGGTGCATCGTCAGGATGTAGAGCCCGCCCTCTGCGTATGCGACGTCGAATTCCGACTGAAAGACCGCTTCGACCGCGTCCGGGCTCGGCATGCCGCCGTTGGCGCTGCCGCCGAAATACGGGAAGTCGTCGACGATGCGCTCGATCGGCAGTTCGACGACGCCGGTCGCCTGCTTGTCGAGCAGGATCTCATAGGCATCGTCGCTGGCCATCAGGCTGCTGTCGTAGAGGAAGCCGGCGTTCTTCACCTGCTGCATCGTGTACTGGCTGAACTGCCACGACGGTGCGCGGTAG
>Ga0315281_10013464_pt1 | contig 11067 bp, 9 predicted proteins | sample YL17G07_0_MG_FD_204540 | JGI IMG/M metagenome (GOLD analysis project Ga0315281, IMG submission 204540) | Sediment microbial communities from Yellowstone Lake, YNP, Wyoming, USA - YL17G07_0 | ecosystem: Environmental > Aquatic > Freshwater > Lake > Sediment | place: USA: Wyoming | collected... | reverse complement strand
TGGCAGAGCCAAGTGACGCGCGGTGCGTCCCCGCTGCAAGCCGAGACAGCCATACGGGCCAGTAATAGTACAGTGTTGGTACTCAGTAAGCTCAGCAGGTATTTGTTCAGCCCTCAGACCTTTCTGACCTGTGGTCCCGCTCAGCAAGCCTGGGTATAATTTCAAGTGCTTCGTCTATAGCTCTTATAGTACCCTTGATTCTTCGAAGATATTTGTGGAAGCCCAGAGCCCTAATCACTGCTGCACCCTTTTCAGTAATCGCGTAGAAGCTTGCCTTTTCAGCTTCTCTCTCTTCAACAAGCCCGTTTCTCAGAAGAGACTCCAAGAATCGTCTCATAAGTGCATGATCCAGATGCGTCTCAAGCGCTAGGCTGTGAAGTGTTAGAGGCTTATTTAGAAGGACTTCAAGAATGTTCTCGTATGATTCCAACCTTGATCTTTGCAACTAGGTCTGCCCACATTCCAGCTTCGATTAGTAACAGATAAATCGATTATGAATGATGAATCTGTATTCTTGAATCTTGGTATCAACCTGCGTTGGCATCTGATAGCTTGGGGCATAGAAGAACGAAGTTCATGCTTAGATGACTATGTTGCAAGTCTCGGCAGACTATCTCAGCAGATTGCTGATTCTATTGTACTGTACAAGGTATTGGATTCCTTTTTGGCTAGTGGTGTAGATTTTCTTTCCATTTAAGAAGTTCAGCTCGATTAGACCCAGCTTTGTTAGTTGTTCCAGGTAGATCTTTGCTCTTTTGGAGCTTAGATGCGATTGCCCCGTAATTTCCACTTGCTTCTCTCCATTCCGAGCAACGGTCAATATGGTTGCGGCTATTTCTGTTCGACTTCTGTTCTTACCTATCACCGCTGGAATTATAGCCCGATCCATTACAGTTCCACAAATCCTAGTAAGAACAGCTCGCAATATAAACGGTGGTGTAAAAAACACCTTCCTGCAAGTTATCCGGGTGACAAAGGCTTTTCACTGTTGGATGTCGAATTGATTGCAATTGAAGTGAATGAAAAACTAGCGAGGGCCATGTTCTTCGACTTTCGGTATGCGGGTGCGCACAGCCTACCCCCCCGGTTCAGTATATGATCCAAATATGGTCCACATATGATTCAAATAGGCTCCGAGAAAAAATCAGACGCGTTAGTAAGCCTTCCTTCACAAACGCGCGATCTATCGATCAATCAATCTTCGGTTCATCAGAATGATTCAGCAAATGCAGTGATGAAGATGACCATATCGATATCATTGCCGCGCGCCTAGGGAACATTATCCCTTTTGACCTCATACTCTCAAATCACACTCGGAAAAACAATGCGCCGCGTGATAACTAGTTTCTGATAAGTCTTTTAGTCAAGCAGCTTTAAATCGAGTCTTAGCGGTATGTTTCGCTTAGACAAGGCGCTGGAATAGTTGAGCGTGAATTTTGAATCGTTGAGCGACGTTCTAAAGCATCGGATAAGACGAAAGATTATCCTAACCCTATCCGAGAAAGGGAGTATTTCTTACGTTGATCTGATGAGCATCGTAGGAATTACGAATACTGGGAAATTGAATTATCACCTCAAGATTCTAGGCGATTTGATTAAGAAAGTGGAAAGCGGAAAGTACAGTTTATCCGACGAAGGTCAATCGGCTGTGCAATTCCTTCAGAAGTCCGTGGGCAAGGAGACTGAACGAATACCCCTGCCCATCAGTGTTTTTGGGTCCCGTGCTTTCAACCTCGGACAGGGGTTCATTTGGGTGTTACTTGTTGGTCCTCTCTTAGGGGTTCTGTTTCAGTGGTATCTCTACTTTGCCGATCGTGCAGGCGCTTTCATTGGCGATCCGACCATCCCATTGATGATATTTTCTCTGCCTACAGTTGGGTTTTTCGCACTTTTCAGCATGGCGGCCTTTCCAAAGATTGAGATGGATCGTGACGGTGTTGTCCTCAAGTATGGTTTCGTTCGCCTGCTATTTGCCCTGGAAGATGTCGAGATTGACCCCAAAGGACACGTTCTGAAGCTAGGCGGCGGCATGTGGACGTATCGGTTAATCCCGTTCAAGGAAAGAGAATGTATGGACCTGTTAGACAGGTACATAGGGACCTACCAGTCGAAGCCACTTTTCCTTCTGTATCTGCTTCCGCTCCTCATACTTGGCCTCTTCTTTTCATTCTTGAGATATCTTGGCGGAACGTTCGCCCCACTATTCTCGGCTATTCTATGGGGAGTCATGACTGGCATTTCAATGGCGATTTTTGCTTACGGCGCTCCTGTGGGCATGCGTATAAACAATCTGCGCCGAGGCGCTTCCGCGATCGTCTTTGGCCTTTCAATTGGAATTGTAATATTCTTTTTAATGTTTTTCAGTCTACAAATCCACTAAGCGGGCGTGCGCAGCGTCTCCTTCTATTTTCGTTTTCTGAAAAGCAGCACATTCTCATAACCGCAAACGTGCTCAAGTCCAAGTTCAACAAGTTACTTCGCTTCTCCCACGCTACTAGCAACAGCGTGCGCTTCGAATAATAGCGATTCCGCGTCCAAAATGCGATTAAATCATAGCGGTTCTGATGGTAGCCCGGGAGAGATTCGAACTCTCGTCGGCGGGTCCAAAGCCCGCTATGCTTGTCCACTACACCACCGGGCTTCTAATATAAGGGACGATTTGAGCTAGCTTTTTATTGAATAATTCTTGATTAAAACCTTCCTATCTTTGCGTATTTTGAGCACGGTTTCCCGAGTCTTGTTTATTGTGTCGCTCGCTTCGGCTTTTCCAATGTTGCTCAAATTTAGGAAATTCACCATTCGGTCGTAGTTTTTCGGGTTCTTCTCCTCCAACCTTCTCAAAAGGCGCATTAGGATTGCCCAGTTGATTCTGACGCCGGTGCTTGAAAATCTCAGCCAAGCATAGTTTTCGGCAATATCCAAAAATATTTTCGTCAGGTAATGCGAGGCCTCGATTATCTTCTCGGAGTCAATGAGGAAGTTCGTGCGCATTATTACTCCCTGTAAAAAAGCTGGATTCAAATAATAGTCTAGTTTGGCCTTGACTTTGAAATGGATGGGTCTAAGCTTCTGAACGTTGCTTTTAGTTGTGATGCTGATTTCTTTCCATATTGTCTTGAAGAGCTCAAGTCTGTCTCTGATTCTTGAGTCGTTAATATCATTCAGTTTTGACGTGTCCAAGTATTTGTCAAATAAGTCAGGCATCTCCAGTTTTGCCGTTGCATGCTCCATTCGCTCTATGAAATGGCTGTTTGAGAATGGTTCCATGGCGATCTCGGAGAGAATCTCAAGAATATCATCTAAAGCCGTTATCGCGAAGATTTGCGCGCTTTGGTAATCCTCTCTAGAGAAGGCTGATGTTGCTCGGCTAAGGTATATGTCAGAATCCAACAGGTGAGCCTCTGTCCTAATGTCGATTCTTTCAGGAGAAGCATAGGACTTTGCCATCAAGAGCTTCGTATTAGTCAAGAGCCAGTCGCGGTCATATAGAATTTGCATTTCGTATAGCTTCTGATCTATTTCAGGTGGGATCATGTCATGCAACCATTTCCTTGGGACAAAATTCATGTCTACGAGAAAGCCGCTAGAAACCAGTCTTTCGACATACTCATAGTTGAAATCGTTCCTGCTAAGAATGAACAAGTCAACATCGCTTGACTCTGTGGCATCTCCTCTACTCCAACTGCCGAACAAACCTACGCCGTAGACATTTACCCTGCACTTAAGTTCGTTGACCAGTTTCTCCAACATTCTCCGCATCTTCTCAGGAAGCATTATCATGCAAACCATTTTCCTTTGATAAGATTAGTAGGCTGCCTCAGTATTCAAAATTTCTTATTAGGCTACTCGTTGGGGAATCGTAAACTTTATATATTAAGACATTCCACTTGGCTAGTTACGCGGGGACCGGATGGACAATTTTCTGATTCCGAATCCCTGATTTAGGAACATGAAAGTGACGGTTCTACGCATTGCGAGTTGGGTGAGTAGAATTGAGCAAAAAAGAAAGTAGAGCTCATCAACGTCTAGTTGACAAGTGCCCAGAGTGTGGGAGTGCAAACCTAGTTCATGATTATGACACAGGCGAGACCGTCTGCGGTGACTGCGGACTCGTCCTGTATGAGCAGATGATGGATAAAGGACCAGAATGGCGAGCGTTCACCCAAGAAGAGAAAGCATCCAGAAGTCGTGTGGGTGTGCCGACTTCATATTCCGTTCATGACAAAGGACTGTCAACAGCCATAAGCCAAGTTGATCGTGACGCATTTGGAAGGAAGCTTCCACTCTCTACACGTCTGCAAATGTGGCGATTGAGAAAATGGCAGATACGTTCTAGGGTTCACTCTTCAATCGACCGAAACCTGGCTCAGGCAATGGCTGAGCTGGACAGGCTCTCGGACAAAGTCTACATTCCACCACCAATCAAGGAAAAAGCTGCTGTGATTTACCGCAAAGCGCTGGACAAGGGCCTAGTTCGCGGCAGATCGATCGCAGCCATAGCCGCAGCCGCACTTTATGCGGCCTGCCGTGGAAGTGGAACGCCAAGAACCCTTCGCGAAATTGCGGAGGCAAGCCTTGTCGACAAGAAAGATGTCGCTCGCTGCTACAGACTGCTGCTTCGTGAACTCGGGGTGCACATGCCAATCGCTGATCCGCTAACGTACGTTTCAAAAATCGCTGAGAATACTGGAATATCAGGCAAAACTCAGGGAAAGGCCATTGCGATCCTTCGAGAAGCAAAAAAAAGAAGAGCCTCTGCCGGCAAAGATCCTATGGGTTTAGCTGCTGCCGCACTGTACATTGCCTGCTTGCAGAACAACGAGAAGAAAACGCAGAAGGACATAGCTGAAGCCGCTGGAGTGACGGAAGTAACCGTCAGGAATCGTTACAAGACCTTGAAAAGACAGCTAGATCTGCAGCTTCCGGACTAAGGCTGCCGTTGCTGATTTTCTTCTTTTTCAAGTTCCATAATTATAGGGCCGTTGTACCCGCAGTCTTCGCATACATACTTCCTAGGAGCCAGCCAATAATCAACACGGGAAGACAAGTGAATATTCGGACTGGCACATTTTGGGCAATAACTCTTTGATGGCTTTGCACGTCTGAGTGATTTTAATATCTCACGTATGTCCCCTAGTAAGGTCATTTTGAGCTTGCACCTTCGCGTGCCACGGTCATTGGAGTTGTATGTTCTCTTCTGGATAGCCGAGTCCTACCAAATATTGGCGGACCCTGTCCCTATGGTCTCCCTGCAACATTATTAGGCCATTCTTCGCGGTTCCCCCGCACGCGCAGAAATTCTTCAATTTCTGAGCCATTCCCGCGAGGTCCGTGTTTTTGTCGTCGATACCGTCAACTATTGTTGTTGGTCTGCCAAATTTTCTGGTTTCAAGTCGTATTCGAATCCGTTGTTGTTCCTTCTCAATCTCGCCGCAAGCACACAAGTCTTTTGGAAGCCCGCATGTTGGACAAATGTCAGCCATGATGCTCAGACGTATAAAAGCTATGGCGAGTATATAAGATTTTCAAATCCATCGTCAATAAATCAACTACGTAGCCTCGCTGCATTTCTTGATCTGAAATCTGGAAAACTATATGAACACGCTACCCCGATTTGCAGTAGTCATCAGGAAAGTTTAATGGAGACTACCTGTTGACTAGTCTTTATGAGAGTTCTGGTCGTTGGTTGTGGGAACATAGGATCTGTGGCGGCCAAAGATCTTGCCACAAACATGAATTCTGTTGAGGTTGTCGTTGCAGACAACAATGAGACAAGAGCCAAAGCAGCTGCAGAGGATATTGGAACAGACAACGTTTCATGCATCAGATTAAACGCCGAAAATCATCAAGAGCTGCGGGACACACTGAAGGATTTCACTTTGGTCATGGGCTTCTTGCCGGGAAACTTAGGCTATCGCCTTGCTCAGACTTGTGCCGAAGCGGGGAAAAACCTGGTCGATGTGTCCTACATGGCTGAGAACCCGATGATTCTGAATGAGAAGGCTGCAAAGGCCAGCGTTGCAATCGTCCCGGACTGCGGCTTGGCTCCGGGCATAAGCAACCTATTGGTGGGGCACGCGGTAACGCTGCTCAGCGAGATCAGAACTGTTCATATAATGGTAGGTGGGCTTCCAGAAAGGCCCCTGCCACCTTTAGGCTACACCGTCACCTGGTCGCCTGAAAGCCTCATTGACGAGTACATGCGGAAAGCCGGAATAGTCAGGAAAGGAAGAAATATTGAAGTTGAAGCTTTAAGCGGGCTGGAACAAGTCGAATTCCCAGGCATCGGAAAGCTTGAAGCCTTCTATACTGATGGACTTAGAACCCTTTTGCACACCATAGATAACGCAGATGAAATGTGGGAGAAGACACTGCGGTATCCAGGCCATGCTGAGAAGATCAAGGTCCTCAGGGACCTTGGATTCTTTGATGAAACGCAAATTGATGTCGCAGGCAAGCATGTATCGCCAAGGAAACTCACTGCCGCGCTATTACAGCGAAAACTTCAGAGACCAGATATAAAAGATGTCGTGGCGTTGAGAGTTGAAGTCTCTGGCATTGAGAAGGGAAAGCAAACGACATACCGTTATGATCTATTGGACTTCTATGATGAGGAAAAGAAGATAACAGCTATGGCTAGAACCACGGCTTATCCAGCATCAATTACCGCAAGGCTTATGCTTGAAAAAGCAGTGAAAGACATAGGTGTTGTTCCGACCGAAAGGATAGGCATGCACGGCGCGCTTTTTGACATGTTTATCAGCGAACTTGAGAAGCGCCACATAAAGATCACCGAAGAAAGGATGATAAGTTGAGTCAAGAGGCCTTTAAACACGCTTCTTAAGTCATCTGCCTTCAGGTCAGGCTTCTGCTCTGGACAATAACAGGGTTGGGCCTTTCTCCAGCAATAAATCATCAATGTTTTCCCGAACGCCGAAATGGCAAACACTTAAAAGACAAGGTGAAGGCGATATTGCTAACTGATCAAAAAGGTGTTATGAAGCAATGCAGACTCGACCAGCTATAGTTGCAGCTGGAAGAACAAGGTTCGGAGAACATTATGAGAAAGAACCTGAAAAACTGATTGAAGAAGCCTGGCTTAAGGCTTCAATCGAAGCTAACATAGAACGCAAGGATGTGGAAGCCTGCTACCTTTCAGACTATTTCCTTCCCATCACAAACAAACTTGGCCTCGAGGAAGGCTTCTTGTCTGAACTTACAGAACTTCACGTTCCAATGGAAGTAACCCGGTCGTTCGGCTCGGCCCTGTCAAACGCTTGTAACGCCATTATCGCTGGCAGGTACAGCATGGTTTTGGTTGGCGGCATAGAAAAGATGACTGACAGATGGGACAAAATCCGTGACGACCTAATGCTCCTCGAAGATCCTTGGAGCTACTATGCTGGATGCACGCCGGAGGCAAATCATGAACTCATGCTTCGAGCTTACGTCAAGAAATATGGCATAAAAGGAGAAGACCTTGAAAAATTGAATATTGCTTTGGCGCAAGTCTCTGTCAAGAATCACTTACATGCAACAAAGAACGAGTGCGCACAATATCAGAGGAAGATAACAGTCGAAAACGTCCTAAATGCGAGAAAAGAAGCCCACAAATCTTTAGGGCTTTATGATTATGCCCCAATTTCCGATGGTGCTGCGACGCTTATTCTTACAAGCGACAAAGCTGCCAGAAGACTCACAGACAGGCCGGTGTACGCCCTAGGTTTTTCGTCTGCAACAGACTATTTGACCTTCCCAGCGAGAGAAGATCTGACACATTTCATCGTGACCAAGATAGCCATGAAGAATGCCCTGAAAATGGCAGGAGTGGACTTGTGGGATCTACGGCTCGTTGAGCTTTATGATCAATCCACCGCTATGGAAATGGTCTCGCTTGAAGACCTGGGGTTCTGTCCACCTGGAAAAGCTTGGAGAAGCATATACGAAAGCTGTCAAGATTACCGAGGCCATTATGATATTGATGGAAACAAGCTTTTCGTGAACATGAACGGTGGCCTGAAAGCAGATGGTAACCCGCTGGGTGCCACGGGTGGAGCACAGATTTTTGAGGTTTTTAGGCAGCTGAGAGGAGAAGCTGGAGAAAGACAAGTCAAGAGTGACGGAGGGTTGAGGTATGGCTGTGTGCTTGAGCTTGAAGGTTTCGGGACCAAAGGTTATGTTTACATTTTGGGAAGTGACTCGAATTGAGCAGTGAACCGATAGAGAGAAGGGTCTCATACCTAGGGGACAGATTAAGAGGGACGCGTTGCCAAATCTGCGGCAAGGAATATTTTGAAATTAGAGACTACTGCGGAAACTGCGGCAGAAAAAGCTTCGAGAAGATGGTTGAAACTGATCTCTTCTATGAGAAAGGCAGGCTTGAAGTCTGCACGCTTGTTAATGAACCCACAAACAAGTTTACAAAACTGGGCAAATATGTTTACGGCATAGTTTCTTTTCACAATGAAAAGATTCGTGTTCCTGGAAGATTAACTGATCAGATGATAAAAGGCGATGAGGAAATTGATTTTTCAGCTTTGGAAGGAAGACCTGTTGTGCCAAGGTTCAGAAGGCGCTATTCGGTAGACAAAAGCGACATCATTCCTACAATATCTCTGACTTTTACCTTCTCTGACGAGTATTATCCGCATCAGGACTGCAGCATCCTGAAGCCTAAGAAAGAATATGATTTCCCTGGAATAGTGGGCTACGGTTTCTACTCTTCAAGATTCAGAATAAAAGAAGGAAACATGGAGCGTGCAATTCCATTCATTGATGAAGACGCAATAACGGCAGCAGTAGAAGCTGGAAAGCTAGCGTTGATCCACTCGGGAGTTGACAGTTCAATGGTTGGCAAGATCTATGTAGGGTCAGAATCCAACCCGTATGCCGTCAAACCCATAGCTTCAAAAGTAGCTCAAGTTCTGAGACTCGGCGAGGAAGACGAAGACGACATACAAGGAGTCGACGCGATCGACACAGAGTTTGCCTGCAAGGCCGCTACGAGCGTGTTCAAAGACGCAGCCTCACTTGTCAACTATTCAAAATCGAACATTCAAAACGCCATGGTCGTGGGCACGGACAACTCTCAAGCCGCTCCGCGCGACTGCCCAGGCGGGGAACTGGACCTGTTTGTTGGATATGGCGCAGCTGCTTACATCTTCGGAAAACATGACGTGATTGCGGAAATCGAAGGCTGGTACTCATGTACCTCCGACACGCCTGACTTCTGGCGAAGGGACGGCGAACCACACCCGATGCATGGCGGAAGATTCACCGGTGACCCTGCATATTTTAAACATGTTAGGAAAGCGGCTAAGAAGCTGATGGAACGCCTCAGATTGCAAGCGGGAGATGTTGATTACTTTGTTGCACATCAGCCTAATGCTCAGTTTCCAGTGAGAGTTGCAAAGGAGCTTGGATTCAAAGAGGAGCAGTACTTGCCTTCGCTCCAAGTGGTCAAGTTTGGCAACACGTACTCTGGGGCTTCGCCTCTAGGGCTTGCAGCCGTCTTAGACGTGGCAGAGCCGGATGCACGCATTCTAGTCGTTAGCTATGGTTCAGGAGCTGGAAGCGACGCTTATTCACTAGTTACAACGAGCCAGCTCTTGGACAAAAGGTCGCGTCAGAAACTAACAGTTAAATATCAAGCAGGAAATCCCTTCTTAGAATACGTTGATTATACAACCTACAGGCGGCTAAAAATTGGAATGTAAGAGTTCATTCAAGAATGAGGAGAAATGACAAAATGACAAAACAACAATCATCTTTAGTGTCGCAAATATTGAAGGTTCTGTATGCACCTCACAAAGTATTCAAGGAAGTAATTGAAAACCCAAAGTATATTGGACCAATTCTAATACTGATTCTCTTCGTTGCAGCAAACATTGGGCTTGCTTACGTTTTGATGTCCAAGACCTATGTTGAAAGGACGTTGCCACAGACTGGGCAACTGGACGAGTGGACAGAAAACGCGACTTTGTGGAGTTCTACCTCAGGAGCAAGCATTACGGAGAACTTCAATGATTATATGAATGGCACGTATTATGGAAATAGAAGTATCTCGTTTTCAATGCTTAACAGTCGCCGAGTCTCCATGGAACTATTCAACACAGGGCCTGTGAACTGCGCCGGACCAGATGGTTTCAAGAATGTGTCTCTGAGAATAAAGCTGACTAGTCCGCTGGTTAAGCCTGAAAGTGCGTCAATCTACTTGTTCTCGCAAGCACCAGCAAGCTACTTCTCTTACAATTTGACAGACACTTTTTCGAACAGCCAAAGCACGGTTTGGAGTAACCTTACGCTTCCCCTAGCGAATGATCAGTGGGCAGGTAACAATGGCCCGGGTTGGGGCACTATAACTGGTCTTGAGTTGGATTTTGCCTGGCCTGAAAACTCCAATATCACTGTGCTTGTTGACGCTTTGTTTTTCCGAGGCGTTTTTAGGACCCCGCTTGAGACTGCGGCTACTGGTTACGTGATGAATTACTCTGTTATCAGCCTCATGCAATTCGCTATTGAATGGCTCTTCCTAGGCGGAATAATCTACATAATGATCAAAGGGTTTGGAGGCAAAACAGTATGGAGGTCTGTTCTGATCGTAATCGGGTTTGTTCTCTTCATCTTGTTTGTCCAGACTGTAATAAATGCAATTGCCATTGCGACAGTGCCAAACCTCTACTATCCGCTTGAATTCATCGGGGGGGTCCAAGGTGAAAGGGACATTGCGGTTAACACGATATATGATCAGACGATGCTTGCTTCTGTCGTCACGGGTTACCTTCGAATCATAGTATTCGTCTGGACTATTGCACTGTGCGGTATTGCCACCCGTCTGCTGACTGAGTTTTCATGGGTCAAAAGCTTTCTGATAAGCGCAGTAGCCTTCTTCGCCACCATAACATTGATGAGCTTTATAGTCGGAATCTGAACGGGGCATTGAAGTACGTAAAAAAGACTGCGATGTAAGAACCTCTTTCGCAGCAGTGATGAGGCATGGCTCCAATTCTCCAAGTCAGAGATGTCAAAAAGAGCTATCATAGGGGCAAAGCTCTCCCCACTAGCCTC
>Ga0315281_10013463_pt1 | contig 11067 bp, 12 predicted proteins | sample YL17G07_0_MG_FD_204540 | JGI IMG/M metagenome (GOLD analysis project Ga0315281, IMG submission 204540) | Sediment microbial communities from Yellowstone Lake, YNP, Wyoming, USA - YL17G07_0 | ecosystem: Environmental > Aquatic > Freshwater > Lake > Sediment | place: USA: Wyoming | collected... | reverse complement strand
AGATCGAGCTTTTCCGGGGCATACAGGGCTTCGATTTCGCCTGGTTTACGGCCATGTTCATTTTGCCGTTTTTTGTGGGCCTGGTTGTCGCCCTGATCTTTGGGCTCGGTGGGAAATGGTTGTGCTATTTCCCGCCGCTCATAGTCCGCTTGCTCAGCTACTTGCAAATCGTCTATCTGACCGGAACGCCAGCGGGCACTTCGTTGATGCCTATGGGCTGGTGGGGTTTCTTTGTCATCATCGTCATGGAGGCCGCAGCCATTGGGGGGGTGATGGGCGAAATCGTGGTGAAAGGAACCTACGGAAGAAGCCCGCGCCACTTGGTCTATAAATCCAAGCAGGCGCAAGACGCCGACGCAGAAACCTGATGGTCAATCCTGTACGAACAAAGCCAGCCCTGAGCGACGGGGAGAGGGCACGCAGAAGGCGCTATCTTTCGGCGACGCTGATCACTTGCGTCGTGCTGCTCATGATAGGCGGCAGCCTCCACGTGGTGGAACTGGGGTCGAACCGCATGTCCGAGATGCGGAAAAAGGCCACCTACGATTTGGCAGAGGAGTCGTCCCGCATACGTGCAGCGGGCGAAGACATCGCGCTGCATCAGCAGCATGAACAGAACAGGAGCCGCACCGGCGGCTACAGTGTGCCCGAGGCGGAAGCGCTGCTTGCGAAGGAGGAATGGCGGGAACTCGAGGCCATGGTGGCGATCCCGGCGGGGCCTTTTCTCATGGGCACGGACATGGAACGTGCCGATGCCCAGAATCGCCCCCAGCATGAGGTGGTTCTGCCCGCATACAGGATAGACAAGTATCCTGTTACAAACGCGCAGTACGCGCGCTTCGTTACGGCTACGGGACACCGCCCCCCGTCGGGTTGGAAAGGCGGCAGAATCCCCGTCGGCGAACTGAAGCATCCGGTGACACTGGTCTCGTGGTATGACGCCACCGCTTACGCCAAATGGGCGGGCAAGCGTCTGCCGTCGGAGGCGGAGTGGGAAAAAGCCGGGCGCGGAGTCGATGGCCGGCGCTGGCCGTGGGGTGAGAAGATGGACCCCGCGCGCCTCAACACTTACTACAATGTCGGGTCGGCGACGGCGGTGACGGCCTACCCGGGCGGTGCCAGCCCTTATGGGGTAATGGATCTCTCCGGCAACGTGAATGAGTGGACGGCGGACGATTTTCGGCCGTACAAAGGGTCGGATGCTCCGCTTGAACTGTTTCAGGGCAAGGTTGCCCGGGCGTTGACGGGGAAGGACGAGGCGATGAAGGTCGTGGATTTGGTGCCGGTGGAAGGTCGCTACAAGGTTTTGCGGGGCGGATCCTGGAAAGGCGATCCGTTTTCAACTTCGCTATTCCACCGCAATTATGCGTGGGCAAATTATGCGTCCGATTTTTATGGTTTTCGCTGCGCTGCCGACGTGAAGAAACAGCCGTAAGCGGCTACTGAGGGTGATTGTATGGGCAAGAAGTTGATCCGGGCACTGCTTTTTCTTGCAGCCGCGCTTTGGCTGGAAACCGGCCATGCGCTGGACAGCTACCGTTTTCTGCATGTAACCATCGATACCCCATGGTTTATTTTCCTGTTTCTGCTGGTTGCCATTTTTGCGCCGTTCATTTTGATGGCGATGCTGGCTTGGCGCTATGCAGAGCGCAGAACTACTTCAGAAAGCCCGCAAGCGGATGCGCGGGAACGCCATGAGTGAGGCAGTTCTGCCGCTGCCAGGTCGGGGCTGTTGGAGCTTCCTGCATAGCCGTTTACGTGCGTGGCTGGTGCTTGCGTTGTTTGCCGCGTTGTCTTTTTCCGCACCCGCCTGGGCGGCCCAAGCCGAAAAAGGCAGCGATGGCGCGCAGGTGATGGAGTCGTTCGCGCGGCAGGCGCAGGAGGCCGGTGAACGGAAAGTGCTAAGCGATAAAACGAAACAGGTCATCATGTTTCTGCTTGGCGTGCCATTGCTGCTTTTCCTGTTGATTACCGGCGCGCTTGGCATCGCCATGGGCCTTTACGGCAAACAGGTGTTTGTGCTGCACATGGTTTTTGCCGGACTTACGGTTACTTTGGCCCTGGTGCATGTGATCGTCGGGCTCGTGTGGTTTTATCCGTTCTAGCGCCGGGCGATCGCCGCGGCGACCTTTACCCCACCCGTGATACGTCCGACAGGTTTCTAGCGTGAATTCCCCAGCAACGCCGGCGCAGCGCGCTTTCCCCTGGTGGTGGACGCTTGCGGGCCTGTATGCCCTGTCCGGCCTGGTCGGGCTGGCCTATGAAGTGCTCTGGGCCCGCATGCTCTCGCTGCAATTCGGCGTGAGCATTTTTGGCGTTGTGCTGACCGTGAGCGCTTTCATGGCTGGCTTGGGCGCTGGTAGCCTGCTCGGTGCGCGCTGGGCCAGCCGCCTGCGCAATCCCCTGCTGCTGTTTGCCCTGTTGGAACTGGCCATCGCGCTTTATGCGCTCGGCCTGCCGGCGATGCTGCAGAGTCTCGCCGCGTGGGTTGAGCGTCTCGCATCGCAACTCCCCCTGGTGAGCTGGTTCGGCCTGCAGGCCGTCGCCGCCTTGTTCCTGTTGACTCTTCCAGCGTTGGCCATGGGTGTCGGATTCCCCCTGATTCTCAGGGTACTCGAAAAAACGCCCTTGTCCGTGGGAAAAATCTACGGGTTGAACTCCTTGGGTGCAGCTATCGGTGCCTTGTTGCCGCTCGGGCTCCTGCCGTTGTTGGGATGGGCCGCGTCGCTTCAGGCCGTGGCCACCTTCGGTCTGGTGGTGGGCATGGGGGGATTCTTGCTTGCAACTCGCTGCAAGGCCACGGGAAGTAAGGCCCCTCTGCAACAAACGAGGTCCAGCCGCCCGGCGTTGCTCCCGCTGATCGCCTATGCCGGGGTCGGCGCGGCGAGCCTTACCCTGGAAATCGGCTGGGCGCGGCTGTACGGCATGGTCATGCTGCGTACCGAGTACGTGCTCGCGATCATATTGGCGACGTTTCTTCTGGGCATTGCGCTGGGTAGCCTGTTGCTGCCGAAGACACGCGCAGCTTTATGGTTTTCGGTGCTGCCTGTAGTGGCGGCCGGCTTCTCCCTGCTCAGCCTGTGGATGTTGCCGGTGGTATCGGCGTGGGTCGAGCAGGCCAGCTTTGGCTCGCTCTCGGGGGCTCTCGTAGCGCAGGGCCTGGTGCTGGGCGCGCTGACCTTGCCGGTTACGCTGGCTCTGGGCGCATGGCTGCCCCTTCTGAGTTCGAGGTTCGAGGGTGGCGGGGCGTGGTTTTACGGTGCCAATTCGGTGGGTGCCGCGCTGGGCGCGATGGCGGCCGGGTTTGTGCTCATCCCCGCCATAGGCAGTGCGGCCACCGTGGCGTTGGCCGCGCTGGTGCTGCTGGTTTCCGGTTTAACCTGGGCCGGATCGCGCCGGGCGTGGGTTTTTGTGCCCTTGCTAGTGGCAGCGGCGGTGCCGCTGCTGAGCTTGCCGCCCATTGCCAAGCTGCTGCCGCAAGCCCAGGCGGGGAGCCGTGACTTGTACCTGTACGAGGACGCGGTTTCGCTTAACCACGTGGTCGAGCAGCCGGATGGGCAGCGTTTGTTGCTGACCGACATGCAGCGCATGGATGCCTCGACCGAGGCCGCCGCCGTGCTGGTACAGATGAATCAGGCACGCCTTCCCTTGCTGCTGCACGAGAATCCGCGCTCGGTCCTGTTTCTCGGCTTGGGCACCGGAATCTCCGCAGCAGGGTCGCTACCCTTTCCGGGGCTGAAACGCCATGCGGTGGAGCTGTCCAGAGGCGCCATCGTGTCTGCGCAAAACTGGTTTTCGGTAGCCAATCGTGGCGTCATGCGCGATATGCAGGTGCGCCGCGACGACGCGCGGCATTACCTCGCGGCCACCCGGGACACCTACGATGTGATCATCGGCGATCTTTTCCACCCGGACCTGGCCGGGCACAGCTCATTGTTGTCGGTGCAGCAATTTGAGCGCGTGCGCAGCCGCCTGAACGGGAACGGACTGTTTGTGCAGTGGATCGCGCTGAACCAATTCGACGCGGAATCCCTGGACATCGTCCTGCGCAGTTTCCGCCGCGTTTTTCCCGATGCACAGTTGTTCATGGACGGCTTGCATCTGGCGCTGGTCGGGCCAAGGGGAAAATTTGCCGGGGCTTCCGCGGTGTGGCGCAATCTGCAGCGCATGTCCCCGGAGCAACAGGATGCGGCAACCGGCGGCGAAGGTGGCTGGACATGGCTGGGCCGCTACTGGGGCCCCATCCCGGAGAGCGCGGGGGCGGTGCAGGACGAGTGGTCCCCCGTCATCGAGTTCCGCCTGCCGCGTGCCCGCTACGCCGGTGCTGTGGACGTAACGGCATTGCTGGAAAGCCAGTTGCGGGCGCGGCCCGGAGTGGAGGCTGCGGCCCAGCTCCTGAACGTTTCCGCCGCCGGCAGCGAGGCCTTCGAACGCGCCTACGTGGCCACCGATCTGACGGCGCATAGCTGGCTTGCTTCGCTGCGCGGGCAGGATGCCGATGCCAACCGCCTGATCCGCATGGCCTACCGCGCCAACGGCAACGACCGCTGGATTGGTTATGCATTGGCTGATAAGATGTTTCAGTCCCGTGCGCAAGCGAGCGCGCAGGGCCTTGGCGAGCGTCAAGCCCTGGAACAAATCCTGCGCATCAGCCCGGAACATGTTGAAGCACTGCGCGCTTTGTGGCGCCTCGAACTGGACGCGGGAAACGCGCAACAGGCCGAGCGCTATCGTGCACATCTAATGGAAGTCAGCCCGCTGGACCGGTCGCTGCGTGCCGCCGGCACAGGCAACGGCCAAGGGCCACTCAATCATGGCTTCGAGCAGCAATAAGTCGATTTCAAATATCCCCGTCAAGGTGATAGGAACAGCAAGCGTCGGAGCGGGCAAGGCCGGCGCTTGGCGCTGGAAGCGCCGCGCCGTGCAGATCCTTTCGATCGTGTTCGCCATCCTGATCCCGGTGTCCGGACTGTTCCGTATCGATCCCGTAGCCGGGGCATTCGTGGTCCTGGACCGGCAGATATGGTTCTCCGATTTCTTTCTCGTTTCGGGGGTGTGGGTCATGCTGGCCAGCAGCCTGGTCATGTTTTACTCGGTCGGGGGCACGGCGTTCTGCGGCTGGGTCTGTCCGCAAAACACGCTGGCGGAATGGGCCAACCACCTTACGCACAAGCTGCTGGGCAAGCGCGCCGAGGTCAGCCTGACGGGCGAGGCGCCCAAGGTAGCCGCGGCGAAAAACAAGCTGGCCAACTGGGGTTTGCTGGGACTGGCGTTCCTGGGCGCGGCCATGTTTTTTGCCGTGATACCGCTGTTCTACTTCTATCCGCCCGACGTGGTGTGGTCGTTCATGACGCTGCGGCCCGATGCCCGTCTGGCCGGGTCCCTGTACTGGATTTACACGGTATGCGTGTTGATCATATTTCTGGATATCGCGGTGATCCGGCATTTCTGGTGCCGTTTTTCGTGCATCTACAAGGTGTGGCAGCACTCGTTCAAGACCAGGGAGACGCTGCATGTGGCGTATGATGCAAGCCGTGCGGACGAGTGCGCCAAGTGCAGCTACTGCGTCACCGCCTGCTTTATCGATCTGGACCCGCGCAAAACGCAGCTGTACGATAGCTGCATCAATTGCGGCGACTGCATCGATGCCTGCAACCGGCTGCATGCCAAGCAGCAGCAAGGCGGACTTCTGCGCTTCGAGCTTGGCGAGCGCAGCGGCGGCGCACGCGGCAGATTCCGTACCAACGCGGTTTCGCTGATCGGCCGCGTGCGCTGGACCGCCCCGCTGGGCCTCTTTGGCGCTGCGATGTTCGCGTGGGGCATGTGGACGTACGAGCCCTACCACGCTTCGGTCTACCGCGCGGACGTCCAGCCCGGAAACACCATACAGGACTATCGCATTGCTCTATCCAACAAGGTATACCATCCGGCACAGCTCAGCGTGCGTGTGACGGGCCTGCCCGCGGGCAGCTACCGGCTAGGAGCCGCGGGGGTGAGTTTGCCGGCGGTCGGCCGCAGTTCGGTGGTGCTGGCGGTGGCGCCGGACTTGCCGCGCGGGCTGTATCCGGTTGTGGTTGAAGTGGCTGCCCGCGATGGTTGGGTGAGGAGTTTTCGGGTTCAGCATTATTCGGCAGGGGGTTAGAGCATGACGGAAAGCGTAAAGAACGACCCGGGAAAGTCGCCGGCGGCCGAGTCCCAATGGGGCGAGCAGGCGAGCGACCATTTTGGCTACGGCTCCGACGAGGAGCGGCTGGCAAAACGCGGTCTGGAGGACTGGGAACTGGTCGAAAAGATCCCCGAGTCGCAGTCGGGCGTTCCCTACTGGTTTGTTGCGGTTATCGTGGTGGTCCTGCTGGTGGGGGTGGGGCTGAGCTTCCCGTTCTGGGGCAACAGGCCGGGCTACGAACGGGAGTGGGTCGACTGGGGCTTTCTCGCCGCACTCGTTTACATTGCGGCTGCGGGCGCGCTGGTGTACTACATGGTTCGGCTTTACGGCACGTCGGCGGGTGGCAGGCTGGATTCGGACACGAACAGGCAGGCGGAAGAGGGTGCGGGGAGCAAGCCGAATGACGTTGACTAGGCTGGTATTGCTGCTGGGCGCGGGCATGCTGGCAGCTTGCAGCGGCGGCAACGAAGCCCTTGAGGTGCCGGCCCAGACCTGGCAGGACTTGGAAGTGCGCGTGGAAAGCCGGCCCAGCCCGCCACGTGCGGGGGCGAACGAATTCCTGGTGATCGTCAGCGAGAAGCGTGGCAGGCCTGCGCACAATCTCATGGTGTCGCTGCGCACCAGCGACAGGGACAATTGGAAACAGGCAATACAGGACGGCCAGGTTGGCGTCTATCGCCGTGCGATCGAGGCGGAACCGGGGGAGCGCTCCACTTTGCAGGTGCAACTCAAAGGCCGGGGGGCCGAAGGCGTCTTGCGTTTTCCGCTGCAAGTAGCGCCATAGCGGTGCCGGGACATCCCTGCCATCACGCGGCGGGGGTGCCCTTTTTCAAGGTCAGCACGATGTTGGAAAAATAGAACCAGAAACCCACCGACATGATCATGCCGGAAATTGCGGTGACCGGTCCGTAATAGCGGTGGACGGCGGGGATGGCTGCCGGGTTGCTGAGCAGCAGGTTGCCTTCCCATATGCCAAAGGTCATCTGCACGATATAGAAAGAATATACGCCGGCACAAGTCCACCAGAAGGTGTGGTTGACCATGCGCCAGGAATATATCGCCTTTCCGCTGAAGATCGGCAGCAAATAGTAGGTCACCCCCATGGTCAGCAGCACGACGCCCGCGACCAGATTCATGTGGGCATGGGCCAGCGGGTCTATCATGTGCCCCGGCCCTCCGTAGGGGCTGCCGATCGAATCGAGCCAGGCGCGAATCGGCGGCATTACTTGCAATACGCCGTGGGTGGTGCCGATGAGCAGGCATAAAGCGGAGACGAGCAGGAACTTGAGCAGCTGCGGGTGTGCTGTGCTGAAACGCATGTAGGCCTAAAGGTTGGTTGCTATTGGAGGGAGCTCAGTGGAGTTGCTGCTCGTTGTCGCTGAACAGCAGTTCTTCAAGCAGCAGATAGTCCTGGTTGTGCCCCTGACGCCAGAGGACTATCAAGGCGATCCACTTGACCTTTTCCAGGGTGACCTCTTCCCCGGTTAACGCCAGGGCCCGGTCGATCACCCATTCGCGCTGCACCGGGTTGAGTATCCCGGCGTCTTCCAGGAAAGTCAGGAAACCGCGGCTCTCGGCATTGAATCTCTTCAGCTCCGCATCGGCATAGCAGCGTATCGAACGGCTCAGCGCCAGGCTTTCCGGGTACTGGCTGGGGGACAGGCTTTCCAGTTCGCTCAACCAGTCCAGCGCGCGGCCGATCTCGTCGCTGTCGAAACCGGCGGCGGTGAGCTTGCGCGCCAAGGCGTCCTGGTCCGGGTAGAAATTGCTGTGGAAGTAGTTCTCGAAGAGATAAAGCAGAATATCAAACATTAAGATCAACTAGTTGATGCGCTGATAAAAACCGCCCGGGAGGCTGGCCACCCGGCCGTCAAGTTCAAGTTGCAACAGCATGGCGGAAACCCTTTCGGTCGTCAAGCCGGTTCGTAGCGCCAGTGTGTCCATGTCGGTGGGTTCGAAACCCAGGCCGCGCAGCAGTTCAATATCAGCGCCGCTGGCCTCCTGTGTCGGCATGTCGCTGCGGGCTTGGGCCGCAGCGGCACCCCAGCCGAGTTCCTCCAGGATGTCCTGCGCGCTTTCCACCAGCTTGGCACCCTGCTTGATCAGCGCATGGCAGCCGCGGGCCACCGGCGAATGGATGGACCCGGGAATCGCGAACACTTCCCTCCCCTGCTCGGCGGCCAGGCGGGCGGTAATCAGCGAGCCGCTTTGCGGGGCCGCTTCGACCACCAGGCACCCCGCCGAAAGGCCGCTGATGATGCGGTTGCGGCGCGGGAAATTGCTGCCGATGGAGGGCGTGCCGAGGGGGAATTCCGAGATCAGTGCGCCGCGGTCCGCCAGTTCGTGGGCCAAGGCGCGGTTGCGCGCCGGATAGATGATGTCCAGGCCGGTGCCGACCACGGCGATGCTGCCCGATGCGCCCTGCAGGCCGCCGCGGTGGGCTGCCGCGTCGATTCCCAGCGCCAGACCGCTGACGATGCACAGCCCGCTGTCGCTCAATACCCGGGCGAATGCCTCGGCGTTGCGGGTTCCCTGCGGCGTTGCGTTGCGGCTGCCGACCACGGCGATGGCCGGCTTCCCGAGCAGTTCGCGCCGGCCCTTGAGGTAGAACAGGGGCGGCGGGTCGGATATCTCGAGCAAAGCGCGCGGATAGTCCGGATCGGCCAGGGTGATGACGGCATTGATGGGATCCTGAAGCCAGTCCAGCGTGGCGCTGATGGCTTCCTGTCGCGGCCCCTGGCGGATGGCTTGCGCCGCCGTTTCGTGCACCAGGTTTTTCAGCGAGCCATGGCTCGCGGCGAAGATGTTTGCGGGAGAGCCGAAGGCCTGCAGAAGCTTGCGCTGGGATTCCGCGCCGAGGCCGGGGATCAGGCTCAGCGCAAGCCAGGACTCGATGTCTGCCGGTGCTTGCGTCATGCAGGGAAATGCCGAAGGGCGAAGCCGGCCCGATTCTATGGTGTTTGCACAACATCCAGCATCTTGACCGGGCGATTGGTTTGCACTGTCAGGGCGTACGACACCCGTTCGAACACCCGGAATACGAACACCAGACCGTAGCGTTCGTCCGGCAGCTTGACGCCCTCTTTTTCCCCGTAGAGCGGCTTGGCCGTCTCGCCGTGGCGGTAGAGGGCCAGCACATGGCCGTTTTCAAGCCCGTCCCGGCGCCCCTTGTTGATGGTCACGATGGCGTTCTGCCCAGCTTCGGCAACGCCGCCGTAGGCCGATATGATTCTGCCCTTGATGGCTTTGTCCGGCGCGTGTGGGACATAGGCGTCGAAGGTCTGATCGGGCGGCGGCACCAGCCGGTCGCCGGCGTTGATTTCCAGCACTGCCTTGGTGATTTCGACAGTGGCCGGGTCGCCCGCATGGGTGACGGTGGCATCGCCCAGGTAGATCGCCTCGTATCCGAGCGTTTCGTTGCTGTCCGGATCGACCAGGGCCTGACCGGCGCGGTATACCTGCCAGTAAGCGCCGTCCTGCGCTTTCACGCCGCGGGCATAGGCCTTGTTTCCGGTGCCCAATATGACGCGGCCCTCTTCTGCGGCCACCAGATAGGGGCTCTTTTCCAGTCCGGTCTCGCTGGTGACCAGCGGTTTGCTCAGGAACGGTTCGATGGCCGCGGGTGAGATGCTGGGAATGGCTCCGGTCCGCCCCTCTTCGACCCGTATCGTGGGCGACAGCTTGACCGTGTCCCGCTCACCTTTTTCGCCCTTGGTGAATTTCTCGCCCTTGACCAGGCGTAGCGTGGGCGTGGCCCCGGACTTGTCCAGCACGATCACGTCGCCGGGATAGATCCAGTGCGGGTTCCTGATCTGCTCGCGGTTCATGCCCCAGATTTCGGGCCAGCGCCAGGGCTGCTTCAGAAAGCGTCCGGAGATGTCCCACAGGGTGTCTCCCTTGACCACGACATAGCGCTCTGGCGGATTGTCCTGCAATTGAATTTCATCCGCGCCGGCGGACAGCGAGATGAAACCCAGAAGGGAAACAGCAGTCAAAATTAGTAGTTTGCGCATGGATGCCCCGAACGCTGAAAAAAACTTCCCTGCCTGATATGATGTGAACCCGAATAGCCTATAGATTCACAGATTAGGTTAAATTTTGCAGGTAATTGATTAGATTAGCAAGCATTTATGCCCATTTTGAACATTCTGCGCTACCCGGACGAACGGCTGCACACGGTCGCCGCCCCGGTTGCGGAAGTGAACGACGCAATCCGCACTCTGATCGACGACATGGCGGAAACCATGTACGGCGCCCCGGGGATCGGGCTGGCCGCAACGCAGGTGGACGTCCACCTGCAAGTGATCGTGATAGACATTTCCGAAAGGCGCAACCGCTTGCTGGTGCTGGTTAATCCGGAGATCGTATCGGCCGGCGGGCGCTCGACGCACGAGGAGGGCTGTCTGTCGGTTCCCGGCATTTACGACAAGATCGAGCGCGCCCAGCGCGTCACCGTGCGCGCGCTCAATCGCGACGGCGAGAGCTTCAGTGTGGATGCGGACGGCCTCCTGGCGGTGTGCATACAGCACGAAATCGACCATTTGAAGGGCAAGGTTTTCGTCGACTATCTTTCCCGTCTGAAGCAAACGCGGATCAAGTCCAGGCTCAAGAAGCTGATGCGCGAGACCATGTAATGCGCGTCATCTTTGCCGGCACACCGGAGTTTGCCGCCCGCGCCCTGGCGGCGTTGATCGCTGCCGGACATGACATCCCCCTGGTGCTCACCCAGCCTGACCGCCCGGCCGGACGCGGCATGAAGCCGAGTCCGAGTGCGGTCAAACAGCTTGCGCTGCAGCACGGCCTGTCCGTGGCGCAACCGCTGAGTCTGAAAGACCCGCAGATCCAGGCCGCGCTGGCGGACGTGAATGCGGATGCGATGGTGGTGGCGGCTTACGGTTTGC
>Ga0315281_10013462_pt1 | contig 11067 bp, 8 predicted proteins | sample YL17G07_0_MG_FD_204540 | JGI IMG/M metagenome (GOLD analysis project Ga0315281, IMG submission 204540) | Sediment microbial communities from Yellowstone Lake, YNP, Wyoming, USA - YL17G07_0 | ecosystem: Environmental > Aquatic > Freshwater > Lake > Sediment | place: USA: Wyoming | collected... | reverse complement strand
CTCGGGCGTGCTGAAGGGACTCTCGGGCGGCTCCTCGTAATACGGCAGCGGATCGTAGCCGAGCTCCTCAAGGCGCGTGGAATACAGCTCGATCTTACCGGTCGGCGTCGCGAACCCCTTCTGCTCGAATTTGCGGTATTTCATCGGCAGCTTCACCGGCCCGTGCGCGGCGAGCTCCTTGAAGGTCATGCCGGTCGGCTTGAGTACGCGGTCCAGTATTTCATGCAGGTCGTCGTCGCAGTGCGGCAGGCCGAGCCGCCGGGCAAGCTCGGTCATGATGATTTCGTCCTGCCTGCATTGGCCGACCTGCTCGGCCTTTTGCTGCGCGAGGACGACGTCCTCGCCGAAATAGGGCATGCCGACGATCTGGTCGAGCTCGGGCCAGGCCGCGACCGGCAGCACCACGTCGGCCAGTTCGCAGGTCGGCGTCATGAACAGGTCGGCGACCATCAGGAAATCGAGGGCCATGAGCGACTCTCGCACCAGGCGAGTATCCGCATAGGTCGAGAGCGCATTGTTCCCGAAGACCAGGAAGCCCTTGGTCCAGTAGGGGTCGCCCGAGCGCATGGACTTGAACACCGAAGGCATGTGCGCCGAGGGCACGCGCGAGCCGGCCCCGGAGAGCACGCGGTATTGATCCGCGCCGAGGCGTTTCTTTCGCTGTTCCTCGGGCAGGACTTCCGGCAGGAACGGAAACGGCGCGACGCCGCGCATGCCGAAACACCAGCCCCCGGGCACGTCGATGTTGCCGGTGAGCGCCGGGAGCATGGAGATGGCCCGCACGGTCTGAATGGTGTTGGGCGTGTGCTCGATCGCGCAGCCCCATTCGAGCGCACCGGGCTGCGCCTGCATCCACAGGCGGGCCGCGGCGCGGATCTTTTCCGCCGGCACCCAGGTGATAGTCTCGGCCCATTCTGGGGTGTATTGCCTTACGCGCTCTGCCAGCCGGTCGAAACCGTACGTCCATTTTTCGACGAAATCCCTGTCATAGGAACCGTCTGCGATGATGACGTTCAACATCGCCAGCGCCAGCGCATCGTCGGTGCCCGGACGAAGCTGCAGGAACACGTGTGCCTGCTTGGCGAGCCAGGTCCTGCGGGGATCGATGACGATGATCTTCGGGTTTGCCTTCAGCGCATCCAGGACCTGGAAGCCGATTTCGCCGTCCGGGCTCGAGGTCAGCGGATTGTGGCCCCAGAACATCAACACCCCCGGCATGCGCTCGCCGCGGTAATCGCTCCATGCGAACTGCCCGTAGGTCAGGTTCATGATGTTGACGCGCGGGAAAAAACACTGCGCCATCCCCGGATTGCCCGAGTTGGGTGTTCCCATCATGTTCGCGAGCCGCGGCACCCAGTGCATGTGGTGTCGTCCGGTCCCCGTGCCGATGGCAATGCCTTCGCGACCGTACTTCTCCCAGATTCTGCGGATGTTGTCGCAGATGTGGTCGTAGGCTTCGTCCCACGAGGCGCGGCGCCATTTTCCTTCGCCGCGCGCACCGGCACGGATCAGCGGGTGGGTCAGGCGCGCAGGGCTCTGAACCAGTTCCAGGCTCGCGTGGCCCATGGGACAGAGCCGCCCGTGGTTGAGCGGACCGTCAGGATCGCCTTCGATCCTGACGATTCTGTCGTTCTTGACGTGAAGGAGCGCGCTGCAGCCACCGTGGCACATGCGGCAGGTGCTCTTGAGCACTTTGTCCGCAGTTCCAATTTCACGCGCGGCCGCGGCGGAGATGTCCATTGCGGCGACCTCTCACTCGGGCTGCAGCCCGATCTCCTTCACCAGCTTGCCCCACGCAACGCGCTGCACGCGGATGTATTCGGCGGTCGCCTCGGGCGTTTCGGCGCCGTCAGTGAACATGCCGAACTCACGCAGTTTCTGCACGATCTCCGGTTCCTTCAGCACCTTGTCCACTTCCCGGTTCAACTGCTGAACCACTGCGGCCGGCGTACCGGTCGGCGCGACGATCACGAACCAGCCGGTGAAATCGAAACCCGGAAGGGTCTCGGCGACGGTGGGAAGATCATCGTAGCCCGGCGTGCGCTTCGCTGCGCTCGCCGCGATCGCGCGCAGGTCCCCGCTTTTCATCCGGGGCGCGGCCGAAGGCACCGCGAGGATGACGACCTGGGTCCTGCCTGCGATCGTGTCCTGGACGCCCTCGGGCATCTTCGCGTATGGAATCAGCAGCATGTTCGTTCCCGCAAGCTTGTTGATCCATTCACCGAGCATGCCGGAGAAGTTCCTCGGCCCGTCGCTGGCAAATGCGAGTTTGCCCGGCTGCGCCTTGTCCAGCGCAACCAACTCGGCAAGCGTCTTCGCAGGCACCTTCGGATTGACGAGGATGAAAAAATGAATCCTGCCGACCATGGCCACGGGGGTGAAATCGCGCTCCGGATCGTAGGGAAGCGACTTGAATGTGAACGGGTTGCTGACCAGGGGGGCCGCGGTCGCGAAGAAAATCGTATAACCGTCGGCCGGAGCCCGCGCTGCGGCCTGCGCGCCGATGATGTTTCCCGACCCCGGGCGATTGTCGACAAGAAACTGCTGCCCCAGCGCGCGTGAAAGCCGGTCGGCAATCAGGCGCGCAACGATATCGGGCGTTCCGCCGGCGGCCTGCGAAACGATCAGCTTCACCGGCTTGTTCGGCCAGGACTGCGCCACCGCCTGCATGGCTGCGCCGAACATTGCCGCCAAAACCACCGTACGCAATACGTGCTTCATGGCTTTCTCCTCTTGGGGATCCTGCCGTCACTCCGGCTGAATGCCGACATCCTTCACCAGCTTGGTCCAGCGAGCGCGCTCGGCCGCCAGGAATTGGCCGAGCGATTCCGGCGTGCCGGCACCCTCGGTGATCGAGCCCAGATCCGCGAGACGCTTCACGATTTCCGGATCCTTGAGCACCTGGTCCATGTCGCGGTTCACCCGCTGCACGATCTCGGGCGGCGTACCCGCCGGCGCAACCAGCGCGTGCCAGCCTTCGTACTCGAAGCCGGGATAGGTGGCGGAAATCGTCGGCACCTCCGGCAACTCGGGCACGCGCCCCCTTCCGCTCACCGCGATGGGGCGCAACTGGCCGCTGGTGACGAATCGCATCACCGCCGCGCCCGACTGAACCGTGATCTGCGTTCGTCCGGCGACCGTATCCTGTATTCCCGGTCCGACGCCGCTGTAGGGCACGTGCATGAACTTCGCGCCCGCCGTCACCTGCAGCATTTCGCCGACCATGCCCCCGAAGGTCTTGAGACCCTCCGTCGCCATGGAGATCTTGCCCGGCTCGGCCTTGGCCAGGGCGATCAGCTCGGGAAGCGACTTCGCTGGAAAACCGGGATTCGCCGCAATGACAAACGCGCTCATTCCGATGATCCCTACGGGTACGAAGTCCTTCACCGGGTCGTAGGGCATCGACTTGAGCGTGTAGATGTTGATCACCAGCGCGGCGGTGGTACCGTAGTAAAAGTTGTATCCATCGGCGGGCGCCCGAGCCGCGGCCTGCGCGCCGATCACATTCTGGCCGCCGGGCCGGTTGTCGATGACGACCGGCTGTCCCCACGCGCGCGAAAGCCTGTCACCGAGCAGCCGCGCGACGATGTCGGGTGAAGAGCCGGCAGGCTGCGAGAGAACGAACCGGACGGGCTTTGCCGGCCACGTCTGTGCCCCGGCCTGGCCGAAAACGACGGCCAGCATGCCGAACAGCAACGTGCGAAGCAGTTTGCGCATGTGTTCCTCCACTAGGTTGACGGTCTCGTGAGTCGCTTAGCCAAGCTCGAAAATCCTCTGCGGAAACTTGTGCAGCTTCTCGGCCACCCCGTTCTCGCCGATCAGGAAGTTGTCGCATACCCAGCTGAAGGTACGCGCCGTGACGTAGGTGGGGTGGACGACGATGTTCATGTTCTTCTGGATCGGCATGGTCTCGTCGAACCGGATGAGCGGCCGTTCCACCATGTCGTAACCCTGCCCGTGGCAGTAAAGCCGTTTCTCCTCGGGCCTGCCGTTCTTGCGCATGAACGCGTTGTAGGATTCGAATATGACCTTGCACGAAGCGCCGGGCCTGAGCAGACCGAGCATGAACTTCTGCGCCTCCAGCACGAAGGCGAATTCGTCCTTCATCTCCTGCGAGGCCTTGCCCAGCACGCAGGTCCGGCCCAGTTCGGTATAGAACCCGCCCGCGCCATTGTTCTCCACCAGCAGGGTGTACTGGTCGCCCGGCTGGATCACGCGGTTCTGCAGGTGACGGTTGCCGAACACCGCCGAAACCCCGACCGGAGCCGACGAGCACAGGAAAAGCCCCTGCTCGCTGCCCAGGCTGTGCCCGACCTGCTCGGCGACCGCGGCCACTTCCAGATCGCGCATGCCGGGCCTGACCGCCTTGAAGACGGCCTCCATGACCGCATCCTGCATGGCTGCAGTGCGCCGGATCAGCGCGAGTTCCTCTTCGCTCTTCACCGACTTGATCCGGTCCACCATGTCGGAGGCATCCACAAACGTGGCCGCGGAGAGCTTTCCACGCTTGAGATAATCCACCAGCGCGAAGGACATGGCGGCAGTTCCCAGCAGGCCCACCGTCCCGCCAGCGTAGCGCTCCAGTGCCTTCTCCGCGAGAACTCCATCGTATCCGGCGGTGTAATGCGCGGATGCATAGCTCGGCGTGCCCATGAATCGTGCCGTTCCGCGGCGCACGCCGTCTCCCTCTGGCGGCAGCTCGCGCACCACGCCGAATGGCCCCTGCCCGACCACGGACATCCGGTCGTCACGCGGGAAGACCACCGTTTGCGGATAGCCGTTGGTGGCCGGCACATCGGTGAAGTACTTGACGTAGCCGCCCATGAAATCGTTGTTCGCCTGCATCAGCAGCGCATCGATGCGGTGAGCGGCCATTGCGGCCCGCACCGCAGCCCAGCGCCGCTCCAGCTCCGCATCGGAGATCGCGGCATTGACCCGCTCGTTGGTTTCGGCCATCTGTCGTTTCCGGTTCTGTCGCTCAGGCGCCCGCCGGGCGCCTCACGACGTTGATCATGTTCTGCGTGTCGCCGGCGAGGAACCTGCGCAGGTTGCTCTCTATTGTCGGCAGCGCCCGCTCCGCGTACTGGTCGTGAAATCCACCGAGATGCGGCGTCACGATCACGTTTTCCATGGTCCAGAAGGGATGTTCTTCGCGCAGCGGCTCCCTGGCAAACACGTCCAACCCCGCTCCGGCAATCTTTCCGCTCTGCAGTGCTGCCAGCAGCGCGTCCTCGTCGACCACGCCGCCGCGAGCCAGGTTAAAGAGGAAGCTGGACGGCTTCATCGCCGCGAACACCTTTGCGTTGACGATGCCGTGGGTCTCCGGCGTGTAAGGCGTCAGGAGAACGAGGTAGTCCACGTCGCGCACCGCCTGTTCGAGCTCGTCACGGTTGAACATCCGGTCGAACCCGGGAACGTTCCGTACCGCAGATGAAATCCCGACCACCTTCATGCCGAATGCCTTGCACTTCGGCGCCAGGTCGGCTGCGATGGCGCCGACGCCGAATATGCCCACGGTCTTGCCGTTGAGCAGGCTGGCGGGCCAGCGGTCCCACTTTCTCCGCCCCTGGTTCCCGATTGCGCGCGGCAGACCCCGGCTCAGGGCGAGCATGAGCATGATCGCCGCCTCGGACATCGAGTCGGCCATGATGTTCCCGTGCATGTTGGTCACGAGAACGTCGCCGCGCAGCGAAGGCTCGCCGATGATGCCGTCCACGCCCGTGCCCACGGCCTGCACCCATTTCAGCCTGGTTCCCTTCTTCAGCACATCGTCGGACATGTGCGCGCCGAAGGTAACGAGCGCGTCCGCGTCCCCGATGTAGGGGCCGACCTTGCTGTGGTGGTCGACCATGTTGATATTGACCCCGGGGAATTTCGCCTTGAGATGGGCGTAGTACTTGTTCCTGACCTTTTCAGGCAGGGTCAGCATGATCAGCAGATTGGTCATAGAACGATGGTCCTAGGCCGGCGCAACCGGAACCGGCTGGTCTTGCCTTTCTCCGTCTCGTGTTTTCGTACAGTTGCTGAGCTCAGTTGCGGAGTTGCAACTGAACTCAGCAACTGTACGAAAACACGAGATGTATAAAAAACCAAATTCGTCGCCCGTTGATTCATTTCACCACTCATTACACTACAGCCCGAGTATCCTTTCCGCGTTCTTGTGAAATATCTTTTCCATGATCTCGTCCTTGTAGCCGAGCTCGCCCCACTCGCGCAGGATGCGCTCGTAGGGCATGCTCGGATAGTCGCTGCCGAACATCACCTTGTCCTGCAGGCGCGCGCGCATGTCGACCTTGAGATTTCCCGGGAAATACTTCGGCGCCCAGCCGGACATCTCCCAGTAGACGTTGCCCTTGTGGAGCGCAACTGCTGTCGCCTCGTCCACCCACGGCCAGCCGGGATGGGCCATGAGGATCTTGAGGTTGGGGAAATCCACCGCCAGATCGTCGATCGCCGAAGGATGGGCGTGTCGGATCCTGGCGCCCATTCCGCCCGGCAGCCCCGCCCCCATGCCAGTCGTACCCACGTCGATCATCACCGCGGCTCCCAGCGCACTTATCTCCTCGAACAGCGGGTAGTAGCGGTGATCGTTGACCGCGAAGTGCTGCATGATCGGATGAAAATGAAAACCGATGAAGCCCAGCTCCGTCACCGCCTTTCTTACCTGGCGGATCGCGATTTCGCCCTTGGCCGGTTCGACCGCGCCCCAGGCCTGAATGATCCGCTTGGGATGACGCTTCCACATCGCGTGCACGTACTCGTTGGTGACCGGTGGCGTGGCAATGGTTGTTTCCAGGTCCAGGGCAACCAGCACCGCCTCGACCCCCGCATCGGTGAAGTCCTTGAGGACCTCGTCTTCGCTCCTGCCGACCCAGCTGCGGTTCCAGTACTTGGCGAGCGCTTCGACGTACGGTCCCTGGCAGGCGATCCATTCCCTGGTCCCGGGGTAGCAGTGCAGATCGATGATGCGCATGTGTTTGGTCTCCGGAGTTATCCATTGCGGGATGGCTGCCGCGCCTTCCCCGCTCGTCACCGTTGCCTCAGCCGCCGTGCTCCGCTTCGAGTTTTTTCGCGATCATTTCCGCCAGCGCTTTTTTCGACACCTTGCCGAAAGTCGAAACCGGGAATTCGTTCACGAGTTCGATTCGTTCGGGAAGCTTGAACTTGGCAATTTCCCTGGCGAGCAGGAAATCCACCAGTTCCTTCAGCGTCAGCGCATGGCCTTTTCGCAGGATGACGTAGGCGCACATCTTCTCGCCCATCTGCGCGTCCGGCATATGCACGCACGCGACGTCCTGCACCGCCGGATGCGCGAGAATGAGGTTTTCCACTTCCTCGGCGCTGATCTTCTCGCCGCCGCGGTTGATAAGGTCCTTCTTGCGGCCTTCGACCACGTAGTTGCCGGACGGATGCAGCCGCATCAGGTCGCCGGAGCGGTAAAACCCGTCGGGCGTGAACTGCCTGGCGTTGTACTCGGGCACGCCGAAGTAGCCGCGCAGGGTATAGGGCCCGCGGGCAGCGAACTCTCCCACCTCCCCCGGCGGCACGTCCCTGCCCTCGTCGTCGAGAAGCCGGACCTCGTCGTCGGGACAGATCGGCCTGCCGCAGGTTTCCAGGCGCACGTCCTCCGGGTCGTCCAGGCGCACGAACATGAGCATGCCCTCGCCCATTCCGAAATTCTCCTGCACGGTGACGCTGGGAATCAATTGCTTGGTGCGCACGCGCACTTCCGGCTGCATGCGCTGGCCGCCGCTCTGGACCACCCGCAGCGAGGACAGGTCAAATTTTCCGATTGCCGGATCGTTGATGAGGCGCGTGAGCAGCGCCGGAACGAGCTTGAGGTGGGTGACGCTGTTCTCCTGGATGAGCCGGAACATGTCCTCGGGCCTGGTGCTCGCCGACAGCACGACACGCGCGCCCTTGAACATGAATCCCTGAATTCCGGGACAGGCCAGCGGCAGGTTGTGCGCGATGGGCAGCACCAGCAGCAGCACCGAATTCCGGTCGACCCCGCAGACCGAGACCGCCATTTTCGAGTTGTACGCGTAGTCGTTGTGCGTGCGCGGGATGAGCTTGGGAATTCCCGTGGTCCCACCTGAGAGCTGGAAGACCGCAGGATCGCACGGATCGATACTGATCCGCCGCAATTCATCGGGTGATCGTGTCGGGGTGCGGGAGATCAGGTCGACGAGGGAGACGAAGCCGGGTTTCGGGTCGCCGTACACGATGCCGAACTTGAGCGTCTTGCTCTCGATTCTTACGCGATTCAGCATCTCCTGGAAATCGAAGTCACCCTGCCGGTCCGGGAGGACACAGGCCGTCGCGCCTGACAGGGCGACGAACTGGCTCACCTCGAGATAGCGGTGCGTGGCAAGTGCCGCGATCGGAATGCAGCCGATCTTCTGCAATGCAAAGTAAAGAAAGACGAATTCGATGACGTTCGGTAACTGCACCACCACCCGGTCCAGCGGCCGCAGGCCCACGTCCAGCAGATTGAGCGCGACAGCGTCGGAAACGCGGTTGACCTCGGCGTAGGTATAGGCCTTGCCCCGATCGATGAAGGCGACGCGGTCGGCATACTGCCTGAACACCGCGGCAAACTCTTCTGCAAGCGATTTGTCCTTCCAATAGCCCTTGTCGCGGTAACGCTTCGCATATTCCGGAGGAAAGGGAACGAAGCCCTCAAGCATGATTTCCCCACAATGGATCAAGAGGCTACCGGGATGCATCGCCGCAGCCGCAATCCCGACTAGCCCGTCTGATCAGTGAAAACTGAACATGCTCATTGTCAAGCATGTTCATTTTTCATGTCAAGGCAGAAGCCTCACGAGCCTCGAGCATTGCCGGCCGCGCCCCGCCTCGGGGAATCTGCATGATCGGCGACCCAGTTCTTTGACCTTCGTCAACACGCACAGCCCGTGTCACCGGCATCGTGTGCGGATTTGACGGCTAGCTCGGCTTGATGGCCACAGAAAAAGCCGTGATACTGGCAAATTAGGAATCAAATTTCCACCTTTAGGGACGTGCAATGAATACGTGGATGGTGAACGCGGCTTTTGCCCTGTTTTTTCTCTTGGTAGCGACAGGCCTGTTCTTCTTTGTGGTAACAAGGGGTGCATTGCTCGTGCGCGGACTGTCATCAGGTTCTCACGGCGAGACATCGCACGTGTATCCGATCTATTCGAACATGCGGCTCATCAAGCTGGTCGATTTTCAGCCCATCATCTCGGCAATATTGCTGTTTCAGTATCACCGCCTCGTTTCGACAATTGTCTCCGGACTCAGCCAGTCGGGCCTGAGAGACAAAAAGGTGCTTGTTACGTCATGCGCATTTGGAAACGTGATTCCGAGGGTCGTGGAAGCGTCCATTCAGGCGGGCGCTGAGCGCGTCCTCATCGCGGACATCATTCTCAACGAGCTTGTTCACGCAAGGAGCAAGCTCGCCCGCTACTCGGGGAAAGTGGATTTCATCGAGGACAATGCCACGGCCATGAAGCAGAAGGACGGTGTTTTCGATGCCAACGTCATGTTCTTTCTGCTCCATGAGCTGCCACACCACTTGAAGGTGCAGGCACTGAGCGAGGCAGGACGCATGCTCGCCCCGGGGGGAAAGCTCTTTCTTGCGGAATTTCATCGGCCGGAATTGTGGGTGCTGCGCGCCCTGAGCTGGACTTACTTCAAGGTGTTCGAGCCGCTAGGCCTTGCGCTCTGGGATACGCATGACCCATTGGGCTGTTTGGAAAACATGGGAGGATGGACATGTGAACGCACGACGTATTTCTTCGGAAACTTCCAGATAATCACCGCGACAAGGCAATAGCAGGCTTCAAGCAGGGGCCCTCGTACAAGCCCCTGCAACCAGCGGGGTCGTTCTCCCGATTCACTCCGCGAAACCGGGCACGGCGCACCGATTTCTAATAAGATTGGTGTAACCAGGAGTTGCCGTTGACCAGAAGCCGTAGTGAACTGAATGCCCTGCCGGTAGTGGAAAGCACACCCGCCGCCATCCTGATGTCCGGGGACGGCGACCCGGCCGGAGCGCAGGCCGCCGCGATCCCTGGCTATCTTCAGCAAACCTATTGGTGGGCGTACGTCCATCCGCGCGCCGTGCGCTTCTTCGAGCGGCAATGGCTCGTCAACCTGATCCTGTGGGGTAACTTCGACCGTTTGCGCAATGCGGCGCTTGACGCGCTCGGACCCAGGATCGACGGACGAACACTGCAGATCGCGTGCGTGTACGGCAACTTTACGGCGACGCTGGTGGACCGGCTGGCCCCGGGGGCTACACTCGACGTCGTGGACGTACTGACCATCCAGTTGCAGAACCTGCGCACCAAACTCCCGGGCTCGGCCCCGGTTACACCACACCTTTACGACTCCACGGCTCTGGGCTTTGCGGACGGAACTTATGACCAGGCGGTTCTATTCTTCCTGCTGCACGAGCAGCCGGCCGACGTGCGCACCCGGACCCTGCAGGAAGCGCTGCGCGTCGTGAAGCCCGGCGGCAAGCTGGTGGTGGTTGATTACCACCGGCCCGGATGGTGGCATCCGCTGCGCTACCTGTTCGAGCCGGTGCTGCGCGCGCTCGAACCCTATGCCATGGATCTCTGGAAGCATGACATCACCGAATGGCTCCCCGCAGGCTTTCCGGCAGACCACATTCACAAGCGGAACTACTACGGCGGGCTTTACCAGGAACTGATCATCACGGTGCCACAGCGCACCTGACCGTCGGTAAGGAGGTTGAACTTGCTTTAATCAATCTCGCGTTTTGTGCAGTTGCGAAGTTGCAACTGCACGAAAACGCGAGACGTATACAAGACCATGCTTCGCCAGAACGGTCAGTAGTAGGCTCGTAGCGACGGCCATAACAGAATTACCGTCATGGCCCCTGATTCAGGGAAGCACGAGGGGAGTATCCCCTCGTATCGTTAGGTGCTCTAAAACCCCAATGCCAGCAACCAATAACCCGCGGCTATCGTGCACAGCAACGGAACTCCGAAGCAGACCAGCTTGGCTCCCGTACCGGCGTGAACGCCGAAGTCGTGCAGCATGTGGAAAATGCGT
>Ga0315281_10013459_pt1 | contig 11071 bp, 13 predicted proteins | sample YL17G07_0_MG_FD_204540 | JGI IMG/M metagenome (GOLD analysis project Ga0315281, IMG submission 204540) | Sediment microbial communities from Yellowstone Lake, YNP, Wyoming, USA - YL17G07_0 | ecosystem: Environmental > Aquatic > Freshwater > Lake > Sediment | place: USA: Wyoming | collected... | reverse complement strand
ATCAGCCGCAATGAGCGATATGAAACGCTTGAATTGCCGCAAGAGATGGACTATGGCGGGGTGCACGGGCTATCCGTTGAGGTGCAGCAAAAATTAAACCGGCACAAGCCGGAAACTATGGGGCAGGCTGCACGCATCTCCGGGGTAACACCGGCGGCGATTTCCTTGTTGTTGGTGCATCTCAAACGCGGGTTTCGTGATGGCAATCTTCTTGATGATGGGCAAACCAAGAAATGCGCCTGAATCAGCTTGAAGAATTACAGTGCGGCATTGCGCAACTGGGAATTGTATTAAGCGTGGAAGCACAGAACAAGTTGCTGGATTATCTGGTGCTGCTGCAGAAGTGGAACAAGGTTTATAACCTGACAGCGATTCGTGACCCACAGCAAATGGTGAGCCATCACTTACTCGACAGCCTTGCAGTGGTGCCGTATCTGTGGGCTGGGCGTTGGTTGGATGTGGGCTGTGGAGCGGGCTTGCCAGGTGTAGTTTTGGCCATTGCGCAGCCGAGTTGGCAGTTTACCTTGCTGGATAGCAACAGTAAAAAAACCAGCTTTGTACAACAGGCAGTCATTGAGTTGGGGTTGCCAAACGTGAGCGTTCACTGCGCGCGTGTTGAAGAATGGCAAGTGGAGCATCGGTTTGAGGGAATTATTTCGCGGGCATTTTCCGATTTGGGTGATTTTATGCGTAGTACGCGGCACTTGTTGTCCGAGCAGGGGCACTGGGCAGCGATGAAGGGAATGCCGGAACTGGAACTGTTGGGCGTGCCGGAGGACTGCCGGGTAGAACGTGTTATTCCGCTACAGGTGCCAGGTTTGCAAGCGGTACGCAGCTTGGTAATTGCGACATGCGACAGAGGCAAAATGACGTGAGGCTCACATGACAAAAATACTGGCCATAACCAACCAAAAAGGCGGTGTGGGGAAAACCACCACCACCGTGAATCTGGCCGCCAGCCTGGCGGCAACCAAACAGCGCGTATTGTTAGTTGATCTTGATCCACAGGGCAATGCCACCATGGGTAGCGGCATCGACAAGCGTGATTTGCAAACGAGTGTTTACGATGTCCTGTTGGGTAACAAGACAGTTGCTGAAGCGCGGATACGCTCAGAGGCCGGAAAATATGATCTGTTGGCTGCCAACCGCGATCTGGCAGGGGCAGAAATTGAGTTGGTGGATATGTCGCATCGTGAAACCCGCTTGCGCGATGCCTTGCAACAGGTTGTTGCGGAGTATGAATTTGTGTTGATTGATTGTCCGCCAGCCCTGAATTTGCTGACGCTGAATGGTTTGTGTGCGGCTAAATCAGTGATGATCCCGATGCAATGTGAATATTATGCACTGGAAGGGTTGAGCGATCTGGTCAACACTATTCGCAAAGTGCGCGCCAACTTGAACCCGGATTTAGAAATTGAAGGTTTGCTGCGCACTATGTTCGACCCGCGCAACAGCCTGGCGCAACAAGTTTCAGAACAATTGCTGGAACACTTCGGCAATAAAGTTTACCGCACGGTGATTCCGCGCAATGTGCGGCTGGCCGAAGCGCCCAGCTACGGCGTACCGGCGCTGTATCACGACAAAGCATCCAAGGGAACGCAGGCTTATCTGGCGCTTGCCGGTGAGCTATTGAACAACGCGGCACAACCCGCCGCAACGGTATAAGGAAGCAATCATGGCAAAGCTACATAAAGGTTTGGGGCGCGGTCTGGATGCACTGTTGTCCAGCGGAAAAAATGAAAAAGATGAGGTAATGCGTGATTTGAATGTCGGCCTGCTCAAACCGGGAAAATATCAGCCGCGTTCACACATGGATGAGGCCGCGCTGAATGATTTGGCTGCCTCAATCAAGGCGCAAGGTGTGATGCAACCGATTCTGGTGCGCCAACTGGCTGACGGTAGCCATGAAATAATCGCTGGTGAAAGGCGCTGGCGCGCCGCCCAGCTGGCCGGATTGACCCATGTGCCAGTGCTGGTGCGCAGCGTACCGGATAATGCTGCACTGGCGATGGCGCTGATCGAAAACATTCAGCGGGAGAACCTGAATCCGCTGGAGGAGGCCATTGGTATCCAGCGCCTGATCGATGAATTCAAGATGACGCATCAGGTTGCCGCAGAAGCGGTGGGGCGTTCGCGCAGTGCCGCCAGCAACCTGTTGCGGCTGCTCAAATTGCCGCAGGCCATACAGAACATGTTGATGGAAAACAAACTGGACATGGGGCATGCCCGCGCCTTGTTGCCGTTGGAAAATGCACAGCAAATATTGCTCGCCAATAAAATCATGATGGACGGGTTGTCAGTGCGCGAAGCGGAAAAGCTGGTACAGAAGCAAATTCATAAACCGGAAAAGGGCAAGCCAAAAAAAACACATCACTTAAGCCGCGATACGCAGCGGTTGCAGGAAGAAATGAGTGCAAGCCTTGGAACGCATGTGGAGATCAAACCGGGCAACAAGGGTGGAGGTAAGCTAATTATCGAGTATTCGAGCCATGACCAGCTTGATGAATTTATGGACAAGCTCAAAAGGGTTAAATAAATTGCGCAAAAGTGTTATTGACACGGAGCGACAATGTTTGACACCCCTGGAAAGCGCCACTATAATCGCCACCCTTTGCGCAGTGGAAGCCAGAGAAAAAAGGATAGCGCGCCAAGTGGTCTGGTTGCAGATAGCCGCCACCCTAGCCGTTACAGCCCTTGCTTACAGCTTGAATGGCACGCCACAATTGGCAGTAGCGGTGTTAAGCGGGGGAGGGGTATCTGTTCTCAATGGTGCATTGCTGGCTTGGAGAATGTCTCGAGCGGCTTCGCATCCTGCACATGACACACACCTTCAGTTGCGGCTCATGTATTTTTATGCCGCCGAAAGGTTTCTGGTGGTCGTTGTGCTCCTTGGTTTGTGCCTGGCGGTACTGAAATTATCACCACTCGCAGTATTGGGTGGTTTTGTGATGGGTCAAGCGGCGCTGTTAATAGCCCGGTTTTTTTTAGCAAATTCAAAGACGTGAGATAGTGACTAAAAATGTCTAGCGAAGCACACACATCAGCGGAATACATCAGGCATCATTTGCAAAACCTGACATACGGCAAACTGCCAGACGGCGTTTGGGGTGTTGCCCATAGCGCGGAAGAAGCCAAGGCGATGGGTTTTTGGGCGCTCAACATTGACACCTTGATCATGTCACTGTTGTTGGGCGCGGCGTTCATGTTCATGTTCTACCGCGCGGCACAAAGCGCCAGTGCGGGTACGCCGAACGGCCTGCAAAACTTCTGCGAGTGGGCGCTCGAATTCATTGACAACAGTGTACGCGGCTCTTTCTCGGCCAAGAACGATATGGTTGGCCCTCTGGCGCTGACTATTTTCTTCTGGGTGTTCAGCATGAACCTGATGGATTTGTTGCCTATCGACTACATCCCGCTCCTGATGACGTGGCTTGGGGTGCCGTTCTTCAAAATTGTCCCTTCCACTGACCCGAATGCGACCTTTGGCATGGCTATAGGCGTGTTTGTCCTGGTGCTCTATTACAGCGTGAAGATGAAGGGTTTGGGCGGCTTTGTGGGCGAACTGACGCTGCAACCGTTTGGCAAGTGGGGTATGCCGGTCAATCTGTTGCTGGAAGGTGTCAACCTGATCGCCAAGCCGATTTCTCTCGCACTGCGTTTATTTGGCAACATGTACGCTGGCGAAATGATTTTTATCCTTATCGCGCTGATGGGCGGCGCATGGGCCGGCATGACGATGGGCGGTATCACGTTGTTTGGATCACATATTCTGCTGTCGCTGGGTTGGGCAATTTTTCATATTCTGATCGTCACATTGCAGGCTTTCATCTTCATGACGCTGACGGTGGTGTATCTGGACATGGCGCATCAAGAACACCATTAAACTGTTCTATCAACTTTACTTTTATTAACCAGGAGAAATAAAAAATGGAAATGGCAAACGCACTGCTGTACATCGCTGGCGCACTGATGATGGGATTGGGCGCGCTTGGCGCAGCCGTTGGTATCGGCATTTTGGGTGGCCGCTTTCTGGAAGGCGCTGCCCGCCAACCGGAACTAATCCCGATGCTGCGCACACAATTCTTTGTGGTGATGGGCTTGGTTGACGCGGTTCCGATGATTGCTGTGGGTATCGCAATGTATGTTCTGTTCGCGGTGGCACATTAATTCTCATTAAGCGACAACGCATAACTCAAGAAAGGTAGCTTGCATGAATATCAATGCAACTCTTCTCGCCCAGACCATCATGTTCGCACTGTTCGTGTGGTTCTGCATGAAGTTCGTCTGGACGCCCATCATGGCCGCGCTGGAGCAACGCAAAAAGCAAATCGCCGATGGACTGGCGGATGCGGAGCGTGCCAAGCACGACCTTGAATTGGCCGCCAAGCGTTCAGCAGAAATCTTGCGCGAAGCCAAGGAAAAGGCCGGTGAAATCGTGATTAATGGCGAAAAACGCGCCAGTGAAATCATTGAGGCTGCCAAAACGCAAGCCAAGGTGGAAGGCGATCGTATTGTGACGGGTGCCAAGGCTGAAATCGACCAGGAAGTCTTCCGTGCCAAAGAGCAGTTGCGCACCCAAGTGTCTGCAATCGCACTGGCTGGCGCTGCCAAGATTCTTGGCCGCGAAATCGATGCCAAGGCGCACAATGACTTGCTCGACCAACTAGCCGCGGAAATCTGACACTATGTCTGAAGCCATTACCATTGCCCGTCCATACGCACAGGCGGTATTTGAAGAAGCACAAAAGCTGGCTGACCTGAAAGGCTGGTCAGATGTGCTGGTGTCTCTGGCCGAGGCGGCCGTTCACCCTGAAGTTGGCGCATTGATTACCAATCCGAGAGTTTCAAAGGCGCAGCTTGAAAGCCTGATGGATGGTTTGCTTGGCGCGCAGGCAAAAACACAGCAGCGTAATTTTGTCCGGGTGTTGGTGGACAACCAACGGCTGGCGGTGCTTCCTGAAATTGCCGCAATCTACGAAACACTGCGCGCGGAAGCGGAAAAAACCGTCAATGTGGTGGTGGATTCGGCATTTGAGCTGTCTGCGGCGCAGCAGGAAAAAATCGTCAGCTCGCTGAAAGCGCGCTTGGGCCGGGAAATCAAGCTGGTCTGTAAAGTTAACAAAGAATTGCTGGGTGGCGTGGTAATTCGAGCCGGAGACAAGGTGATCGATGGTTCTGCACGCACCCGTCTAGGCGAAATGGCAAACGCCCTAGCTTAAGACACATTGGCCTGATAATAGATTTATCAAGATAAGGAAATCCAGATGAAGCTCAACCCTTCTGAAATTAGTAATCTGATTCGCAGTCGTATCGATAATTTCGAGGCGCTGACGCAAGCGCGCACCGAAGGAACGGTGGTCAGCGTGACGGACGGTATCGTTCGTGTGCATGGTTTGTCTGATGTGATGCAAGGTGAAATGCTGGAATTCCCCGGCAACACCTTTGGCCTCGCGCTGAACTTGGAGCGCGACTCCGTCGGCGCGGTGGTGTTGGGTGAATACGAGCACATCACCGAAGGCGACACAGTCAAGTGTACCGGTCGCATTCTGGAAGTACCGGTGGGCCCGGAATTGTGCGGGCGTGTGGTGAATTCGCTAGGTCAGCCGATTGACGGCAAAGGCCCGATCAACGCCAAAATGACTGACAAAATTGAAAAAGTTGCGCCAGGCGTGATTGCGCGTAAGTCGGTTGACCAACCAGTGCAAACCGGTTTGAAGTCGATTGACTCGATGGTTCCAATCGGCCGCGGTCAGCGCGAATTGATCATTGGTGACCGTCAAACCGGTAAAACCGCTGTTGCAGTAGATGCCATCATCAACCAGAAGGGTCAGAACATGACCTGCGTGTACGTAGCGATCGGGCAAAAAGCCTCGACCATCGCCAACGTGGTGCGCAAGCTGGAAGAGCACGGCGCACTGGGCTACACCATTGTGGTTGCCGCAACCGCTTCTGATTCTGCTGCGATGCAGTTCCTGGCACCTTATGCCGGCTGTACCATGGGCGAATATTTCCGCGACCGCGGCCAAGACGCACTGATCGTTTATGACGATTTGACCAAGCAGGCTTGGGCGTACCGCCAAATTTCGCTACTGTTGCGTCGTCCGCCCGGTCGTGAAGCTTATCCCGGCGACGTGTTCTACCTGCACTCGCGTTTACTGGAGCGTGCCGCCCGCGTGAACGCAGACTATGTGGAAAAATTTACCAATGGCGAAGTCAAGGGCAAGACCGGCTCGCTGACCGCATTGCCGATCATCGAAACGCAAGCGGGTGACGTGTCCGCTTTCGTGCCGACCAACGTGATTTCCATTACCGATGGCCAGATATTCCTGGAAACCGACCTGTTCAATGCCGGTATCCGCCCTGCGATCAACGCCGGTGTCTCGGTGTCCCGCGTGGGTGGCGCAGCACAGACCAAGGTCATCAAGAAGCTTGGTGGCGGTGTGCGCTTGGCGCTGGCACAGTATCGTGAGTTGGCCGCCTTCGCACAGTTCGCTTCCGATCTGGACGAAGCCACCCGCAAGCAACTCGAGCGTGGCCGTTTGGTGACCGAATTGATGAAGCAGTTGCAATACTGCCCGCTATCCGTTGCCGAAATGGCGGTTACGCTGTTCTCGGTCAACAAAGGCTACTTCGATGACGTGGCTGTGCCCAAGGCGCTGGCTTTCGAATCGGCAGTACATGCCTATCTGAAATCCAATAACAAGAGCCTGATGGAAGCTATCGAGACCACCAAGGACCTGAATGCGGATAACGAGAAGTTGCTGGCCACCGCGATCGAGACCTTCAAGGCAACAGCTGTTTATTAAGGCGGGGTGAGAAATGGCTGGCAGTAAAGAAATACGCGCGAAAATCAAGAGTGTAGAAAACACACGCAAGATCACGCGCGCCATGGAAATGGTTGCCGCAGCCAAAATGCGCAAAGCGCAGGATCGTATGCGAGCAGCTCGCCCCTATGCGGAAAAAATTCGCAATGTTGCAGCACATCTGTCGCGCGCCAACCCGGAATACAAGCATCCGTTTCTGGTCAAGCGTGAAGGTGTTAAGAACGTAGGTTTGATTGTCGTCACTTCGGACAAGGGTTTGTGCGGTGGCCTGAATACCAATATCCTGCGTTTGGCCGTGAACCACATGAAGACATGGGAAGGCGAGGGCAAAAGCATCATGGTTTGCCCGGTCGGCAACAAAGGCTTGGGTTTTATGAACCGCATCGGTGCCAAGGTCAAATCCAATATTACCGGGCTGGGTGATACGCCGCATATTGAGAAATTGATTGGCGCGGTGAAGGTGATGCTGGATGCTTATGTGGCTGGCGAGATTGATGCCATTTATTTGAGCTACAACAATTTCATCAATACCATGAAGCAGGAGCCGCGCATGGATCAGCTGTTGCCGCTTTCCGGCGATCAGATGGGAACGAGCGAGGGTAACTGGGATTATATCTACGAACCGGATGCCAAACAGGTAGTCAACGAATTGTTGGTACGTTATATCGAGTCGCTGGTTTACCAGGCAGTTGTGGAGAATATGGCTTCCGAACAAAGCGCGCGGATGGTGGCGATGAAGGCCGCCTCGGATAATGCGAAGAGCGTCATTGGCGAGCTTAAACTGGTTTACAACAAGGCGCGCCAAGCAGCCATTACCCGCGAGATATCAGAAATCGTCAGCGGTGCGGCAGCGGTTGGTTGATTGGAATCCAGCTACAAACTACAAAATTAATTTAGACGGGGAATCTTAAAAATGAGTCAAGGAAAGATTGTTCAGTGTATCGGTGCGGTGGTTGACATCGAATTTCCACGCGACGCAATGCCCAAGGTGTACGAAGCCCTGCAGCTGGCGGACGTAGGTTCTTCAACTGCGGAAGCCGGTTTGACTTTCGAGGTGGAACAACAGCTCGGTGATGGCGTAGTGCGTACCATTGCGATGGGTTCTTCCGACGGCTTGCGTCGCGGCATGTTGGTTAATGCCAGCGGTGCCGGGATCAAAGTGCCGGTCGGTAGCGGCACACTGGGACGCATCATGGACGTGTTGGGTCGCCCGATCGATGATGCCGGTGACATCCCTTGCGAAGAACGCCGCGAGATTCACCAGAAAGCGCCGAAGTTTGACGAACTGTCCCCATCCATCGATTTGTTGGAAACCGGCATCAAAGTGATCGACTTGGTTTGCCCGTTTGCCAAGGGTGGTAAGGTTGGCCTGTTCGGCGGTGCCGGCGTGGGCAAGACCGTGAACATGATGGAGCTGATCAACAACATCGCCAAGCAGCACAGCGGCCTGTCGGTGTTCGCAGGTGTGGGTGAACGTACCCGTGAAGGTAACGACTTCTACCACGAAATGAAGGACTCCAACGTGCTGGACAAAGTATCGATGGTGTTCGGCCAGATGAACGAACCGCCCGGCAACCGTCTGCGCGTGGCGTTGACCGGCCTGACCATGGCGGAAAAATTCCGTGACGAAGGCCGCGACATTTTGTTCTTCGTTGACAACATCTACCGCTACACTTTGGCCGGTACCGAAGTATCCGCGCTGCTGGGCCGTATGCCTTCCGCTGTGGGTTACCAACCGACACTGGCGGAAGAAATGGGCCGCTTGCAAGAGCGTATTACTTCGACCAAGGTGGGTTCGATTACTTCCATTCAGGCCGTGTACGTTCCAGCGGATGACTTGACTGACCCGTCGCCTGCGACCACCTTCCTGCATTTGGACTCGACCGTGGTGTTGAGCCGCGATATCGCTTCGCTGGGTATCTACCCTGCGGTTGATCCGCTGGACTCTACCTCGCGTCAGCTCGATCCATTGGTGGTTGGCGAAGAACATTACTCTGTCGCTCGCGGCGTGCAGCAAACTCTGCAACGCTACAAGGAACTGCGCGACATCATTGCGATTTTGGGCATGGACGAGCTGGCACCAGAAGATAAACTGGCTGTAGCCCGCGCCCGTAAAATCCAGCGTTTCCTGTCGCAACCGTTCCACGTGGCCGAAGTGTTTACCGGTAGTCCCGGCAAATACGTTACCCTGAAGGACACCATTAAGGGCTTCAAGGGTATCGTCAACGGTGATTATGATCACCTGCCGGAACAAGCGTTCTACATGGTTGGCGGTATCGAAGAAGCCATTGAAAAAGCCAAGACACTCTAATCAAGGGGAAATCTGATGGCTATGACCGTACATGTCGACGTGGTTAGCGCGGAAGAGTCTATCTTCTCCGGGCTGGCTGAAGTGGTTGTGGTTCCGGGTGAAATGGGCGAGTTGGGCATTTATCCGCGCCATACTGCATTGATGACGCGCATCAAACCCGGTTCAGTCAGAATCAAGTTGCCCGATCAGGAGCGTGAAGAGCTCATCTACGTTTCGGGCGGCATGCTGGAAGTACAGCCCAGCGTTGTCACCATCCTGGCCGATACCGCGATCCGCGGTGGTGATCTTGATGAAACACGCGCGCTTGAGGCGAAGAGGGCGGCAGAGGAAGTGATGAAAAATCGCACTTCCGATATCGATTACGCACAAGCGCAAGCCGAGTTGCTGGAGGCTATCGCGCAGTTGCGCGCAATTCAACACTTGCGCAAAAAAGCAGGGCATTAAATTTCAGGAACATGCACACAAAAAAAGCAGCTTCGGCTGCTTTTTTTGTGCCTATCCAAACCGCAATTTCACCGAATCTTCGGTGTCCCGCACACCACATCGCCATTTTGCGCGCGATGGCGTAGTGCGTGATCGATCAGCACCAGTGCCAGCATCGCCTCGGCGATGGGCGTGGCGCGGATGCCGACGCAGGGGTCGTGGCGGCCTTCGGTGGAGACCATCACCGGGTTACCGGCCTTATCTATCGAGCGGCGCGGGATGCGGATGCTGGAGGTGGGTTTGACCGCGTAATGTGCGACGATGTCCTGACCGGTGGAGATGCCGCCGAGGATGCCGCCAGCGTTGTTCGATAGGAATCCGTCCGGGGTGAGTTCGTCGCCGTGTTCGCTGCCCTTCTGCGTGACGCAACTGAAACCCGCGCCGACCTCGACGGCTTTCACCGCGTTGATGCCCATCAGCGCGTGGGCGATGTCGGCATCCAATCTATCGAACACCGGCTCGCCCCAGCCCACCGGGACGTTCTCCGCCACTACGGCGAGTCTTGCACCGATGGAATCGCCGGACTTGCGCAGCGCGTCCATGTAATCCTCGATCTGCGCGATATAGCTCGCATCGGCAATGAAGAAACTGTTGCCATCCTGGCTCAGTTCTCCCCAGTTCTTGAACGGGATCTCGATCTCGCCGAGTTGCGCGAGATAGCCGCGCACGATGACACCGTAGGTTTCATGCAGCCATTTTTTGGCGATGGCGCCCGCCGCTACGCGTCCCGCGGTTTCGCGTGCCGAGGCGCGACCGCCGCCGCGATGGTCGCGGATGCCGTATTTCTGCCAGTAGGTGTAGTCGGCGTGACCGGGGCGGAAGGTCTCGGCGATGCTGCCGTAGTCCTTGCTGCGCTGGTCTTCGTTGCGGATCAGCAGCGCGATGGGTGTACCGGTGGTCTTGCCCTCGAACACGCCTGACAATATCTCCACTCTGTCTGATTCTTGCCGCTGCGTGACGTGGCGCGAGGTGCCGGGCTTGCGCCGATCGAGTTCAATCTGGATGTATGCTTCGCTCAACTCCATCCCCGGCGGGCAACCGTCCACGATGCAACCGATGGCCGCGCCGTGCGACTCGCCAAAGGAGGTAACGGTAAACAGTGTGCCGAAAGTATTTCCAGACATGATGTTATCTCGCTAAAAAAGTGCTTGAAGTTTAACATACGCACCAGCGGATACGGATATCCGCGTCAGTATGCCGGATGGGGGTGTCCATACCCCAACAACCTGCGACAAACAACAAAAGGGCAAGATTATGAAAGCTATCCTCGCCACCGCCGCAGGCGGCATCGACGTATTGCAATTGCGCAATATAGCAAAACCTGGGCTTGCTTCGCCGCACCACTTGCGCGTGAAACTCGCCGCTGCCGGGGTGAATCCGCTCGATACCAAGCTGCGCGCCAAGCCAGCATATCACCCCGACAAACTACCCGCGATTCTCGGTTGTGATGGAG
>Ga0315281_10013458_pt1 | contig 11072 bp, 7 predicted proteins | sample YL17G07_0_MG_FD_204540 | JGI IMG/M metagenome (GOLD analysis project Ga0315281, IMG submission 204540) | Sediment microbial communities from Yellowstone Lake, YNP, Wyoming, USA - YL17G07_0 | ecosystem: Environmental > Aquatic > Freshwater > Lake > Sediment | place: USA: Wyoming | collected... | reverse complement strand
AACAATATGAGTAAACGACCTGTTCCAGTTTTACTAAAGGTTTTATATGAAGAATCATCAAGAGATAATGTTGAGGTAATGAATCTGATAGACAAACTTGAATTTAATGAAGACCCAAAACTGCGAGCAATGTTAAGTACTGATGTTATAACAGATGAACTTATAGAAAGGATGAAGAATTTTTATAAATAAATTCACACCTTTAAGACAGAATGCGTTTATCCAGAAGTTACAGTAGCAAGGCTTAGGCAAAGAGTTATATGTTTGATTATATTGAGATATTTTATAACAGGAAGCGCAGACATTCAACAATAAATTATATGGGTCTTGATGACTTTGAAAAAAAACTTGACTTAGAAATGAAACTTAGGGTAACTTAAATACATGTCCTACAAACTGGGGTAATATCAAACTCAAGATAACTTATAAATGTGTCTTGCAGACTGCTGTGAAGATCACTATATAATATTGAAAAGGAGATTAGACATGGTAGTATTTCCGTATATAGGCGCTGAGAACATTGGTATATGTTCTTTAAGTGCTGTATTAAAATTACATAATATTGAAACTAAATTAGCGTTTGAGCCGTCGTTATTTGATGATACATCTTTTATGCATATTCCTGCTGTGTCTAAGTTATTTAATTATAATGAAAGATTTGCCAATTATATAGTAAGTTTAAAGCCAACTATACTAGCTTTTTCAGTGTTCACAATGAATTATCGCTGGGCTTTAGATATTGCAAAAAGAGTCAAAGATAAGATTGATGTTATAACAGTGTTTGGCGGACATCATGTTCAAGCTATTCCAGAAATCGTCTGCATGAATTCTCAAGTTGATTATGTGATATTGGGAGAGGGAGAGTATGCCCTTTTAGAGCTTGTTCAAAGTATTTATAGTGGCAAGGTTGACTTAAATATTCAAAATTTAGGTTATAAGATAGATTCTAAGGTAATAATCAACCCAGTACGGCCACTAATAGAAAATTTAGATGCATTACCTTCTTATGATAGGGAACTCTTTGCTAAATATATAAATTACAAAGATATTTTTTTATATGTTTGTGGTAGAGGATGTCCATATAAGTGTACTTTTTGCGCAAATCATGTAAAGATTAAACAATATCCTAATAAACATAAATATGTTAGATTTCAAAGTGTTGATCGTTGTATTGAAGATTTAAAGTTTTTCAAAAAAAAATATAATCCAATTACATTTTCTATATTAGATGATATTTTAATGGTTAACAAAAAATGGATGTATGAATTTTGTAATCGTTATAAGAATGAAATAGGCGTTCCATATCATGCTATAGGTTATCCTAGTCTGATAACTGAAGAGATAATTCAATTATTGAAGGAGACTGGATGTATCTTCCTTCAGATTGGAATTCAGTCATTAAATATTGACAATAGAAAGAATATTCTTCATAGATATGAATCAAATCAGGATATTGCAAATTGTATAGATTTGTGTAATAAATATGATATGGGAATAAGTGTAGATTATATATTTTTTCCTTGGGAGGCAACTGAAGAAATTCAACTTTTTGCTGCAAATTTTTTTCATGAACATAAACCATCAAGAATTGCATGTTTTTATTTGACATATCTGCCTTCTACAGAGATTGTAGATTATGCCATGCAGCAAGGTTATATTGAGCAATCAGCAATGAAAAATATCCATCTTGGGGTTAATGCATACTATCATGATGGCGGCGAATTGTCATCACAAAAAGAGACTATGGATTTTTTTAATAATTTTTTTAATTTTTTCTATTTAATAACTATTTTCCCAAAAAGTATTGTAACGTTTTTATTTAAAATTAAAGCATATAAGTATTCTAAATTTTTTCCTAAAACATTACTGTTAGTAATAGCGGAATTGATTTTACCATATTTACCATTTGTGAAACGTCGTAAAACGTTAGAAATAAAAAGATATTTTAAGTATTATTTACATAATATAAAAAATTTCTTGTTTCAAAAATATGAATAAGTATTAAATAAGGCTGGCAGTTGTGATTTACAATTAATGAACAAAGAGATTTGGAAAATTAACATTTGTAGAGACTATTTAATAAAACAACATTAGGTCAAAGAATAAATAATGATAGTAAGATAAAATCTCTATATGTTGATAAAAATGCCGCCTGAAAAAATTACTCGCCTATTGACAAAAGCTCAAAGTTAAGTTTAAAAACTAAGTTTTTCAAAGAGTTAAAATAATGAGTATAAAACGGATAACATATAAATTACTGGAAAAGAGTGATATTCTCTTTCTATTTTTGCTTTTGAGCTTTTCATTTCTGAATATTTTCTCTTCTAATTTGACTCGTTCATTAGAACATCCTATATTTTCAGTATATATAAATATCATATACTCTGCAGTTTATTTTGCAATATTATATTTTGTCGGCTTTAATGTCTCCAATATTTTGCATGGTCTTTTTAAGACAAAAGAGTCAATCAATGACCTTGCGATTATAGATTACATCTTAATAGGAATTATCACTATAATTTGTATTGGAATTATAGGCGGAATACTAGGTATTTTGACTTTTTGGTATTATGGAATATTTGTTTTATTTATAGCTGTAATCTCTAAGAATTATAAGACACAAATACATCCAAGTATACAGTTTAGTTGGAACTGGATATTTTTAGCTTGTATCATAATAATATTTGTTATTTTCTCAATATTTGATCTAATGGCATCATTAGAGATAAATCAACCTCGGATAGGTTTTATTGTTGAATATGTCCATCAATTAAAGGCAATTATTCACCATAAATGTCTTATGGCAACACCTTTTGCATCGGAAGGGAAGGTAGATCAAAAATATTATGCATATTTGATGGACTTACCAGCATTATTGCCATCATTTATACAGTCTATCCCATATATAAATGTAGGAATGGTAATTTTCAGTGTTTTGGTTATTTTTTATGGATTTTTGCGTATTTTTAGTTATAGAAATATTGCAGTCTTAAGCGCTTCATTATTCACACTATTAATTATCTCTTCTTTGATAGTTCCTAATGCTTTTGATTCTTTGAAAACTAATAATATTTTTTTATTGTTGTTTTATACGGTCACGTTTATATATATTTTGTTATTTACAATAAATAATAATAGGACATATTTTTGGATAGCCGTCATATCAACTGGGTTATTGAGCGGAGAAACGATACTTGGAGCAGGTCTTGCTTCAGCAACAGTTTTAATAATATTTATTCTTTACTATAAAAAGCAAATATTATCAAGGACATTCTTTAAAGCAATAATTATTATTGCCTTATTATTTTCATTGCCTATTATAATAAATTATTATTTGACTGGCTTAAAAATGGATGTAACTTCAAATTACATTATGAAAGGGTTAGGTATTGAATACGATATAGGGACTTTGATACATCAAGAATATTATTCGAATTTGGATCATTACCTCAAGAATGATTGTTACAACAAATATCAATATAGTCAGCCAAAGATTAGACAGGAACTGATAAGACTGAAGCAGGAAAGCAAGCGGCATACGATTGGACATAAAATTAAAGTTCTTATTTTTATGTGGTTATTACCGGTATTGCTTGATTATGGAGGCATATTTTTTATCATCTCAATTATACTAATCTTAATTTTCCAATATAAAAAACCAATAACTCCTTTTTTTATAATATATAATCTGCAAATATTAATATTGGCATATTTTAATTTTAAGATAGATGACACCTATATTTCTGTTACTTTTCCAGGACTTGTTTTAGCTTCTAGTCAAATCCTTTTTACAGTAACTGTCATATTAAAAAAGTCGGATATTTTCCAATCTCTTGATCAATCCATGCAAAGGAAGATGATTAATTATATCTTCGTTTTATTATTTTCTTTGGTTATTTCTATTTATCCACAGGTTATTTATGCTGCAGCACAATTGACATTAAATATTGAGACGATGAGTAACTTTGATTCTAAAGGTGATTATATCTCAAATAATAGTAATAACCTATCGTATTCATTTATAAGGTTTTTAAACAATATCAGTTGTGAATCTGGATTAACTCAGATAGAACATTATAAGAATTTTATTCATTCCGAGAGTTATGCCAAAATAAAGTCATACTTTAAACCAAAAGAGTTTGTATTTGAATTTGATTATCGGGATGCAGAGAGTTATTATCGTTATATATCGGATGTTTATGATCTTACTCCAATATACTACACTAATATCCTTAATAATGCATTATATTCTGATAAACCTGAAAATGTAATCTCAACATTAAAAAAACTCAATGTGAGATATATATTATTAGTCAATAATCCTATATATGAATGTAAACTGCCTAAGCCAACTCTATTTGAGAAAAAATATGGTGGACGATTTTTAAAAATTGTAGATACTACCCCATTACTTGATGCTGATATTAGTCCTATTTGGTTTAGCAAGATGGGGAGCATAAAGAATATGAGGGATAGTTTAGTCTTGTTGGAGGTTTTATATGAAGAATCACCTACAGATAACATTGAGCTAATGAATATAATAGACAAACTTAAATTTAATGAAGACCCTAAACTGCGAGCTGTTTTAAGTACTGATGTTTTAACCGATGAAATTATAGAAAGGATGAAGAATTTTTATAGATAAATATATCTAATCGTATTTATATTCTTTATAAAGATCAGGAATTATAATTATCTAACATTTTTATTCTAATAATTTACTGGAGAATTAATATGAGAATATTATTAATTAGACCTTACCATTCATTTCAAGATTCTAATCTGCTTGCCCATGCAAAACCAATGAACCTTGCATATTTAGCTGCATATTTGCTTACACACAATTTTGATGTAAAGATCATAGATTATGAAATTGAATTATACAGTGATGCATCTTTTTTAAATATTTTGAAAAGAGAAAATCCTTCTGTAATAGGTGTTTCCTGTATGACTCCAACGATTAAAAACGGAGCGAAGATTTGCGCATTTGCAAAGAGTTTTAATAAAGATATTGTTACAATAGTTGGCGGTCCTCATGCTAATGGGCTGCCTAAAGAGACTATGCAAGAATTTCTTTCTTTTGATTATCTTGTATTTGGAGAAGGTGAGATTACTTTATTAGAATTATGTAATAAAATCAGAGATGGAAGAGATGATAATAATATTGACGGGGTTGTATATAGAGTTGATGGTGAAATAGTTCAAAATCCTCCGAGAAAATTAATTGCTGACCTTGATAGTTTGCCTTTACCTGCAAGATATCTAATTAAGAGTGATTTAAAGGTTGGGCATGCTAGCCGTGGGTTTTCAAATAAGATACTTGGAGCAGAGGTGCATACGTCCAGAGGCTGTCCGTATGAATGTATATTTTGCGCAATTCAAACTACCTTTGGACATAAAGTTCGCTTTAGACATACTTTTTTTATAGAAGAAGAGATCAAGCACCTGGTCAATGATTTTCATGTTAACCATATTACAATTTCAGATGATACGTTTACTCTGATAAAAGATAGGGCATTTGAAATCTGCGAGATAATGAAACGTAATAATATTTTATCTTGGAGTTGTAACACCAGAGTAAACACTATAACAAAAGAATTGTTAATGGCTATGAGAGACAGCGGATGTAGAAAGGTTGCTTTTGGCGTTGAATCAGGCAGTCAAAGGATTATGGATATAACTAATAAAAGAATAACTGTAGAACAAGTTAAGCAAGCCGTATCTTATGCCAAAGAGGTTGGTATGAAATATATCGAAGGTAATTTTATTATTGGAAGCGATCCTTCAGAAACAATGGAAGAGGTTGAAATGACCAGAGCATTAGTCCTATCCCTGCCTTGGAGTTTTGTTTCTATTTCTATTATTGTACCTTTTCCAGGTACTCCGATTTATAATAAAATGAAGGCTATTAATCAAATTCATACATCTGATTGGGATGATTTTGTCTTGTTTGGAAGGCTTCCAAGATGGCATACGGATAACTTTTCAGCAGAAGATTTGATTAGACTTCAACGGAAAATAACAAGAGAATTTTATCTAAATCCTAAATATATCTTTAAACAAATAATGGGTATTAGGTCATGGGTAGATACAAGTTACTGGCTTAATGCCGGCGTGAATTATTGTAAATGGTATCTTACCGGTAAGGCTTAGGGAGATATTTATAATTCATGTCTAATAAATTAAAGATTGCAATTCTATGCGGCGGATATGGAAAGAGATTACTGCCATATACTGAAAATATTCCAAAACCAATGGTATCTCTTAATGGCAAACCCATTTTAGAGCATATTTTACAATTATATAACAGTAAAGGATTCAGGGATTTTATACTTTGTATTGGGTATAAAGGGGATAAGATTAGAGAATTTGTGAATACAAGAAGTGATCTTGGCAATATTATTTTTTCAGATGCAGGGACTGATGCAAGTATGCTTCAAAGGATAGTAAAATTGCGGGATATATTTAATGAAAGGATATTGATTTCCTATGGAGATACGCTTACAGACCTTGACGTAAGTGATTTTGAGAGATTCCATACCAATTCAAATGGAGCTGCAACCATAGTTGCCGCAAGTATTCAAAGTCCATTTGGCCTTGTTAATTTTAATTCAAACGGAATGGCAGAATATTTTGAAGAAAAACCTTTCCTTAATTATTATATAGGACATATAATATTAGAGAAACGCAGCCTTGATTTTGTTGATGATACTATGATCTCATTACATGATGGTAATGGGCTTGTAAGTTTTTTAAAGAAGTTGATGGCGGAAAGAGAGTTGTATGTTTATCATTATAAAGGTCCTCAGATAACATTTAATTCTCATGGAGAAAAAACAGTTGCTGAAAAAATGCTCTCTTCATTTTATACCCTTGAAGAAAACGGCGGATAATTATGTTTAAAAATAAAAGGGTTTTAATCACTGGCGGAAGCGGTTTTATAGCGTCTCATCTTACAAAGAGACTGCTTTTAGAGGGCGCTGATGTCACTATAATCACAAAGTATAACAGTGTCTTTGAAAACATTCGTTTGTCTTCAATTTGGGATGATATAAGGGTTATTGAGGCGGATCTAAGAAATATAGATTCCTTGCAGCAGATAAAGGGATTAAAACCTGAAATTGTATATCATATGTCTGCCTATAACCATGTAGGAGATAGTTTTTTACATATATCAGAGGCATTGACTTGTAATTCCAATGCAACTGCAAATCTATTAGGGGCATATAAGGAATTTGAGAGGTTTGTATATATTTCAACATCAGAGGTCTATGGATACCAAACTAGCGTCCCATTTATTGAATCTATGACACCGTTTCCTATCTCTCCTTATGCAGTCGGCAAGTATTGCGGTGAACTATATTCACAGATGATGCGTCATGTCTATTATCTGCCTATAGTAATTGTCAGGCCATTTAATACATTTGGACCATATCAGAGTCCAAAGGCTGTTATTGGCGAGATAATGATAAAATGCCTTGAAGGAAAAGAGATTAAAGCAACCGTTGGCATTCAGACACGCGAGTTTAATTATGTAGAAAACATAATTGATGGATTACTATTAGCAGGGATTAGAGAAAATGCAGTTGGAGAGATAATAAATATCTGCGCAGGTTGCGAGATTTCCATTAAAGAATTGATAACTCTGATACATAAACTGACAGAATCAACTTCAGAACTGAAATTTGGAGCTATCCCTTATCGTCCTACTGAAATCTGGCGAATGTATGGAGATAACACAAAATCTAAAGAGATTTTAGGATGGCAGCCTTTATTACCCTTTGAAGAAGGTTTAAGAGAAAGCATTGAATGGTATAAAGGATTTATTAAGGTATATAAAGATAAAAAATCAGAATTTTATCTCCTTAATAGGTGATAGATTGTCTATACTTATCACAGGCTGTCATGGTTTTATTGGAAAATGGCTTACAGATTATCTGTCTAATAAAAAATGCGATTTAATAAGTTACTCTTCTGAAATTTGCGCCCTATTAAATGAAACTCGTAAGGCAGATGTAGTAGTTCATCTTGCGGCAGAGACGCTTCCTGAAAGATTTATAAACGATCCCCACAGGTCTTATCAGACTAATATAACTGGTACATTGAATGTTCTAGAATTTTGCAGAATTAACAATGCAAGGTTGATATTTATCTCAACGTCTGGGGTATATGCTGAAAAAAATGGGGCTATTTGCGAGGATGATAGTATCAAACCCAGTAACCCATATTCATTTAGTAAATATATCGGAGAACAGCTATGTCATCAGTACTTTAAGGATTTTTCTGTGCCAGTAACAGTATTAAGGCTGTTTAATGTTTATGGACATGGACAAAATAATACATTCCTTATAAGTTATATAATTGACAGCATAATTAATAATACTGAATTGATATTAAAATCTCCATATTCACAAAGGGATTTTATATATATTGAAGATGTTTGTAGGGCGATTTATAAGTGTTTAAGCGTTGAGGATAGAGGGTTTGAGATATTTAATGTGGGATATGGAGAGGCAGTATCTGTAAATAATATAGCTGAAAAGGTTATTATGTTTTGTAATTCGCTGCAATTTTATGATAAATTAAAAATGAATTCTACTGTGACGCAGTCGTGTTATTATGCAAATATTAGTAAAATCAAAACCATCAAAGATTGGAGTCCTGAGATTTCAATAGATGAAGGGATTAAAATGATGATAAAATATCATGAAATTTGATATTGAGGATGCTGCTTAATGATTTCAATTACTGCCCCTGCCTATAACGAGGCTGAAAATATAGAAGAGCTTTGTCGTAGAATAACATCCGTTATGAAGGATACAGGATATGAATATGAGATATTAATAGTTGATAACGGGAGTTCCGATAATACCCTTGAGATATTAACGGATTTAAATAAACATGATGCAAGGATTAAATATATAAATCTTTCAAGAAATTTTGGGCATCAAGGCGGTTTGCTTGCAGGGATTAGTCATTCAAAAGGTAAGGCAGTTATCTCTATGGATGCGGACCTTCAGCATCCGCCTGAATTGATTACTGATATGTTAGCTTTGTGGAAACAAGGTTATGAGATAGTATTTACAAATAAAAGGGAAGATAAAGATTTATCTCATATCAGGCGGATGTTTACTCATATGTTTTATTATATAATGAGTAAGATTTCAGGGCTGCATCTTTCTTATGGGCAGTCAGATTTTAGGCTTTTGGACAGGAAGGTTGTTGATGTTATTTGTAATATGTCGGAAAGAGATAAGTTTTTAAGAGGTATCGTGGAATGGTTAGGATATAAAAAGATTGGGATAGATTATGATGTTATTCCAAGAGTTAGAGGCACTTCGAAGTTTTCATATTTGAATCTATTTTCATTTGCATTTTCAGGGATATTGTCATTTTCTAAGATTCCTTTAAGGGTTTTTTTATTCTTTGGTATTTTAATATCCTTAATAAGTATTATTGAGGCATTATATATTGTTATAAGATATAGTTTTTTCACAAGTGACCCAACAATACCGCATGGATGGTTGACTATTACTGCTTCAATTTATTTGCTTAGCGGTGTTATTCTTATGGCAATAGGTGTTTTGGGCGAGTATATAGGCATTATTTTTGAACAGACAAAGAATAGACCAGAGTACATAGTAAGTAAGAGGAGTGACGAATAAAGTATTAGACTCTCAATAGGTACAGAGGGAAAGTGAACATGAAAATCATAATCAAGATGAAAATGATAAGGTGATATTATATTAACTCAAACAAAAAAATATGTCTTGTTTTTGATAATACTTGCTCTTGCCTGTTGGGGAAGGTTGTTTTATCTTAGAGGACTGTGGGGAACTGATTGGATGACTGTCTGGAGTTATCTTGGTACAGATTCTTATAGGGCCTTTGATTTCCAATGGAGAAGTATAAATCATAGTCTTTATGGAATAATATTATATATGGGTTGTATTGCATATTTTAAAGTAAATACTACCTTAATATTTTATATTATATATTTCTTTCTTTTTACATTAAATGGTCTTTTGATATATTTCATTTTTAGAAATATCACCCGTTATAAAACAATACTTCCTGAAATCATTGGGGCCATATATATGGTCTCACCGTTAGTTAATACTTTGCTGTTTTGTGTCATGCCTCGTACTATCTTTTTATCAGCATTTTTAATGTCAGTTTTTTTAACTATACTATCTGTAAAAGAAGATAAACTAAATTGGTTATATTATATTTGCTCAATTGTTTTATCTGTATTTGCGATATCAGGATTAGAGAGTTTTTTATTTATCGAGATATTTAGACCTGTCATAATGTATTATATTATATCTAAAGATAATAGTTTCACTAAGAAGATTAAATCAGTAATTATATATTGGTCACCTTATATCTTAATTGGCTTTGGGATTATATTATACGCTGTATTAAGTATTCCAGTTGATGCCTATAATTATTCATATAAGCCGAAAGTTATGTTTTCTCTATCAGGATTAAAGCTGATTTGTTATAATTATATATATTCGCTATATTATCTATTTTTCGGTATCAGCCGTTATATGTGGGCTGCTATATTGAGGGGAGATATATTGACTTATTTTTTATCAATTTGTTTGGCAGTATTAACTGGATGGATATTATTAAGGACTGATGAAAAAGACAATATCAATGCCGATATATTATTTGAAATAAAATGGATAATGATATTTGGACTGCTCTTTATTTTAGCTGCAATATTCCCGTATGCTGTAACGCGGGGCGTGCTACAAATTGGAAGTGGTAGTAGATATGCTTTAGAAGCGAATGTTGGAATGGCAGTTTTTATATCTTCATCTATAATGTTTTTATATTATAAGAATATTATAACTAAAAGATTGGGACAAGTTATTATTGCAGTTTTAGTATTATTTGGAGTAGGGATTTGTAATACAGTTGTTCAGAATTATGATGACGACTGGCAGCAGCAGAGAGCTTTTTGGTGGCAATTTATGAGGAGGGTGCCTGATTTAAAGAAAGGGACTTTACTCTTAGTTGATATGGATAGGGATATTAAATATGTAAGTTATGATTATTGGCAT
>Ga0315281_10013457_pt1 | contig 11072 bp, 7 predicted proteins | sample YL17G07_0_MG_FD_204540 | JGI IMG/M metagenome (GOLD analysis project Ga0315281, IMG submission 204540) | Sediment microbial communities from Yellowstone Lake, YNP, Wyoming, USA - YL17G07_0 | ecosystem: Environmental > Aquatic > Freshwater > Lake > Sediment | place: USA: Wyoming | collected... | reverse complement strand
TCGCCTAAATCGCCCCGATTGACGTGGTTCTGAATTGCATCGTCGATGAAACGGCTTAAGTCGCGAGCAAAATCTGCATCTGAAGCGATGCGGCGGTTGATCGAGTGGAGCGTCAACTTGATGAGATTTTCCGGCGTGTAGATCCTCGTGAAAGTGGCGACAAATTCTTTCCTCGTTGTGTGTTTATTATTGCGGTTCTCAGGTGATATCGCATTATTCATTCCGATGTGGATATCTTCCAGGTTGATCGGATCGACGTCGAGGCCGAGCTCCACCCCGACTATTCTGCGAATATAATTGAGGGTCATCACAGGTTCGTTGGAGAGAGAATAATAGTTGCGGAAAAGAGCTTCTTTCGCCTGTTGGACATATCCCAGAATGATCTGATCGAGAGTCTCCATCTGACTGGAAAGGACGAGATAAACCTTCTTCGCCTCTTCATGTCTCCGAGGGGGACAGTGGGAGGCGGCCTGGGCAAGATTTTTCAAAGCTTCCTGTTTTTTCTCGAGAGAATGTTCGTCTTTCCTCAGTTCATAGATGACCCCTTTGAGATAAAGGTCCATACTCTTTGCGACGAGTGGGTTATATCCAACACCTCCTTGGTTGCCATGCGTTTGAATGTAATTGAGATAACCGGTTTTGATTCTCTCTCGGGCATTGGCTTTTGTAATTGGGATCCCTTGATCGTTATCGATCACTTCGCCATCGGGAATATCCGCGAAGATCCCATCGAAAAGATCGAGAATCTCTTCTTGTGCGATTCGTGGATTCGCCTCCCGAGCGATATGTCGCAGGGTTGTAGGGTCGAACGGGCGGGGAGCTAGAACAACCGCATCTTCATTGATCGCGACAGATGTGAGGATTGCGGGGGGTATTTCTAAGATGGGGATTGGCGGTACAGTAGGAGGAGCTAGGCGAGGACCTGCACCAGGAACAATTCTGGCTGGCCGTTTTGGGCATCCGTAGAGGTTTCTGATTCCATTGGTGATCCATCGCATGCATCTCATGAAGACGTTTTTGATCTTCGTAAACGTGGCGGAGATGGCGTTGGAGATGTTGCGAAACACCCTGCAGGGGACTTCTTCAACTTCAACAGGGCCTAAAAGATGGTCATAGAGTGGTGAACGGGTCAGTGGAGGGATAGCCATGTCGACACCTCGGGTGAATTTCTGAGAAAAGGATTCTACTGTAAAGAGAAGAAAAAAGGGAAGAGTTTTTGTAACTATTCACCAGTCTCCTTCTAAGAAGAAGAGGAATCGGGCACGCACGCGGGCACGGGCGCGGGCACGAAAGAGGTGCCCTGAGCCATTTTCGTTAACATGGCGACTATGCGCATGTGTTAGAGCTGTTTCTCGACAGCCGGGCCTCCAACTCTTGCACCCGTACCTGTAACTGCTGCAGTGCTACCTGTGCCTGCTGCAACGCTAATTGTGTTTGCTGCAAGGATGCTTCAAGAGAGCGAATGTAGACTTGAACGGATTCCGGCAGAGAGGTAAAAACCTCTGGCGCTAAGGTGGGGGTGCAAGTGGCTGACTCTAAATGCATGGAGGACAGTGTAACGGAACGAGTGAATAATGAGGGATAAAAATTTTACTACTGTTGGCTTTGCACAAAAAGTCTTTAGGCATTTTTTCTTTCGTGCCCGTGCCCGTGCCCGCGTGCGTGCCCGATCTTCATTTTCCTGCCAAGGGCTGGTGAATAGTTACGAGTTTTTATTCTTCTCTTATACGAAATCGAATTGAGCGAGTCTTCCCGATCCGCTCCACTTTCCTCTCTTTGATCCAGCGGTTCATTTTCCGAGTAGCAGTCGCGCGTGAAATTCCAAGAGTTTTTTGTATGTCATTCAACGAAATTTCGGATGAAGAGGCAAATAGTTTGCTCAATTCGTTTTCTTGGGGCTTCATTTTTTTCTTCGCCTCGCGGGGAAGAATAATTTTTACGAAATTCTCCCCCTCCAAAACGCGGGGATCAGCTAAGTTGTGGGCTTGGTAAGAATCGAAAATAGCGATCAGGCCAGTACCTAGTTTCTCGACATAATCCGCCTCGCGGAAAATCTTGCAGATGACGGGATTGCGCAAGCAAGTAATTCCAGTCTTTAAATTATTCGGGTCAAAGGGGCCGACAAAAGATCCCGGGTCGAAAATTTCGACGCGGTTGTCATAGATAGAAATTTTCGTCGGTCCTTTAATGTGATAATTTCGATGAATAATGGCATTTAAAAGAGCTTCGCGTATGGCCACTTCGGGGATTTCTAGCTTTTCTTCTCTTTTTGGACCTCGAATCCGGAATGATTTATAAAGCCTGCTGGTGATGAACGAATAGGCTTGGCTGAATTGATTAAACAAAGTTCCCTCGCAATCGACACTTGCAATCGCCTCTCTTCCGGAAATTCCTTGAAAATGTGTGCATATGATCATTGCCTCTGTAAGGAATAATTGAGGCCTCTTCCCAAAGAGAAGTAACGCCGCGTTGGTAGGGTAAAGTTTAGAATGTTCCAACACCAATAAAGCATAGGCGCGCAATATCGGCTCGCTGCACTCAGCATGAGCCTGGTTTTTTCTACCGTCTAAAAAATCCTGAATTGCTCCCAAATCTAGGTCTTCTTTTGTGGCTCGATAATTGGGTAGAGTTTCAAAGTCGAGACCACTGGCTTGCCAACGCAACTCTTCGATTATGTCAGGCGTAGCTTTCATTGTGCTTCGACCGAGGCGAATATAGGTTCCCCTGTCAAGTCCTTCTGATTTACGAAAATAGGGTTTGGACATGCCCGAAGAGACCTCAATCACTAAAACGCTTTTTTCTCCAAAACGCTGCGCGTAAATGCGAGGTATGATTGTTGGGTGGGAGGCCTCATAAATCGCTTTATCTAAAAATTCCATTGCCTTCTGAATTTCCCCAACAGATACTCCTATAATCTCTCCCGAGTCTGCGACTCCAACTACAATTTTCCCACCGGTGTGATTACAGAATGCGATAACCGTCTTGATGATTTGTTCACTCTGTGGAATTTCTCTTTTCCACTCGACCATCGAGGATTCGTCTTCTGGGTATCGCATCAAAATCCCTATTTGAATCACATTTTGACTCATGGGCCTATTTTGAGTCAAATGAGTCAAATCAGGCTGCGAAAACCAGGTCTATTTGACTCATTTGACTCGTTTTATATCTTATTGAATTTAAGCGTGTTGCGTTTATTTCCTAAGGAGGCGCAAACTGTTGAGGCCGACGAGGACGGTGCCTCCTTCGTGGAGGAGAACGGCGGCCCAAAGAGGGACGAGGCCGAGGAGGGCGGGTGTTGTGGCGAGGAGGATGACGCCGAGGGCGAGGGTGAGGTTTTGCTTCACGATGCGGAGTGTCTGTTTCGATTTGTCGAAGAGCCAAGAGAGGAGATGGAGGTCGTCGTTGAGGAGGACGACGTCGGAGGCGTCGACGGCGGTGGCGCTGCCGATGCGCCCCATCGAAATGCCAACGGTGGCGCGGGCAAGCGCGGGTGCGTCATTGATCCCGTCGCCGACCATGGCAAGACCGCCGCTCTCTGAAAGCTCGGCGACTTTGGCGAGCTTGTCTTCGGGACGGAGATTGGCAAAAATCTGATCGATGCCGAGTAGTTTGCCGATAGCGTGGGCATTTGCGGCATTGTCGCCGGTGAGCATGACGAGATTCAGCTTGGCCCGTTTTAGTTGCTTCAGAAGTTCCGCCGTTTCCTTACGCACTTGATCCTTGAAGCGGAAGAGGAAGACGTCCTGTCCAATGGAGAGGGCCGCGAGCACTTGCCCGTTCGCGCTTTTCGAGGCAGCCCACTCTTTCATAGCTTGGGCTTTTTCGGGTGGCAGTTTCGAGGCGATGTGTTCGGGAAGGCCGATGGCGGCGTGTTCAGCACCGTATTTTCCCTCCAATCCAAAGCCGGGGATCGCAGTGAATGAGGCGATCTCGGCGAGGGGGACTTTTTTTTCTTCGGCGAGCTTACAGATCGCTTTCGAGATGGGATGAACGACATGCCGCTCGAGGCCGTAGGCGACGGAGAGGGCCTCGTTGGCGGAGAGTTGTGCAGGCCCAAGGGGTTCGATGGAGGTGCAGGCGAGATCGCCGGTGGTGAGGGTGCCGGTTTTGTCGAAGGCGATAGTGGTGCAGCTGGCGAGAGCGTCGAGGGTGATCCCCCCTTTGAGGAGAATCCCTTTGCGGGCGCAGGCGCTGATCGCGCTCAAATAGGCGGTCGGCGTGGCGATGATGAGGGCGCAGGGGGATGCGGCGATGAGAAAGGCCAGCGCGCGGTAGACGGAGCCTTCAAAGCCGAAGTAGGAAGTGGAGAGGAAGAGGGGAAGCCCGAGAGCGAAGAGAAAGGTGAGGGTGATCACGAGAGTTGCGTAACTCCTGCCAAACCGGTCGAGCCAACGCTGCAGGCGGGGTTTTGCCTCTTGGGCTGTAGTGATGAGTTGGATGATCCTAGCGAGAGTGGAGTCAGAACTTGTCCGGGTCACCTCCATCACGATCGCCGATTCAAGGTTGCGCGCTCCAGCGGGGATCGGATCTCCGAGACCTTTTGGAATGGGCACAGCCTCGCCGGTTAGGTGGACCAGGTTCATCGAGGAAGAGCCCTTGATCACGTGGCCATCGAGGGGGACGATTTCGCCGCTTTTGATCAGGAGTTTGGTGCCGATGCCGATTTCGCGGACCGATTTTTCGAAGAGTGTTTCATCTGTATCTATGACGTAGGCAAATTTCGGCGCTAAATTGTTGAGGTTGTGAAGAGCGCCTCTCGCTTTTGTAGAAACGGCGTGTTCCATCCCGTGAGAGAGCTCGAAGAGGACGAGGAGCAGAGCCCCTTCCATCCCGCTGTCGATGAGGACGGCAACGAAGGCAGCGAGGGTCATCAAGACGTCGATATTTACCTCGAGATTTTTTAAATCGTTGACTGCGGCGATCAACGCGGGGATGCCGACGAGAAAATAGACAAAAGCGAGAAAAACATGGGAGGCGGGCAGGTTCACATACGAGAAACAGAACGCCAAGGTAAGGAAAGCGGCGGCGGAGCCCGCGCTTTTCAAGGAGAGGTTTTTCCCCCAGATGCGCGATTTTGGCGTGAGAAAAGGGCTCACACTTTCTTCCATTCCCGAGGCAAAAAACTCATCGAAGAGGTAGGGCTTCATAGGAGCATTCCCATTTTGTGGGGAAGAAAAAATTCACCACAGAGGCACGGAGAACAAAGAGGTAGCACAGAGATAGATTTCTTTTTTTTGCGAGAGCAAAAAAAAGAAGACTCCGCCGCGACCACCCCAAACATCGAAGCGTCGTTCGGGGGCCCCGGTAAACGCGGCAGAAAAGGAACAGTGTTATTATTTCTTCCCGCGTCTCGCGGTTGTCTTTTCTCTGTGATGCCTCTCCCAACTCTGTGTCTCTGTGGTGAATTTTTTCTTATTTCGAAGAGGTAGGGCTTCATGGGAGAGACAGAATTTGCGCCGCGAAATAGGCGACGATCACGGCGAGTGCGGCGACGGCGAGATTCCAGATGATGGAATGCAGGGGCTTATTTTTTTCCAGCTGTGCAGAGGTTCCTGCGGAGAGGACGATCACCACCAGAGCGCAGACGATCGCTCCCCACCAGGGGAGGAAAAAAAGTCCCAGCGACATGATCATAGTGGCGCCGAGGACGCCGAGGAAGGCCCCCGCTGCTTGCTTCAACGGATGTTCATACGATTCAAGATTGAGGCCGAGTTCTTCCTCTAACATGACTTGTAGAAGACGGTTGTCATCGGCCATGAGAACATCGATCACTTCATCGAGGAGTTTTCCGGAAAAGCCCTTCGCCGCGTAAAGCGCTTTCAATTCCTCTTTTTCCTGATGCCGATGGTGTTCGATCTCCCAGCGCTCCTCTTCGATCAGGCGGTGGAGCCTTTCCAAGCGGGACCATCCGAGGATCGCGCTCCGCCCCACTTTCCAAAAAAGCCATCCGATGATGAAGCAGAGGGAGAGCCCATGCACAAGAGGCAAGAATCTGACTTCGTTGAAGAGGGTCCATAGGACGAGGAGGATGAATGCCGTTTCTTTGGCCGCATCGGCAGCCGCGCTATAGTGGCCGGGGAGTTCAGTCCCATGGATTTCTGACGAAGCAGCTCTGCCTCTCAGACGGGCATCGATGACGTGTTCGAGAGCCTCTTTCCCTTTAAAATGATCGTGCATCATTCCTCGCTGAAGCAAAATTTTTCTTCTAGCGCCGCTTTAAAGAAGGCACATAAAGAGAGTTCATCTTGGGCGGCGATCGTTTCGCGGGCAGAATGCATGGCCCATCCGGCAATCCCGACGTCGACGGTGGGAATACCTATGGTTGAAGCCATGATGGAGCCGACCGTACTTCCGGAGGGGATGTCTGAGCGCCCCGCGAATTTCTGCACTGGAATCTTGTGCTTTTCGGCGAGTTGGATCATCGCCGCAGCGGTGATGCTGCTCGTCGCATATTTTTGATTCGCGTTGAATTTAATCACGACACCACGCCCAAGGAATGGAGCATTCTGTGGATCGTACTTGTCGGCAAAGCTCGGATTGAATCCATGGGCCAAGTCGCCCGAGATGCAGAGCGAGCGGCTCTTCAGGCGGTAATAGTCTTCCCGGTCCATTTTAAAAAAGAGGCAAATTCTCTCGAGGACTTGGGTTGCGAAGAGGGAGTCGGCGCCGACGTAGCTCATCGAGCCGATCTCCTCATGGTCCCAGAAAAAGGCCATCTGCAAGACGTCGCTGCGCGGTGCGGCCTGGAGTAGTGCCTGCAGAGCGGCATAGGCGGCCGTCAGATTATCGAGGCGGTAGGCGGAGATCAATTCATTTTCAAAGCCCACAAAGGACGGTTTTTCGAGCGGCGTCAGAAAGAGGTCGAAACTCAAGAGCTTTTCAAAACTCGCCGATTTCTTGAGCCACTCCTCGAGCTGTTTCTCTTTGGCTCTCAAAGAGAAGACCGGTTTAAGATGATCTTGCTTGTGGACGAGGAGCCCTTTTTCGCTTACAGAGCGGTCGAGATGCAGCGCCAAACTGGGGATGATGACAGGGGAATCGTCTAAAGTGACGATTTCTGAATGGAGCGCTGATCCGTTCATGACCGAGATTCTACCTGCGATGGCGAGATCCCGGTCCAGCCAAGTATGGAGAAGCGGCGCCCCGTAAACTTCTGTCCCCAATTGCCCGATTTCGTGACTCGATTGCTGTGAATGGGGTTTCAGCTTAAGACACGGGCTGTCGATGTGGCTGGCGAGGATGGTGGCCGAGGAGGGGGCTTGTTTCGGAACCCGGAATGCGGCGACGAGGGAGTCTCCCCGGAGGATGAAATATCCCTTGCCCGGCTCGAATCTCCATTTCTCCCCCTCTTTCAGCGGGGTAAAATCGGCCTCTGCCAGTCGGTTTGAGATTTCCCGCGCGGCATGGAATACCGTCGGTGAGCGGCTGAGGAATTGGACGAAATCGAGAAGAGCATTCATTTTTATATCTTTGGTTTCAAGACTGAGATCTCTTCTTCTAAATACTTGTGCAGCACTTTTGGCACAAGGACCGAGCCATCTTCCTGTTGATTGTTTTCCAGCAGGGCCACCATGAGGCGCGACGTCGCGACCCCGGAGCCGTTGAGCGTGTGGACGAACCCGGGCTTTTCGTTCTTCTTGCGGAAGCGGATCTGCGCCCGCCGCGCCTGGAAGTCGGTGCAGTGGGAGACCGACGAAACCTCGTAGTAGCGGTTTTGTCCTGGCAGCCACACCTCGATATCGATCGTTTTTGCCGCCGCGAACGACATGTCCCCCGTTGCCAGGAGCATGTTCCTGTAATGGAGGCCTAATCCCTGAAGAACCTCCTCGGCCGAGGCGAGCATCACCTCAAATACCCGCGCACTATCTTCCGGTGTCGTCAGGCAGAAAAGCTCCACTTTATTGAATTGGTGCGTCCGGATCAGACCCCGCTCTTGGCTCCCCGCGGCCCCCGCCTCTCTGCGGAAACAGGGGGTATACGACGTGTAGCGGAAGGGCAGTTGATCCTCTTCGATCGTCTCCTCAGAGTGAAGGCCATTGAGCGCCGCCTCTGAAGTCGGAATCAAATACAGATGGTAGTCTTCATCTTTGATCTTGAACAATTGATTTTCGAATTTCGGAAGTTGACCTGTGCCGTAGATAGTTTCTGGCCTGACCAAGAGGGGAGGGATGATTTGGGTGAAGCCATTTTTCCGATGAGTGTCTAGCATGTAGTTCAAAAGCGCCCATTCCAGTTTGGCGCCCATCCCCTTGTAGACGATCCACCCCGAGCCCGAGATTTTTGCCCCCCGTGCGAAATCAAACATCTGCAGCCGTTCGTTCAACTCGACGTGGTTTTTGAACGGAAACGAAAATGTCCTCTTTTCTCCCACATGCTTCACGCAAACGTTGTCTTTCGCGCTCAGGGAAACAGGCACATCGTCGAAAGGGAGATTGGGCAATACTGCCAGGGCGTTGTGGAGCTCCGTCTCCATCTCCGTTGCCTCGTGATCCAGTTTCGCGATCCTGTCGCTGAGGGCACCCATTTCAGCCATGAAGGAGGAGATGTCTTCCCCCTTTTGTTTTTTCGAACCGATTTCTTTGGACGAGTGATTTCTCTTCGACTTCAGATTCTCCACTTCTGTCTTCAAAGAGCGGATTCTCTCATCGAGGGCCATGATTGGCGTCAAATTGAGATCTGGAATTTTATTTTTTAGTTTCGCCTCGAAGCCTCGCGGATCTTTGCGCAGTTCTTTGATATCCAACATAAGGAGCCTCTTGAAAGAGGACTATCATAGATTCTCCTTGAGCAACCGTCAAGGGTATCTGCGGAAACATCGGGTCAGTGATTGAGTGGGAGGATGTTTTTGATTCACTCCCTGAATCGATTCGTGTCTATATTCGCTATTTATACCGCGCGCGGTATACCAAGAATTTTAATGAGTGGGCGATTTCTTGAGAAGGGGTAAGAAAAGACGGGCGTCAAACGGGGTCTCTTCGGGATCGGTTGTCTCTATGGAGAGGATTTCAAGGCTGGTCTGGTTGTAGATATTGCGGGGATTCAAAAAGCGGGCGGTGATTTTGGAGGTCTCCTTCGAGAGGGTGAATTCGCAAGGTGTGTCGGGGCCGTTTTGAAGGACGGCGATCCGGTACGGCCATCTGTTTTCGGCGAAGATCGATTGGCCGTCGATGAGGGCGCTGAAATCGCTCGTCTTTGTGAGGTAATGGAGGATCGAGGGAAAGAGATCCATGTGGGTCGCCGTCTGGGTCCTGGGGGTCCAAGGATTGTTTTGGAATTTGAAGAACAGGGGGACGCTCGTCTGGAAGTGATTGAGATGGGTGCCGTGGAAAAGGGCCCCTTCTTCGAAAAACTCCTCTCCGTGATCTCCCGTGATGGCGATGATGGCGTCTTCGTAGAGGTTTTCTTTTTTTAGCGTGTCAAAGAATCTTCCCATGAGGGAATCGACGAAGGCGATTGAGTTGCGATACCGATTTTTTATCGGTTCGATATCTTTCTGTGTGATTGTGAAGTAATCGATCCTCGAAAGAATGGGTTCGAACTTCAACGGAAAATCAGCGGGAAAACTGTATTCAGAGTGGGTCGAATCGAGAAAGATGAGAAAGAGATTGCCCTCCCGTGCATCGGGGAGTTTCAAGTCGCGCTCAATGGATTGAAGTGCGAGAAGATCCCTCTCGCAGGGCTGGATGAGGCGCTGCAGAGAGTATTCCTCCATGTGATCTGCCAAGGCGCGCTTTTGTCCGAAAATCAATTCATCCATGTCGAATAATTTGAGATCAGCAGAGGAATAGACCCGGATTTTATAGCCAATTTTTTTGATCAGCTGCAGGGGGATGCTCCCTTTTTTCCAACCATCCCGCATGGCTGTCCAATGAAAGGGAAAATCGGAATGGAAAATGGCGAACCAGGAAAGTTGCGTCGAGTTCGCATTGGCAAATGAGAAGGGAAATTGAATATTCTCCTCGGCGAAAGAGGAGAGATAGGGCGCTATTTCTTTGGTGATGAAATCTTTTCTGAGCGTCTCGATCACGAAAACGTAGAGATTGGGTTTTGAGGATGAGGTAAGAGAGGGGAAATTCTTCAGAAGAGATTTTTCATCACGTGGAGGTGCGATGGCGGCCGATAAAACGATGCACTGTTGGGGAGGGGGGACAAAGGCTCTGCCGAACGGAAGCGCCTTTTGGTACTTGGTGTAAGAAGAGCGGGTCAAATAGGGCGATGCGCAAAGATCGAGAAGCAAAAGGACGAGGCCGATGGAGCCGAGAAAGAGGGCGATTTGGGGCAAAGAGAGTCGCACCGGTTTTTTGTGGGCGACCCGGTGGGTGATCCGATAGAGAAGAATCCCAACCAGGGGAATTGCGAGAAGCGCTCCGATGATCATCGCGATCATGGCGCCATTCATGTTGCAAGCTTGCAGCGCAGTCCATACATGATCGATCCCGAATCCGAAGATAAATTTGAGGGGATAGGAGACCGAAGTATCCAAGAGGCGGCCCATCATAAAATCGGTGAAGTGAAACAAGAGAAATCCAAAACAGAGGGAGATAAAAGAATAAAAGACCCAGAGAGGCGCCCAGCGCTTGAGAAGATAGGCGGCGAGAACGAATCCCCCGACCTCAAGAATCGCTTGGCCTAAGGCATATAGCATAAAGAACAGGGGGACGCCAAATAGAGGTCCCTCGAACAGGAGGAACCGAGAGAGGATAAAGCCGCTGATACAGAGAAGTAAGAGACTGAAATAGAGATAGTTGATCTCGGTTTTTTCGATTGTCCATCGGAATATTTTCGAAAGAAGGTTTCGCATATTGAAGTTGTAATTTACCTCAATCGACCCAGGTTGACAAGAACATACATTTCGGTTTTAATATGTTTTAACATCAACTCCTTATGAAGTTTTTATTGATACTTTCTGTCCTTGCGTCCCCCATGTATGGTGAAGCGCCGCGCATTGAGACCACTGTCCAGGCGCAGGCGCAGGTGTATCCGGCCACTTTCATAAATTTATCAGGGCTTCGGCCGGCTGCGGCTTCATCATATCGCCCCTCTGCCTCAGCAATAGCGTCTTCGACTATGGC
>Ga0315281_10013456_pt1 | contig 11072 bp, 11 predicted proteins | sample YL17G07_0_MG_FD_204540 | JGI IMG/M metagenome (GOLD analysis project Ga0315281, IMG submission 204540) | Sediment microbial communities from Yellowstone Lake, YNP, Wyoming, USA - YL17G07_0 | ecosystem: Environmental > Aquatic > Freshwater > Lake > Sediment | place: USA: Wyoming | collected... | reverse complement strand
GCCTCCGCCTTCGTCTCTATGGCGGTGCCACGCCTCTACTCTCTACTCTCTTCGCAAACGAACTGCTGCTCAGCATCGGCGCGCTGATGGCAGTGGCGCTGATCCTCGGCGTCGCGAGCGTGACAGTGCTCTACGGCGTCCTGGACCAGGACTACACAGCGCGGTACATCGGAGTGCTCTTCGGCCTCGATCTGTCCGTCCTCGCGGGGTACATCGCCTATCAGGTCAACGAGGTGGTGGTTCGCCCCCTGCGTGAGGCGATGGATGGCGCGGAGGCGATCGCGGACGGCAATCTCGCCCGCCGCATCAAGCCCGGGCATACCACGCTTCCTGGACGCCGGCAGCAAAGTGCGACAAGTGTTGCAAAACGCGCCTGAAAGCGTCCTAATGCCACTGTCGCGGTACAGCCTAACACACTGTGCTGTCGTCGCTTGCATGGTCTGTCCCATCGTGGCCCAGTCATTGCCTTGTCTGGATCTAGCCGCAGAGGGTCGTGCCACCAATCCCCATCTCACTGGAGTGCGTATGAACCGCAAGGGCTTTACACTGATTGAGCTGTTGATCGTGGTCGTGATCATCGGTATTCTTGCCGCGATCGCGATCCCGAAGTTCGCGAACACGAAGTCGAAGGCGTACATCACCGCCATGAAGTCTGACCTGCGCAACCTGGTCAGCTCGCAGGAGTCGTTCTTCGCTGACTCCGCCAGATACACCACAGTGCTCACGGTGTCTGGGCTGAACTTCAAAGCGTCGACGGGTGTGGCCGCGCCGGCGATCACGATTGGCGCTGGCTTCTGGACCGCCACGAACAGCCACTCGCAGCTGTCCGGCGTCGTTTGCGGTATCGGCATCAATACAACCAGCCCGACGGTATCCACGGCGGGCGAAGGCGAGCCGGCCTGCCAGTAGCACGCTAGCGTTGTTTGAACGGGCCGGGTCAGGCAGTCGCCTGGCCCGGTTTCGTTTTCGCCTCCGTCTCCGTCTCTATGGCGGTGCCACGCCTCTACTCTCTTCGCAACGAACTGCTGCTCAGCATCGGCGCGCTGGCGGCAGCGGCGCTGATACTCGGCGTCGCGAGCGTGACGGTGCTCTACGGCGTCCTGGACCAGGACTACGCAGCGCTGTACATCGGAGTGCTCTTCGGCCTCGATCTGTCCGTCCTCGTGGGGTACATCGCCTATCAGGTCAACGAGGTGGTGGTTCGCCCCCTGCGTGAGGCGATGGATGCCGCGGAGGCGATCGCGGACGGCAATCTCACCCGCCGCATCAAGCCGGGGAACACCACGGAACTCGCCAATCTCGCGTTCGCCGTGAATCGCATGACGGACCGTCTCATCGAAGATCGTGTGCATCTGGTGCGGGCCGAAAAGATGGCGGTCGTGGGACGGCTGGCCGCCGGAATCGCGCACGAGATCGGGAACCCGCTCGGCGCGATCTCGGGCTACACGCACGTGCTGAAGGGCGCCGGTCACGCGCCGGACGTGATCGCGGGACTCGAGCGGGAAACGGAGCGCATTGACCGGATCGTCCGCGGTCTGCTGGACTATGCGCGGCCAGCGCCGCTCACCACAGCGCGTGTCGACGTCAACGACGTCGCCCGGAATGTGCTGGACCTTCTGATGACCCAGGGCGTGCTCAAGACCCTCGACGTGCGATTCAGTCCTGCGGCCGTCCCAACGCACATCATGGCCAATCGCCACGATCTCGAGCAGATGCTGGTCAACCTGCTCCTCAATGCGGTCGACGCCATGGGTGGCCGGGGGTCGCTGTCGCTGGTTCTTCGCGTCGCCACCCGGTCGCAACTCATGTCAGGCTCCCGACGCGCCACCGATCTCGGCTCGAGCCCGCCGAGCCCGCCGAGCCCGCCCAGCCCGCCCAGCACGCCCAGCGCGCCCAGCGCGCGCTCCCAGCGCTGGCTGGCGGGCGCGACGACCGGCGATGTAGTCATGATCGCTGTCGCCGACTCTGGGCCGGGGATTCCCATCGAGGACGTCGAGCGGGTGTTCGAGCCGTTCTTCACTACGAAGGACTCCGGGAAGGGAACGGGCCTCGGACTCGCGATCGTTGCGCGGGCGGTGGAGAACGCGGGTGGCACTATCTGGGTGTCTCGATCCCGTGAAGGCGGGGCCGCATTCCGCGCGCTTTTTCCGTTGGCCGAGTCGTGAACATCTTCATTGTCGATGACGAGTTGGGGCTGCGACACACCCTGACGCTCATTCTCGACGCCGAAGGTCACCGCACGCGCGCCGCCGACGGCGGAGCGGCTGCGTTGACGATGCTCGGTGAGAGCGATGCGGACCTCGTGCTCTGCGATGTGCGAATGCCGGGTATGGACGGCCTGGGCTTCCTCGAGCGATACAAGGAGATGGGTGGCCGGGCGCTGGTGATCATGATGAGTGCCTACGGCGACAACGACTCGGCGATCGACGCGATCCGGCGCGGCGCCCATGATTTTCTCCAGAAACCATTTCGCGCCGATCAATTGCTCTTCGTGCTTGCGAAGGCGATCGAGCGCCAGGGGCTGCGCGACCGAGTGCGTCAGTTGAGTGACGAGGTCGCGGAACTCCGTGGCCCCGCCGGGATCGTTGGTCACAGCGTCGCACTCCAGGAAGCCGTCCGGCTCGCCCACAAAGTGTCGCGCCATGCGAGTCCGGTGCTCATCACAGGAGCCAGCGGCACCGGAAAGCAGATGATCGCGCGGCTCATTCACGACGCCGGTCAGCGCCCCGGCGCGTCTCTCGTGGCGGTGGACTGCGGTGCGATGCCCGAGCACCTCTTGGAGATCGAGCTCTTCGGCCACGCGCGGGGCGCGCTGCCCGGTGCGGCCGACGCGCGACGAGGAGCGTTCGCGGAGGCCAGTGGTGGCACGTTGTTTCTCGACGACATAGCCGAACTGCCCAGCGCCCTCCAGCTGAGCGTCTTCCGCGCGCTCGAAGCGGGTGAGATCCGACGCGTTGGCGATCATGCCCCGGTGGCGGCAGACGTGCGCGTCGTTGCGTCCACCGCGCGCGACCTCGAAGCCGAAGTTGCGTCCGGCCGATTCCGCGCCGACCTGTTTTACCGCGTGAACGTCGTTCGCATCCAGTTGCCGTCGCTCCGCGATCGTCGTGCCGATCTTCCGGAGTTGGTCCAGCACTTTCTCGCCCGCTACACGCAGCGCCTCGGCGCGAGTGTGGGGCGTGTGGCGCGACTGACGCAGCCCGCGATGCGGCTCATCGAGGAGTACGAGTGGCCCGGCAACGTTCGAGAATTGGAGAGTGCGATCGAGCGCGCGGTGGTTCTCGCGGACGGGGCGGATATCGACATCGCGCACCTGCCGCCATCCTTGCGCGGCGAGGGCGGATCGAGCCCGCATGCTGCGGAAGGCGACCTGTCGGTGAAACGGCGCACGGAAGCTCTCGAGCGCGTCCTCATCAGGGACGCGCTGGCGCAGGCGAGTGGCAACCGGACCCGTGCCGCGCGCCTGCTTGATCTCTCGCATCGCGCCCTGCTGTACAAGCTCAAGGAGTACGGCATCGAGTAGGAATGCGCCGCGTTGCGTTGGCATGATGCGGTGCCGAGGCCGCGCGGCGGTATCATGCCGGCATGCGCCCGCCCTGCCGCAGTTACGCCGGATTCACGCTCATCGAGACGATTGTTGCGCTCGTGTTGTTCCAGATTGGAATGCTCGCGTTGGTCGCCACAACGGGCGTCGCGGCGCGTGATCTGGCCGACGCGGTGTTGCGCCGCCGCGCGTCCGCAGTGGCGAGGAACCGAGCCGAGGCGCTGACCGCCTCAGCCTGTCGCGGGGCTGCATCTGGCTCGGCCGTTCTTCCGGGCGGGCTGCTCGAGGTCTGGCGCGTCGACGCGGCCGGTGACAGTCGCGCGGTTGTCGACAGCATCGACGTCCCGCTGCCACGCGGGCGCCGCACGTCGGTGGTTGCCCGCCGGTGGACCGTGTGCGCCTGATCCCGCGCGCCGCGTGGACCGTGCACGAGATGCTGGTGTCGCTGTGCGTCATGGGCGTCGTCGCCGGGCTGGCGTCGCACGCTGCCGTGGCCCAGCTTCGCTTCTTTGGTGGTGCGGGCGAGATCCTCGCGGTGCGTGCCCAGTTGGGAGAAGTCGGCACAATCGTTGCCGCAGTGCTCTGGGGTGTTTCGCCGTCGGATGGCGAAGTCCTCGCGGCGCTTGACTCGGCGCTCGAGGTGTCCGCGCCCATCGGCGCCGCGGTCGTGTGCGATGGTGCGCCGGGCCGCGTCACGATCGCGGCGCCAGACGCGGCCGATCCTTCCTTCGCAGCCTTCGACGAGGCACCGAAACCGGGCGATGTCGCCCGTGTCTTCATCGCCGATTCCATCGCGACAGGTTGGGTCTCCGTGACCCTGGCGTCGGCGCCGAATTCTGTGCCGGATTGCCCCGGCTTGGCGGCCGCAACGCGCGGATGGATGCTTCTCCTCCGCGAGCCCGTAGTGATTCCGGGGGGCACCGTGCTGCGACTGGCGCGTCCGATGCGGCTGAGCCTCTACCACGCATCCGATTCCGAGTGGTACCTCGGCGTTCGAGACTGGAACGTCACCGCGCAGCGCCTCAATACCATCCAGCCGGTGGCCGGACCGCTTCTGGCCTACAGCCAGGACGCGGCGCGATCCGGGCTGCGCTTCGCGTACTACGATGCCACAGGAGTGGAACTCTCGGCCCCGATCAACCTGGCACTAATCGCCGCAGTGTCGGTCGTGGCTCGCGCGGATTCACGTCGACCGGTTCGCATGCCCGGGATCAAGTCGACCTCGCCGACCTATTCCGATTCCGCGACAACATGGGTCGCGTTGCGAAACGCCCGATGAGGCGCGGTGCGGCGCTTCCCATGGTCCTCATGTCGCTGGGACTCGTTGCGGCGCTTGTGGTCGGCGGGGCCTTCTCTGCGCGGCAATTCGCCAAGGATGCGCGGATTGCCCAGCAGGCGCTCGAATTGGAACCCGCCGCTGAACGCGCCGTGGTTGGCGCGCTTGCCGAACTGGATTCAGTCAGTCTGGCCGGAATGCCCGTTGGAGAGGCACTGGCCGGCGACTCCATTGCCGTCTCCGGGGTATCCACGCGGGTCTGGACCACTAAGCTCAGCGCATCCACAGTCTGGATTACGGCCACCGCGTCGACCGGCCTTAAACCGTTACTACGTAAACGAATAGCCGTTATTGCGATGCTATCGACGGGTGGTGCCAGTCGCTGGGCGAATTTGACTTGGTTGGCACTTCCTTAGAAGCGACTGCCATCACCGCAGCAGCGGCTGCCATCGCCGCAGCAGCGACTGCCATCACCGCAGCAACGACTGCCGTCACCGCCTGGTTCCGTTTGTTACCGTCGGTTGGGTCGGGTCGTATCTCGCGTGAGTGGCGGAGGATTGCTCCGTCCAGTCGGGTATTCGTAGTTGGCGCTCCTCGCATCCACCATGGCACTCTTCGGTCGCAACAAGACGACGGTTGGCCTCGACATTGGCTCCGGACTGATCAAGGTCGCGGTCGTCGATCATTCCAGGGGGCAGCCCGTACTGACGAAGGTGGCGATGGAGCCACTCATGAAGGACGCGATCGTGGAGGGTGAGGTGATGGATCCCGGCGTGGTCACCGAAGCGATCCAAGCCGCTCTCGCGGCAGCAGGCGTGAGCGCCAACCGCGTCGTGACCGCTGTTGGCGGTCGCGACGTGATCATCAAGAAGATCCAGATCGAACGCGTGAAGGCTCAGCAAGCACGTGAGTTGATGCACTGGGAGGCGGAACAGCACGTGCCGTTCGACATGGAGTCTGTCGAGATGGACTTCCAGATCCTGGATCCGGATGGCGACGGCACCGAGATGAGTGTGTTGCTCGTGGCGGCGAAGCGGGAACTGATCGAAGCCAAAGTGCGGTCCCTCGCGGACGCTGGCCTCGATGCGGTCCTGGTGGATGTTGACGCTTTTGCGCTGCACAACGCTTTCGAACTGAACCACCCCGATGCGATGGATGGCTTGGTCACATTGGTCAACATCGGAAACGAAGTGACCAACATCAACATTCTTGAAGACGGCGTTCCGATCCTCACGCGCGACATGACCCTCGGCACGCGCCGATTCAGCGAGGACTTGCAGCGCGAACGCGGTGTGAGCGCGGAAGAGGCGATCGCTCTGATTCTGGGCAAGGAACGTTCGCCGCACCTCGAGGCTGTCATAGAGGCGCGCGCCGAAGAGGTCGCGGTGGGTGTCGAGCGGGCGGTCGCGTTCCTGGCATCGAGCATGAAGGGCGACTCCGCCATTCGCGCCATCTACACGTGCGGCGGCGGCGCGCGCATCCCCGGCCTCACGGAACAGCTTGGCACCAGGCTTCGCATCGAGGCGCAAATAGCCAATCCGCTGGGCGCGCTGGTCGTGGCCGACGGCGCCATGGACGGGATGTCGGTGGACGATGTCGCGCCACTGCTGATGTTGCCGATCGGCCTGGCGCTGCGGGCCACCTGATGCGCATCGAAATCAACCTCCTGCCGGGCGCAAAGCGCGGCAAGAAGCAGCCCTTCGGTGGCGTCGCCATCGACTTCAAGGCAATGGGTGCCGCGATTGTAGCCCGCTTCACCGACGTATGGCTCGGGTTGGCGATCCTTTCGGGCGCAGGGGCGTCGGTCGTGATCGGCATGATGTTCGTGGCGATGGCCGCCAAAGAGGCCAGCATGAACGCCACGATGGAAAAGGCCGTGGCGGATTCGACGAACTTCGCGGTGGTGCTGCATGACCGTGCCCTCGCCGAGTCGAATCGCGACGACGTGCTGAGGCAGCTCAACATCATCCGGGCCATCGACGAGGACCGGTTCATCTGGCCGCACATCCTCGACGAGGTCAGTCGCGTGTTGCCGTCTTACATGTGGCTGCGCACCATAGCCGTCACCGGCACTCCGCAGGGAACGAACCCGGCGGCAGCCTTCCGGCTGCCGCCTGACACCGGCAAGAAGAAGAAGGCGTTCGTGCTGCCGCGCGACACCGTCCGGGTGAAAATCGAAGGGCGCTTTGCGGACATACAGGCCTTCACGACTTTCTACAGCGCATTGGAGGACTCGCCGTTCCTGGGCAACGTTCAGTTGAACAAGACTGAAACAATGGTCGAAATGGGCAAGGAAATTAAGTCGTTCGCGTTCGATGTGACGTTCACGCGGCCGGATTCTTCCTTGCTGCGACGCGTTCCCCTCACGATCCCGCCGAGGCAATAATGGAGCTGAAAATGCCTGCCACGCAGCGCGATCAGCTCCTCGCGCTCGGCTCCGTCGTCGCGATCGTCGCCATTGGGATCTACTTCTATTACGTCTGGGTCCCCAACGGCAAGATATTCGCCGAAAAACAGATGCGCATCGACACGCTGTCCGCGCACAACAATCTGGCGCGGATCGAAGTGGCCCGCGGTACCGCGAGCAAGTTCAAGGATGAGGCGGCGCAATACGGCGGCCTGCTCCAGGCGATGCGCACACTCGTTCCGGTGGCGAACGAAGTGCCCAAGCTGATCAACCAGCTGTCGACGGCGGCGCGCACCGCGGGCCTCGAACTCGGCGGCATTAATGCCCCCACGATCATCAGTGGCGACGTGTTTGACACCTACAACTACAGGCTCACGACGACGGGGTCGTATCACAACCTGGCCCAGTTCCTGACGAACGTGGGCTCGCTTTCGCGCATCATGGCGCCCATGAACGTCGCGCTGACGCCGTCAGCGCCCAAGCCGTCGCAGCGCCAGATTCCGGGACAGCAGCTCCTGGACATGGGCTTCGATGTCCAGACGTATGTCGCAAAGTCATCGGCGCGGGCGCCTTAACATGCGTGCACCGCTCGTGTTCGCTTGCCTTCTTGCCGCGCTGAACGTCTCGGCGCAGGGCACGGCCGCGCCCGCGAAGCCAAACGCGAAGGCACCCAGCACCAGGGCGCCGGGGAAGCCCAGTTCAATAAAGGTGCCGCCGTCACAGACGCCCGGCACCACGACCAACACCAGGCAGGCGACCACGGCGGTCCCACCCGGGGCGAACACGAAACAGCCGACGAAACCGCTGGCCACCCGGGCGACGCCGGCCCCGATTGTGGCCCCGGTCATCATGCGGGAAGCGTTCGATTACAACCCGCAAGGCCGGCGCGACCCATTTTTTTCGTTGCTTACTTCATCCGACCTGCGTCCAACAGTGGTAGACCTCCGCCTCACCGGAATTCTGTACGACGAATCGGGGCGGAATTCGGGAGCGACGATGCGGGATTTGTCTACGGGTGTCATGTACAAGGTGCAGGTGGGTCAGCTCCTTGGTCGGATGCGGGTGGCAATGATCAAACGGTCCGCTGTGATTTTCAGCATCGAAGAATTCGGAGTCAACCGCCAGGATTCAGTGGTGCTGCGTGATACAACCAAAGCGAGGGTGAAATGATCGGACCGCGGACGGGCGCCACCGAGACGGGCATGCGCTGGGTGCGCGTGCTCGCCTGTGGCGCGGGTACCGTCCTGCTGGGGGCGACGACACTCAATGCGACCGATGACGGTGCCGTCATCTCGCTGAGCGTCGTGCCCGCCAGCGGCCGCGCCCAGGTAGTCATCGGTGTCGATGGCGACGTAAAGGTGCGCGACTTCGTGCTCCGCGAGCCTGATCGAATTGTGGTCGATGTGACTGGTGCGAAGCTGGACGTGCGCCGCAACAGATACGACCGCCTCGCCCGCGGCGGGCTGCTCAACGTGGAATACGCGCAGAACCAGTCCAATGTGGTGCGCGTTGTGTTGTATGTGGACGGACCGCGCCGCTATAGCGTCGTTCGTGGCAAGGGTGCCATTCTCGTCTCGGTGGATGGCGGTGGGCAGTTCGCCATGTGGCGCGCCGGCCAGTCCGCCGCGTCGTCGCTGGCCGCGTTGCCCGCGTCGTCGTCTCCCGCACCGCGTGGGTCGCTGGCGTCACGCGTGTCGTCGTCGCCCGCACCGCGCGGGTCGCTGGCGTCACCCGTGTCGTCGTCGCCCGCACCGCGCGCGTCGCTGGCGTCGCCCGTGTCGTCGTCGCCCGCACCGCGCGCGTTGCCCGCTCCGCGCGCGTCGCCCGCGGCTCCGCCGCTTGAGGCGCCTGTCGACCGAGAAGTCACGACGCTCACACAGGCGGCGCCGGCTCCGGTGACCGTCACGGCGTCAATCGTGCCGACTTCGCTTTCGATGCTGCCGGAGCCCCAGGCGCGCCAGCTTCCGCCCCGGATCTCCATCACGTTCGAGAAAGCGCCCATCTCCGATGTGCTCGCGAACTTCGCCGCCTTCTCGCATCGCACCATCATTCCCGCCAAGGGCGTCACCGGCGACATCACGGCCGAGATCAGGGATCAGCCGTGGGACGTCGCGATGAAAGTCGTTCTCAACGCGAACGGATTGGATGCCGTCGAGGATCCCAACGGCATCATTATCGTCAACACACAAGAGGCGTTGGCCGCCCGCCCGCGCTTCGAGCCCCTCACGACCATCACGGTTCCCTTCAACTACACGGCCGCAGCCGCAGTGGCCGAAGCGCTGCGCGGTCGTCTGACGCGCGATTGTGGATCTCAGGCCGTCGGTTCTGGTGCACCCGCCGCCGGCGCGGCGAGCGCTTCACCCATGAACTGTCCCACCCGCGGCACAGTATCGGCGGACTCCCTGTCCAATAGCGTGTCGATCACTGATGCGCCGACTGCGCTGCCGGATCTCGTGAACTATGCCAAGTCGCTGGATCGGCGGCAGCCGCAGGTAAACATCAAGGCGAAAATCATTCTCGTCGACCGTACGCAACTGGAAGGCATGGGCCTCAAGTACGACATCGGCTCTCGCAACCAGCACTTCAACGATCTCGTGGCGCGTGCGGACAGCACCGGCTCTCCTGAAAAGGGCAATATCATTTTCCTCGGCGGCAACACGCTGTCGGCCATAGCGAATGCGGCGCAGTCAGTTCCCGGTGCGGCGCTCAGCGTCGTGTATTCGGCGGCGATTGGTGCCTTCGATTTCACTACGTTCCTCGAAGCGCTCCAGGAAATCTCGCTGCTGGACGTGCAGGCGGAGCCGAGCGTGACAACGCTCAACTATCGCACCGCCACGCTCTCGGCCGGCACGCAGGTGCCGATCCGCACGTCCGAGCCCGGGGCTGGCGGCAACGCCGCCGGCCAAATTGCGCAGGTCACCGTCGACTTCCGGCAGACCGGTATTGTGCTGAAGGTCACTCCGAATATCACGAACAATCGCCAGATTAAGATGACCGTGTTGGCGGAGAACTCCGAAGTGCAGTTCATTGCCGGCGAGGGCGCCGTCTTCCCGACGCAGAAAATCGAGAACGAACTCCTGGTCGCGGATGGAGAGACCGCCGTGATGGGTGGCCTCACGCAGACCTCCGTACGTGTCACCAAGTCCGGTATTCCACTGCTCGTCGATCTTCCGCTGATTGGGCGCCTCTTTGGAGTCACCAATCGCCAGGAGACCAAGCGCGATCTTCTGATTCTCATTACGCCGCACATCGTCGACGATGGTGACTGGACGATGGAGCCACGGCGCCAGCCGTAAGGAGTGGAAGGCATGCGTTTTCCGGTGGCCCGTCTCACGGCGCTTGTGGCTGCCATTGCCGTCGTCGTCAGCTGCGACGGCGGTCCCGCCACGACCAGATTCGGCAACGGCATCGCCGGCGGTGCCACCGGCGGCGGGCCCGTCAATCCGCCGGCGCCTGGCTCCATCGACAGCAACCTGCCGTTCGTGCGGATCGACACGCCCCTTGCCAGCCCGGTCGTGCTTGTCAATATCGGGGACTCCATCCTCATCATCACCCGCATCATCGATGACCGCAAAGTTGGAACCCTGAGCATCACGGGCTACAAATTCACCGGCAGTGCGAACCTCGGCACGCTTGTCACCATCCAGCGCTATCCCACGATCACCGTGCCCGTCGCCGGCCAGACGTTCCGACCCGGCCTCACGGATACGATCATCCGGCGCTACCTGAAGCCTGCCACGCCGACGGACACCAGCGTGGATAGTCTTGTCATTGAGGCGGTGCTGCAGGATTCGGCCGGCAACACGGTTTCTACGAAGCGCACGGTGCAGATCGTCACGGGCCCC
>Ga0315281_10013455_pt1 | contig 11073 bp, 10 predicted proteins | sample YL17G07_0_MG_FD_204540 | JGI IMG/M metagenome (GOLD analysis project Ga0315281, IMG submission 204540) | Sediment microbial communities from Yellowstone Lake, YNP, Wyoming, USA - YL17G07_0 | ecosystem: Environmental > Aquatic > Freshwater > Lake > Sediment | place: USA: Wyoming | collected... | reverse complement strand
CATGTCTCTCTCCTTTCGCGTCGTGGGACTCTCCCGCCCGGATGGATCCCAAGCCGACAAGGTCGAGCAGGGTACCACGCCACGCGCTCCCTGAAGCACACGCGGGAGATCTGTTGACACACCCCGGGGGACGAGAGATCATCCGATCATGCGTCGGCTCTGGATCGTCGGCGTCGCGATCTCTGCGGTGCTTCTATCCTCACCGTCGGCACCCGGACGCAGTCAGGGCACCACCGCCTGGTCCGGGCGCTGGACGACCGCGTGGGGTGACATGACGCTGACCCAGGACGGAATGAAGGTCGAGGGCACCTATCCCCACGAGGCGAGGCACATCGTCGGCACCGTCTCGGGCGACGTCTTCAGCGGCCGCTGGGACGGCACGCCGATGCGGAAGGAGGAGTCCGACGCCGGAGCGGTGGTGCTGACGCTGAAGGCGGACGGCAGGTCGTTCAGCGGCCGCTCGAACTCCGACGGCGCCCCGAACGCCTGGTCGACAGAGTGGAGCGGCACGTGCGTCAGCGGGCGGTGCCTCGCCGGCGGCCCGACCAACTGCACGAAGACGTACGTGATCCAGCCGAGCGGCCAGGAGATCGTCGCCAGCATCAAGCTCACGGAGCTCTCCTCGGCGGCGATCGCCGACCTGCGGAAGCGGGAGGACGAGAAGTACGGGGGCTACCCCTACACGCCCGTGGGCGCCGAGACCAGGAAGCAGAACTGCGCAGGCCTCGTGTTTCAGACCCTCTTCCCCGGCGTCGTCCAGCAGGGCAACGTCGAACCCGACGGATTCTTCCGGAAGCTCGTGCAGCGCTACGGCGTGAAGGTGACGTCCCGGAAGAAGGGTGACGTGGTCGTCTACCGAGCGAGCGACGGCGTCGTCAAGCACGTCGCCATCGTCGAGTCGGCGGTGGATCTCACGAAGATCCTGACCAAGGACGGCAACGAGCGCCCGTATGTCGGCAGCCTCCCGAGAGAGATCTTTGCCGACGACCCGCTCATCAATTTGCACGCGGGCCAGGGCGGCCGGGTCGAGTTCTGGCGCATCGACCGCAGCAAGCTGCGGATCGAAGAGGTGTCCTCCGGCGAGTGCGACGACACGAAGGCGGCGGAGCCGACGAAGCTGACGCTGACCGTGGAACCCTGGAGCCTGACTGCGACGAAGGCAAAACCCGCCGTCTACCTGCACCACGAGCAAGACGAGCCGCTCGCCTCCAAGACGAAGCTCACCATCAATGTGAGCATCGATCACCCGCTGCCGAAGGGCTGGAAGCTCACCGTCTACCACAACGGCGACGTCCTCAGCCAGGGCAACGGTGTCTGGTACAAGGTCTGCGAGGTGGTCGCGCCGAACAAGGCAATCACGTGTGGGGATACGCGGCCGGGGCGGGTGGGGCCGTTCGACGACCTCGTCTATGCAACGCTGACCGCGCCCACGTATCTGGCGATGCATTCGGACATCTCCTTCCACTTCAACCCGCCGTAAGCCAACCCCGTGAGTCGACTCGGCGTCTTGTTGCCGCCGCCGCGCGATGCGCCTGGGGAGGTGGGACGGCTGAACCGAGACCCCCGCTAGTCCCGGGGTTTCGGCTTGACTCCGGATCGGGGCGGGATATACCCTCTCGCCTCTCGCTTCCGTTACAACTCGGCTCGAGAGGGGCCGCCAGATGGGTGTGCTCGACGGCAAGGTCGCGATCGTGACGGGGTCGGGCCTCGGCCGGGATATCGCCCACTCGAACAGGGTTCAGTCATCCCGTCCATGAGACGACGAAGCACCTCGGGAGGGTTTGAGAGAACTCCCTTGAGGTCCACCTCACGAAACCCCTGCTGACGCGGGGGTTCTTGCTCTGGCAGACACTTCGGCGCCGCCGGGCGCGCGAGCTGTCTGCGGCTTGACTCCACCGGGATACGTGGAACCACCGATGCCGTGCCGGCCGGCCTCGGGGAACGATGGGGATGCTCGATTGGGTCCGCGGAAAGGAGCAATTGAGTGAAGGAGATGCTTCTTGTCGGCCGGGGTGGCGAAGGAGTCGTCCTCGCGTCGCAGCTCCTGGCCGACACCTTTTCCCGCGCAGGGTTCTGGGCTCAGAGCTTTCCCGAGTTCAAGGCCGAGAGACGCGGAGCGCCGATCTCGGCATTCCTGAGATGGGATGAGACGTCACCGATTCACCGCCGCTACAGGGTGCGGGATTGCGACGTGCTCGTCGGCGTCTCTCCCGCGCCCCCGTCGCCGCAGATCATCCGCACCGTCAAACCCGGCGGGCTGGTCATTCTGAATCGAGAGGGGCGCTTCCCGCACACCGGTCCGTTCGACATCGCGCGCGTTCCGGCCTCGCGTATCGCGCGAGACAACAACGTCCTCTCTCCGGAAGGTCGGCCGATGGGCAATGTGGCCCTCCTCGGCGCATGCGTGAAGCTGCTCCTGCCGGATGGGCTCGGCTTCCTGGAGCAGGCCATCGCGTCCCGGATGGGTGCCACCGCCGAGATGAACGTCGTTGCCGCGAGGGACGGCTTCGCACAATGCACGCGACAGCGGCTGCGCGCAGGTGATGAGCCGCTCGGGCCTGCGCCCGGCAACGGATGGGCTCCGGAACCTCGGCCGAGTACGCCGCTGTTCCCGGTCAGCACCACCGACTCGCTCGGCAACCACACCGGCTCGTGGTCGCTCGACCGCCCGGTGCTCACCGACGCATGCACCGCGTGCGCCTTGTGCGCGCTCTTCTGCCCTGAGGGGGCGATCTCACGGACGAACGGCTCCGTGGCTGTCGACTACCTCTACTGCAAGGGCTGCGGCATCTGCGAGGTCGTATGCCCCGTTCGGAACGCGATCAGGATGGAGGAGGTGCGGGCATGAGCGAGGCGGTGCCACACGGACACATGGTGTTGACGTCCGATGAGGCTGCGGCCTACGCGGTGATGCTCGCGCGCGCTCGCGCCATCGCCTGCTACCCGATCACGCCGCAGACGGTCATCGTGGAGCGCCTCGCGGATCTCGTGGCGGGCCGAGACGACGTCGAGTTCGCGAATCTCGAGAGCGAGCATTCGATGTTCGGATACGTCATCGCGGCGTCGCGGGCCGGCGTTCGGACCTTCACGGCGACGTCGTCGCAAGGGTTGCTGTACGCGCACGAGCAGCTTCATCGAGCGTCGCGGGAGCGCGTGCCGTTGGTCATCGTCAACGTCAACAGGGCGGTTTTCGCTCCCTGGAGCCTCCAGTCGGATCTCTCGGACAGCATGAGCCAGAGAGACACCGGCTGGATCCAGCTGTACTGCGCGTCGGCGCAGGAGGTCCTGGACAGCATTCTCTGCGCGTACCGGATTGCCGAGACGGCAATGCTGCCGGTGATGGTGTGCGCGGAGGGCTTCCTGCTCTCGCACACGTCGGAGATCGTCGACATCCCGGATCAGAGCACGGTGGACGCGTTCCTTCCGGAATTGCACCCGCCGGACGACTGGTTGCTCGATCCCGAGAGACCGCGCACGTTCTCCGCGCTGCCGGAGCCGAAGGACTACGCCGCATTCCAGCGCCACGTCGCAGACGCGATGGACGAGGCGAGGAGCCTCATCGGGGCGGTCGCTTCGGAGTTCACCGCGCACTTCGGGCGCCACAAGGTCGGCGCGCTCGAGGTCGCGGGCAATCTGGATGCGGACACGGCCCTGGTCACGATCGGGACGATCGGCGACTCGGCGCTCGAGCTTCTCGACGACGACGAGAACCTTCTGCTCGTCCGCGTCCATGCGTACAGGCCGTTCCCGGCGGCTGAGCTCTCGGCCGCTCTGGCCGGCGTTTCCTACGTCTCCGTCATCGACCGTGCGCCCGCCTTCGGCTCGCTCGGCCCGCTGGGGGGCGACGTGAGGTCTCTCGATCTGCCGCACGTGAAGGCCGCGACGAACTTCGTCGGCGGCCTGGGTGGAACAGACGTGACTCCGCTGACGCTGCGCTGGGCCCTGAACCAGACGCTTTCGAGCAGTGCAGAGAGAGCAGGCCTTGCGCCCGTGTACATCCCGGAGGGGGTCGAGTGATGGCTGTGTGGCTGGAGGAGATCGTCTCGGAGGACAAGCTCCTGCTTTGCGGCCATGCCGCGTGCGCCGGCTGCGGACCTGCGATCAACGTCCGGCATGTGCTCGGTGGGCTGGCAGCGGCGAAGCCCGAGTCGAAGATCGTGTTGGTCATTCCGGCATCGTGCTGGACGATCATCGCCGGCATCTGGCCCGTGAACGCGTTCGGCGTCACCGTCCACCTGACGCCGTTCGCCTCGGCGGCGGCGGAAGCATCCGGAATCAAGGCCGCATTGCGGCTGCGCGGCCTCGGAGACACACAGGTGGTCGTATGGGGCGGAGACGGCTCAACCTGCGACATCGGGTTCTCCGGCGTCTCGGCAGCCGCGGAAAGGAACGAGGACATCATCTACGTCCTCAACGACAACGAGGCGTACATGAACACCGGCGTGCAGAAGTCCGGCGCCACTCCGGAGGGGGCCTGGACGACGACGACGCCGACCACCTCTCCGCGGTCCGGGCAGAAGAAGGACATCGCCCGGATCATGGCGGCTCACGGGATTCCGTACGTAGCGACGCTCGCCCTGGGCTCCGTGCCGATGCTGCGGGACTTCAGGGCAAAGGTGACCAGAGCCGCCGAACTGCGGGGCTTCCGCTTCCTTCACATCCTGGGTCCCTGTCCGCCCGGCTGGAGATACCCGACGGCGCAGTCCACGGAGATAGCGCGGCTGGCCGTCGAGTCGCGGTACTTCCCGCTCTTCGAATGCGACGACGGTAAGTGGAGAATCACGTTCCGGCCGAAGCATCCACTACCGGTGAGTGAGTTCCTCAAGGCCCAGGGACGCTTCAGCCACCTTTTGTCCGAAGAGATGGACACCATCCAGTCCCACGTCGATGAGCGATGGAATCTGCTCGCCGCGTTGGAGTCTCGGGGAAACGAGCGGGGACCGTTTCCGCAACGACACCCAAGCCTGAGCGCCGCGCCCGCAAATGGCAGCCGTATTAAGGTCTGGAGACGCTCAGTATGTATCGCTAATGATCGCCCGCGCGATGGCTGACTCCCTCGCGGTCAATCGCCAGAGAGCGTCGGGAGGGTTTGAGAGTGTTCTGGATAGCCAGGTAGCGAGAGTCGCCCGCAAGGGATTGCTCGCAGGGCAGGTCCCACCATGGGGCCGTTCGGCGCTGCCCGTCCCCTCCGACACTGGGCCCGATTGGGCTCTGGTCTCATGCTGATGCTGGCGAGGATGTCAAACCCGCCTTCGCCATCGCGAGAACACGTCTTCGAGGGCTGCTCTCGTCGCCTGGGGGGCGAGCACGTAGAGTCGATCGCCGGGCTCGATCACCGTGCTGCCACGGGGGGGAATCGTCTGCTTACCCCGTGCGATCACGGCGACGAGCGCACTCCTCGGCAGACCGAGCTCACGGACAGCGGCACCCGCGATCGCGTAGTCGACCGAGACGTCGAACTCGACGAGATCGAGCGTTCCCGCGAAGTCCACGTGTATGGGCTGCGACACGGCCGGCGGGCGAGCGTCGAGGAGCCCTAACCTCGTTGCGACTCTCTCGAGCGTCGTTCCCTGAACCAGCGCGGAGACGAGGACGACGAAGAACACCGCGTTGAAGATCGTTTCGCCGTGCTTCACGTTCTCCGAGAGCACGAACGTCCCGAGCACGATCGGTACGGCTCCGCGGAGCCCGGCCCAGCCGAGGAACATCCGCTCGCGAAACGTGAAGTCGTTGAAGGCTGTCGAAACCCACACCGCGAGCGGCCGGATCACGAGAACGAGCAGGAGAGCCAGGACGAACCCGGACACCATGACTGCAGGCAGCTGGCGGGGGAACACGAGCAGTCCGAGCACCACGAACATCGCCACCTGCGCGAGAAACGCAACTCCCTCGTGGAACGCGACGAGCTGGCCCCTATAGGGGGACGGCGTGCTTCCGACTGCGAGCCCCACGAGATAGACCGCGAGGAACCCGCTTCCCCCGATGACGTCTGCGGCTCCGTACGAGATCGCCGCCGCGGAGACCGAGGCAACCGGCGCGAACGACCCGACCGACGGAGGGAGGCGGGCAAAGACGCGGGTGGCGACGAAACCGAGCAGCACGCCGACCATGAGCCCGAGCCCGAGCTGGCGGACAATCAGCAGCACGAGATCGTCCAGCCGGAACGTCGGGTCGTCGATCCACGCGATGAGACCGACCGTGAGCGCGATCGCCATCGGATCGTTCAGGCCTGTTTCGCCTTCCAGTGTCCGCGCCAGCCGGCGCCGTATGTGGGTGTAGCGGAGCGTCGCAAACACAGCCGCCGCATCGGTCGACGCCACCACCCCTCCGAGGAGAACCGATTCAGGCCAGTCCAGGTCGAACAGGACGTGCGCCGCTGCCCCTGTCAGCAAGGCGGTGGCAGCGACTCCCACGGTGCCGAGCAGCGCCGCCGGGACAGCGACGTGGCGCATCCGTCTCCAGGACGTGGAAAGTCCGCCCTCGTAGAGGATCGCGGCCAACCCGATCACACCCACCGTCCGCGCGAGCCCGGCGTCATCGAACTCGACCCTGCCCGGCCCATCCGAGCCGAGCAGCATGCCGAGGCCGAGGAACGCCACGAGCACGGGCACGCCGGCCCTGGACGCGCCCAGGCCGACAGCGATGCTCGCGGCCAGGACCGCTCCGACGATGAGCAGGATCGTTCCCTCGTCCACCGGCACATTCTCGCGATGCGCATCAGGCGCCGCGCGAGAGCTCGATTTTCGAGCGCTGCCGCCCGCAACGGCAGCCGCCATCACGACGAGCGCCACGGCGTGCCCGGGGGTGGACGGGCCGGGTCCGTCGGCGGTACCCCGCGGTGGGCAGCGCGGTCGGGGCGAGGGAGATGAAGGATTAGGCGATCGCGAACGGGGAGTCGCGGCGTGGTCAGCCATGTTCTTCCGACAGACCAGCAGACGCTCAGCGCGATCATCCTGATGATCGGCATGGCGGTCGGGATCGACTACTCGCTGTATCTACCTGGAGCTGCCCGATACGACAGCGCAGCGCATCTGTGCGTCATGCGCGAGCTCGAGGTAGAGGCGCGCGCCGTCGAACGCACTGACGCCGTGCTGTTCGAGACACCGGAGCAACGCAGTCTTCTTCCGATTCGCGAGCCCGTTAACGGTCTCGGTGCCGGGTGGGTCGTCGGGGAGCCCTTCGGGCAGACTGATCCCGCGGCTGGCGAGGAACTCGCGGACCGCGCCCATGCGTGACCGGCCGTGGACGAGCTTCGGGTAGTCGACGCGTCGGCTGAACGGCACGAACGAGCCCGCGGTGCGCGCGATCCTCCTCGCGATGAACTCGTCGAACGTCTCCTTCCACGCGTCGGCGTGGATCGCGGCGCTCGCGACGAGAACGCCGTCGACGCTGAACACGCACGCGGCCACGTCTGGTGGAAGCCCGGGCAGTCCCTATGCCTCCCTCGGCGATGCAAGCAGCCGTACGAGACCGGGCTTGGTGTGTCGATCCTGAGCGAGCGAACTGAGCACGCGCACCGTGGCGGCGCGCTCGTCCGAGAGCCGTCGGGATCTCAGTTGGAGCTCGCTCCTCGCGGGCGTTGTTCCGGCTCGCGGCTCCCAACGCGACGGTGGCCGCCTCGAACGCCCGGCGCCACCCTCCGATGAGCCAATCGAGGTCCACGCGATCGTCTGCCACGTCAAGTGTCTGCCCGCGCTCGATCACCGTCGCAGTGCAGGGGATCCGAAGGAGATCGCGTGGGGTGCCCCGCCTCACGTCGTGGTGGACGTTGCCGGCCTGACGTCCGTCGACTCGAGTGGGGTCGATGCGCTGGTGCAGGCGGCGAGGGCACTCGAGGCTCTCGGTCGCACGGCTGTTCTCGCGGCGCCGAGCCCGGAAGCGCGGCGTGCGTTCGAGATCGTCCAAGTGGCGCAGGTCGTGTCTGTCGTCGAGGATAGGGAGAGTGCCCTGTCGCAATACGCTCCGGACGACCATCCCGAGGCGCTCGCGGACGACGGGTGGTGAGCCAAAGGCCGCGGAGGATCTCGTCGTCGCGGGGCGCGCCGGGAACGGCGATCTCGGCGGCGCCCATCTCGTCGAAGCCCCAGATGTCGTCCTTGTTCGTCAACGGCATCGTGATCGAGGAGCCCGGCCCGTCCACCTTCTTCGCCGACGGGATGATCGCCGCGCCACCGCCGATCGCCGCCCGCACGGGCGCGCCGAAGCGCGGGTGCAGGAGCGCGGCCGCATGCTCGAGCTCGCCGCCAGGCCGACCACGGCCGCCTTGCCGTAGGCGTCGACCGCGTGCGCCCGGTCGCCGAGAGCGCGGAGAGCCTCCGCGGCGAGCAGTGCGGCGACCTCGGCACCCAGCTCCTCTAGAACGGCGAGATCCTCCGTGAAGGTGCCCGCCAGCGGGTTCGTCAGCACTACCGCCGCCACAACCTTCACCGTCGGCGCGGCCAGATCGCGCCCAGCCTCGCGCCGGGTCTCCTCGCGCTGCACGATCACCTTGCGCACCTGCATGCTCGCCTCCGTCTCCTGGGACCGGTCGAGCCTACCGTGGCCGTTGCAGGACGGCGGCGTGACAGCATTTCCGGGGCTCTGCTTCGTCGGTCTCCAGTGGCTGCGCAAGCGGAAGTCGGCGCTGTTCCTCGGCGTCGGAGAGGACGCCGCACGCGTGGCGTCGCACCTCGCCGCCGAGTAGACGCGGCCGATCGCCGGCGCGACGCGCGTCGCAGTCGGCCAGGGCTCAGTCGGTGTGCTCAGGCTCCGTGCGGCTCGGACGAGGAAACGTGGAAGATCGTTGCCTCGGGGGCGGCGGCAAGGGAGTCCTCGAGGACGGCGAGCACCTCGGCGACCTCCGGCAGCGACTCCTGACGATCGAGAGCCGCCCGATCCTCGAACACCTCGACTGCGATGAATGAATCGGGGTCGGCGAGATCGTGAGCGATGTCGAAGCTGATGACGCCGTCGACTGCGCGGCTCGGGGCGATCGCCTGCGTGAACGCAGCCTTGACCGGCTCTGCCTTGCCGGGCTGGCATTGCACCTTGAAGCGGACGACGATCATTGCTGTTCCTCCTGGTTCGCGGTGGTGGGCGACGAGCGGAGCCAGAAACCGGCACATTCTCTCACACTCCTGGGCCATCCGAGTTCGAGGATTCGCCCGGTTTCGTCAGCGCTGGACACGGACGTTGCGTGCCCGGAACCCGATCGCGCCGAGGCGCCCGGTCTCGAAGTGTCCGGCGGCGGCGAGGAGCGAGGGATGGGCCGCGACTCGCGCTCGGAGGGTCCCCGGCGCCGCCGTGTCTCGACCAACCGGACGCCGACCTCATGGAACGCCCTGCGGACAGGAGAGTTCGGGTTTCCGGCCGTCACCGAACGTGCAGCCCGCGACGGGGGAGAGGGTGCTACTTTCGGGCCAGCGGTCCGTATTCGCTCTTTCGAGGAGGTCAGTCATGGCTGTTGAGGAGAGGACGCGCACGCTGCACGGCGCGGAGACTGTGTTCGTTGACCGGTTCTGCGACGGCATCATCGGCCCGCGCACGGAGATGCTCGGCCCGGTGCGGGACGGCGGCCACATCGTCGCGAACACGGCGCCCGGCTGCTGGGGGCCGATGATCACGCCGGCGATCAAGGGTGGGCACGAGGTGACGCTGCCCGTCGCCGTCGAGGGGGCGGAGGTGGGCGACGCGATCGTCATCCGCATCCGCGACATCTCCGTCACGTCGATCGCGACCGCGTCCGGCAACGACCGCTGGGTCGAGGGGCGCTTCAACGGCGATCCGTACTGCGCGAAGGTGTGCGGCTCGTGCGGCGCCGAGGACGAGCCGACCGTCGTCCGGGGCATCGGGCCCGACGCCGTGCGCTGCGCCGCGTGCGGAGAGCCGGCGGCGCCGTTCGCCTTCACGAACGGCTACACGATCGCGTTCGACGACGAGTGGGGAGTGGGGGTGACCGTCGGGCGGGAACAGGCCGAGGCCTTCGCGAAGGATGCGTACACCGCCGCCGCGCTGCCGGAGCACTCGATCCAGAATCCGATCCTGCTGTTCGCGCCGCACGACCTGGTAGGCGTGGCGACGCGCCTGCGCCCGTTCATGGGTCAGCTCGGCACGACGCCCGCGGTCGACCTGCCCGACTCGCACAACGCGGGCGACTTCGGCTCGTTCCTGCTGGGCGCGCCGCACGCGCGGGCGGTGACGGCCGAGCAGCTCGCCCACCGCACCGACGGGCACATGGACATCGACGCCGCCCGTGCAGGCGCGGTCGTGATCGCACCGGTGAAGGTGCCCGGCGCTGGCGTCTACCTCGGCGACATGCACGCGATGCAGGGGGACGGCGAGATCGCCGGTCATACGTGCGACGTCTCGGGCACGGTGACGCTGCGGGTCGAGGTGCTGAAGGGGCTCGGCCTCGAGGGGCCGATCATCCTGCCGGTGGCCGAGGACCTGCCGTTCCTCGCGCGGCCGCTGTCGGCCGCCGAGCGCTCGCGCGCCGCCGAGGTTGCCGCCCGCTACGGCGTGGAGCTCGAGGACGCGTTGCCGATCTCCGTCGTCGGCACTGGGCCCGACCTGAACAGCGCCGTCGACAACGGCCTCGCCCGCGCGGCGGCCCTGCTCGAGCTGACGGTACCTGAGGTGAAGAACCGGGCGACGATCACCGGCGCGATCGAGATCGGCCGCGCTCCCGGCGTCGTGCAGGTGACCTTCCTCGCCCCGGCTGCGCGGCTCGCCGCGCGCGGGCTCGAGCAGCTCGTCCGCACGCACTACGGCATCCCCGCCTGAGGCGTGCATGCCGGTCGCGGGCGGTCAGCCGCCCGCGACCGGCACGAGCACGTCGAGCTCGTCGCCGTCGGCGAGTGTGTGCCCGTACGGCACGATCGTCCCTCGCGCGACGACTGCCAGCGCCTCGGCCGCGCCGGCCTCGAGCCCCGCATCGCGTTCGAGCGCATCCAGCAGCTCGCGGACACTCGCTCCCTGCTCCAGCTCGACGGCATGCCGGCTGCCCAGCCGCTCCGCCAGCGGGCCGGACAGGCGCACCGTCACGCGGAGGCCGGACACGGAGCAAGGATACCGGCCCTGCCTTGGGCCCCACGG
>Ga0315281_10013454_pt1 | contig 11074 bp, 9 predicted proteins | sample YL17G07_0_MG_FD_204540 | JGI IMG/M metagenome (GOLD analysis project Ga0315281, IMG submission 204540) | Sediment microbial communities from Yellowstone Lake, YNP, Wyoming, USA - YL17G07_0 | ecosystem: Environmental > Aquatic > Freshwater > Lake > Sediment | place: USA: Wyoming | collected... | reverse complement strand
GTGCGCGAGACTCATCCCGAGAATGGTATCGCCGGGCTTGAGCAGTGCCAGATACACGGCAGCATTCGCCTGCGAACCGGAGTGCGGCTGCACGTTGGCGTAGGCTGCACCGAACAATTGTTTGGCACGTTCGATGGCCAGGATTTCGGCCACGTCCACGTACTCGCAACCGCCGTAGTAGCGCTTGCCGGGGTAGCCTTCCGCGTATTTGTTGGTCAGGAGCGAGCCCTGGGCCGCCAGCACGCGCGGCGAGGCATAGTTCTCCGAGGCAATCAATTCGATATGGTCTTCCTGGCGGCGCGCTTCGTCTTGCATCGCCTGCCAGAGTGCCGTATCGAAGCTGGAGATGGTCATGTCCTTGGTAAACATCCGAAATTTTGTCTCCTGATGTCGCGGGGCGTCACCCTCTGCCGGGCGGCAGTCTGAGGCAGCTGACCACGGAAAGCGGCATAGAATAGCCAATCCCTGCGCCAAATGCATGATATTTAGCGATAATTACGGATATGGCTGCACCAAAATCTGGGTCGCCGTCGCTTAGGAAAATCTATAAACATCAATGGCATAGAAATTGCTATTTTCTAAGGTGAACCAGGCCGGCCACACCCAGTCGTCACGGCAGGAAGCCGGACGGAAAAGAATGGAGGCGGCCTGAATCATCGTGGCGCGACAGCGGCGTATGGACGATCCAACATTCATCAGAAAGCAACACGGGCGTTTGCGTTTCGGTGTGCGTGAAAAAATCGCGCTGATGTTGCTCGTCACCCTGCTGCTCACCCTCAGTGTCAACAGCCTGCTCAGCCTGCGTGCCCAGAAGCAGGACATCCTTGAGGAAACCGACCGGCGCGGCCGCGAGGCAGCGCAGTTCATTGCCCAGCATCTCGCCTACAGCCTGGTGGGTTACGACTATCACACCATCGAACTCCTGCTCCAGGATACTGTGCATGGCCACGACATCGTGTATGCGCGTGTGGACAACGCGCGCGGTAATGTTATCGCTATCGCCGGCACACCGGTTGCCGATTCCGGGAACGTGCAGCACTACACGGCTGACATTCGCCTGAATGGCGAGACACTCGGACAACTGCATCTCAGCCTGTCCACCGAGCGTATCATCCAAAACCTCGCGACCCGCCAGCGCGACGTCCTGCTTGGTCAGCTGCTGGCAATCGGGGTCGTGATCCTTGCAGGCTTTCTGGCCCTGTCCGTCATCATTGTGCGGCCGCTCAGCGTGATGACGCGGGTGATCGGCGGCAACCTCAACGCCGACAGCTCCGCGTTGCAGCACATACCGCTCGATTCGACGGACGAGTTCGGCGACCTGGCGGAAGGATTCAATGCCCTTCAGACACGCCTCGACGACGCCCGCCAGAAACTCGAGTCGAGTGTCGATCATGCCAACCTGGAACTGCGCAATGCCTACGATCAGCTCAAGGCACAGGCCAATGATCTGCGTGAAATGAACCAGGAACTTGAACAGTTGAGTGTCACCGATCCGCTCACCGGCCTCTACAACCGACGCTATTTTTCGCAACTGATGGACAGCGAGGTGGCGCTGTCGATTCGCAACGACGAAACCATCAGCATCGTCCTGCTCGATATCGATCACTTCAAAAGCATCAATGACCGCTACGGGTACAACGGTGGGGATGCCGTTATCCGCGACGTGGCGCGTATTGTTGCCGATCGAACCCGGCGCAGCGACGTGGCCTGCCGCTACGGCGGAGACGAATTCTTTATTCTCTGCCGGCGCGCCACCATTTCCAACGCCGTCGCCATTGCCAACGACCTGCACGATGCCCTGGTGGAGAAGTTATTCCGCTTCGACAGCCACGAGCTGAAGGTCGGCGTGAGTATCGGGGTTGCCACGATTCCGGGCGTACACGGCATTGCCTCCGCCATGGAATTCTTCCAGTGCGCAGACGAGGCACTGCGCCACTGCAAGCAGCAGGGACGCAACGGTGTGGTGCATTATTCAATGCTGGACCGAAACCAGAAGGTCGGCGTACTGTGAAACACGAACCGTGAATCCACTCACCGCCCGATGGTTGGCCTTGCTCCTGCTTGCTCAGGGCATGACGGCGGGCGCGGCCACAACCGCTACAGAAGCACAGAAGGGGCTTTCGCTTGGCGCGGTAGCCATGGACATTCCTGCTGTCATGCACCAACGCCTGAAACCGCTGGCGAATTACCTGACACAGGAATTGGGCCGACCAGTGCGTCTGCAACTGTCGCCAGACCTGTCCAAGGCGGCCAGCGATGTCGCGGCCGGTAATGTGGACATCTCCTACCTGACGCCGATCGCTTACGTGAAAGCGCATGCCGCCGGCGGCGTTCATATCCTTGCCAAAACCGTCACCAAAGGCCGCGGCGCCTTCCGGCTCATGCTGGTAGTGCGCACGGACAGCCCAATTCGCACGGTTCAGGACCTTGCGGGTAAACGCTTTGCGTTTGGCGACGAGGCGGCACTTCTGCAACGCGCGGTGGTTGTGAACGCCGGTATCCGCCTGGAGCAACTTGCTGGCTACCGTTTTCTGGGCCACTACGACAACATCGCGCGTGGCGTGGCCAATGGTGACTTCGATGCCGGTATTCTCAAGGACACGACTACTTTCCAGTGGGAGAAAAAAGGTCTGCGCGCAATCTACGCCTCACCCGAGCTGCCACCGTACAATATTGCGGTGGGCCAACAGGTGAAAGAACCTCTGCGGCGCGCCATTCAGGCTGCGCTATTGCGGCTCAACCCCGCCAATCCGGAACATCGCACGGTCATCAAGGCTATGGACGAAAATTATGACGGCTTTGTCCCGGCAAGCGACGCCGACTACGATGTGGTACGCGTTCTGGTTAAACCCTTCCAGGACTGATTGCTGTCAGTGACGGGCCTCGAAAATGCGCTCGGGGTGCTCGAGGTCGTTGATCATGCGCCAATCTTCCGCGCCGGCGGTGCGCACACGTTTCTCCCACCACGCCATGCGATTCAGATAACGCCGCGGGTCGATATTATCGGTGGTGAGTTTGGTAACGTTCAGCGCCACAATGCGGATCCCTTTTAAATCGATTGGAAAATCCCGCACGGTCTGATAATCCAGTTCCTCCTGCATGTCGGAGAAGATCAGGATGGTCTTGCGCCCAGAGCCGGTCTCCTTCAGGAACTCGGATGCCTGGATCATGCCGCCGGTAATATCCGTGTAGGCGCTGCCCTTCTTGATGCCCTTGGTGAAATTAACCACTTGATCACGAAACGCGCGCTTCTGGGCGTTGACCTGGATTGGATCCTTGACGAAGGTGACCTTGGCAATGATGTCCTTCTCGGAAAAGCTGCGGCTCTTCACCTGCGCCACCGCCATGGAATCGCCCGGATTGAGCGTGCCAAGTACATAGCTGATCAACGCCTGCGCCTGGCCCAACTCCTGCGCATAGGTGCCGGAGGTATCGATCAGAAAGTAAACGGCCTGCGCGTGGCTCTTCTTATCCGCGCAGGCGCCGGCAGCCAAAACAGTGGAAAGTAACAATACAATTTGCAGAAAGTATCGCATTAGCCGTGCTCCCCGGTTTTGCTGCGTTCCGCCTCACTCAGGCGTTTGGAAAAAGGGGCTTCGCCCACCGGCGCTAAGCCACCCTTGTTCCGCACGCCGACCACCATTCTTTCTATCAGCAGCGGCGCAAAAATCAGTGCGTCGTACAACATGCACAGAGCGTTCCCGGTTTGTTTGACAAAAAGACCGACAATGCGCAACAACAGGGCCAACGCACGAAAACCGAGCACCAGGCCTGTGCCGAACACGCTGCGCGATGACTGGATAAAGTACTCAAGTGGAATCGCCACGAATGCCAGCGCAAACGGCAGAGTAAAGCCCAGGATCATTTGCCCGGCGGTCGGTATCTTCATCATCCATGAAGCATCCATCGGCACCACGGCCGCCGCATTGCCGAGCGATTGTTTGAGCGCCACGTCGGCCGACACAATCAAGTCACGCATCACCGCCAGCGCCACCTCGACACCGGCCAGCACCAGCAGAATGGTGAGCGAGATCCACATCATGGTGCGGCGCATTTTCTCGTTGACGTTCGACAGCGGAAATAAATGCGTGAAGCGCAGCGATTCCATCAGGAACAAACCCATCAGGGTCTCGAACAGGATGATGACCAGCGCCGCCACTTCCGAGGCCTGCAGGTTATCCGTGATGTAGTCACCGCCACCGACCATGGCCGACATTGGCAACGCGATCAGCTTGAAGTTGACGAACGCGCCACCGATGGCAATCAGCATCACGAGGCCGGAGATGGAGAACTGGATAGACGCCGATGCGCCGAGCGCGTGCTCGGCCTTGTCGAGGTTGGCGTTGATGTGCTGCACCTTTTCGACTTGGGCATCGATCTTGGCGGCGCTGTTCTGCAGGCCGGTGATGTTCTTGTCCACCTTGCCCAGGGTCTGCTCGAGCGAGCGCCAGAACGGCTGGAACCCTTTGAGGATTTTGTGGCGCTCCTCGTAAGAGCGTCGATACTCGGCCACGACCTTGTTGTAGATTTCGTCAATCGACTGACTGATGTCGGAGAGTATCCGTTCCACCAGGCCATCGCCGGACGGTTTGATTTTGGCGATCGCTCCCACAGCCTTGGTCCATTCCGGTGGCGGCGGCGGCACCTCGCCGCATTTCTGGTAGTCCTCCTCGATGCGCGTGATTTCGTCCATGACCTTGCGTTGCAGAGCCGGGTAACCGTGCAGATCGCGTTTAACCACAGCGGTAACACGTTCAAACTCGCGCTCGATCGATTTCATGGCCTCCTCGCGGCCGTGGGCAAGCAGCACCAGCCGGTTGCGCTGCCGCAGCGCCACCGCGCTCGACGACAACCAACGCGCACCCAGTCGTAGCGGGTTGCTGAAGGCACGCGTCATGGATCGGAACAGGCCCTGCATCGGTCGGCGCGCGGCATACAGCAGCGGCACCACAATGAAAAACAACACTATCGCCGACAGTGCCGGATTTTCCGGCCAAATCATCCACGCGGTCCCACTGACCATAAGGTATCTCCCATCCCGAAGAGTGAAAGGTTGAACAAGTACAGTATGGACAGATTATGCAGCCTGACGGCACGGGTGCACGCACCGCAAGCGGGCGAACTGATAAAGGTCGGTATTTAGAGGATCACCGGCAGGAAAAGACAGACGCGTGGTGATTCAGAGAAAAGAACCCGGCTTGGCTGCGAAATAGACTGCTTACGGCCGGGTGTCTGCGTCCGTTTCTTTCTTCGCCGGCATGAGGTCTTCGCGCGAAATACCGAGCCACATGACAATCGGGCTCGCCACCAGCACCGAGGAATAGGTGCCGATGACAATGCCGATGGTGAGTGCGAGCGCGAAGTAGAACAACACCTCGCCACCGAAAAACAGCATGGAAAAAACCATCAGCTGGGTGGTGACGTGCGTCATGATGGTACGCGACAGCGTGCGGGTAATGGCGTTGTCGATGACTTGCGCGATGGCGCCGGTGCGCATGCGCCGGAAGTTTTCCCGAATCCGGTCAAACACCACCACCGTGTCGTTGACCGAATAGCCGAGGATGGCGAGCACCGCCGCCAGCACCGTGAGCGAAAATTCCCACTGAAAAAACGCAAAGCAACCAAGGATAATGAGCACGTCGTGGATGGTGGCGATAATCGCGCCAACCGCAAAACGCCACTCAAAGCGCACCGCCAGATACAGCATAATGCCGATCGAAACCAGGATCAACGCCAGACCGCCGTCGTTCACCAGTTCCTGCCCGACCTGCGGGCCGACAAACTCAACGCGCCGTAACTCTGCCTTGCTGTCCTGGCTGCGCAGGACGCCGATCACCTGTTCACTGAGTGCGGCGGAGGTCACGCCCTGGCGCACCGGCAGGCGAATGAGAACATCCCGCGATGAGCCGAAGTTCTGCACAGTGGCGTCGAGGTAGCCGGCCGTGTGCAGTACACCGCGAATCTTTACCAGATCGGCGGATTGGGTGTAACCGACTTCCATGGCTGTGCCGCCGGTGAAGTCCACGCTGAGATTGAGGCCCTTGGCGAACAGGAAGTAGAGGGCCACCACGAAAGTCAAAGCGGAGACGACTGACGTCACCCCCGCGTAGCTCATGAACGGAATGTCATTCTTGATGCGGAAGAATTCCATTGCCCGGATCCTAGATTGAAAGCCTGGGAAGGCGCTGCACGCGCCCGTAGGTCAGATTCACGATCGCGCGCGACACCATCACCGCGCTGAACATCGAGGTGATAATACCGATACACAGGGTCACGGCGAAACCGCGCACCGGACCGGAACCGAGCCAGAACAGCGCCACGCCGGCGATCAGGGTGGTGATATTCGAGTCCATGATCGTCGCGAAGGCACGGTCGTATCCGGAGTGAATCGCGGCCTGCGGGGTGTTGCCGTTGCGCAGTTCCTCACGGATGCGCTCGAAGATCAGCACGTTGGCGTCGATCGCCATGCCGACTGTCAGTGCGATACCGGCGATACCCGGCAGCGTCAGGGTGGCCTGCAACATGGACAGCACCGACACCAGCAGCAACACATTCACCGTCAACGCCACACTTGAGATCACGCCGAACCACTTGTAGTAGACCGCCATGAACACGACGATGGCGAGAAAGCCATACATGGTTGAACTGAAACCCTTCACGATGTTCTCGGCACCGAGACTCGGACCGACGGTGCGTTCCTCGACAATCTCGACCGGCGCCGCGAGCGCGCCGGCGCGCAGCAACAGCGCCAGGTCGCGTGCCTCCTCGATGCTATCGAGGCCGGTAATCTGGAAGCGCTTGCCGATCTGTTCGCGGATCACGGGAGCGGTGATGACCTCCTCCACGCGCACACGATTGCGCTGCGGCCGGCCCGCGGAGTCCAGCACCGGGTTGGCGCGCGCGTCCAGTTGCGTCTCGGATTTTATTTCGATGTACACCACCGCCATGCGCTTGCCGACGTTCTCGCCGGTAACACGCTGGTTGATGGCTGCACCGCGCGCGTCAAGCGTGATATGCGCCACCGCCCCGCCCTGCTGTGCGTCGAAACCGGCGGCGGCGTCAATGATGTTGTCCCCCGAGTAGATCACCTGCTTCTTGAGCAGAATCGGCTGGCCGCGCCGGTCCTTGTAAAGTTTCGAACCGGCTGGCACATGGCCGTTCAAGGCCGCACCCAGATCGTGCTCCTCGTCCACCAGCGTGATTTCGAGGGTGGCGGTGCGGCCAATAATTTCCTTGGCCTTGGCGGTGTCCTGCACACCGGGCAACTGCACCACGATGCGGTCGATGCCCTGTTGCTGAATCACCGGCTCGGCCACGCCCAGTTCGTTCACGCGGTTGCGCAGCGCGACAATATTTTGATCGAGCGCGAATTTGCGCTTTTCAGTCATGGCCTGGTCGGTCAGGCGCGCGATCAAGAGATGCTCATTTCCTTTCTGACCGTCCACGAGCGCCAGTTCCGGCAGTTCTTTGCGCACCACTTCGCGGCCCTTGTCGCGTTCGGCGGTGTCGCGGAAACGTACCTCAAGCCCGCCGCTCTCCAGGCGCGCCACCGTCAAGTAACGCACCTTCTTGTCGCGCAGAAGACTGCGCAGATCGTCCACGTAGCGCTCTTCGGCTTTCTTGAGCGCCGCGACCATGTCCACCTGCATCAGAAAATGCACACCACCGCGCAGGTCGAGGCCCAGATACATGGGATTGGCCTTGATCCAGCCGAGCCACACGGGCGTAGCCGGCAACAGGTTGAGCGCGACTGTGTAATTGTCGCCGAGCGTGCGTTGCACGGTGTCGCGCGCCTTGAGCTGGACATCGGTATCGTGGAACCGGACCTTGATACCCTTGTCGTCACGTTGCGCGGCGACCACCTCAAGCCCTGCGTTTTTCAGCGACGCCTCGACCAGGGCGAGCGTGGCGGCGTCCACCTTGGTGGTACGCGTGGCCGACACCTGAATGGCCGGATCTTCACCGTATAGATTGGGCAGAAAATAAACGAACCCCGGCAAGACTATGGCCAGAATCAGCAGGTATTTCCAGAGTGGGTAGCGGTTCATGCGTTCTTCAGAATCAATCGATCATGTACAAGCGCGGCGGAGTAAACGATCAGGCCTCCGTGGCAAAAGTGAAATCACACGCCCTTGATCGTGCCCTTGGGCAACACCTGGGCCACCGCGGCACGCTGCACCTTGATGGCAACACCGTCGGCGACTTCCACCGTGACGTAGCTGTCGCTGACATCGGACACGCGTCCGAGGATGCCACCACCGGCCACCACCTCATCGCCCTTGGCGAGCTTGGCCACCATCTCGCGGTGTTCCTTGGCGCGCTTGCTCTGCGGACGGATCAACAGAAAGTAGAAAATGATGAAAATGACGACAAGCGGCAAAAACTGCATGATCCCGCCGCCCAGACCGGCAGCCGGGGCAGGATCGGCGGCGTGCGCATCGGAAACAATCAGGCTCAGGAGGTTAATATTTTCGAGCGAAGACATGAGTGACCTTAATTTAGTAATAAAGAGTTAGTCGGGTTGAACGTTATCGGCATCCGCCGGGTTTTCGCCGGCTTCCGGTTCATCCGGGTCGGCCTTGTTCTGGCGGCGGCTACAATAAAACTTCTCAACGAAATCATCCAGCCTTTTTTGCTCAATCGCCTGGCGCAGGCCCCGCATCAGCGACTGGTAGTAGTAAAGGTTATGCACGGTCGCCAGGCGCGCGCCCAGGATCTCGTTGCACTGCTGCAGGTGCCGGAGGTAGGCGCGGCTGTAGTGGCGGCAGGTGTAGCAGTCGCACTGGGCGTCGACCGGGCCCAAATCGGCGGTATAGCGGCTGTTGCGGATTTTCACCTGACCGTCATGGGTAAACAGCCAGCCGTTGCGTGCGTTGCGCGTCGGCAGCACGCAGTCGAACATGTCCACGCCGCGGCGCACCGCTTCCACCAGATCCTCGGGCGTGCCAACACCCATGACATAACGCGGCCGGTCGGCCGGCAATTCCGGGATGATTGCCTCCAAAACCCGTAACATTTCAGCCTTCGGCTCGCCCACCGACAGGCCACCCAAGGCATAGCCATCGAAGCCGATGGCCTTGAGCCCGGCGAGCGACTCGCGGCGCAGTTGCTCGTGCATGCCGCCCTGCACAATGCCGAACAGCGCACCGGGATGGCCTGCATGGGCAGTCTTGCTGCGCACCGCCCAGCGCAATGAAAGCTCCATGGAAGCGCGCGCCTGTTCTTCCGTGGCCGGGTACGGGGTGCACTCGTCGAACACCATAATAATGTCCGCGCCCAGGGCCTGCTGCACCGCCATGGATTCTTCCGGCCCCATGAAAATGCGGTCACCATTCACCGGCGACTGGAAGGTCACGCCCTGCTCGCTGATTTTTCTGAGCTTGCCGAGGCTCCACACCTGAAAACCGCCCGAGTCGGTGAGGATCGGCCCTTCCCAGTGCATGAAGCGATGCAGACCACCGTGCGCGCGCACCACCGCAACACCCGGGCGCAGCAAAAGATGAAAAGTATTGCCGAGCACAATCTGCGCGCCCAGGTCACGCAACTCCTCCGGCGTCATGGCCTTGACCGTGCCGTAGGTGCCGACCGGCATGAACGCCGGGGTATCAACGATGCCGCGCTCGAAGCTCAGGCGTCCGCGGCGCGCAGAGCCATCGGTAGCGAGAAGCTCAAATTTCATGCGAGGAGTATAAGGATGGAGACTTTGGCATGCTACCCGGGTGTTACGAACATCGCGTCGCCATAACTGAAAAAACGATAGCGCTCGCGCACGGCGTGCCGGTAGGCATGCAGCACGTGGTCGGTGCCGGCGAAGGCGCACACCAACATGAGCAGCGTGGATTCCGGCAAGTGAAAGTTAGTCAGCAATGCATCCACACTGCGAAATTGGTAGCCGGGATAAATAAAAATGTCGGTTTCGCCCGCGAACGGGCGAAGCTGTCCCGCGCGCGCGGCGGTCTCCAGGGCGCGCACCACGGTCGTGCCGACCGCGACCACGCGCCGGCCGCTCGCCTTGGCGGCATTCACTCGCGCCGCCGCATCGGCACCGACCTCCAGCCACTCGCTGTGCATGCGGTGCTGTGCGAGATCGTCCACGCGCATGGGTTGAAAAGTACCGGCGCCGACATGCAGCGTTACAAACGTGCGCTCCACGCCGAGCGCATCGAGGCTGGCGAGCATCTCGACATCGAAATGCAAGCCAGCGGTGGGTGCCGCGACCGCCCCCGGCGCTCGCGCGTACACGGTTTGATAGCGCGCGCGGTCAGCGCTGTCATCAGGCCGGTCGATATACGGCGGCAGCGGGACATGGCCAATGCGTTCCAACACCGCCAGTGCGTCGCCTTCCTCGAAATCGATTTCGTAGAACTCGCCTTGCCGCGCTACGACCCGCGCCACCGCGCCGCCATTAAGGCGCAGCCGCTGTCCCGGCTTCGGCGGTTTGCTGGCGCGGCATTGTGCGAGCACGCGGCCGCCATCTGAAATCCGCTCAATGAGCAGCTCGATGCGCCCGCCCGTCTCCTTCTCGCCGAACAGGCGCGCGGGAATGACGCGCGTATCGTTGAACACCAGCAGGTCACCCGGCCGCAGCAGCTGCGCCAAATCGACGAAGCGCCGATCCACCATGCAGGCGGTCGTACCCTCCAGACACAGCAGGCGGCTGGCATTGCGCTGCAAGCTGGGCGCCTGGGCGATGAGCGCGGCGGGCAGATCGTAGTGAAAATCGGATTTGCGCAAGCAGGGTAACTAAAAATTGGCGTCCATTCAGCGACCGGTGCATGCAGATTACTACACGTGGCGGGAGCAGTCGTGCGGAACACTTGGTGGGCGACGCCGCCTGGCAGATTGTTGAAAACAACCTGCCAGGCGGCCCATGGATGGGCTTTTTCAACAACCTTCCAGTAGCGATATCCAAATTGACCCAAACCCGCGACAACGCGTAAACTTGCCGCGTTTTTCCGGGCGATTAGCTCAGTGGTAGAGCACTGCCTTCACACGGCAGGGGTCGCAGGTTCGAACCCTGCATCGCCCACCATCCATCACCATTCCGCCCAACCCTTCGCGGAACGACGCACTC
>Ga0315281_10013453_pt1 | contig 11075 bp, 9 predicted proteins | sample YL17G07_0_MG_FD_204540 | JGI IMG/M metagenome (GOLD analysis project Ga0315281, IMG submission 204540) | Sediment microbial communities from Yellowstone Lake, YNP, Wyoming, USA - YL17G07_0 | ecosystem: Environmental > Aquatic > Freshwater > Lake > Sediment | place: USA: Wyoming | collected... | reverse complement strand
GGGCCGGCCCGCTCCGATCTCCGCCTTGACCCGGTCCAGCAGTTTGGGCAGACCTGCTTTCGGGTCATCGTTGGGACCGCCCAGTTCGACACGCTCAACCTCGTAGCCGAGGAGCTTCACCAGGTCGCCCGGCCACATCGCCGCGTCGCACGTCGGGGCGCAGGGACAGGGCCCGGCGATCCGGAACGCCGCGCCGGAGATGCCGGCGACATAGGCCGGCGAGTACCTCTCGCCGCGGTAGGTCAGGATCACCCGCACGCCCTCGAACAGCGGCTCGTTGACGCGGTACTGGTCCACACCCTCCAGCACGACGCGTTTCGGCATCGGTCTCGCCTCCGTCTTCGCACCTCCCTGTTGGGCAGGAGCTTGCTCCTGCCAGGTGAGCACCGGAACGGTCAGCGCGAGCGCAAGGCACATCCATCTGACTGGCATGAGGCACTCCTGGAGCTTAGAGACCCTGACAGAACGTCCCCACCCGGCCTCCACCGTTCGGCAGGAGCTTGCTCCTGCCCGTCCTGCATCGGGCGTGACGGTGTCGCTGAAGACTCTTGGTAATGTCCACTGCTCCCGACCGCGCCTGCCGCGCCTCGCCGCTACTCGGTTCGCCGGGCACGGTCGCGCTCGGCCAGGCCTCCGAGATACTGGCCCACGGCGGCCTCCCAGCGCCCCTCCGCGCCGAGGATCGCTTCGACCGCTTGGCGGACGGCCCCCCGGCCGCCAGGCGCGTCGGTGACCAGGTCGGCCTGCGCCCGAATCTCGGGCACGGCATCGGCCGGAGCCATGGAGACGCCGGCGATCCGCATCGCCTCGCCGTCATTGAGGTCGTCGCCCATGAAGGCCACCTGTTCGAGGGAAAGCTGCTTCTCCGCCGCCAGGGCGCGCAGGGCGGCAGCCTTGTCGCCGATCCGCTGGAGCACATCGCCGATATGGAGGTCCCGCGCCCGGCGCTGCACCACGGAGGAGACACGGCCGGTCATGAGCGCGACCTGAAGGCCTGCCTCGGCTGCCACCCGGAGGCCGAGACCGTCTTTGACATCGAAGGCCTTCAGTTCCTCGCCCGCGTCGCTGTAGATGACGGCACCCTCGGTCAGCACGCCGTCTACGTCGAGCACGAGCGCCTGAATCTTCGCCAGCCGAGCGCGGAGCTCGTCCGGAGTCCTCACTTGGGCGCACCCTCCATCGCCGCGCGGCGGGCCGCATCAACGGCCAGCACTTGGGTCAACAGGGCCGGCAGGTCGCTGAGCGGGAGTTGGGTCTCGCGGTCGGAGCCGGCCTGCGCGGGCTCCGGATGGACCTCCAGGAAGAGCGCGTCGATGCCTGCCCCGGCCGCCGCCCTGGCCAGCGGCGCGATGTACTCGCGCTCTCCGCCCGAGGCAGCGCCTGCGCCGCCGGGGAGCTGTACGCTGTGCGTGGCGTCGAAGACCACCGGCCACCCCAGCTTCCTCATGGCCGCCAGGCCCCTCATGTCAACCACCAGCCGATGGTAGCCGAAGGTGGTGCCGCGCTCGGCGACCAGCACCCCGCCCCTCCCCGAGGCGGTAGCCTTGGCGACGATCGGCGCCATGTCCTCCGGGGCCATGAACTGCCCCTTCTTGATCAGCAGCGGCTTGCCCGTCTGCGCGGCCGCGACCACCAGGTCGGTCTGCCGGCAGAGCAAAGCCGGGATCTGCAACATATCAACAACCTCGGCCGCCCGCTCCGCCTGCCACGGCTCGTGGACGTCCGTGTCAACGGCGAGCCCGGTCTCGGCCTTCACTGCCTCCAGGATACGCAGCCCTTCTTCCAGCCCAGGGCCGCGGAAGGAGTCCAGGCTCATGCGATTGGCCTTGTCGAAGGAGGCCTTGAAGACGACCGGGATATGGTACTCCTGTCCTGCCCGCGCCACCGCCCGCGCAATCACCAGCGCGGTCTCCCGATCATCTATCACGCAAGGCCCGGCGATCAGCGCCAGCGGTCCATCTCCGCCGACCTCGACCGAGCCGACCCGAACGACTCTCGCCACTGGGTACTCAGACATGGCTGCTCCCCCTTACGACAGCCAGTGCGTCCTGCGGTGTGATGAGGGGCCGCGCCCCCTCCGCCAGGAGCTGAGCGTTGCCCGGCGCGCGACGCCGATCCTGCGAGGCCACTGCGAACACCGGTCTGCCTTCCCGCAGGGCGCACTTCGCCGTGTGCACCGCGCCGCCCTCTGCCCGCGCCTCGACAATGATGACCGCGCTCGCCAGGCCGGCCGTGATCCGGTCGCGGGCGTGCAGGGCCTGAGGGAGCAGCGGCGCGGCCGGCGACAGCTCCGAGCAGAGCGCGCCTCCTTCAGCCACCTGGCCGGCGAGGCCGCCGGTTCCCCTGGTGAGCGCCGTCAGGATTCCGCAGCCGCATACGCCGACGGTCGGCCCACCCACGGAAAGCGCGCCCTCGTGGGCGGCGGCGTCAACGCCCGCCGCCAGGCCGCTGACGACCACGACCCCGCCCTCCGCCAGCCTCGCGGCGGCCTCCCGCGCCCAGATGAGGGCCTCGTCGGAGACCTCCCGGCTGCCCACCACCGCCACCGCCGGGCCGTCGTTCGGCCCCACCTCGCCCGACCACCACAGCACCGGTGGTGCAGAGGAGATTGGTAGCAGAAGCTGCGGGTAATCCGCGTCTTCCCACGTCAGCGCGCGGACCCCCTGTTCGTCGAGCGCAGCGATCTCGGCCTCGACTTCCTCCAGGCGTACCGGCAGGCCCACCAGCTCCTCGATCAACGATGTCGCCAGCCCGGCTCGCGCCTGCATCTCGGCCGGCCCCGCCTCCAGCGCGGCCACTGCGCTGCCGAACTCCTCCAGCAGCCGCCGGAAACGGGCCGGCCCGAGGCCGCTGACCCCGCTAAGCGCCACCCGGGCCGCGCGCTCCACGCTCACGCCTCCCGCCGGTAGCGGGTCCTGGTGATCGCGGCCACTACCACTTCCCGTGCGCCGGCCTGCATCACAGTGCGCCAGGCCTCCTCGAGCGTCGCCCCGCTGTCGTAGACATCGTCCACCAGCAGGAGCTTCCGGCCTCGGAGGAACTCGGGCCGGCGGACGCGGAATGCGCCGCGCACGTTCTCGGTCTTCTCGGCCCAGCGCACGATGTCTTTTTGGTGCTCCATCTCCCTCGTGCGGGCGACCAGCCCGGGCAGGCATCGCACGCGCAACGCCTTCGCGACCTCCCGCGCCAGGTCGCAGGCGGGCTCGACGCGAGGGCGCCGGGTAGTGGCCGGCACGTGTACGACCGCCTCAACCTGCTCGAAGCCCGGGCGCGAACGCACGGCCTCGGCCAGCGCACGGCCCAGCAGGGGCGCGAGGGTGCGCTCGCCGGCGTACTTGAACCGATCGAGCAGATCGGCGGTCGCGGTGCGGCCTTCCCTCTCCTCACGCGAATGCATGGCCAGCGCCATCCCGGCCGGCCACGGGCCTGGCAGAGACCCCGGCTCGCCGGCCTCAACCGCGACCGGAAGGCCCTGACAGGCCCGGCCTGGCAGCAGCCACGCGCCGACGCGGCTGAGCCGACCGATCATGGCGGCCCCGCCGCCCGCAGCCGCTCCAGGTCGGCCGGCGTGTCCACGCCGGGAGACGCGTGCGAGACCACCACGACGCGAATGCGGTATCCGTGTTCGAGGGCGCGAAGCTGTTCCAACCGCTCGGCCTGCTCCAGAGGGGTCGGAGAGAGCTGGGCGAGGGAGAGCAGGAACTCCCGCCGGTAGACGTAGAGGCCGAGGTGGCGGTAACGCACGGCGGCCGCGCCCCGATCACGCACGAAAGGGATCGGAAGGCGAGAGAAGTAGAGCGCGAACCCGTCCCGGTCGCAGACCACCTTCACCACGTTGGGGTTGGCCAGGTCGGCCACCTCCTCGATGGGGCAGCAGAGCGTGCCCATCGGGATCGCCGGGTCGGCCTCCAGGGGAGCGATGGCGGCGTCTATCGTGGCCGGGTCAATCAGCGGTTCATCGCCCTGGACGTTCACGACCAGGTCCGCGGTCAGCCCCTGGGCCACCTCGGCCACGCGGTCGGTGCCGCTGGGGTGATCGCTCCGGGTCATCGCCACCTCGGCCCCGAAGCCGCGGGCCGCGGCGGCGATCCGGTCATCATCGGTGGCGATGATCACGCGGCCGACCAGGCGGGCCTGGCAGGCGCGCTGGTAGGTGTGCTGAAGGATCGGCTTGCCCCAGAGATCGGCCAGCGGCTTGCCCCGGAACCGCGTGGAACCATAGCGAGCGGGGATAACGGCGATCACCTCAGCCACTCGTCCTCGCCTCCTCACCAACGCGCTGCCATTCTACTGCATCTCTTGCCTTACCGCCAGGACGGTAACGCGAGAGCTGGCGCTCAGATGCCCCGCAGTGTCGCTTCCCTGTGGCTGTTCATCGCGAGCAACTCGAGGAAGAGACATCGCGGCCCAACACAGTCCGGGGAGTCAGCGTCCGGCGGGCGGCGGGAGGGTCATCTGCCAGCCCTGCGGCGCGATATCCAGGGACGAGCGGGAACCGCTGCGCCAGTCTTGCACTGACTGTCGCCAGTCTGGCCGGTCCACCAGCCGACCGAGGTCGTCTCTTCTGTAGTTCACGCCGCCAGAGACAAGCGAGGCCAACAACAGCAGCGCGCACACGGCCGCTCGACTCTCTCGCAGGGCATCTCTGGGCGAGCGGAGGTTCGCCCACACCAGCAGGATCAGGATGACATCCGGGACATAGAAGTACCGCTCCCCACCCGCGGTACTGATCAGGTACAACTTGCTGCCGGACTTCGGGACAGAGGACACGATGGACAGCACCTCAAGCAGCAGGAAACTCCCCAGAAGCATGACAGCTTCGCGTCTCCCCCCGCGCGGCAGGAGGAAGCGCAGGAAGGCGATCGTCACGACCGCCAACACCACATTCAGCACCGTGAACTCATTGGTGCCGAGGCTGTGGATTCTCACGAACACGCCTGAGAAGGCAGCAGCCACATCAGGTCCCAGGAAGCACCAGATGATGCTCTTTGTCCACATGATCGGCAGGAACACTCCCCGCCCGGTTCCGGCGAAACGACTGCCGACCGCCTGGTCAGACCTGAGCGAGTGCCAGAAGACGAAGACCTGCAAGAGAAAGCAGAGCACCATGAGGCCTGCCTGAACGGTGTGCTCGCGGTTCTTCTCCCAGACCGCCTTGAGGATGAAAAGCGGCGTCAGGAAACAGGAAACGGCGCCGGTCAGACCGGCGGCCAGGAGCAGGATCCGATGCCCCCACGCCTTGATCGGCCGCTCTGTGCTCGCGTTGTCCATCAGCAAGAGAAACGCTGCCAGCGAGAGATAAAACTGGCTGTTGATGGTGTTCAACCATCCTCCGATACTCCCAGGTGCGAGCAGAATAACCAGCATCGAGATCACTTTCCTGGGGAGCGTACTCCAGAGCGGCGATTCACCCCAGAGCACAAGCACGAAGGGGATCATCTGGATCGCGAAGGCCACCAGTGTGGTCAGCAGCGGAGCGTTCTCGAGCGACACGAGATGGGCCGCAAGGACCGAGCTAACACGAGGCACCAGGGCCACCGAGCCGCGGTAGCTGGCGTGAATCACCTGATACCATGGATGAGTGTAGGCGTATGAGAAGAACTCGGTCCCCTCTTCGGCCCAGAACCTAGGATGCGAGAACAACCAAGGGGCCCGAAGGATGATGGCGAAGGCCGCCGCGCTGAGCAGAGCCAGTCTCAGGAGGGCATCTCCCGCCCACCAGTTGGCGGGAGCGGCAACCGCTTCCCCCGCGTCGGCCGATCTCCTAGTCTCCGGGGCCTTCTTTGCTCGCCTGGCCCGTGGTGGCATTCCTGTCCCCCCTGTCCCTATGCAGTACGGCCCGCGCCCAGAGAGAATGCTATGGAGTTTCTTGCACTGTAGTTAGACGAACCATAGTGCAGGAAACTCCTGAGCGCAGAGCGTGACGCTGCTACAGGAGATTCTCTTGCATAACGGCCGTCACGGCAATGCAGGAGAATCTGTAGTGCGTAGTTCGTAGGGCAGGAGGCAACTTCCTGCCCTACGAGCATCCTCTCGCGCGCCGGGACAACGGCGATCACCTGGGCCACTCGGCCTCGCCTCCTCACCAACGCGCTGCCATTCTACTGCATTCTGCCGAAAGAAGTAACGGCGAAATACGGATAGGCGGGCCCGCACACGGGCGCAGGGCTTGGCCGCCATCATTCGTCTGTGCGAGCATCATCGGTACGGGGGCCGCCTGCGGCCTCACTCGCAGTTGCTGCTCGCGCCGATCGCTCCCCTTGGTCTGCGATCTGTGGTATCATCTGCCTGCTATCCTTTCCTGGGGGCCTTAGTCCAGGTCCCAGGTCTATCACTCGGGCGGGATAGCACTCGGCTCTCCGTTGGCCCGGGCTTTGAAGTCACGCCCGCGGGGATTCCAGGACGGTGACCGTGCAGGTGAACATAGCAGCTACTCACGCAGGGAGGAGGCCCTTGACGTCCAGGGGACGGTCCCTCGCGCGGCCGAGCCGACTGGTTGGGGGAGTGCGGACCGCGCGGTGCGATCTGGCCGATCGCCGGTGCTGGGGCGCGTAAGATGCGCCGTGCTGTGTCCTCCCGCCAGACCGGGATAGGCGCGCGGGCCAGTGCGGGCCTACAGCCTTCCCGCCTAGGGCGTTCCCTCCTGATCCTCATTCTCGTCGTCGCAGCCCTGGTGCGGGCATGGGGAGTGGGCCCACTGCTACCGCGGGTGTACCACGCTGACGAGCCCACCGTGGTGCGGGCCGCCTCCTACCTTCACTGGTCCGACCTCGACCCGCATTTCTTCCGCTACCCCACTGGTCTGCTGTACGGCCTGCGGGCGCTCTGGGCCGCGCTGGGTCTGGAAGCCGACGATCTCTCGTCTCGGTTTCTGTCAGGCCGGCTGCTGGTGGTGCTGCTGGGAGTGCTCACAGTCTATGGTGTCTGGCTGCTGGGCCGGCTGGACTCGGAACGAGTGGGCCTTGCCTCCGCTGCGCTGCTGGCGGCGATGCCGTTGCATGTAACGGAGAGTCGGTTCCTCACGGTAGACGTCCCCTGTGCGTGTCTGCTGCTGTTCGCGCTGTACTACGCTGGGCTGGTGGCGAGGGATGCGCGTTGGCAGGACGTGATTCTTGCCGGCGTTCTCGTGGGGGTGGCCGCCTCCGTGAAGTACACCGCCGCGCTGGCGATGATCGCCGTCTTGGTAGCGTCCCTCCGCCGTCCCTGGGGCCGCTGCGTTGGCACGGTTGCCGTAGCGTCCGCCTGCGCCGGCGTAGTATTCCTGGCTCTGTCGCCGTTCGTAGTGCTCGATTTCCCCGCGTTCTGGCGCGACTTCACGTTCGAGCGCGCCCACATGGCCACCGGCCACTATGGGTTGCGCCTCGGATCGTGGACTGGCCTTTGGTATCTGCGGAATGGTCTGCGCCCGACGCTGCTGCTCCCAGGTATGCTTCTCGCTGCTCTTGGTCTCTTTCGCGTCTACTTCCTGCGGCAGCGCCCTCTGGTTCCTGCCGTCACTTTCGGAGCCATCTACTTCGCTCTGATCTCGAGTTGGAAGACATACTTCATCCGCTACCTTGACCCGCTGCTGCCTCTCCTGGCGCTGCTCATGGCACTGGCGATCTTCTGGATCGCACACCCGAAGGGTCCGTGGCCAAGGACGAGGCTCGTCGTCGCCTTCGCGGTCCTGGCCGGCCTCTTTCTCGCTTTCGCCACGCGCGGGTTCGAGCGGCCCCGTCCGCGCGCCCTGCATGCGCGATGGCAGGCTGAACGCTGGCTGCTTGCCAATGCCGGAGATTCCTACGTGCTGGGCGACGGGTTCACACCGGCCCGCGACCTGATCACGCCCGGCGTCTGGGTGCCTCTGCAGGAGGCCGGCGCAAGAGACACGCCGGCCTTGTATGACCCCAAGTCCGGGGCCCTGCTAGTGCAGGATCCTGGCTCCGCGACGCAGACGCGTGTCGCTGTACCTATGCCGCGAGCAGGCATGGTCCCGATCGCAGCTGACCTCAATGGGAGCGGACGTGATATGATCGGGTTCTATGACCCGACGGCCGGGCTGTTCGAGTTCGGCGCGGGTGCGGACCACGCACTATGCCAGTTTGGGCCGCTAGGCCAGGCTCTCGTTCCGCTCTGCGGAGACTGGGACGGAGATGGTAAGGACGGCATCGGCCTCTACGATCCTGTGGCCGGCATGTTCTACCTGCGCGATCGTTTTGCCGGCAGTGGCGCGGAGCTGTCCTTCCGATTTGGGCCGCTGGATGCGGGGATGGTCCCCATGGCAGGCGACTGGAACGGCGACGGACTCGACACGATAGGTCTCTACAACCCCAAGACCGCGACCTTCTTCCTCTCCAACCACCTGGGGCCGGGGCCGGCCGACGTTGTGTTCAGTTCTCTGGTCGAGAGGGCGGGCTCCACTCCCATCGCCGGGGACTGGGATGGTTCCGGTGCCGATGACGTGGGCATATATGACCCGGCCGCGCATCGCTTCTACCTGGCGAACAGCCTTGACCGCTGGATGGATGTGGAATTATCCTTCCCTACAGCGAACGGGAACTGGGTCCCGTTGGCAGGGCACTGGGCCGCAGACAGGCCTGCAGTCGCGCGATCACAGGGCATCCCGAGGCGCTGGTATGTCATCGAACGCTTCGACCGAGACGCAATAGCCAGCTCGGGGGCGCGGTTCGTAGTGATATCGCGCGACGTGTGGAACTGGAGCTACAACGAGATGTCCGAGGACAGGCTCCAGTTCTATGATGAGCTGGAGCGAAGGGGGCGCCTGGCCGCAGCATTCCCCAAGAACGATGAGGAGTGGCAGATGCGGATCTATGAACTGCCGGCACGTGAGAGCCGTCCTCCGGAGGCGCCGATAGCACGCATGACACCTGGGCCTGGCGACCGTAGCACACCACGGTAACGCCCCGCGCGCGGCCTGCCGGACACGATCTCCTCGACTCAGTTGCACGCCCTGCCGCTGTCACGTCTTCGTGCGAACGCCAGCAGTGTTGCTCTATGATACGGCCCATCCCGGTGACGACCCCTTAGGCGCCCCAGGTGATGGCCGGACGGGCTGAAGGTTGACGCCGCCTGCCCCCGTCGGTATAATCGGGCCGAGACTGCAGTGGGGCTGTGGCGCAGTGGGAGCGCGTTTCCTTGGCATGGAAGAGGTCGCGGGTTCGAATCCCGCCAGCTCCACCACCCTTCGCCCTTGCCGCTCTGGAGAGCACCAAGGGCTTCGGGTGGCAAGCCACCCCATGCACGAGCACCTCGTTGCGGGGATGACGGGCGAAGGGTGCCCTTCATAGCTCTCCGAGGCGTTAGCCGAGTGGGAGCGACGGAGGGCTAGCTGACGGCCACAGGCCATGAAGTACGTCTACTTGCTGCAAAGCCTCAGAGACCCGACGCAGCGGTATATAGGACTGACGTCCGATGTGAAGGCACGTCTTGCGGCGCACAACGCTGGTCAGTCTCCCCACACGTCCAAACACCGTCCGTGGAAGCTGGGCATGGTGCTGGCATTCGACGACGCTGACAAGGCCGCTGCGTTTGAGCGCTACCTCAAGACCGGGTCCGGATATGCCTTCGCAAAACGCCATCTGTGGTAGCCCTTGCCGCTCTGGAGAGCGCCAAGGGCTTCGGGTGGCAGGCCACCTTGTTCGAGCGCGCGCTCTCGATCGGCAGGCGGAAGCGAGGGCGACGGCTGGTGCCCGCCGAAGCGTTCGCGAACGCCTGCCGCTAGAGGCATCCCCGGTGCGACTGAAAGCACGCCATACCGCGAGTGAGCCATCCCGTGGCCTTCCCTCCATCCCGCCGCGCGTTTGGCGAGCGCGGCGGGCGTCTGCATCACTCGTGGCCGCCCTCGCGGTCGCGCTCCTCTGCCTCGCTTGGCCCGTCGCCGCGGCGGGCGCCCAGTCATCCACGAAGCCCTACGACATCATGGTGGTGGTGATGGCGCGGGGCGGAGTGGCCCAGGTGGTGGTGAGCTATCCCCAGGTGGTTGACCACGCGGCCTTGCAGGCGGGCATCGCCCAGCTCGGCAAGAGGGCCGGGGTCAAGCCATCGCAGGTGGTGATCCGAGACGCCCCGCTCGCGCGGAGGGTGGCAACCCCTGCCACGGACGCGGAGTTCCTGGCGGCCGGGCTGGTGAGCAAGACCGGACGCCTGCCGGTGGGGGCGATCATCCGCGCTCTGCCCATGTGGGAGCATATGCGGCTGGTCTTCCTGCTGGAGGAGGGCTATCGCTTCGCGGGCCCCGGCGATGCCACGGCCGACGGATTCGCGGTTCGCCTCGTCAGCCCCGAGGCCGCCGCCCAGGCCGGCGGCCTGCCCGTTCGCCGCACAGGGGGCATGACAACGTGCGAATACGATGTGGAAAGAATCATCGGGAAGGCGTCAGCGGCCGGTGAAGTTGCCGCCGGGGCCGAGCCGGGCGCCGAGGGCGCCGGCGAGCAAGCCAGCTCACCCCGGCCCAGCATCGCCTGGAACCTGCTGCCCGCGCTGCTGATCGGGATGCCCGCGGGCCTCCTGGCCGGCTGGCTCTTGTATGGTTGGCGAGAGAGGGGCGGCCGCACGCGTCGCCTGAGAGGAAGTAGGCCGCAGGCGAACCGGCCGAGCTAGCGAGTGCGGAAGACCGTTCAGCCAAGGCGGCCCGAGACGATAGGAGCAGAACATGGAGCTCGAACAGCTTTGTCGTTTCGCCGTTGACAGCCAGGCCTCGGACCTGTTCATCAAGGCCAACTCGCCGCCCAATCTGCGCGTGCACGGCCGGATCGTGCCCACCGACCTTCCGGCCCTGCCCCCCGCGGAGACGGAGCGGCTCGCCCACTCGGTCATGAACGAAGAGCAGAGCCAGGCCTTCAAGGGCTATCACGAGCTGGACCTGGCCTTCACCATCGGGGGCGTGGCGCGGTTCCGCTGCAACATCTACATGCAGCGCGGCAGCCACTCGATGGTCCTCCGCATTGTACCCCTGGAGATCAAATCCATCGAGGACCTGGGCCTGCCCAAGGCCTTGGACGACCTGGCGAAGCCGAAGCAGGGCCTGGTGCTGGTGACCGGCCCCACCGGCTGCGGCAAGTCCACCACCCTGGCCG
>Ga0315281_10013452_pt1 | contig 11075 bp, 6 predicted proteins | sample YL17G07_0_MG_FD_204540 | JGI IMG/M metagenome (GOLD analysis project Ga0315281, IMG submission 204540) | Sediment microbial communities from Yellowstone Lake, YNP, Wyoming, USA - YL17G07_0 | ecosystem: Environmental > Aquatic > Freshwater > Lake > Sediment | place: USA: Wyoming | collected... | reverse complement strand
CGAGGACATCGCCAAGTTCAAGCTTCCGGACCTCAACGCCAACGACCTGGAGGCGGCCAAGAAGATCATCGAAGGGACCGCCAAAAACATGGGATTGGAGATCATCAGTGGCTAATCGTGGGAAAAAGTATCTAAAGGCGAGAGAGCTCCGGGTCAAGCCCGAGTATTCGCTCGAGGAGGCGGTCGACCTGCTCAAAAAAGGCCATTATGCGAAGTTCGACGAGTCCGTCGACATCGCCCTGCGCCTGGGCGTCAATCCCAAGCAGTCCGACCAGATGGTCCGGGGGACGGTCATCCTCCCCCACGGCACGGGCAAGACCAAGAAGATCTGCGTCCTGGCCTCGGGCGAGAAATTGAAGGAAGCCGAGGCGGCCGGGGCCGATTACGCAGGCGGCGAGGAACTGATCGAAAAGATCGCCGGCGGCTGGATCGATTTCGACATTGTCATCGCCACGCCCGACATCATGCGCAGCGTGGGCAAACTGGGCCGGATTCTCGGGACGAAGGGCCTGATGCCCAACCCGAAGTCGGGCACGGTGACGTTCGATATCAAGAAGGCCGTCGAGGAGACGAAGGCAGGCAAGGTGGAATTCCGGATCGATAAGACGAGCATCATCCACTCGATCATCGGCAAGGTCTCGTTCTCCGAAGCGAAAATCGTGGATAACGCCAAGACCTTCATCGCGGCCGTCGTCCACGCCCGGCCGTCGACAGCCAAGGGCAAGTTCGTCCGGAGCATGTACCTCAGCACGACGATGGGGCCGTCCTTCAAGATCAGCGAGGATATTCTGGAGAAATAGGACAAGGAGAAGCGCGGATGAAACGGGAACAAAAAGAAGCACGCATCAAGGAGCTCGCCGACATTTTCAAATCGGACGGCACTTTCTACCTCTTCGATTACAATAAAATGAGCGTCGCCCAATCGGTGGACCTGCGGAAGACCCTGCGGAAGCACGGCTCATCGCTCAAGGTTGTCAAGAACCGCCTGGCCCTCCGCGCGCTCAAGGCGGAATTCCCCGACGCCCTCAGGGGCTCTTTTCGCAAACCCACGGCGGTCGCCTTCACGGCGGCCGACCCGATCCTCCTGGCCAAGGCGCTCAAGGAGTTCGCCGTTCAGAACAAGGTTCTGGTCGTGAAGGGCGGCGTCGTCCAAGGCCGGTACTTTCCGGCCGAAAGGTTCGATGAAATCACGAAGCTCACCTCGCGCCAGGCGCTTTTGGGCAAGATCGGCTTCATGATGGCTTATCCTTTGACGAAGCTTTTAAGAACTTGGCAAGCCCCGCTCACCAGCGCGGGGATCTTGTTGAGCCAATTAAAGAATAAAAAACAGTAAGTCGGTATGACCGCAACAGGAAAGGAGTCATTTCACATGGCAAAACTTACCAAGGAAGAATTTTTCAGTCACCTGGACAACCTGACGGTTCTGGAGCTTGCGGACTACATCAAAGAGTTCGAGACCCGCTACGGCATCAGCGCCCAGGCGGCCGTTCCCATGGGCGTAGCCGCCGGAGCGGCTCCTCAGGCCGAAGCGAAGGCCGAAGAGGCGAAGACCGAATTCACCCTCGTCCTGAAGAGCGCCGGCGAGAAGAAGATCAACGTCATCAAGATCGTCCGGGAGATCACGAACCTGGGATTGAAGGAAGCCAAGGACCTGGTCGATGGTGCGCCCAAGCCGGTCAAAGAAGGGCTGTCCAAACAGGATGCGGAAGCCCTCAAGGTGAAGTTCGAGGCCGTTGGGGCTCAAGTCGAGCTGCAGTAGGATCCTTTAGATAGAGGAGGGATTTCCCCTGACGACCAGCATAAAAAGATGGGGTCCGTGCACCGAAGGCCGATCTTCGGCATGCGGGCTTATTTTTATGAGTGTCTGCCGGGGTCCGCATGCTGAAAGCCATTCGGCATGTGGACCTCAAAGAGAGTGTTCATGATTAAAGAATCCGAAAATATTTATCGCGAACGGATTGATTTTTCCAAGATCAAGGCCGTCTTTCCCATGCCCGACCTTCTCGCCATCCAGCGGGCGTCCTACGCAGAGTTTCTCCAGATGGACCTGCTGCCCGAGGAGCGGAAGGATACGGGCCTGCAGGCCGCCTTCAAAGATGTGTTTCCCATTTCCGATTTTAAAGAGACGACGCAGCTCGACTTTATCAATTATGCGATTGGAAACTGGGAATGTAAGTGCGGGCGGCTGAAGGGGGTGGAGAACTCCCGGGCGGAATGCAAAGGCTGCGGGACGCTGCTCCCGGCCGACGCGGAGATCACCGAGAAGGAGATCTGCCCCTATTGCGGTGCGAGCCGTAAGATCGAAGTCCCGCAGTGTGACCACTGCGGCGACCGGGTCGGCCTGAAGATGAAGTACAGCCCGAACGAGTGCCTGCAGAAGGGCTACACCTATGCCGTCCCCCTGCGGCTTAAGGTCCGGCTGATCTCGTGGGAGAAGGACGCCTCGACCAAAGCCAAGCGGCTGAAACATATCAAAGAGCAGGAGGTCTATTTCGGCGACATCCCCCTCATGACGGACAAGGGGACCTTCATCTTCAACGGCATCGAGCGGGTCGTCGTCAGCCAGCTTCAGCGCTCCCCCGGCGTGTTCTTCCGACAGGGCGAGGTGAAAGGCTTTTTCATCGCCAAGATCATCCCTTACCGGGGCGCCTGGGTGGAATTTGAATATGACATCAAGAACAACCTCTTCGTCCGCCTCGACCGGAAGAAGAAATTCCTGGCCACGGTGTTTCTCCGCGCCCTGGAGTTCAGCTCGGACGAGGACATCCTCCGCGTCTTCCACAGGATCACCAAGGTCACGCCGGAGAACGGGAAGCTCTACTGGGACCTCTCCGAGGGTCTGGTCGGCAAGACGCTCAAGGAGGACATCGAAGACCCGAAGTCCAAGAACGTCATCTTCCACGTCAACAAGAAGATCAACGAGGAAGTCTATCAGAAGCTCAAGGCCATGGGCCTCACCCGTGTTGCCGTCGACCGGAAAGACCTCCAGAACGCCTTTGCCCTGAGCGGCATCAAAGGCAAGGTCAAAGGCAACGAAGAGATCGGCGACACGGCCCTCGACCTTCTCATCGGCACAGGCGAACCTTTCGAGGTGTTCTTCCCCACGGAGGACGAGGCCGGGATGATCATCGTCAACACCTTGAACAAGGACCTGCGCAAGGACACCAACCAGGCCCTGGCGGAGATCTACAGGAAATTGCGGCCCGGCGAGCCGCACACGATGGAGAGCGCTCATAACCTTTTCCGCAATCTCTTCTTCAACCCGCAGAAGTACAATTTCTCGCGAATCGGCCGGTTGAAGATGAACATCAAGCTCGACCTGAATACGCCGCTTGATGATAAGACCTTATCGCCTCAGGATTACGTGGAGGTCATGAGGTATCTCTTCCGCCTCCGCCGTGGCGAAGGGGCCGTAGACGACATCGACCATCTCGGGAACCGGCGCGTCCGTTCGGTCGGCGAGCTCGTCGAGAACGCCTTCCGCATCGGCCTGACGCGCATGGAGCGGACGATCAAGGAGAAGATGACGATCACGGCCGACTTGGCCTCCGCCATGCCCCAAGACTTGATCAATTCCAAGCCGGTCATCGCGGCCCTCAAGGAGTTCTTCGGAAGTTCTCAGCTTTCGCAGTTCATGGACCAGATTAACTCCCTGGCCGAAGTCACGCACAAGCGGCGCCTGAGCGCCCTCGGGCCGGGCGGCTTGAGCCGCGAGCGGGCGGGGTTCGAGGTCCGCGACATCCAGGCTTCGCACTACGGCCGCATATGCCCGGTCGAAACGCCCGAAGGTCCGAACATCGGGTTGATATCCTCTCTGAGCTGCTACGCGCGCGTCAACAACTACGGCTTTATCGAAACTCCCTACCGGAAGGTCCGTAACGGCCGGATCATCGATTACTTCAAGATTCTTCACCCCGGCGACGGCGACTACAAGGTCGGCGACATCATCGAGAAGGATGATTATTTGAAGGACGTCGCCGCCCTCAAGCGGAAGAATGCGCGCCATTTTGCCATCGTCGAGCCTTACTGTTTTTACCAGACAGCATGGGAAGAGGAAAAACACAATATCGCCCAGGCTAACGCGCGCGTGGACGAGAAGGGCTATTTCGAGGACGATATCATCAGCGCCCGACAGAGCGGAAACTTCAAGCTTCTTCCCAAGGACCAGATCGATTACATCGACGTCTCCCCGAAACAACTCGTCTCTCTTTCCGCCGCTCTGATCCCCTTCCTGGAGCACGACGACGCCAACCGCGCCCTCATGGGCTCCAATATGCAGAGGCAGGCCGTTCCGCTTCTCCGGCCCGAGGCCCCGCGGATCGGCACGGGAATCGAATACCTGGTCGCCAAGGGCTCGGGCGACGTCATCGTCTGCAAACGCCCGGGCACGGTCGAATTCGTCGATGCCGAACGCATCCTGATCCGCACGGACGAGAGAGAGAATGCCAAGGACTATGAGGTCGGGACCGACCTTTATCTCCTGACGAAGTTCCTGAGGACCAACCAGAACACCTGCCTCACCCAGCGTCCGATCGTCCGCAGGGGCGACCATGTCATAGCCGGGCAGATTCTGGCCGACAGCTCCTGCACGGACGGCGGCGAGTTGTCCCTGGGCCGTAACGTCCTGTGCGCGTTCATGCCCTGGCGCGGGTATAATTTCGAAGACGCGATCATCGTCAGCGAAGAGCTGATCAAGCAGGACATCTTCACCTCTCTCCATATCGTCGAGGAGACGATCGAAGCCCGCGACACGAAGCTCGGCCCCGAGGAGATCACGCGGGATATCCCCAACGTCCCTGAAGTCGTGCTGAGGAACCTGGACGAGAACGGGATCGTCCGGATCGGCGCCCAGGTCAAATCCGGCGACATCCTGGTCGGAAAAGTCGCGCCCAAAGGCGAAACCCAGCTCTCCCCCGAAGAGAAGCTCCTGAAGGCCATCTTTGGCGAGAAGGCCCTGGATGTCAAGGACGCCTCGCTCTACTGCTCTCCGGGCGTCGAGGGGACGATCATCGATGTTCGCATCTTCTCCCGCCGCGGCACGGAAAAAGGGGAGCGGGCCAAGCTCATCGAGAAGGATGAGATCTCCATGATGAAGCGGAATCTGGACGACGAGATCACCATCATGGAGGGCGAGCGCTGGAGAAAGATCAAGGTGCTGCTTAAGGGCGCTGTGCTCGAAAAAGACCAGAAGGTCTCCGGGCTGGCGCTCGGCAAAGGACAGAAATTGACGGAGAAGATCTTGGACGAGATCGACCCGGACGACATGGGCAAGCTGAAGGTCGAGTCCGACGGCGAGCGCGACGAGAGGATCAGGGACATTGAAAAGAAGGTCAAGCGCCAGATTGAGGCGCTCCGGGCCATCTTTAAGGATAAGGTGGACAACCTGAAAAAGGGCGACGAGCTCGCCCCGGGGGTCATCCAGGCCATCAAAGTCTTTATTGCCATGAAACGCAAGCTCTCGTGCGGAGACAAGGTGTCCGGCCGGCACGGCAACAAGGGCATCATCGCCAAGATCGTGCCCGAGGAAGACATGCCGCGACTTCCCGATGGAACGCCAGTCGGGATCGTTCTCAACCCGTTGGGCGTTCCCTCCCGTATGAACGTCGGGCAGATCCTCGAAACACACGCGGGCTGGGCGGCTGAAAAGCTCGGCCTGTGGATCTCGACGCCTGTATTCGACGGCTGCTTGGAGCGGGAAGTGAAGGACCTGCTCAGGAAAGCGGAACTTCCGGAATCCGGGAAGACGCCGCTGTTTGACGGCATCACCGGCGAGTTGCTCGACCAGGAAGTGACCGTCGGAAACATCTACATGATGAAGCTCTACCACCTGGTCGACGACAAGATTCATGCCCGTTCCACGGGACCCTATTCGCTCATCACCCAGCAGCCGCTCGGCGGAAAGGCCCAGTTCGGAGGCCAACGGTTCGGCGAAATGGAGGTCTGGGCCCTCGAGGCCTACGGCGCGGCCTACACCCTCCAGGAGCTCATGACCGTCAAGTCCGACGACGTCGAAGGCCGGGCGAAAATCTACGAGGCCATCGTCAAGGGCGATCTCGAGTTCTCGCCGGGCCTTCCCGAATCGGTCAACGTCCTCATCCGCGAGCTGCAGAGCTTGTGCTTAAACGTCGAGCTCGAAAAGTCCGAGAAGGATGAAACGCCGCCGTGGGGAATTGAAGTTTCCCAAATTCGAAAAGGAGAGAAATGATGGAACTTAAGCAACCCATGGGTGGCAAACCGAAGATCGAATTCGACCGCGTCCGCATCAGCATCGCCTCTCCCGATAAGATCAAGAGCTGGTCCTGGGGAGAGGTGACCAAGCCCGAGACGATCAACTACCGCACGTTCAAGCCGGAAAAGGACGGCCTCTTCTGCGCCAAGATTTTTGGCCCGATCAACGATTACGAATGCCTCTGCGGCAAATACAAGAGAATGAAATACCGGGGCATCATCTGCGAGCGCTGCGGCGTCGAAGTCACGAAATCCAAAGTCCGCCGGGAGCGCATGGGCCATATCCATCTTGCCTCGCCGGTGGCCCATATCTGGTTCTTCAAGAGCCCGCCGAGCCGCATCGGCCTAGTGCTCGACCTTTCCATCAAGGACCTGGAGAAGGTCCTCTATTTCGAATCCTATATCGTCATCAATTCCGGCGACACGCCCCTCAAGGAAAGGCAGCTCCTCAACGAGGATGAATACAAGGAAGCCCGGGAAAAATACAACGACAAGTTCGAAGCTTCGATCGGCGCTGAAGCGATCAAATTCCTTCTTGAGAAGATCAACATCCAGAAGGAAGCCGACCGCCTCCGCAAGGCGATGAAGAAAGAGACGTCCCAGCAGCGGAAGCTGCGCTACGCGAAGAGACTCCGGGTCTTCAAGGCCCTTCGGAAATCCGGCAACCGTCCCGACTGGATGATCCTGGACGTCATTCCCGTCATCCCGCCGGACCTGCGGCCTTTGGTCCGCCTGGACGGAGGACGGTTCGCGACATCCGACCTGAACGACCTTTACCGCCGGGTTATCAACCGGAACAACCGGCTGAAAAAGCTCATCGAGCTCCGGGCGCCCGATCTCATCATCCGCAATGAGAAGCGGATGCTCCAGGAAGCCGTGGACGCCCTTTTCGATAACGGGAAAAGGGGGAGGGTCCATTTGGGGGCCAACCGCCGGCCGCTCAAATCGCTGAGCGAGGCGCTGCGCGGCAAACAGGGTCGGTTCCGCCAGAACCTTCTCGGCAAACGCGTGGATTACTCCGGCCGCTCGGTCATCGTCGTCGGCCCCGAACTCAAGCTCAACCAGTGCGGGCTGCCCAAAAAAATGGCGCTCGAGCTTTTCAAGCCATTCATTTTTCATAAGCTTGAAAAGGACGGACTGGTCCCGAGCGTCAAAGTCGCCCGCGAATGGCACGAACAGGAGCGGCCCGAAGTGTGGGATTATCTCGAAGAAGTCGTCCGTGAGCATCCCATCCTCCTGAACCGGGCGCCCACGCTCCACCGGCTGGGCATCCAGGCGTTCGAGCCGATCCTGGTTGAAGGCAAAGCCATCCAGATCCATCCCCTGGTCTGCGCCGCTTTCAACGCCGACTTCGACGGCGACCAGATGGCCGTCCACATCCCCCTGTCCGTCGAAGCCCAGATCGAAGCCTCGACCCTGATGCTGTCCACGAACAATATCCTGTCTCCGGCGCATGGCCGGCCGCTGACGATCCCCAGCCAGGACATGGTCCTGGGATGTTATTATTGCACGCTGGCCAAGAAAGGGCTCAAAGGCGAAGGCCGCATCTTCGGTTCGCCCGAAGAGGTGCTCCTGGCATTCGAGAACAAGGAGATCAGCCTCCAGTCTATGATCAAAATGCGCTATGACGGCCCGTTCATGAACCTTTCGGTGTTTTATGACGATCAGGCCATTTTGATGTGCCCGGTCGTGAACGTCAAGCGCGAGCTGATCGAAACGACACCGGGCCGGATCACCTTCAACAGCGCCCTGCCCAAGGGCATGCCGTTCATTAACGGCACGTTCAAGAAAAAGGGCCTGGAAAACCTCGTATTCTACATTTATCTCAAATCCGGCCTCGGCCTGACCGTCGAAACGCTGGACAAATTGAAAGAGCTGGGCTTCGCCCAGGCGACGCAGGCCGGATTCTCGCTGGGCATCGATGATTTCGTCATTCCCAAAGAGAAGGCCGCGCTCGTCGATAAGGCCCAGAAGGAAGTCCGGGACATCGAAAAGCTCTATCTCGACGGTACGATCTCGGCCGGCGAGCGGTTCAACCGCGTCGTCGAGATCTGGGGCGACGTGACCGACAAGGTTTCGAGCGCGATGATTGATGAGATGAAGAGGATCAGTTTCGAGGGATCCCATCTGAACCCGCTTTTCGTCATGGCCGACTCCGGGTCGAGAGGCAACAAGCAGCAAATCCGGCAGCTGGCCGGGATGAGAGGCCTGATGTCCAAGCCGTCGGGGGAGATCATCGAGACGCCGATCATCTCGAACCTCCGGGAAGGGCTGAACGTCCTGCAGTACTTCATCTCAACGCACGGCGCCCGCAAGGGTTTGGCCGACACCGCTTTAAAGACGGCCAATTCCGGCTACCTCACCCGCAAGCTCGTCGACGTGGCCCAGGAAGTCATCATCGAAGAGCACGACTGCGGCACGCTCAAAGGCATCAACGTCACGGCCATTGTCGAGAATGGCGAGATTATCGAGCCGTTCGTCGAGCGCGTCGTCGGCCGCGTTTCCCTGGAAAAGATCGTCCATCCCGACACGGGCAAGGTCATCGTCGATATGAACGAGGAGATCACGGAAGTTGTGGCCCAGGAACTGCAGAACCTCGGGATCGAGAAGGTCAAGATCCGCTCCGTTCTGACCTGCGAAGCGAAGCGGGGCATCTGCCAGCTCTGCTACGGACGGAACATGGCCAGCGGCTTCAGGGTCGAGCTCGGAGAAGCCGTCGGCATCGTCGGGGCCCAATCCATCGGCGAGCCCGGAACGCAGTTGACGATGAGAACGTTCCACGTCGGCGGTATCGCCATGAGAGGCGCCGAGCGGTCCAAGCTCGAAGCTAAGAATGCCGGGATTATCCGGTTCAACAACGTTAAGGCCGTCATTAACAAGGACAAGTCGCTGATCGTCGTCAACCGGAATGCGAACATCGCCATCATGGATTACCGGGGCCGCGAAGTCGAGCATTATCAGGTTCCTTACGGAGCCAAGATCCTGTTCAAGGACGGCGATGAGGTGAAAGCCCGCCAAGAATTCGCCGAATGGGACCCCTTCAATACGTTCATCCTGACCGAGGAAAGCGGCAAGGTCCATTTCCATGACGTCGTCCGCAAAGTGACGATGGAGGAGGTCCAGGACGACTTCACGGGCCTGATCAGCCAGGTCATCATCGAGCCCAAGGACGAAAAACTGCAGCCGCGCATTGAGATCCTCAGCCTGCGCGAGAAAGACAAGAACGGGAAACCGGTCATCCTCAAGAAGTACTTCCTGCCCTCCGGGGCCAATCTCGAAGTGAAGGAGGGCAACACGGTTTATGCCGGCGACATCCTGGCCAAGATCCCGCGAGAAGTCGCCAGAACAAAAGACATCACGGGCGGTCTGCCGCGCGCGGAAGAGCTTTTCGAAGCCCGCCGGCCAAAGACGCCCGCCGTCATCTCGGAGATTGATGGGATCGTCCAGTTCGGCGGCCTGGTCCGCGGCTACCGGAAACTGACCGTCAAGAGCGACCGGGGTGTCGAAAAAGAATATATGATCCCCAAGGGCGCCCATATCAGCGTCGGCGAGGGCGAGCGCGTCCGCGCCGGCACGCCTTTGATGGACGGCCCGGTGAATCCCCATGATATCCTTAAGGTCCTGGGAGAGAAGGAGCTGGCCGAGTATCTCTTGAGGGAAGTCCAGGAGGTCTACAGGCTCCAGGGCGTCACGATCAATGACAAGCACATCGAGACGATCATCCGCCAGATGCTGCGCTGGGTCAAGGTCGAAGAGGTCGGTGATACGGAATTCCTCGTGGACGAACAGGTCGATAAATTCGTCTTCCAAGAGGAGAACCTCAAGGTGATCAAGAAAGGAGGGAAGCCGGCCAAGGCCCGCCCGCTCCTCCTGGGGATCACCAAGAGCGCGCTGAGCACGGACAGCTTCATCTCAGCCGCCTCCTTCCAGGAGACGACTCGGGTGCTGACCGAGGCCAGTATTTACGGCAAGGTCGACCATCTGCGGAGCCTGAAGGAAAACATCATCATGGGCCGGCTGATTCCCGCCGGAACGGGCTACAAATTCTACCGGGATGTGGAGCTCCGGGAAGGAAAAGAAGCAGAGGCGGAGAAGGGGGCCGAAGAGGCGCCTCTTCAGCGCTGATTTTTTGCGCTAACTGCCTTTATTTTCTTGACATAGCCGGTGAAGTTTGCTATATTCCGGACATTCGTTCCGAGAGAACTATCTGTTCGGAGTGAGTACAATTTTATATTTTTTTTGAAGGAGTAGCTTTTTTGCCAACCGTCAACCAATTAATTAGGAAAGGCCGGACGTTCAAGAGATACAAGAGCAAGTCGCCGGCATTGGACGGATGTCCACAGAAGCGCGGCGTGTGCACGCGCGTCTTCACGACCACGCCCAAAAAGCCGAATTCCGCCTTGAGAAAAGTGGCACGAGTCCGCCTGACGAATAATATCGAAGTCACGGGTTACATTCCCGGCGTCGGGCATAACCTTCAGGAACACTCGATCGTGCTCGTCCGCGGGGGCCGCGTCAAAGACCTGCCGGGCGTCCGTTATCATATCATCCGCGGCACGCTGGACAGCGAGGGCGTGGCCAACCGCAACCAGAGCCGGTCGAAATACGGCGCCAAGAAGCCCAAGGAGAAAAGAGTCGCCTCATAAGGATGACAGGAGAGTTCGATGCCAAGACGCGGGATCATCAAAAAGAAGAAAGTGCCGGGTGACCAGAAGTACAACAGCACGCTGATCACGAAATTCATTAATATGTTCATGAAGAAAGGGAAGAAGAGTACCGCTGAACGGGCGATCTACGCCTCGATGGACGTGGTGAAACAGAAAGCCAAAGAAGATCCTTTGAAGATC
>Ga0315281_10013451_pt1 | contig 11075 bp, 12 predicted proteins | sample YL17G07_0_MG_FD_204540 | JGI IMG/M metagenome (GOLD analysis project Ga0315281, IMG submission 204540) | Sediment microbial communities from Yellowstone Lake, YNP, Wyoming, USA - YL17G07_0 | ecosystem: Environmental > Aquatic > Freshwater > Lake > Sediment | place: USA: Wyoming | collected... | reverse complement strand
GCCGTATTGCTCGAACCGGACACCAGCGGATTCATGGGATGTGTATGCAGAATGTCGTTTACCATGAAGTAATTGCCCATGGCCGTGTTTGCTGTTTCGATGTTTGTGCCGGTCATGCCGCCTGCCATGTTGCCGGCCATGGCCTGGGCCATGGAGGTGAGCGGTGTTACCTGGATGTTGGTCAGTGTTCCACCGCTCGAGACGGAGGGGATGACCGCGGTCATCACATCGCCGTGAAGCATGCTCATGGTCATGCCTGTTGCCTCATCAACATAGGCGCCGCCGCTCATCTGGAGCATGACCGTGCCGGAATAATCGCCCAGGGACACGGTGAAGTTGCCCTGAGAATCCGTAGTTCCGCTCGACAACTGTGCGCCCATTATGCCGTTTGTAACGGTATATGCCGTTACCAGGGCGTTGCTTACGGGACCCTTTATTGCGGTACCGCTGATCGCGCCCGATGCGCCCTGCGTCATTGGCGTCGTTCCACTGTTGCTTCCACCTCCGCAGCCGAACAGCAGGGACATTGTTGCGAACGCGAGAAATATTACACCTGAAAACCATTTGATACTTTTCATAACACTACTTCCTCCTTTAGAAAACATTGATTGCATGATACAGCGCAGCATGGTCAAATTACTCAAACATAGGACGACTGAACGCAGAAATGGTTACAATAAAAATTAAAATGACGTGTGTTGCAGTTGGCAACAGTTCAGGCATTCATTCCTGTGAGAGAAGCATGCGGCAAAGTGGTATAATTATGTATACTTCAAACACCCTATGACGCAAAGGTCCGACTAATAGATGCCACTAAGCTTCCGCTTATTCATTTCTCTTTCAATTTTCCTGCTTTTCTCCGGTTGCGGACCGAAACGGTTGTCTCCCGAGGTATTGCCGAATGGAGTCAGGTATTCCTATCAAGACCCCGCGGCCTCAAGCCTCGCAGTCGCCGGAAGCTTCAATCATTGGGATCCTACAATCAACCGGCTGTCCGGCCCTGACAGGTCAGGGACATGGACCATCTTACTTCCGCTTCAGCCGGGGCGGTATGAGTACCGTTTTGTCGTTAATGGCACGAATTGGGTACTGGACCCGTGGGCGCCGTCCATTGATGACGGAATGGGTGAGAGAAATTCGATCGTCGATGTGCCGGAATAGCTCATATTGTCATGAAATGTAACTTTTCCGTTGCTCGTTCGTCTTATGGTTATAACTCATGAAGAATGATCACCAGTCAGATGAAGAAACCATTATCCGGCAATGCCGGGAGGGAGACAGAGACGCCTATTCCCTGCTGGTGGATCGTTATAAAACGATGGTCTATAATGTGGCATACCGGATGGTCGGAGATGAAGATACGGCCAAGGACCTGGCGCAGGAAAGCTTCATCTCGGCCTATTCCGGACTCGCGCGATTCAGGTTCGGGTCAAAATTTTCGACCTGGCTTTACAGCATCGCTTTGAACAGGTGCCGTGATCATCTCCGGCTGACGAAAGAAACCGTCTCGACTGATGAGATCACGGATATCATTCCCGATAGAGGGGTTTCGCCGGAGCGGGCCGCTGCAACGGGGCAGGACAAGGACCTGCTGCAACGAGCAATGGAAACTCTCCCCGCGGACTACCGGGAGGTACTTGTTCTGAAACACATCGAGGAACTGGATTATCAGGAGATCTCCGCCATCACGGGAACGGGCATCGCGGCGCTTAAAGTGAGGGCGCACCGGGGACGGGAGATGCTCAGAAAGGTCCTCGAAGGATCAGGGGTGACTCATGGATAACGAACGGGATATACTACATAAAATACTTGATGGCGATGCCGGGGAGGATGAAAAAACGATCATCAGCCGGAGCATGGAGACCGACCCCGGGTTGCGGGAGGAATTCACGGGTCTCATGCATACCGTCCGCATGCTGGAAAAGAGCGAGCGGCGCGAAGCGCCGGTCTTCTTTACCGCGGAGGTGATGAAGAAACTGCCGAAACGATCTCCGTCAGTGCTCTCCCGTCTCAGGGAATTTATGTTCAACAGCCGGGTGCTGCGCTGGAACATGGCGTCGGCCCTGGCAATGGCGGCCATTCTGGTCATCTCACTCGTTTCCGTTTCCCGGCTGCATCGCGCGCCGGATATGACCGTTGCTTCGGCGCCCGGGGAAGCGGCCACGGTCCGGCTGACTTACTACTCGCCCCAGGCGCGGCGGGTCGCCGTGGCTGGAGATTTCAACAAGTGGAAGACCGATGCTCATGAAATGAAGGGGGCCGACGGCATGTGGAGCATCGATCTGAAGCTGAAGCCGGGTGTATATTCCTACAGCTTCGTCGTTGATGGAAAATCATGGGTCCCCGATCCCGGGGCGGAAGCATATGAAGATGACGGGTTCGGCTCTCGCAACGCCGTCATGAGGGTAAATATATGACAAGGACGAACAGCATAGGGAGGCTCGGGAGCATGGCGCTGCTGCTCTGTTTCGCCCTGCCGTCATGGACGATTGCGGCGGGGGACCTCGCTTCCGACGGAATCAACAAGGCATTGGAAGCATCTCCGCTCTCCCGTACGGAACAGGCTGAAGTGCATGCAAAGGCCGTGAGCGCGGTGAACGCCGGGGTCCCGCGAGAGGACGTGGAACTCATTCTGTCGCGGGCAATCAGCCGCAAAGCGGATGCCGGGACGATCAACCGGTTCCTTGATACGAGCGTGTCCGCGAAAAAAGAAGGTCTGCCCCTCAGTCCCGTGCTGGACAGGATCGAGCAGGGGCTGTCAAAAGGCGTGCCTCCCGAGCGGGTCGCGATCGCGTCCGAGCGGCTAACGGCAAAGCTGGCGGAAGCGCGGCCTCTTGTGGATGCGCTCATCCGGGACGGTATGACGCCTAAGCGGAGCGGGGAACGGGAGATGGCGATCGAAGCATCAGCCCGGGCGCTGGAGAAATCTATTCCTCCCGAGGAAATCAAAGGCATGGGCGCGGCGGTCCAGGGCAGGCGCGGATCGCTGCCGCTCTTTACCAGTTCCGTGGACACGGCAACCTATTTCGCGGGAAGCGGTATGCCGGCGGCGACGGCATCGCGTCTTGTCAGGAATGCCGTGGACAAGGGTTATTCGACACGGGACCTGGATTCCATGGTAAAGCACATGGATGCCGAGATGAAACGGGGAGCCAGGCCGGAGGATGCCGCAGCGAAGATGGAACGTGGAAACATGCAAAGCGAACCAGCCATGGACCGTCAGGACATGCGCCGTGACATGATGAACGACCGCAGTGGCGGGGCCGGCCCCGGTATGGGAAATCGCATGAAGTGACGCGCAGTTGGAAGCAAACTATCGAAAAGTCAGCGAATCGGAGTTTAGCATACATGCACTATGCAATACAACGTGGAACGCGCCAAGCCGGCCGCGACGCGCTATTGATTAAGACTATACTGCCCGTTATCGGTCTGGTCCTAACGCTGGCCTTGACGCCGCTACCGGCATCAGCAGGTGTGATCCTGGGCGCCGAGGTCAGGATATCCTACGAGGACAACGTCGTGGGACCCCTGTCGGACAAACAATCCGGCGCGGGCGGCGGAATGACCGGAAGTGGCGGAGGTACGATGATGCAGGCGCCGGGCATGGGCGGCATGGGCGGCAGCCAGACGCAATACACCGGCTCCGGTTCCCAGTCCTCAGGCGATTTTTCCGGCACGGTCTCGGCCGAGGCAGGCGGATATACGAACATCGGCGTGGACTCGGCATTGTTTGCGAAAGGTTTTGCCCAGCACACCGCCTACAACAATTTCACCGACTTGAATTCCACCATTGCTGGTGTGAGCACAGGCGCGAACGTCATTATGAGCGACGGATTGTCCGGCCGATTGGAACTCTACGGGAAGCTCAAACACTATGGGGACACCAGCAGGAACAGCAATGCTTACGGCGCTGCCGTCAACTTCAACCAAAAACCGCTTCCTTCATTATTGCTGCGGGAGCGGGCCGAGTATGAGGATAACAGGGCTGATTCCTCTTCATTCACTTACACCGGAACGGCGGCCGGAATTACGGCGGGATATGAAGTGACGGAAACGCTGGTTCTGACGGCGGGTTACCGTTACCTGGTCCAGGATTTCAGCACACTCGGTTCAAAGCTGACCACGGATACGACATCCCTGGGCTTTGAGAAGAAACTGTCCAGGGAGTGGAGCGTCGGGGGGGAATACGACCTGCAGATCAGCAAGCCTGACGGAGGCGCGAGCACCAGGGACAATATCTTCTCCCTTGCGCTCCAGTATGCCTACTGAGTCTGACGACAAGCTTGCTGTTGCCACGATCCTTCCTTTGCAATAACACCATGCAGCTGTGGTTTTGATCAGTGAAATGCGGGCGCGTGCTTGACCTGTTCTCCTGATCTCGCCCCGTGCCGTTTTACTATCGGATTCCGTCCGGAGCCTCGCGCGAGATACCCTTTGATATCGGGCGTTAGACGTAAATATTATTTGAAATAGTATTGCAACCTTTTTGTTTTTGGTTCGTCATATAATTAAAATAGGTGTTCCGTCGAGGTTTTTAAACAGCCTCTTCGAGATGAAAGGCGGCGGCATTAATGAAAAGTCAGAAAGGTGAAGTGGTCACAGCGGTGATGGTTGTGATGATGGCCGTGATGATGACCGGGATGATGATTTTCGGGCACATGGGGATGGGGCATGGAGGTGATGGAGACAATCATGGGCATAACATGAAACATGATCATTCCGAAAAGGACCAGCAGCAGATGCACGACACCAGCATCGATAAGCCGGCCCAGCCTGCCGGAGTGGAAGGTAAATAAGGTAATCCCGGAGCAATCTAAGATGCAAACGGGACTAGGCGTGTACGTGAAAAAACGGTTGACGAGGGGGAAAAATGAAAGGAAATTTATTAATCATTATTATATCGTTGCTATTTTGTTTTCCCTCTGGCGGTGCAGCCGCGGAAGAGATGATGAACGAGCACAAACCGCACCAGCACCGGCACCTGGAATATGCAAAAATTGAGAATCCCGTTGCAAAGACCGAACAATCCATTCTCCAGGGCAAAAAGCTCTATGTAAAACATTGCAAAGCGTGTCATGGTGCAGTTGGAAAAGGGGGCATAGGTCCTGATCTGACGGGTTCCGTGCGTATGCACGGCAGCACTGACGGCGAGATGTTCCACGTTATTTCAGCCGGAGTCGCGAAAACGGCCATGAAAGGATTTGAAAACGTGCTATCGGATGAAATGCGATGGCATCTTGTGAATTATGTTACCAGCTTGAAAAAAACCAAATGAATAAGGAACTCAGGTGGAAAAGGGTAAGCGTTCTTTATCTTTCATATTAATAAGTAATGGGAGGAGCCGATCATGAAAAAGATTCTGGTAATTTTTACAGCGCTGCTTGGTTTGACAACAACGACTGCATTTGCACAGATTGGCGGTAGTGGAAGCATGATGGGCGGTCAGGGCGGGCAACAGGGACAGGGCATGATGGGTTCTCAGCAGTCCTCGCAGATGATGAACGGTCAAATGATGAATCAGCAGATGATGCGCGATATGTCGGGTATGATGGGCCGGATGAACGATATGATGCAGAAGATGTCCGGGACGATGGGCCAGAAGCAGGGGATGGACCATACCAACATGCAGGACATGTCGAAAATGATGAATGATATGTCCGTTACCATGAAAGACATGTCCGAGTATATGGGCAAGGGAACGATGGACCACGCCGCGATGAAAACAATGCAGGAGCGGATGAAGACCATGAATCAGATGATGGACAGCAGGCAGACGGGGAGTAGATAATTATGAAGCAAGGTGCGGAGGCCGGGCTTTTTATCGCCGCACGCGGCACGAGCTTTGTTGAAAGCGCGGAGCACACTGTGTTTCAATGAAAATGAGTGTGTGCGAAATTGCCGCTGATTACTTCGAGAGCTTCGCTGTCTTCAGCATCTCCAGATATTTCTTGAACTCTGGGCGCTTCTCGATGTCCGCAAAGCGGGGGTCAGACACCAGCGTCTTGAGCTCCTTCTCGAATGCGCCCTTGGTCACCGCGCTTTCAAACAGCTCGCCCGCAGCAGCATAGTCTTTCAGCATATAGCTCGCCTGGAAAAGCATCCAGTCGACGCGGGGGGAATGGGCATGGGCGACTTTCTTGCCCTCCCGCAGGTAGGCGGCGGCGAGCGCATAGTTTCTGCTGTTCAGCTCGGCTTCTCCCAGAATGATATAGGGGACCGTGTCCGTCGGCTTCGTTTTCACATAGTCTCTGAGGAAGCCCAGCGCTTTTTTCTCATCCTTCCGCGCATACATGAAGTAGAGTCCCATATAGGCGATAGCGTGCTTGACCTCCAGCGCCTTCCGGTAATAGCCTTCCTCCAGCTCGGGGGTGATGTCGTCCCGCGACGCCAGCGCCATATAGGCATTGCCGACGCAACGGAGGGTCTCGTCTGAATAGTGTCCGGCGGGACCATAGTGCGCGATGACTTTCTCAGGCTGCTCTCCCTGGTTGAATGCCTCGAACTGTTTGCAGGTTGTGTCCTCGTCTTTGCAGCGGGAAACGGGGGCGGAGGCCATGCTGCTTGACAACGCAACCGTGAAGAGCATAAGTGCAGCCATGATGCCGGTAATACGCTTTTTCATTTCGTCCTCCAAGAACAATTGAGGGCTTAAAATAAGCCAAACTGACTGGAAATGCAAGTGACTATTCACCTCATGCCGCTGATATTTCGTATTTTCAGGCAAGAGCTCTATTTGTTTCGCGCCAATCCTCCCGTTATGTTGCACATTTATTGACACTTCGGTTCATTCTGGAGTAATATTCACTCATGGTTCAATTCAAGATAACGTCTGAATATGTGCCGACCGGAGACCAGCCCCAGGCGATCGAAAAACTGGCTGACGGCATCCTTCGGGGCTTAAAGCATCAGGTGCTGCTCGGGGTCACGGGTTCGGGCAAGACCTTTACCATCGCGAACGTGGTAGAGAAGGTGCAGAAGCCCACGCTCGTGATCGCCCACAACAAAACGCTCGCGGCCCAGCTTTATAACGAGTTCAAGGAACTTTTTCCCGAGAACGCGGTGGAGTATTTCGTTTCGTATTACGATTACTACCAGCCCGAGGCGTACCTCCCCACAACGGACACCTATATCGAGAAGGATTCGGCCATCAACGAGCAGATCGACCGTATGCGCCACTCGGCGACCACGTCGCTGTTCGAGCGGAACGACGTGATCGTCGTTTCGTCGGTCTCCTGCATCTACGGTCTGGGTTCGCCAGAGGCGTACCACGGGATGCTCCTGTTCCTTGAAAAGGGGCAGCACATAGAGAGGAACGACATCCTGCGGAAGCTCGTGGACATCCAATATACGCGGAACGACTTCGATTTCCAGCGTGGGACGTTCCGGGTGCGCGGTGACGTGGTCGAGATTTTCCCGGCGTCGTACGAAGATGCGGCAGTACGCATCGAACTTTTTGGAGACGAGATCGAGACGATCTCCGTGTTCGATCCGCTCCTCGGCACTCCCCGCCAGAAGCTGGAGAAGGTCGCCATCTACCCCGGCAGCCATTACGTGATCCCCGAATCGCGCATGAAAGCGGCCATGGACGGCATCCATGAGGAGCTCAGGGAACGCATCCAGCAATTCCGCAGGCTGAACAAGCTGATCGAGGCACAGCGCATCGAGCAGCGCACCATGTTCGATCTCGAGATGATCCAGGAGATGGGCTTTTGCCACGGCATCGAGAATTATTCCCGCCACCTCTCGGGAAGGGCGCAGGGCGAACCTCCGCCGACCCTGCTGGACTACTTTCCGAAGGATTTCCTTCTCGTTGTTGACGAGTCCCACGCCACGGTCCCGCAGATCGGCGGCATGTTCAACGGCGACCGGGCGCGGAAGCAGAACCTCGTGGAATATGGTTTTCGTCTGCCTTCTGCCCTCGACAACCGGCCGCTCAATTTCGAGGAGTTCGAGGAGCGGGTGAACCAGACCGTGTATGTGTCTGCCACACCGGCGGACTTCGAGGTCGCGAAAGCGGGCGCGCGGATCATCGAGCAGGTGATCCGTCCCACGGGCCTCACGGACCCGGAGATCGCCATCAGGCCGGCCAAGGGGCAGGTGGACGATCTTCTGAATGAAATCCGGAAACGGACCGAGGCGCACGAGCGCGTACTCGTCACTACGCTCACGAAGCGCATGGCCGAGGACCTGACGGAGCATTACAAGGAGTTGAACGTGAAGGTCGCCTATCTGCATTCCGATGTGGATACGCTGGAGCGGGTGGATATCATCCGCGACCTGCGCCTGGGCAAGTATGACGTGCTGATCGGCATCAACCTTTTGCGCGAAGGCTTGGACATCCCCGAGGTGTCGCTCGTCGCGATCCTCGACGCGGACAAGGAAGGCTTTCTGCGCTCAACGCGCTCGCTCATCCAGACCATGGGCCGCGCGGCGCGGCATGTGAACGGCGAAGTTATCCTTTACGCCGAGAGAATTACCGATTCCATGCAGCGGGCCATTGCCGAGACCAACCGGCGGCGCACGGTGCAGGAGGAGTATAACAAGAAAAACAACATTACCCCCATATCCATCAAGAGAAATATCCAGGCCACGCTCCGCACGGTGTACGAACAGGATTACTTCACCGTGCCGATCGCGGCCGAGGATGCGGGCGAGTACCTGCCCACGGTGAATATCCCCCAGCTGATCGCGTCGCTCCAGAAGCAGATGCGCGCCGCGGCAAAAGATCTGAATTTCGAGACCGCGGCGGAGTTGCGGGACAAGATCAAGTCGCTCCAGCAGAAGGAATTGGCTGTGGGGGTGAAGGTGGAGTGAGAGAATAATGAAACGACTCCCTTTTAACGCATGCGACTACCGTTGCGAACGCTGCCTGGTGACTGCTGAATGCGCGGTGTACCTTCAGGGTCAGAAACGCTCCCTGGAACACCGGCTTAACGGCGAGGATGAGGACGATCCTTCCGTGGTCCTTGACGACATTCATAACTCGTTCGAGGAAGCAAAGGAAATGATTATGGCTGGAGCGGAGAAGTTCGGCATTGATCTTGACGACATCCCCGAGGAATATTTCGACGAGGAAGAGCGAAGACATGAAACATTAATTAATGATCCAATGTATTGCCGAGCTTCTGATTTTACGAAGCAGGCACGCGAGTTTCTCAAGACAATCGACCCTCTCGTGGATGGAGATTCCCGCGCATATTATGAGGACATCAATTGGCACCATACCATTGTCTCCGCCAAAGTGTTTCGCGCCGTGGGCGGTGACGAGAACGAGTACCGCGATGAAGATTCCCGGAACTCGGCGGCCGTGGCAGTCAAGTCACTTACCATCTGCGGCATGGCCCTCGACGAACTTGCTGCGCGGTTTCCAGACATTTCAGAAGCTTGCGGGAAACTCGGCAGCATGGCTTCGTTGCTCAAAATCGATATCCGGCTGAGATGGCTGAGTGGTCAGTAAAACGCCTCGGATGTTGCTGTCGGCTTCGTTTATTTGCGCAGGAGTATTGCAAGTATCAGGCAAGTATGCTACATTATTTTGCGGCACCTGAAGATCCTGTACAAGCATGAATATGCCGGAGGTGAATAATAATGAAAACGATCAAGGTTGCTCTTCCCGCTAAACTGGAGCTGGAAGCCCGAAAATATGTCAAGAGCGGCTGGTTCGCCGATGAAGGGGCTTTGTTGCGCACCGCCCTGGAGGAATACATTCGTCACCATCGGTTTCAACTGATGGAACGGTTCATGAAAGAGGATATTGACTGGGCCTTGAAGGTCAAGTCCGGGGCACGGTAATGCGCGTCGTATGCGACACCGGCCCCGTACTTCATCTTATAGAAGCGTCCCTCCTTGATCTATTGCATAAAGCCGGAGAAATACATATCCCGTCCATAGTTGATTCTGAATTAACTGATCTTCTGAGGCAGTCATGGAAGAAGCAAAAGCCTCAGTGGATTAGCATCGATCCCCTCACTCCAGAAGAAAACGAAAACGTTGATTCTCTTACACAGTCCGGACTGCTGGATCCCGGAGAAGCCGGAGCGATCCTGCTTGCGAAGCGGCTCAAGGCAGATTGGCTTCTCACCGATGACACCGCCGCGCGACTTTTTGCAGGTTCCACAGGACTGGAGGTGCATGGCACGCTGGGTGTTGTTCTTTGGGCGGCAGCGGTCGGACAACTTGATTTCGAGGCTTCGGCTAGAGCGCTCGAACGGCTCGGCAAAACATCACTCTGGATATCTCAAGACATCATGATGGAAGCCCGCAGAGCGTTGGATAAAATGTTCCTCTGAAAATCCCACCCACTCCCAATCTTCTGCTTCGGACGGAGTGTGAGCGCTTCGTAGCACCGCCTTGATGGGCGGGGTTGGGGAGGGAGGGTGCTTTCAATCTCGTTTTCGACGATTTGCCGACGTGGCTGAAGGGGTTTTAGAAGTGCAGATGTTGTTGATTAACGTCGTAGACGCCTTATATTTCCTTGCCATTCAAACCTCGTTATAGTATCCTCATCCTCATAGAAAGACCGCCTGAAATCGAATGAGGATGCTCGATGCCGATAAATTCGGACAAACCGCATTTATGGAAAGCCGACGTTGCCCGGTCTATTAATTCCTATAATGACTATTTCCTTCGCTACTTCCCCGATGCCTTTCGCAAGAAGTGTGTAATCCTCACAAAAGAAGTTCTCACCGCATTTGACAAGACCGGCAACATGAAAGCTCGGCAGCTTGCCGCGCTCAAGAGATGGCTTCTCCGGCAGGGATATAAGCAAATAGCATTGGACGCCGCCGGCAACCTTGACTCGATGCCGCCTGGCACGTTTAGTATTCCTCCTGCCCGCGCCTCTGAAAAGGAAAAGACTCCCGTCAACACTCCTATCTATTACGTGGTGAAGCCCATTAACACCAATAAACAAGGCCAACCCATTGTAATCGAGATCAAAACATCTGGAAACGCGACAAACAACCTCAGGATGCGCAAGAAAGAAGAACAGAAGTTTGTACAGCTCAAGGAACGCTATGGGGAAAATGTCAGATTCATTCTGCTTTTTTGCGGCTACTTCGACCCTGGTTATCTTG
>Ga0315281_10013450_pt1 | contig 11076 bp, 13 predicted proteins | sample YL17G07_0_MG_FD_204540 | JGI IMG/M metagenome (GOLD analysis project Ga0315281, IMG submission 204540) | Sediment microbial communities from Yellowstone Lake, YNP, Wyoming, USA - YL17G07_0 | ecosystem: Environmental > Aquatic > Freshwater > Lake > Sediment | place: USA: Wyoming | collected... | reverse complement strand
GGGTGCGCTGGGCTATGCAAAGCAAATACTATAACAGGCTAAATGAGGCAAGGTGACTACGACCCGGCGCAACTCACCGAGACTTGCAGCGGCGTCAGTCTGGTAGAATGCGCGCTTTGCGCCGATTGTTGCCGCCATTCCGTGCTAACGAAACCTGCAACAGACAATCTGGTCGAGGTCGATAACGTAAATTTCGCCTACGACAGCCGTCGGATTCTCAAGGGTGTCAACCTTGCCATTCGGCGCGGCCAGGTGGTGGCCATCATGGGCCTGTCCGGCTGCGGCAAAACCACGCTGCTGCGCCTGATCGGCGGCGCGCTGCGTCCCACTGAGGGCGAGGTGCGGGTCGGCGGCAGAGCGGTGGCCAGGATGAGTCACGACGAACTGTTCGCGTTGCGCCGCAAAATGGGGATGTTGTTCCAGTTCGGGGCGCTGTTTACCGACATGTCGTGTTACGACAATGTCGCTTTCCAGATGCGCGAGCACACCGATTTGCCGGAGGAGTTGATCGACGATCTGGTGTTGATGAAGCTGCAGGCGGTGGGCCTGCGCGGCGCGCACCGGCTCATGCCCTCGGAGCTCTCGGGCGGGATGGCCAGGCGCGTGGCGCTGGCGCGCACTACGGCGCTCGACCCCATGCTGATTATGTACGACGAGCCTTTCGCCGGCCTCGACCCGGTTTCCATGGGGGTCATCGGTCAGTTGATCCGGCGGTTGAACGATTCCCTCGGTGCCACGTCCATCATCGTCACTCACGATGTGGCCGAGGCGTTGCAACTCGTGGACTATGTTTACTTCATGTCCGATGGCATGATCGTCACGCAGGGGACCCCCGAGGAACTGCGCGCCTCGGATAAGCCGTTTGTGCATCAGTTCGTTCATGGGGAAATGGACGGGCCGATGCCGTTTCATTATCCAGCCGAGGACTACGGACGCGACCTCTATTCCGGGGACGCCCGATGACCGCAGCGATCGGCTTTCTCGAACGCCTGGGCGGGCGCGCCACCAGCTCCATCCACCGCCTCGGCTTCGCCAGCCGCTTTCTCCTGCTGACGCTGCAGAACTCAGGCATGTGCTTTCGCCGCTTCTCGCTGGTCCTGCGCGAGATCTATTTCGCCGGTGTGCTGTCGCTGATCATCATCTTGGTGTCGGGACTGTTCGTCGGCATGGTGCTGGGGCTGCAGGGCTACGACACCCTGGTGCGCTACGGCTCTTCCTCGGCGCTGGGCGTGCTGGTCGCGCTGTCGCTGGTGCGCGAACTCGGGCCGGTGGTGGCGGGTCTTTTGTTCGCCAGCCGCGCCGGCTCGGCGATTACGGCGGAAATCGGCCTGATGAAGGCTACCGAGCAGCTGGCGGCAATGGAGATGATGGCGGTGGACCCGATCGCGCGGGTGATCGCGCCGCGTTTCTGGGCCGGTGTAATCTCAATGCCCCTGCTGGCAGCGATGTTTTCCGCGATGGGCGTATTCGGCGGCTACCTGGTTGGTGTGCAACTGATCGGCGTCGATGCCGGTTCGTTTTGGTCGCAGATGCAGGATTCGGTCGATTTCGAGGAGGACATTCTCAACGGCGTGATCAAGAGCGTGGTGTTCGGCGTCGCGGTCACCTGGATCGCGGTGTTCGAGGGTTACGACGCTCCGCCCACCGCCGAGGGCGTGTCGGGCGCGACCACGCGCACGGTGGTGACCTCGTCGCTGGCGATACTCGCGCTGGATTTCATGCTGACTGCATTCATGTTTCGAGGGGCGTAAAGATGATGAAGCGTAAGGCGTTGGACCTGTGGGTGGGCGTATTCGTCGCCATCGGCTTGGGCGCGCTGCTGTTCCTGGCGCTGAAGGTGGGAAATCTCGCATCCTTCTCCGCCGCCGAAACATATCTAGTCAAGGCGAATTTTGATAACATTGGCGGCTTGAAGAAGCGGGCGCCGGTGAAAAGCGCAGGGGTCGTCGTCGGGCGGGTCGAGGACATAGTCTTCGACTCCGAAGCGTACGAAGCGACGGTTACCTTCTCGATCGAAAGGCGCTACGAGTTTCCGAAGGATACTTCGGCGAAAATCCTGACTTCGGGTTTGCTCGGGGAGCAGTACATCGGTCTTGCGGCCGGCGGCGACACGGCGAAACTGAAGGGCGGCGACAAGCTCAAAATTACCCAGTCCGCGGTGGTGTTGGAGAACCTGATCAGCCAGTTTATGTTCAACAAGGCCGCAGACGGCAATAAGGACAACAAATAGGACAACACAAATAAGGAAGGGCCGCTTCAGAAATTCTGAAACGGTCCGTTAGTTAGGGGAGCATGAAGGGGGAGCGAAGGTCTCGATTCCCCTTCCTCGGTCCGGCTCCCTCGGTCCCCTTTAAGGGGAGACAGGGGAGGGGAAAGTCCCCTCGGGGGGTATCCCGTCATTTTGTAATTTGCTCTGAGAAGGAAAGAAGTATGACCATCATTTTGCGGCGTTTCCTCGGATCGTTGTCGGTCGCCGCAGCCGTTGGCCTGGGCGGTTGTGCTACCCTCGGGGGTAGTCCCAACGATCCGCTGGAAGGCTACAACCGCGCCATGTTCGGCTTCAACGAAGGCGTGGACAAGGCCATCATCAAACCGTTGGCCAGCGGTTACAAGACAGTGATGCCCGAATTTGCGCGCACCGGCGTGACCAATTTCTTCGCCAACCTGGGCGATCTCTGGATCGGCATCAACAATATCCTCCAGGGCAAGGTCGGCGCCGGCGCGAGCGATTTTGGCCGCTTCGCGATCAATTCGACCATCGGGGTCCTCGGCTTGTTCGACATCGCCAGCAACGCCGGCTTCGAGAAACACAACGAGGATTTCGGCCAGACCCTGGGCCGCTGGGGCGCGGCCAGCGGAGCCTACGTCGTGCTGCCCATCCTCGGGCCGAGCAGCGTGCGCGACGGTTTGAGCCTGCTGGCCGTCGACTGGCACGGCGACCCGCTCTGGTACGTGGGCAACATTCCCACGCGCAACGAGCTGATCGGTCTGCGCGTCGTCGATAACCGCGCCAACCTGCTCGACGTCAGCCGCATGGCCGAGGAAGCGGCGCTGGACCACTATGCCTACGTGCGCGACGCGTACCTGCAGCGCCGCCGCAGCCTGATTTATGACGGCGACCCGCCGCCTGAGCCGGAACCGGGTAAAACCTCGGAATCCGGGGACAGCAAGGAGACGGCGGCGCGCGCCCGGACCGAGCTGCCGCCGGCGCAGATCATTACGGAGCGGGGCGAGCGGATCATCACGGCTGCCGACGAGGAGCTTACTCCGGCGCAGGAGTTTTCCGGGGCCTCAGTGCGGTCGGCCGCGGCCGGGCGGGAGGCCGTCGGCGTAATTGGGGCCATCTACGAACCCAGAATCCCCTCCAACTATGACGCGCTGCTCGCGGTTTCGGGCAATCGTACCGCGCTTGCGCAAACCAGCCTAAGGCCATGATGAAATTATTTTTCGCCCTTTGCTTTTCCTTCTTCGCGAATACGGTTTCGGCGCAGGATCTCGCGCCCGACGTGCAGGTGAAAAAAATTACCGATGAAGTCATTGAGATCATCAAACAGGACAAGGACATCCAGGCGGGCAATCGGAAGAAGATCGATCAGCTGGTCGATGTCAAGGTGTTGCCGCATTTCAACTTCAGCCGCATGACCGCGCTCGCCATGGGGCGCAACTGGCCCAAGGCGAATGCGGAGCAGCAGAAAGTCCTGACCGCTGAATTCCGTACCTTGCTCGTGCACACGTACTCGGGCGCGTTGTCCACGTACAAGAACGAGGTGATCGAGTTCAGGCCGCTGCGCGCCGCCGCGGGGGACACGGACGTAATGGTCAGGACCCAGATCAAGCGGCCGGGCACCGAGCCGATCAGCATCGACTACAGCATGGAGAAAATGCCCGCTGGCTGGAAGGTGTATGACGTTGTGGTCGGCGGCGTAAGCCTGGTGACCAACTATCGCGAGACCTTCAATGCCGAAATTCGCGACGGCGGCATGGATGGTTTGATCAAATCCCTCGCCGGCAAGAACCGTTCCCTGGAACTTCAGGCCAGTTCCAAGTCCAAGTGATCACGCAAAAGGGCAACCGGCTGCTTATCGACGGCCCGGTCACGATTGGCACTGTTTCCGCACTCCTGGCGCAGAGTCGCGCGCTGCTCGCGCCGGGCGCGGCGGTGCTCGATTTCCAGGGCGTCACCGAGGTGGATTCGGCGGCGGTGGCGCTGGCCCTGGAATGCATGCGCGAGGCGCGCCGGCGCAAGCTCACGCTGTCGCTTGCCAACCTTCCCGAGGCGATGCAGCACCTTGCCCAACTCTACGCCGTATCCGAGTTGCTACAGGCTGCCCCGGCCTGATTTTAATCCCGCCGTGACGCGGCGCCGCAGATGACCCCCGCGATCCAGATCCGGCAGGTGCACAAGCGTTTCGGCGCAGTCCAGGCACTTGCGGGGATCGACCTGGAAGTGGCGCCGGGGGAGTTCTTCGGCCTGCTCGGCCCGAATGGCGCAGGCAAGACCACGCTCATCAACATCCTTGCCGGACTGGCGCGCGCCGACAGCGGCAGCGTGCGCATCATGGGACACGACGTGATCGCCGACTATCGCGAGTCGCGCCGGGCGCTGGGCGTGGTGCCGCAGGAACTGGTGTTCGATCCTTTTTTCAGCGTGCGCGAAACCTTGCACCTCCAGTCGGGCTACTTTGGCCTGAGGCACAACGACGCCTGGATCGATGAGGTCATGCACCATCTGGACCTGACGGGCAAGGCCGACGCCAACATGCGCTCGCTTTCCGGCGGAATGAAACGGCGCGTGCTGGTGGCGCAGGCGCTGGTGCACAAACCGCCGGTGATCGTGCTGGACGAGCCTACCGCCGGCGTGGACGTGGAACTGCGCCAGGGATTATGGGAGTTCGTGCGCGGCTTGAACCGGGATGGCCACACCATCGTGTTGACCACGCATTACCTGGAGGAGGCCGAGACCTTGTGCGCGCGCATCGCCATGCTGAAGCAGGGGCGCATTGTCGCGCTCGATACCACGAATAATTTGGTCAACCGGCTCGACAACCTCTATCTGAAGCTGCGCATTGCCGGCGCAGCGCTGCCGGCGGCGCTGGCGGCGCGGGTACGCGACAGCCATGATCCGGTGCATACGCTGTGCTTGCGCAGTTACGCCGAGGTCGAAGGCGTGCTCGCCCAGGTGCGCGAGGCAGGCGCGCGGATCGAGGAGTTGGAGTTATTGCAACCCGACCTGGAAGATGTGTTTGTGCAGATTATGAATCGGGAGGAACGGCGCGAGGTGGGCGCGGAGGCGCTGCTTCCTTCTTCCCGCCTCGCCATTCCCGGCTCCCCGCAGCGATGAGCGGTTTCGGCACGCTGCTGTACAAGGAACTCCTGCGCTTCTGGAAAGTCGCCTTCCAGACCGTCGCTGCGCCGGTACTGACCACGCTGCTGTACCTGCTCATCTTCTCCCACGTGATGCAGGGGCAGGCGCGGGTGTACGATGCGGTGCCTTACTCCGCCTTCCTGGTGCCTGGCCTGGTGATGATGGCGGTGCTGCAAAACGCATTTGCCAACAGCTCTTCCAGCCTGATCCAGTCCAAGATCACCGGCAACATTATTTTCATGCTGTTGCCGCCGCTGTCGTACTGGGATTTCTTTGCCGCCTACGTGCTCGCTTCGGTGGTGCGCGGCGTTGTCGTCGGCGTGGGGGTGCTGCTGGTATCGCTCGGTTTTGTCGGGCTCTCGTTCGAGCACCCGCTGTGGATAATCGCATTCGCCGTCGCCGGCAGCGCGATTCTGGGTACCATGGGCCTGATCGCCGGCATCTGGGCCGAAAAGTTTGACCAGGTGGCGGCGTTCCAGGGCTTCGTGATCATGCCGCTTACGTTCCTGTCGGGGGTGTTCTACTCGATCCACTCGCTGCCGGCATTCTGGCAGGGGTTGTCGCGCTTCAACCCTTTTTTCTACATGATCGACGGTTTTCGCTATGGTTTTTTCGGCGTCTCCGATATCAATCCGGTGTTGAGTCTTGGTATCGCCGGCGCGAGCCTGCTCCTGCTCACCGCCGTTACCCTCGCGCTGCTCAAGCGCGGTTATAAACTACGTCACTGAAAGGGCGACCATGGTTACTCCGGAAGACGTCAAGACTTATATCGAACGCGGTCTGCCGTGCGAGCATATCGAGCTTGCCGGCGACGGCCAGCATTTTCAGGCGCTGATCGTCTCCAACGAGTTCCACGGCAAGAGCCGGGTGCAGCGGCACCAGCGCGTGTATCAGGCGCTGGGCGAACGCATGCGCGAGGAAGTTCACGCGCTGTCGATGCAGACCCTCACTCCGGAGGAGTGGCGTGATCAGTCCGGAGGCGCGGCATGAGCAAGGAGCAAGGGCCGCCGAAGGGCAGAAGAGGGGCCCCGGCGCGAGCCGAGGATCTGACTCCGGAGGCGGCCGCGTGAACAAGCTGCTTGAAGAGTGCAGTCATGGATAAGCTGCTGATCCAGGGCGGCGTGCCGCTGGCCGGCGAGGTGCGCATTTCCGGCGCCAAGAACGCGGCGCTGCCGATCATGTGCGCGGCGCTGCTCTCGGCCGCGCCGCTGCGCCTCACCAATGTGCCGCATCTGCGCGACGTCACCACATTGCTCAATCTGCTCGGCGGCATGGGCGTCGCGGCATCGCTGGATGAAAAGCTCGGCCTCGAACTCGACGCCGGCCGCGTGCACACGCCGTTTGCGCCCTACGAGCTGGTCAAGACCATGCGCGCCTCCATCCTGGTGCTGGGGCCGCTTTTGGCGCGCTGTGGCGAGGCGCGCGTATCCCTGCCCGGCGGCTGTGCCATCGGCCAGCGTCCGGTGGACCTGCACATCAAGGGCCTGCAGGCGATGGGCGCGGACATCCGCGTCGAGCACGGCTACATCATCGCGCGGGCCAAGCGGCTGAAGGGCGCGCGCATCGTTACCGATCTGGTGACCGTCACCGGCACCGAGAACCTGATGATGGCGGCCTGTCTGGCCGAAGGCACCACCGTAATCGAGAACGCGGCGCACGAGCCCGAAGTCGTCGATCTTGCGAACTGCCTCAAGGCCATGGGAGCGAACATCGAGGGCGCCGGCAGCGACGTCATTACCATCGAGGGCGTGAGCGCGCTCGCCGGCGCCACGCACCCCATCATGCCGGACCGCATCGAGACCGGTACCTTCCTTGTCGCCGCCGCCGCGACCGGCGGCTCGGTACGGCTGCGGAACACCAGTGCGCGCATCCTCGAAGCGGTGGTGGACAAACTGCGCGAGGCCGGCGCGAAGATCACGGCGGAGGATGACGCCATAGTTCTTGAGATGGACGGTCCGCTCATGAGCGTCAATCTGCGCACCGCGCCTTATCCGGCCTTTCCCACCGACATGCAGGCGCAGTTCATGACGCTGGACTGCATTGCGCGCGGCACGGCGGTGCTGACCGAAACCATTTTCGAGAATCGCTTCATGCACGCGCTCGAGCTGCGGCGCCTGGGGGCCAACATCGAGATTTCCGGAAACACCGCGGTGGTCAGAGGCGTGCCGCGGCTTGACGGCGCGACGGTGATGGCGACCGATCTGCGGGCCTCTGCCAGCCTGGTGATCGCCGGGCTGGTGGCCAAGGGGGAAACAGTGGTCGAGCGCATCTACCACCTCGACCGCGGCTACGAGTGCATAGAGGAGAAGTTGTCCCAACTCGGCGCCCGCATCAAGCGGATTCATTGAAACAAGCGATTTCCGCAGGGGACGCGGTAAAATCATTCATTTGATTGATTAGGCATTACTGTGTCCCAAATCACCATAGCCTTGTCCAAGGGGCGAATTTTCGAGGAAACCCTGCCGCTGCTGAAGGCGGCTGGGGTAGTGCCGCGCGACGATCCGGAAACGTCGCGCAAGCTGATCATCGCCACCAGCCGGCCGGAGGTGCGCCTGATCATCGTGCGCGCATCCGATACGCCGACCTATGTGCAGTACGGCGCCGCCGATATGGGCATCGCCGGCAAGGACGTGCTGCTCGAGCATGGCGGCGACGGGCTGTACCAGCCGCTCGATCTCGCGATCGCGGCCTGCCGTCTGGTGGTGGCGGCGCCAGTGGGTTTCGATTACGCGCGGGCGGTGAAGCAGGGCGGGCGGCTGCGGGTCGCCACCAAGTACGTGCAGACGGCGCGCGAACATTTCGCCGCGAAGGGCGTGCACGTCGACCTGATCAAACTCTACGGCTCGATGGAACTTGCGCCGCTGGTGGGGCTTGCCGACGCCATCGTCGACCTGGTATCGAGCGGCAATACGCTTAAAGCCAACAATCTGCGCGCAGTGGAGGAGATCGTGCCGATTTCAGCGCGGCTGATCATCAATGTGGCGGCGCTGAAGCTGAAGCGCGCGGCGATTCAGCCGCTGGTCGATGCGTTCGCGGAAGCGGCGGCAGCGAATGGCTGAAATCGCCCGCCTGTCCACCCGCGACGCGGATTTCGACGCGCGCCTCGCGCGCCTGACCGCATTCGACGCCGCCCAGGACGAAACGGTGGATGCGACCGTGGCGGAAATCCTCGCCGCGGTGAAAAACCGCGGCGATGCGGCGGTGCTCGAATATACCGCGCACTTCGACGGCGTGAGGGCGGGGACACTCGCCGAACTCGAATTGCCGCGCGAGCTGCTCGCGCGCGCCCGCGACGGGCTGCCGACAGCGCAGCGCGAGGCGCTGGAGCAGGCTGCGTTGCGCGTGCGCCGCTACCATGAACGGCAGTTGGCGCAATCCTGGCAGTACACCGAGGCGGATGGCACGGTGCTCGGCCAGAAGGTGACGCCGCTCGACCGGGTCGGTCTGTATGTGCCGGGCGGCAAGGCCGCCTATCCGTCCTCGGTGCTGATGAACGCGCTCCCGGCCAAGGTGGCCGGTGTTGCCGAACTGGTCATGGTAGTGCCGACGCCGCGCGGCGAGAAGAACCAGCTGGTGATGGCGGCGGCCGCCATCGCCGGAGTCGACCGGGTATACACCATCGGCGGGGCGCAGGCGGTTGGCGCGCTCGCCTATGGCACCCAGACCATCGCGCAGGTGGACAAGATCGTTGGCCCGGGCAATGCCTACGTCGTCGCCGCCAAGCGGCGCGTATTCGGCGTGGTCGGCATCGACATGGTGGCGGGGCCGTCGGAGATCCTGGTGATCTGCGACGGCGCGGCGCCGCTGCCGGACTACGCCGACTGGATCGCGATGGACCTGTTCTCGCAGGCCGAGCACGACGAGGTGGCGCAGGCCATGCTGATCTGCTCGGACGCCGCTTTCATCGAGGCGGTGGCGGCGAGCATAACCCGACTTCTGCCGCAGATGCCGAGGCGCGAGGTGATCGCCGCCTCGCTCAAGTCCAGGGGCGCGCTGATCGAAGTGCGCAGCCTGGAAGAAGCCTGCGCCATAGCCAACCGCATCGCCCCCGAGCACCTCGAGCTGGCGGTGGAAGAGCCGGAGAAGCTCATCGAGCAGATACGCCACGCCGGAGCCATATTCATCGGCCGCTACAGCTCCGAGGCCATCGGCGATTATTGCGCCGGGCCCAACCACGTGCTGCCTACCTCGCGCAGCGCGCGCTTTTCCTCCCCCTTGGGCGTGTACGATTTTCAGAAGAGATCGAGCCTGATACAAGTGTCCAGGGCGGGTGCGCAGACCCTCGGCAAAATTGCCGCCACCCTGGCTGATGGCGAGGGCCTGCACGCGCATGCGCGCTCCGCCGATTATCGGATAGACAAATGAGAAAACTGCCCCAGGATCTGGTGCGCGAGGAAGTGCTGGCGCTCACCGCCTACCATGTGGGCGAGGCCGCCGGCATGGTGAAGCTCGACGCGATGGAGAACCCGTACGCGCTGCCGCAAGAATTGCAGCGCGAGATCGCCGAACTTGTATCTGCGGCGGCGGTCAACCGCTATCCGGATCCGCAGGCTCCCGAACTGAAGGCGCGGCTGCACCAGACGATGGCGATAGCGGAGGCTTTCGACATACTCCTCGGCAACGGCTCGGACGAAATCATCCACATCATCATCCAGGCGTTGGCCCGGCCAGGCGCGGTGGTGCTTGCGCCCGATCCTACCTTCGTCATGTATCGCATGTATGCGCTAGTGAACCGGATGCGCTATCTCGGGGTGCCGCTCAACCCGGACTTCAGCCTCGACTGCGCGCGCTTTCTCGCCGCCATCGAGGAACACCAGCCGGCGCTCACTTTCATCGCCTACCCGAACAATCCGACCGGCAATCTTTTCCCCGAAACCACAGTGCTGCGCATTCTGGAGGCCGCGCCGGGATTGGTGGTGCTGGACGAGGCCTATCATGCATTCGCGAAAAAAAGCTTCATCGGGCGCCTCGCCGAATATCCGAACCTCGTCGTCATGCGCACCCTGTCCAAGGTCGGCATGGCCGGACTGCGCCTAGGTTATGCCGCAGGCAGCCCGGCGTGGATCAGCGAGTTCGACAAGGTGCGCCCCCCCTACAATGTGAACGTGCTGACACAGCTGGTAGCCGAGAGGTTACTGGTGCATGCCGACGTGCTCGCTCGCCAGGCGGACGCGATTTGCGGCGAGCGCGGCCGAGTCAAGGCCGAGCTGGCGCGCTTGCCCGGCGTGACCGTGTTTGCGAGCGATGCCAATTTCCTGCTCGCGCGAGTGCCCGACGCGGGCGGGGTATTTGCCGGCATGAAACAGCGCGGCGTGCTGGTAAAAAACCTCGACGGGAGCCACCCGCTGCTGGCGCAGTGCCTGCGCATTACCGTGGGCACGGTGGAAGAAAACGCACAGTGCCTGGTGGCCCTGCGCGCCTCGCTTTGAAGTGAGAGTGGGCGCGATTGCCGCTTCAAGGCTAAAATAGGTTTTTTATCAGCACCCCGGCTCAAATGCGTACTGCCTCGGTCACGCGCAACACCAGCGAAACCCAGATTGGCGTGAGCCTCGACCTGGACGGCTCCGGTTCGGCCAAATTGGCGACCGGATTGCCTTTTCTCGATCACATGCTGGACCAGGTTGCGCGCCACGGCATGATCGACCTGGAGATCTCGGCCAAGGGTGACTTGCACATCGACGCCCATCATACGGTCGAGGATGTCGGCATAA
>Ga0315281_10013449_pt1 | contig 11077 bp, 15 predicted proteins | sample YL17G07_0_MG_FD_204540 | JGI IMG/M metagenome (GOLD analysis project Ga0315281, IMG submission 204540) | Sediment microbial communities from Yellowstone Lake, YNP, Wyoming, USA - YL17G07_0 | ecosystem: Environmental > Aquatic > Freshwater > Lake > Sediment | place: USA: Wyoming | collected... | reverse complement strand
TGGAGAAAGGAGGATGATAAAATGAAAACTAAAATGATTGGAATATTTGCTGCTTTAATGATTGCACTTATGCTTGTTGGAGTTAGCTATGCAATGTGGGAGAAAACTATAACGATTACTGGAACGGTCAACACGGGAAAAGTGGATGTGCAGTTCTGTAACGTAGCTGTTTCTTCGGATGAGACCAAAAAGGTTTCCAGCTGGACCCCAGTTGTTACAGACCCTGAACATATTACCGTGACTATTGATAATGCTTATCCGTGCATCTGGTACACAATTGACGCTGACATTAACAACGTAGGAACCATACCCGTGATAATTCAAAGCATAACGGTAACTAGTCTTCCAAGCTACGCAGAATATCATTTGACAGGAGCAGTTGTAGGTGACGAAATTGAACAGTCAGGCTCCGCTATAGGTCCTGATACTGTGCACTTCGACATAGAAATACACCTTCTAAATAGCCCAATGACACCGATGGATGGTAGCTTTACGTTCACCGTGACAATTCAGTGTGTCCAATACAACGAGTACAAGTAAACTGGCGACCTTGCGCTCCTTTGACAACCACGGAGGAATAAACAGTGAATCCTAAAATTGGAAAGATCACAACGCTCTTCACGGCTCTGATGATTGCGTTGCTGTTTACGGGAGTAGGCTACGCCATGTGGCAGAAAACACTGACAATAACCACAACGGTAAACACTGGAAAGCTCGACTGGGAAATAGAATCTGGTTCCGTAACGATTAAGGATCCAAAAGACCCCCCAACAATTGACTCGACATGCGACGTAGGCATGACCAACATTCGCCTATTAGACAAAAATGTGGGTTATGGCACTTACGAATTGAAGGACACTGACGGAGACGGAGACTACGACGAGCTTGAAATAACGCTTGGAAACGTCTACCCATGCTACTACAACCACATAGACTTCTGGCTTCACAACGACGGAAGCATACCGTTGATCATCGAGAAAGTCATAATCGAAGGACACGAGTACTGGAGCACTCCAGGCGTTCTCAAGTTAGACTTGAATAGCGACGGAAACCCCGATATAGAACTCAGATGGGGCGACAGTTTCGGAACCCAATTACACTACTGTGAAAGCGTTGACATAAGCTTCGACGTCCATGTCCTTCAAGCTGCACCTCAAGGTAAAACACTCACGTTCACCATATCAATAGTAGCAGTCCAATACAACGAATACCATCTACCACCGTAAGCAAGCAGCTAATGCTAAACGTAATGCTATGAACTGATCAATCTCCCCTTTTTATATAAAAATAACATTCGATATTCAACGTGACATACATGGAGTATAAAGTATTAGCACTCGTCCTAACCGCCTACATATTTCTAAACTTGGTTTTGCCAAGTGTAGTAGGCGGATCTATGATTTACGTAGTCACTCCGCTATGTTGGCTTTTTTTAATCTTAGCAACGCTGAAAATGAGCGCACAAGAAAATGTAAACTTAGTGAAGTGGCGATTCAACAAATTCCTTGTAATCAACGCGGCACTTATCGCCGCATTCCAAATAAGTAGCCTTATATTTGCAGCCTTCTTCACGGGTTTTGGAAGAAGCCCATACCTGTTCACACCAATCGCAATAGCAATGAATATTGCTTACTTCTCCTCCACACTACTTGGCTTAGAGTTTTCAAGAGCCTACTTGATCAAATCATGCTCAAAAAGAAAAGTTTTCATTGGAATAGGATTAATATCACTTTTCTACACGCTCATCAGCCTGCCACTAACAAAGTTTCTCACGCTGGGCGCACCAGCAGACACAGCCAAATTCCTCGGTTCAGACCTTCTGCCAGCACTCGCCCAGAGTCTGCTGGCTACTTATCTCGCACTGCTTGGAGGACCAACAGCGTCCATAGCCTACCTCGGAACCCTCCAAGCCTTCGAATGGCTATCCCCAATACTCCCAAACCCAACATGGACAATAAAAGCCCTAATAAACACACTAATCCCAACAATAGGATTCTTAACAATAAACCAAACCGTAAGCCCATTCAAACTAATGCGAACTGGAATAATAAGCAGGTTAGAAGCAACCGGTAGAACACGCAAAGCCAAAAAATCCATATCACTTAGCTGGACGGCAATAGCCATAATCGCAGTCATACTCGTATGGAGCTCAACAGGACTACTCGGCTTCCAACCAAACATAATAGCAAGCGGAAGCATGACACCAACACTCGACATAGGAGACATAGCAGTAACCGTTCAAACGCACCCAGAAGCAATCAAAGTCGGAGACATAATCCAATACTGGAGAGAAGGCGAACCAGCCCCAATCATACACCGAGTAATCGAAACCTACAAGTCAGGCGGCACAACATACTTCGTAACAAAAGGAGACGCAAACAACGCCCCAGACGACCCAATAACACCAACCCAAACAGTAGGCAAACTCATAATCACAATACCAAAACTCGGCTGGGCATCCATAACCTTGAAAACAGCCATTGCTGAAACAATCACATTCTTCACAAACAACATCGCAGCGGCATACACAACACTTGCAGCAGCACTTGCAGCCTCAACCTTCGGAATCCACAGATATGGAAACCAACCACTCAGAAAACTTAGAAGGAGACTTGGAAGATGAGAAGAAAACAACTAAAAAGAATAAACGAAAAAATAGCCACACTATTCCTCATATGCCTAATATCCCTAGCCATAACAGGATACACATACTCACACTGGACAGACATAATAACCATACTCGGCACCATCAATACGGGCAACCTAAAAATCACAATAGACAACCAAAAACTCATCCCAGACACAGGCTACAGCAAAACACCAGACAACAAAACAGTCACAATCTCAGCCGAAATCACAACAGGCTGGCAAATATGGGTAGGAATAACAATCAAAAACAAGGGAACCGTACCAGTCACAATCACCTATACACTCACCGCCAGCAACCACATCGAATACGAAGGATACTTCAGAAACGAAACACACTTCTACGGACCATACACAACCATACCACCCGAAGTATGGGACAACATAAATGCAGGAAACCCACCACCACCGCTAGGAGAACAAACACCACCAATCGACCTCCCAGTAGACCAAAACCTAGTTGTTTGGCAAAAAATAAGACTAGAAGAACCTCCCCCAACATCCTTCACAATCAACATATATTCTGAATACTTCGGAACGCTTGGCCCATGGCAAGATTGGTGCGAAGTCATATACTACTTACGGGTCAGAGGGTGACAACTGGTGAAACCAACAAATCCAAAGATTCTCCCAATACTCGCAACTGCACTAATCCTAATCACCACCCTAGGCACTCTAGGCTACAGCCTCGGACGCGGAAACATCACAATAAACCCCTGCAGCCTAACCTTTCAATCATCATAAAAGGAGAGAATGAAACATGAAAACCAAAATATTCGCCCTACTCATTCTCGCCATAATAGCCCTAAGCATAATAGGCTACAGCTACGCATGCAACAACGGCGGAATACACATCGACTGCTACTGCCAACCAAACTGCAACATCAGATTCACAAACGTAACAACCAGCGACAACGAACATGAAAAATACGTAGCAGACGTACAGGCCCAAATCACCTGCGACGGAGACACAATACAAGTCTCCATAACAAACGCATACCCATGCTACGAAGCCTACATAAACTACACAATCAAAAACAAAGGCACCTGCCCAATCCACTTCAATAGCTTAACCATAATAAACCCAAACCCTGAAGCCCTAGACATCACAACAACAAACCACACATGCACATTGCTCCCACCAGGCGACATGGTGCAAGGCACAACAGCCGTCCACATACTCCAACCAGCAGAACAAGACTGGGAATACAACTTCCAAATAAAAATAGGCGTCTCATGCCAAGAAGGAAACCCATGCACAATAGGCTTCTGGAAAAACCAATTCCCCAAAGCACTCTGCAAAAGCGGCAACCCACAAGTAAACCCAACAAAACTTGAACAATACCTAGACCAAATAACCAGCAAATCCAAAGTCTACAATTTCACAGGCACACAAAAAGAGAAATTCCAACAAGCACTCGACATACTTGACCTACCAAGACGTCCAACCCCGGAAGCAAAACTCAAAGCACAACTACTGGCTTTATGGCTAAACTACGTGGCTGGATGGACAGCAGGCTACACGGTAGAAGGAATGACCGCCATAGAAATAATTGAAGGCTCCGAAGAAGTTCTAAACGCAGGACAAACTGCTGATTATGAATACTGGAAAGACCTCTGCGACGACTTCAACAACCTAAAATAGCCGTAACTCTTCCACATCAAGTTGTCAACCAAACCACAAGCATATGCGAAAGCAGAATATCCTTTTTATTTTACAAACACCACCTCTAAATAACAGTAGAAACTTTGAAGGCTAAAACATGAACGCACCGAACTCACTGTGACCCGCTCATTATTTTCGCATTCCAAACCTTCATCCAGCCCTATGAAGCAAACAAGGCTACGCAACAAGTTGCAAAACTATAATAACAAGCCACATTCAACTCTAAAATGAGGAAAAAATGTATGGATACGCTGAGGACCAGTAAATACAGCTCAGACGAACTCGCCGCAAAGGGCGAGGACATTTACAATAAAATACGGAATGAGGTGGAAGAAAAATATCGGGGGTTATTCATAGCCATAGATGCGGACAGCGGCGACTACACCATCGCCCAATCTCCCATGGAGGCTACAGATAAAGCCCGTGAAAAACACCCAGAAAGCGTCTTCTACGTCAAGAGGATAGGATACAGGGTAGCCAGAATCCTTTACTGAGGCGCACACTTGACAACCATCGAAGGACGCATCGACGAACTCTTAAGTCCAAGACTTAAAGTTAAAGTGGCAGGCTTAAAAGGAACCATCGACATGGAAGCCATAGTAGACACGGGCTTCAACGGAGACCTGTGCATGCCCACAACCCTGGCCGTTCAAATCGGGCTAATCCTTGAATATGTCCATGACGTCGAGCTGGCCGACGGCTCCAGAAAAAGAGTTCCCGTTTACTCATGCAATATTGAACTAAACGATCTAAAAAGACGAGCTGAAGTAATATTAACCGATGGAACAGACGCTTTGATAGGAGCGAACATGCTCAAATCCTCAACCATGACTATCAACTATAAAACAAGAAAAATCACTGTGACCTTCTATTAACACCGGCAAATCACGTATTCACTCCCGCCTAAACCCAAAACATGTACAACATCAGAACATGCTTTTTATTTAACAACCACTCCTCTAGATAACCAAAAGAAAACTGAGGTTGCGCTATGTCCAGACTTTACCGAATCAGCGGGGAAAAACTCGCCAAAATCCTGCTCATAATATTTGCATGCTCAACCATCATATCAGCCCTAAGCATTTACTACACGCATCAACTTCCAACACAGGAAACCCAAACAACAACCCTATGCTCATACAAGCACACTGGAACATACAATTACGTGGCAGAGCTTAAACCAAACCTGATCTACAACAAAACAACACTGACGTCGGAAGATAACGCAACCCTCTACACAGCCATAGTAGAATACGTAAACCTAACCTTCACATACGCTTTCACATGCAACCCAGAGCCAGAGAACATTCAAGTTGACCACCAAACAACAATTCAAGTCGAATCACCCGGAAGGTGGCCTCCGAGAACCCTCCTGCCAGCAGAAGCTGAAGGAATGTTTCAGTTAAGCGGAAACCTCAACTGGACCATGCAAATAAACTCCACAAAAATAAGGCAGTTTGTTGAAGCCATAGACAAAGAAATCTATGGGACAACCCGCTCTACAACCTACAACATAAACATAAAACCAAAAATCCACATGGTTGCCAACGTAACCACACAAACCATAGACGAAACCTTCACTCCAGAACTAACCGTAACCTTCCAAGCAGAGGCTGAAAAAGGCAACTACATAACCATAGAAAACCTAAACCAGATTAAGCCAGGCAGAATAACAGAAACCCAGCAGATTCCGCTGCCCAACGTCCAATTCCAAAGGACAGCCTCCTACATAGCAACCGCGGCAACCACCATAGCCCTCGCAATCTCAGCCTTTCTATACATTAGATACAAGCCAGCCCCTCCACCCACAAAAATCATAGAAAAACTCACCGCCCCATACAAGGAACTGATAGCCAAAACAACACAAAAACCACCAGAAACAAAAACAACAATAAACATGGAAACCCTCGAAGACCTCGCAAAAATAGCCGAAACCCTGGCAAGACCAATATTACACGCAACAGAAGCCGAAGAACACACATTCTACATAATAGACAACAACACAAAATACCAATATGAAACCAAAACCTAACAAAACTTCCTCCAAACACATAAACTTTCGTTTGAGCCAGAAAATTTATCCTTTTCAAAGCTTTCGCCAAATCTAAAAGACAATCTATTATCAATGAAACAATACGCTTAGTGCTTGACGCCTTCTACGCACAACTTAAACTCGTTAAGGCTGATACGCTTAAATGAGAATCCTGACATAAACCTAAATAATAACTCAGCCCTTTATATCAGTAGGGTTCAAGAATGGGCGAAGTCGTTTATCAAGCACCTGAAATAAGCATTGAAGAATACAAAAAATACAGGGGAAAGCACGTTGCAATCTTTAAGGGCAAAATAGTCGCCGCGGGAACCACAGCTAAAGAAGCGTTAACCAACGCCCTAAAGAAATATCCTAACGCAAAAACCAGCCAAATAGCCCTTCACTACATCTGCCCAGCCGAGGAACTCATACTTTGAAGCGATACGCATTCAAATATGCTGCAGAGCTTACAAGGAGAGGCGTCATTCACAGACCCATAGCACATGTTTATCTTCAATCAAAAAGAGGCGGGTGGTTCCTTTTTTACCCCTATGTGGACTCAGGAGCAGATGTCTCCCTATTCACAAGAAGCGATGCTGAATTGTTAAATCTCGAATTAGGTGAAGGCCAGTATAAACCTATCATGGGTATAGGTAAAGTTATGTTACCAACGTACATCCATAAGGCGCGCATGAAAACAGGTGATTTGCAGTTTGACGCAAACGTAGCATTCGCCAACTCTGACGAAGTGCCACGCCTAATCGGAAGAGAAACAATATTCAAAAAGTTTAAAATAACATTTGATGAAGCAAAATTACAAACAGTTTTTGAAACGTACGAATAAAACAGCGGAACTCCTCGCAAGACCGATACTACACGCAACAAAAGGCAAAGAACACAGCTTCTACATAATCGACAACAACACAAAATACCAATACCAAACAATCTTGACAGCCAAGACGTATAATTTCCCACCACAGAACTCAGCAATCCTTATAGCCCACCAAATAATAAAAGTAATACTAGGTGGGAAAATAACAATTTCTGAACTAGACAGTAAAGGCAGACTAACACTGCCCAAAAAAATCCGAGAATCACTAGCCATGGGAAAGAAAGTACTTATCATAAATGCCGGAGACCACCTCAAAATAATACCATTACCATCAGACCCATTTCAAACCCTGCACGGTGCGCTTAACATCAAAAAACCATTCAAAGAACTAAGAAAACAAGCTGAACTTACAGCCGAAAAAGAAGCAAAAAAGAGGAGCTAACCACCACATGCCTCTACTAGAAAACGACACAATCTTCGCCTACCTAAACGAATACGACCCAAACCACAAAATCGCCGAGAAAATATTCCAAAAACTGCAAAACGGAGAAATCAAAGTAGAAATCTCCAGCGTAAGCCTAATTGAAATGGAGCTAATCTACCGAAGCGAAAAAATGGAACACAAACTCCTAGAACACTTAGCAGCTATAGCAGCCTTACCCAACGTCGAGTACATATCATTAACACCAGACATAGCAGTTGCAAGCGTATATCTAAGACAAACACTAAACCTAACATTTTTCGACTCCCACTACGCCGCCACAGCACTAAACCTAGACAGAAAAATTATTTCATTCGACCAAGCATACGACAAAGTTTTGGGCCTAACACGCATAAAGCCGGAAACACTCTAACAACACCATATACCAACACAAACCCTAAATCTTACATGCCTAATTCACTTCAGCAGACTCTTTATCCAAAACAACAACATAAAACAATGGAGAACGCACCAAATGACACGACAAACCAACTGGCTAAGCCTTCTCATCCAATGCAAAAACAACATACAAAAACAAATTACTCCCCTCCTAAAAACACTAAAACAACCACAACCAAACCTAGGAATAGGAGCAGGCGGCGACCCAATAAAACAAATAGACCTAACAGCAGAAAACGCCATAATAAACACACTAAAAAATCATAAAATCTCATTCACACTCATAAGCGAAGAATCAGGCGTAAAAGAATATGGCAAAACCCCTCAGAAGCATTATGTGACAGCAGACCCAATAGACGGCACAACAAACCTCACAAGAGGCATACCCTTCTACGCAACATCCATCGCAACATCAACAAAACCAACACTAAACACAATACACACAGCACTCGTAGCAGACCTATACCATGGCACAACATACACTGCACAAAAAGGAAAAGGAGCCAACCGCAACAACAAAAAAATAGCCCCATCAAAAGAAATATCACTTGAAGAAGCAGTGATAGGCATAGACATAAACACCATCAAAATCCAACAAATAATCCCACAATTAACAAACCTAATCCAAAAAACAAAACACATACGCCACTTTGGAGCCAACGCCCTAGAACTATGCTACGTGGCAGACGGAACAACAGACGCCTTCATAGACATACGCGGAAAACTCCGCACAACAGACATGGCAGCCGCATGGCTAATAATACAAGAGGCAGGAGCAAAAATAACAACACCAGAAGGAAAAACACTAACCATCAACTTAGACCCAAAACAAAACGTAACCTTCATAGCAGCCGCCAACCAAAAAATCCACAAAACCATACTCAACCTGATAAAAACCAAAAAGGAAACAAAATGAAAACTTCACTAAAGCTACTTACACCAAATCCTGCTGCACTAATAAGAACACAGAAAACACGAACAATAGTAATAGCTGACTTGCACATAGGATGGGAAATAGCCCTTTCACAAAAGGGCATACATGTTCCAACACAAACGCCAAAACTCTTAAAAAAACTAATAACTCTCATATCCACACACAAACCTGAAAAATTACTGATTTTGGGCGACGTAAAACATACGGTTGCCACGGCAGAAATAGGCGAATGGCAAGACATACCCGACTTCTTCAACGAGCTAAAAAAGCAAACAAAAGAAATTCTCATAATCCGAGGCAACCACGATGGAAACCTTGAACCATTGCTACCAGAAAACATAACAATCTTGCCCTCCACTGGCATGGCAATAGGCGAAGTTGGCTTTTTCCATGGACACAGGTGGCCGTCACCGTCTCTTCTGAAATGCAAAACTTTGGTGATGGGGCATGTTCATCCAGTTGTAGCCTTCCGCGACCCAGCAGGTTTCAGAATAACAAAACAAGTCTGGGTGAAAGCAAACTGCAATAGAACAAAACTGACTCAAGTCCTATTGCAGAAACATAAAATAAAAATCGAAAAAAATGCCGAAGAAACACTATTAAAACATTACAAGACTAAGCCGAAAACCTCGCAGCTTTTCATAATGCCTTCCTTCAACGACTTCTTAGGAGGCAGACCGCTAAACGAAAGGAAATTTGCTGGGAAAGCAGAAAGTGAAAGAATTGTTGGTCCAGTTCTCCGTTCAGAAGCAGTCGACATGGAAAACGCGGAAACTTATCTTCTTGATGGAACTTTTCTTGGGACTTTAAATCAGCTCAAAAACTTGAGCTAACAGTTTTTTCAGCATAAGGTTTATAGATGATAGCTTTCTTCACAATAATAAGGTGAAATAAAATGTCATCAGATGAAGATTACCCAGACTGGATTAGAAAGAGGCGCTATCCTTTCTTTAGAGGAGGCTGGGATTTCGAGGACATTGACAAAATGTTTCGTGAAATGGAAAAAACGATGGAAGAAGAATTCAAAACGTTCACTTCACGAGTTCCAAAAGACTATGTTAGAGAACGCAAACTTCCAGACGGCTCCACAGTACGGGAATTGGGCCCATTCGTATACGGCTACAGCGTAAAAATAGGCCCTGACGGAAAACCTGAAATCCGCGAATTCGGAAACGTTAAGCCCAGTCGCTTAGGGCCTCAGGTGAAGGAAGAACGTGAACCACTTGTGGACATAATTGAAACAAACGGAGAAATCCATATTGTGGTGGAGCTACCAGGCGTAGAGAAAAATGACATAAAAGTGCATGGAACGGAAGAGGCGCTCACAATATCAGTTGATACTCAACAGCGCAAATACTACAAGGACATCGCATTGCCTGCAAAAGTGAAAGTGAAAGAAGCCAAAACAGAATATAAAAATGGAGTTTTAGAAATTACATTGCCCAAAACCAAAGAAGAAAAGAAACCGAAAGGCGAACCAATAAACATAGAATAACGTTCCACATTTTTTAAATCGTAGTTAACTCTTTTCCGAAATAGCCTGTGCCCATATGGACAAAAACTCAGAGATCAATATATTAAACGTCATATGCAAAGAAGCAAAGGCAGAGGGCAAATTAACAGGTAAAAATTTGACAAAACTTTACGAAATTTTTGGTCAGCGGTTCACTAGGGCTTTTGAAGCCTTAAGAGAAAATCGTGTGAAAAAGTATGTTTTTAAGCCAAGCGGCAAGACTATCTGGATTGTTGTTGGAAAGGAACGTGACTACCTAATAATGCCTGAAGCTGAATTCTGCACATGCGACGACTTTTACTTTCGCGTCTTAGACAAGCAAGTGCACCTGTGCTACCATCTTATTGCACAGAAACTAGCCAAAAATTTGGAATGGTACGAAACTATAGAGGACCATGACGAAATTTACGATTCTCTCATGGCTGAGTGGAAAAAACCAACTCCTTAAATATTTAAACTCAGAAGTAAAGGAGTAAAGGAGAATGCTTCCATGGACATAGGTGCATACTTTGAAATACTCAAATATATCCTTATGACCGCAACATTCGTTGTGTTGGTTTTAATATTTCTATAT
>Ga0315281_10013448_pt1 | contig 11077 bp, 7 predicted proteins | sample YL17G07_0_MG_FD_204540 | JGI IMG/M metagenome (GOLD analysis project Ga0315281, IMG submission 204540) | Sediment microbial communities from Yellowstone Lake, YNP, Wyoming, USA - YL17G07_0 | ecosystem: Environmental > Aquatic > Freshwater > Lake > Sediment | place: USA: Wyoming | collected... | reverse complement strand
ACTGGAAGCCCATGCTAAAGCTCTGGAACTTGAGCCGGATGAGGCGCGGTTATGGAGCAATCGCGGTCTGACTTACTACCATAGGGGCGATTATGAAAAAGCCGCCGCCGACTTCTCGGCGGCCATTGAGCGCAACCCCAAACGCGCCCGCTACTATTCGCATCGGGGTCTAAACTTATATCGTCTGGGGCAAGTTGACGAAGCGCAAAAGGATTTTGACCAGGCACTTGCGCTGGAAGTGGATAATAATATTTTTAGCGACTTGGCAGTGCGGTCTGTGTTGATAGGCAACTTCGCCGAAGCCATCCCTTACTTGCGCAAGGCATTAGAGTTAGACCGGCAAGAGACGCTGGAGAGTCTGCAAAAGGATAAGGACTTCGACTCCATCCGCGAGACGCCGGAGTTTCAAGTCCTGCTCAAGGAGTTTGAAACACCTGCTTGAGCGCAGGTAATTTCTCTGACATTGGTGGTATAGCGACGGGAAGTGTTCCCCATAATTCTGTTGGAGAAACCATAAGAGGGATTGACCGCATGGCCGTATAACCATGCGGCTTTTTTTATCTTCAGTCCACGTAGGTCACGCTTGGAGCGTGACTGCCCGGATGACAGTAATCGTCACGCTAAAAGCGTGACCTACGTTGCGGGTGGCGCACATTATAAGTTGATAAGCGGTTGAGGGCTAACGGGAATCGGTGGGGGTTGGTTCGGGCGTAGGGGTTGGAGTCCGCGCGGGCGAGGGCGTGCCGCGCGGGCGCGGAGTCGGCGAGGGGATGGGCGTTTCCGTCGGGGTCGGCGTCCCGGTGGGGACCGGGGTCCCCGTCGGGTGTCCATCATCTTGAATGTAAGTCCGCTTCCCAATCACTGCGGCGAGGCCGAGGTCGTGGCCCGCTTCGTCGCGCCACACCCAGGGGGCGGCTTCGGCTTGATCGGAGGCGGAGAGGACGTAGGCAAAGGCCGCGCCGAGGCCGGTGACGTAGCGGAGCATGGCGTAATAACGCGCGTATTGATCGGCGACGACGGGCTTGGGCTGAAGGGGATTGCCGAACTCGGTGATGAAGAGGAGTTTTTCCGGGAAGCGCGCGCGATAACTGACGAAGTTGAAGCCGAGATGGTCGTCGGTCATCTCGCGGTCGTTGACCCAATAAGAGTGGAGGCCGACCCAATCGGCTTGTTGCGCGGCGAAGGCGGACTCGTCGAGGAAGCGATCGGCGTCCGCGCGGGCCGACGAGGCGGGGCCGGGGGAGAGGCCGGGGAAGCCAAATTTGGCTTCGGGGAAACGCAAGCGGAGCAGTTCCTGGACTTTGAGAAACCAATCGCCAAACTCCAGGCCGTCGCGCCAACTCCCGGCGAGGCCCTCGACGTAAAGATTAGGCTCGTTGTGGATTTCGATGTAGCGCAGAGTCGCGTCGGCGTCGTAGAGGCGGGCGAGGTCGGGCACGGCGTCGGCGGCGAATTGTTCGGCGGTGATGTGGCGCGAGCGCGTCGGCGCGTCGGGGTCGGTGAAGGCGGTGAAGGCGCGGATGAGGATGAACAAGTCCGGGTTGAGCGCGCGGAGGCGGCTTACGGTGTCCATCGTAGCGTGCGAGGTGAGTTTGACGGCTTCGAGATGCGCTTCGGCGACGATGGGATAGTCGGCGTCTTGCAGTTCGCCGTCGGCGCGGCCATGCAGGCCGATGAGGGCGCGGCCCGGCGGCCAGAGTTGCGCCCAATCAAAATCGGTCTGCGGGCCGTAGCGCCAGCCGTAGTAAATGCGGAAGTTGAAGATGATTTGCAAACCGGCGGGCGTGTCCACGGGGATGCGGTCGAGGCGGGTGAGCGGGTTGGCTTGTTTGATGAAGAGCGGGAGGTCGTCGGGCCAGAAGCGCGGGCGGACGATGGTGACGTGCTGGTAGCCGCGCCAGTCCACGCGGGCGGGGTCGCGCGCAAATTCCACGTCGGGAAATTTGGCGGCGTACTCCATCGCGGCGCTCCCCCAGGCGGAGGCTTCGACTGAGTTGCGCGCCGGGAGGAGGATGAGTTGGCGGTCGGGGGAGGCAGGGAAAGTCATGGGAGGAATGAAAAAATGACGAATGCCAAATGACAAATGCTGAATGACCGCTTCGCGTGACGAAATGCTTGTTTTGGTCAATCAGGCGTAAAGCCGAGGCCGCGTTCTTTGAGGGAGATGAAGCGGTGATGCCCGATGACGAGGTGGTCGAGGACTTCGATGTCCAGGAGTTTTCCGGCTTCGACGAGAGAGCGCGTCACGGCCACGTCTTCGGGTGAGGGCGAGGGGTCGCCGCTGGGATGGTTGTGCGCGATGATGACGGAGGCGGCATTGGCTTTGACGGCCTCGCGGAACACTTCGCCCACGCGGATGAGCGAGGTGTTGAGCGAGCCGTGATAAACTTCCTGCGGCCGGCCGATGACTTTGTTGCGCGTGTCGAGCAAAATGACGTAGAGATATTCTTGATCTTTGGAGGCCAGATCGTACATGAGCAGGTTCGCGGCATCGGCGGGAGATTTGATGCTGACCCGGTCTTCGGGGGTGGTGATGGCAATGCGCCGCCCGAGTTCGAGGGCGGCGTGCAATTGCGCGGCTTTGGCTTTCCCGATGCCTTTGATGGCGCACAGGTCGGTGAGCGAAGCGCGGTGAACGCCCGCGAGGCCGCCCATCTGCGCCAGCATCCGCTCGGCGAGGCGCACGACGTTCACGCCTTTATAACCGGCGCGCAGAAGAATGGCGAGCAGTTCGGCGTTGCTTAACCCGCCCGCCCCAACCTCGATGAGACGCTCGCGCGGCTTATCCGAGGCGGGCAAATCAACAATGCGGGGATTGTAGTCGGGTTCGGGGGCGGGGGTGTCGGACATGGGTGAGATTATACAGAAACACCGCGTGTTTTGGAAACACGCGGTGTCTCTTTTTTCACTCCCACAGCCCCACACTTTCACACTCTACTTCAGCGGCGGAAACTTCATTACCCGGTGATTCCCCGCGTCGGAGACGTACACGTTCCCGTCCTTGTCCACCACAATGCCCGAGGCCAGGCCAAAGGTCGTCGAGTCCGCGCCGTAGTCGCCCCAAGTGGCGACGAAGTTGCCATCCTTGTCGAAGACCAGCACGCGGTAGCCTTCGGGATCGGTGACGTAGACGCGGCCTTGCGCGTCGAGAGCCAGGAAGGGTTTGTTGTCGAGCGATTGCCCGAACCAGCCGGAGATCTTCCACTCTTTGTCGAACTTGTATTCGCCCGTCGCCGCGTCGGGCGCGAAGCGTTGAATGCGCTGATTCCAAGTGTCGGCCACGTAGAGCAAACCATCCGGAGCAACCGCCAGGCCCACCGGCTCATCCAGGAAGCCCGATTCAAAGCCCACCGAGCCGATAGTGCTCAGGCCGTTGCCGTCTTTGTCGTAGATGACGATGCGCTTGTTGCCGGTGTCGGCCACGAAGACGCGGCCCTGTGAGTCAATCGCCACCGCGCGCGGCCCCCACAGCGCGTCGAAGTTTTCGGCCTGCCCGAAGTGTCCCCACATCTTTATGAAGTTGCCGTCTTTGTCGAATTTCTGGATGCGGTGATTCCAGGTATCCGCCACGTAGACCGAGCCATCGGGCGCGACGGCGAGGCCCCAGGGTTCGTTGAAGGCGCCGGCCTGGGCGGTGTTCTGCTCCAAGGAACCGAATGAGCCAAACGATTTAATCAGCGCGCCCTGCGCGTCGAATTTTTGGATGCGGTGATTGCGCGAGTCGGCGACGTACACCGAACCGTCCGGGGCTACCGCGAGGCCGCGTGGGGCGTCGAACGAGCCGGGCTGTTGTCCTTGAATGCCCCACACACTCAGGGCCGTAATCGTCTGCCGGGATTTGGCATACGGGTCTTCCACCGGCGCGGAGGCCAGCGCCGCCGGGCCGACGCCGTAGCCCCACATCTCCGCGGCCACGTCCTTCCGCACGTAGAACCACATCCGCTCGGCCACCGGCCACTGTGAAAGGTCGAAGTTCACCTTCGTCAGTTCGCCATACTTCTTGTAGTCGCGGTTGAACCAGATGTCCCAGAGGGCTTGCCGGTATTCCTTGTCGCTCCACGCGGTACGGACGCGGTCCCCCGTCAGGTTGAAGTAATCCTGCATCGGCCACACCATGCGAATATATTCGAACTTGTAATAGCGGTCGCCCAGCAGAGCGTCAATTTTATCTTTGTGCTTCGGGCCGGCAATCACCACCGGGGTGTCGAGGCCCTCGCGGGTCGGGTTTTCGCCATAGAAGCCGTAGCTACGTAAATCGTAATAGCGCAGATACCACGTCATCGGCCACGACACGTCGGAGTCGTAGGCCACCTTGAGCGGGCCGTTGTCCTGCGTGCGCGCCGCAATCTCGTCAATCTGCTCCATCACCGTCTTCACGCCCCGCGCGCTGTGCGCGTACACCAGGAACTCATTCGCCGAATCGTAATTGACATACGCCGCGATGAACGCCACGCGCGCCGTGAGCAGGCCGAGCAAGCAGAACACTGATAGCACCGCGAGGCGGCCTACGTTCCCCCAGCCGAGGTCACGCCCGAGGTAATACAACGCGACCACGCAAATCGTGGCGACGATGAGCGCAGAGACAAAAGCCGTCGTCGCCTGCAACTGCGGCAATTGACTGCCCTGAAACGGCGGTTGATTGCCCAGCAGACCGCCCTGCCCAAAACCGAACACCGAAAACACCGACAGCAAAGTGACCGGCAAAAGAATCGCCACGAGCCACGCGCGCCGCTCGCGGAACGCTTGCCAATCGGTCGCGTCAATAAACGCGCCAATGGACCACCCGCTCAACAAAATCAACGGCAGGGTGATGTGCGTCGTGAGCCAGGGCATCTTCTCGCCCGCCGCGCTAAACCCGACGAGCGCGGCGACGGCCCAGAAGCCAAAGTACGCAATCATCGGGAAGGGCAGCGTCCCCGGCGGTTGACTTGCGCCCGCGCGTTCTTCGCCCCTCGCCGATTCATCCGCGCCCCGCGGCTCTCCCACCCGCAACCAGCGGGCCACGAGCAACCCGAGCGCGAACAGCGCCCCGAGCGTCGGCAGAAATTCATAGAGCGGCAGGTTAATCACCGGGTAGTAATACCAGGGTTGATTGCCGCGTCGCACGCCCTGTTGCTCCAGCCAATACCCCAACGACCCGACGATGCCCGTCGCCAACCCGCCGCCATTCGTAAAGAACGTGGTGAACAGCGGGATGTAAATGCCATAGAAAATCCCGCCCGCGATAATGCCCTTCTTCCAGTCCCACCACCACGCAATGCCGACGGCGATGACGAACATGATCAACACCACCGTGAGCGTCACGCCCGCATTCGTGGAGAAGAACGGCTGACCGGCGGGCAAGTTGTAATCAATGGGATTCTTCCCCAAGAGGCGCACCGGGAACGCCGCCAGTTGCGGCAGGACAAAGATGCCGAGGATGACGATGAGATCGAGCGCGGGGAAGCGCCGCACTTCAGCGCCATAGCCCGCGAAGGCCAACGCGGTCGCCGCGAGCACGCCCACCCCCACCAGGCCCCCGGCAATCACCGCCACGCGCAGGGCCGCCGAAAGCCCCGCAAACCCAGAGGCCGCCGCCGTCGCTTCGGCGGTCGGGTTCGCGGGCGCGGCGGTCGCATTGCTATTCAACGCCGCCGTCGAAGTCTGCGCCACGTTGAAAGCAAAAGCCAACATCGCCACGAGCAGCGCCAGCAAAGTTAAGTTGATGACCAGCCGATAACGCGCTTGATACTCGTCGTTGGGCCAATGGACGACATACCACTCGCGCGCGATGTGCAAGCCGAGGAACGCCATAGCGATGGCGACGTAGATGAAGGACGTTTCCATCGTGGTGTAGAACAGCGCGGTGATGGCGGTGAGCCAGTAAAGATATTTCGTCTCGCGCTTTTCCATGTAGTTGCCCACGCAGAGCGCGATGAGCAGGCCATAGACGACGACAAACGGCTCGTCGCGGATGTAGCGCGAGTAATAGAGCATATAAGGCGAGATGGTCATGAGCCCGGCGGCCACGAATGCGCCCGGTTTGCCCAGCCATTTGCGGAAGTGATACATGAGCGCCACCGCCGCCACGCCCATCAACGCGGGGAAGAGACGGGCGGTGAAGTCGTTGTCGCCGAAGAGCCAATAAGCGAGCGCCGTGACTTCAAAGCGCAAAACCCCGTGCATCAGCGGCGAGTGCTGAAACCCGCGCCCCTGAAAGAGATACCACGCGAACTGCGTGTGCAGACTTTCGTCGTGGCTCATCACCCGCGCGCCGAGGTCGTACAACCGCGTGACCAGCGCCGTGGCGATAAGCGCCAGGTAGGCGACCTTCTCCCAGCTGAAGGCGATGACCGACCAGAGAGGGCGGTCGAGGGTAGAAGGGGCAGGAGTGCTATCGAGGGTAGTGGTTGCCATGTTCTCGTATTCCATATTCCGTATGGCGTGCTACGCCGATACGGAATACGCCATAAGCCTATGTTCTCTGTTTCCGTCTCATCGGCGGCTTCGGCTTCTTCGGCTCCGGCTTGCCCCTCAGCCGCTCCACTTCCCAGTCTTTCAACTCGCGCCACTGGCCGGGCTTGAGATCGCCGATTTTCAGGTTTCCCATCCGCACCCGGATTAAACGCTTAACCGGCATTCCAAGCAAGCGCCCGATGTCGCGGATTTCGTGCTTGCGGCCTTCGTGCATCACCACGCGCAACCAGGTGCCGCCGTGCTCGCGCTTTTCACGCCTGACGTCCGCGGGCGCGGTGCGTTTGCGCGATTCGGGGAGCACCACGCCCCGCCGCCACGCTTCAAGTTGCTCTTCACCCGGTTCGCCCTTCACCAGCACTTCGTATTCTTTTTCCGTTTTGTAGCGCGGGTGCGTGAGCTGGTCGGTCAACTCACCGTCGTTGGTGAGCAGGATGAGGCCCTCGCTGTCCATGTCCAACCGTCCCACCGGATACACTCGCTCGGCGAACGGGACGAGATCCCGCACGGTTTGCCGCTCCCCCTGCGCGTCGAGGGACGACACCGCCCCGCGCGGTTTGTTGAGCATCACGTAGACCAAATGCTCCAGTTTCAATGGCGCGCCGTCGAGGTTGAGCTTGTCTTTGGCCGGGTCGGCCTTTTGGCCTAATTCAGCCACGCGGCCATTGACGGTGACGCGGCCCTCAGTGATAAAGTTTTCGCAAGCGCGGCGTGAACCCAGTCCAGCGCGGGCGAGGAGTTTTTGAATGCGTTCTTCCATGTTATCCCTTTAGAAACTCGGTCGCCTGCGCCACCGTCTCACTTGCCGCCGCTTCTTCCGGCGGTGTGGCCTTCGCCAAAGCCGTGAGCTGTTCGAGATTGAGCGAGGGCAGTTCGGCCAGCGTCGCCAGGCCGAAATATTGCAGGAACTCCGGCGTGGTCACGTACAGCACCGGGCGGCCCGGCCCCTCAGTGCGCCCGCTCTCTTCAATCAAGCCCTTGCCCAGAAGATTCTTGAGGACGCTATCGGAGTTCACCCCGCGCAATTGGTCAATCTGCGGGCGGGTAATGGGTTGTTGATAGGCAATAATGGCGAGCGCTTCAAGCGAGGCGCGCGTGAGGGGTTGCGAAGCCGCGAGGCCCAGGAACCGCTCAACCTGCGGCCCGGCGGCGGGGGCGGAGGTGAGTTGCACTTTCTCGCGCGAGCGCTGCAGGCTCAGGCCGCGTTTATTGACCGCGTAGTTTTCGATGAGCGCGTTGAGCGTCGCTTCAATCTGGCGCGGCGTCACTTCCAGCGCTTCGGCAATTTGCGAGACGGGCACCGGGCCATCGGCTACGAAGAGCAGGCTTTCCACCAACGCTTCGAGACTTAACTCGCCGGGCAGGGCCTGCGCGACGACGACGGGCGCCGGTTCCGGTTCGGGCGTGGCCTCGGGCTGGGTCATTTCAACCGGGGTGGCCTCACCGGGCTTTTCTTTCCGCTTCTTCCGCGCGGGTTTCTTCTCAACGACCACCGGTTCGGGCGTTTGCTCGGCCACTATGCTTTCAGGAACATCTGTCGGCTCAGAAGCCGCGCTCTCGCGGAGTGTGAGTGAGTCCTCGGGCGCGGGCAAATTGCCCTTCACCCATTCGGGCATTTCGGGCGTGGGCGCCTCGGGCGCGCCCGAGTCAGCGGAGTTTGGCGTGCTATAATCGTTTGACATTAATTTTCAGTAATTATGGAGGCTGATATGAAACGCAATCTTCGGATTTGGACGATGCTTCTGGCGCTGAGCCTCGCGGGTTTGGCGTGTGACCTGGCGGTGGGCGGCCCCACCCCGCCGGGGTCGCCGATTCCCGTCTCGACGGAGGCCGCCGGGCAACTCACCGAACTCTGGAAGAACGCCATCGCGAGCGCGGGGGGCGGCGATGTCAGCGTCATCGTCACCGAGGAACAAATCACCTCGTATCTCGATCTCAAACTCGCTCAGCAGACCGACCCGCCGCTCAAGAACGTGCAAGTCTATCTGCGCGACAGCAAAATCCAGATTTACGGCGCAGCCAAAGCCGGAACTGTTTCGACGACCGCGCTCGTCGTGCTGGTCGTGACCATCACCCCCGAAGGCAACGCGCAATTCGCGGTTGAAAAAGCCGATTTCGGCCCCGTGCCGGTGCCCAAAGAGTTGTTGACTAACCTTTCCTCGGCGCTCAACGAAGCCCTCACCGGGCAAATCGGCTCGCTGGCCACCGGCATCAAAATCAAGAGCGTCCTCATCGCCGACGGCAATATGGCCATCGTCGGCGCCATCCGCTAGTGTATGTCGGCTATCAAGCGCGGGGAATTATACCATCGCCAGAATGCCCACTGCTCAATGCCCAATTCACAATTACCAATCACCAATTACCGGCGGTTATTGCGCATTGTGTATTGGGCATTGAGCATTTTCCTTGTTGCCTGTTCCACCCTCGGCCCGGCCCCCACGCCCGCCGCGACGCAAGTCATTACGCTTACGATTCTCGTTGATGGCCAGACGCAAACCTTCGGTCTCGCCGCGCCCATGACCGTGCGCGAAGCCCTCGCGCAGGCAGGCATCGCCGTCGGGGAACTGGATCGCCTCTCGCTCCCCGCGTACACGCGGCTCGCCGCTCCAGCCACCCTCACCATCACTCGGGTCACCGAGACCAACGAGACTGAGGACGTCGTCGTCCCTTTCAAATCTGAAATCATCAAAAGCGAAGGCCTGCCCGAGGGTGAGCAACGGCTCTTGCAAGCGGGTGTCAACGGCGCGGAGCGCATCACGTATCGCACCGCCTTCGAGAACGGCGTGCAAGTCTCGCGGGATATCCTCAAGCGCGAAATCCTTACCGACACCGTGCCCCAAATCACGCTCATCGGCGCGCAGGCTTCGTTTACCATCGTCCCCATCGTTGGCACGCTCGCCTATCTCAGCGGTCACAACGCATGGGTCATGCGCCAAAACTCCGGCCAACGTCGTCCGGTTACCTTTAGCGGCGATTTAGACGGGCGTATCTTTCAACTCTCGCCCGACGGCCAACTGCTCCTCTATACTCGCCTCACCACCGCCACCAACACTCTCACGCCGACCTTCAATACGTTGTGGGCGATCTCCGTCACGGCCATTCTCACCAACCCCAAACCCATTGACCTGCGCGTGAGCAACGCGCTCTACGCCGAGTGGTCGCCCACGCAAGAAAACACGGTGGCCTACTCCACTGCCGAAAAAATCAACCGCGCCCCCGGCTGGCAAGCCAATAACGATCTGTGGCTCATCAATTGGCAGACCGACCGTCGTAAGCAACTCGTCTTCACCTCCACGCAAATTCTCGACGCCAACTCCGGCGGCACTTACGGCTGGTGGGGCACGGGCTACGCCTTTTCACCTAATGGCGCGTACGTTGCCTACGCCCGCACGGACTCCATTGGCATGGTTGACCTCACCACCCTCGCGCGCACGGAACTCACTGCCTTCACCGCTTACAACACGCACAGCGATTGGGCGTGGTACCCCGCCCTCAGTTGGGCGAAGAACAGCCAGATCATTTACTCGATTACGCATGGCGCACCGAGCGGCCTCGAGGCCCCCGAAGATTCGCCGGTGTTCAACCTGACTGCCCTCTCGCCGCGCGGCCTGCGCGTGGACTTGATTCCGCGCGCGGGAATGTTCGCCAATCCATTACCCTCGCCGTTGCAATCCTCCAACACCACTGAGACGCCCTATCACGTCGCTTTCCTCCAGGCCACTGACCCGGCCAACTCGCCCAACAGCCGCTATCGCCTCGGCGTGATGGACCGCGACGGGAGCAACGTGCGCTTCATCTTCCCGCCCGAAGACCAGCCCGGCCTCGCCGCCAACGCGCAGTACACCTGGTCGCCCGACGCGCGCCTCATCGCCCTCATCGCCGATGGCAACCTGTGGCTGGTTGACCCCGAAGCCGGAGTCTCGCAACAACTCACGGGGGACGGGTTGAGTGAACATCCGACGTGGAGCAAGTGAACATCAAAGGTGAACGGTGAATACCGTTTACTGCTCACGGTTCACTCACCATTAAATGAAACGCACCCTCTTGATCCTTAGCGCTTTTGCCCTGAGCGCGAGTCTGCTCTCTACCGCCGCCGTCATCCGTCAACACGCTGTCCTCACCTTCGGCGCAGTGAACGGCCTTCCCGACCCGGCCCTCGACCCGCGCCCGATCGGCCTCGCCATCAATGTCGCGCTGGAACAATACCCCGACCTCAATCCCGTCCTCGATTCCCTCACCGCCTTTCAATGGCTCCGCCAAACTTTCCCGTGGGATAAAATCGAACCTGTGCGCGGGCAATACGCCTGGGCGCTGTGGGATGAGATTGTGGCCCACGGCTTGTCCCGCCAAAAAAAGTTTATCGCCGTGCTCAACGGGGCACCCGCGTGGGAAGATTCTTCCGCCTCCGCCCGCGCGGCCTCGCCGGTATCCCCGACGGATTTTGCGAGTTTCGCGTCCGCTTTTGCCACGCGCTACGCCGATAAAATTGATGTCTATCAAATCTGGGACGAGCCGAACATCCTCACCGGCTGGGGCAATCGCCCGCCCTCCGCCGCCGACTACGCCGCGCTCCTGCAAGCCGCCTACACCGCCATTCACGCCGCTGACCCGACCGCCACCGTCC
>Ga0315281_10013447_pt1 | contig 11077 bp, 13 predicted proteins | sample YL17G07_0_MG_FD_204540 | JGI IMG/M metagenome (GOLD analysis project Ga0315281, IMG submission 204540) | Sediment microbial communities from Yellowstone Lake, YNP, Wyoming, USA - YL17G07_0 | ecosystem: Environmental > Aquatic > Freshwater > Lake > Sediment | place: USA: Wyoming | collected... | reverse complement strand
CCTCGAAGCCTCCACGGGGGACAAGCTGTGGTCCACGGCAATAGGTGCGGAGGTCTATTGCCGCCCGGCCGTCAATGACGGCATCGTCTATGGCCTTTCCAACTTTGGCCATGTGTACGCCCTCGAAGCCGCCACCGGCAGAGAGGTGTGGACCGTAGACGGAGACATGTTCGAATACGATGAGATGTATCCGATGGCGGGCGGACCTGACCTTGCGGCACCGACCGTGGTGGGCGGTGTCGTTTACGCAGGTTCTTGGGACGATCACCTCTACGCGCTCGATGCCTCAAACGGCAAGGAGTTGTGGTCCTTCGAGGCGCAACACGCCGTCGCGTCATCCCCGGCGGTTGTCGGCGGGGTCGCGTATGTGGGCTCCTGGGATGACCACCTTTACGCAGTTGATATTGCGGATGGCTCAATGATTTGGTCGTTTGAAGCCGGCGACGCAGTGGACTCGTCCCCGATTGTCATCGGCAGGACCGTCTACGTCGGCTCATGGGATAAGCGCATCTATGCGCTTGATTGCGAGACGGGCGCCCAAGCCTGGGTATTTGAGGCCGGAGACAGAGTGTGCCCACTGCTAGCTGCAGCCGACGGCGTCATCTACTTCTGCTCGGAGGACGGGCAATCGACAGCTCTGGAAGCCGCGACTGGCCGTAGGCTCTGGTCGTTTGAGGGGGAGGATAGCGACCGCGGTTGGCCAACTGTCGCCGACGGCGTCCTCTTCATCGGCTCGGAGGACCTGAACCTGTATGCCCTGGATCTCACCACTGCAACGTAGTTCGACCCCAAGAAGAGCTCGAGCGTTGTCCGATGCCTCGGTGAAAGACCCCTAGATCGGCACTTCGGAAAGCTGTTTCAGCAGGTCACCACTGGTTCGAACTGCACGGAGGGCAGTGACAGATTGCGAATCGGGACCTTGCCCGAGGCGCGGGTAGCGGACGCTGGCGAGAGTCCCGACCGAGGGGCTAACACCTAGGGCTTGAAGATGAGAGGATTCGTCGCGACACAACTAAGGGGCAAGATCGTGACCTGGAGTGACCGAACCAAAGCATTTGTCGCCGAAACCCTTTCCGAGTACTTCGGAAGCGAACTGCTCGAGGATGGCGCCCAGAGTCTCACGCTTCGTGACGAAACCGCGCTCCTCTTCGCCAACTTTGACGAGGACTTCCCGCGACTACGCATCATGCTGCCCCTGGTCGTGGGCGCCAATCACTCGCTGAAGCTACTGGAGCGGATCAACCAACTGAACCACGTGCCCGTGGTCAAAGTCACGCTAGACGATGACATCGTCTCCCTCTGCACGGAAGTGTTTGCCGAGGACATCACGAAGGAACGGATCCTCCGGGCGTGCGTCGTCCTTCTTGTGAACGCAGAGGACATCGGGAGTGGACTAGTCGAGGAGTTCGGCGGAACGCTTCTGCCGGTAGCGCGCCCTTCCTCCGACCATGGGCCCTGAGGCGTGCTTTCGGTTCACGACAAGAAGGAGAACGGCATAGCCGAACGCCAGACCCGTCCAGGATCAGACGGCGGCAAGCTCGCGGAGCGGCATGTCCTCCCACGTGCGGCCGTCAAGCTCGCGTCCCCCGGCCTTCGGCGTTCGACCGCCCCACTGCTTGAAGAAGAACGCCACTCTCGCATCCATGCACTGATCACGAAGATCACGTATCCAGCCTGGATCAACCGAGCGGGCTCCAATTCCTGATTCGCCTCCGGCGATCACCCAGTGAAGCGCCGACGCGTCCGACAGCCATGACGATAGGTCGACGGGCCCCAGAAGCGGTTCCGCCGACAGGAACCGCACGGCAGCCGGTGTTTCGACGAGCTTGGGAATGCGGATGTTCGCCCAGCGCTGGTTCTCAACGGATGTTCCGAGCCATACATTCGGCGGAGGCTGAAAGCCCTTCATCGCCCAACTGCCCACAACGCTTGCCATCCGGCCAGCGCGCTTCGTGAGGACTTGATAGGTGTGAAGAGGCGTTGCCGCCATCGTGCCAAATACGTCCGCGATGAAGTCGACGGGAACCAGCGGGTGGAAGAGGTCGCTCATCGAGTTCACGAACACAACCCGTGGACGACGCCAACTCAGAGGCTCCCGAATCTTGTCGGGGTGAAGGGTCACCCCGAAACCCGGGCCCGAGGTGCGTGGGTCACCGTCGCGGCTGTATCGGTCGCTCCCCATGGCCTTCAGGCGAGCAGCCATCGTGAGCGCGTAGCAGTGGTCGCATCCCTCCGAAACTCGATCACATCCGGTTACGGGGTTCCAGGTGGCTTCCGTCCACTGGATGCCGGTTCGCGTGCTGCTCATGGGGAATCAGCCTCCTTCGGCTGCAGGCCGCGCGTCGCTTCCACCGGACTCTAGCGGGTTCCGCTTCCTCGTTTCTCGGGACTACCCACAAAGTAGGGATGAGGTCTGACATTTGCCGCGGAGCTAGGCGAATCGGATGGTGCAGCCCGTCGGGAAGGTGTGAGCACGACGCTTGGTTCCTCGGGCAGGCACGCACGTGACCTTGCCTCGGTCCTCCAGGGGCACGAGCGTTCGCTTCTTGATGTGACCGTCATGAAACGCCGTGTTGACCAGTACCCACTCTTCCAGCTCGGCATAACCAACGTCCCGGCCCTTGTACTGGGCGACCAGGGCGACCTGAAGGGAGGTCGTGTCGGGCTCGTCCTCAAACAAGGTCAGGATGTTCGCTCGCCGATCTGAGAAGCGCCGGCCTCCCCCGGGGTCAACCTTCCACATGGCTCGCTTCATCTTCTTGAGTCCGGCGATGTGATGTGTCGCGAAGAACAGATCGTAGATTGGTCGTCCTTGCTGATTGATCATTCGGAAAGAACACACATACTCGGCATGCTTCCGGAGTTGAGCAGCGTAGAAGTCCCCCAAGACATCGAGGCGCTTGACGTCGTCGTTCTTCAGAAGGACGCGGTATCCCACGTCGCCGAAGAGCTCGTCCATCTGCTTGCGCACCCTATCCGACGGGTGTTCTGCGAACTGGCGAACCCTATCCAGCATTACGGTGATGAGCACCTCCGATCTCAAGTGGCTCAACAGCCGTGCAACGGTCGCCATCGGGGTGTGCGAGAAGCCGAACGGGTCGATGAACGCGAAGCTTGGCGCAAGAACACCGTCGACCCCGTCTACGCGGTCAAGAACTTCATTGAGGGCCTCACGAAACCGCGTCGACACCGGAACGATCTCGATGTTCCGAGGGAGCGCACCGAGGCGCGGGATGGCGACCTCTTCCAGGTGCTTGAGCCGTTCTTTGTTCTTCTCGAAGAACACGAAGATGAACTCGGTCTTGGTCATCTTGGGGAACGAGCTGTGCCCGACCAAGGATCGGAGGGCAACGATCGGTGATCCTTCTTCTCCACCCGAGTATTCGCCCGGTCCGGCGAACCCGTCGAAGAACACCACCCTGGGGTGGTGGCCAAAGCTGAGCGTCGGCCACCACTGATCGAGATACCTGGCGAGGATCTGATGCTTCGCCAGAGTGTGCGGAGCGACCGGCCACTTGACTCCCTTCGGAGCAGTCATGGCTTGATTCTGGTCCCGAGTCGTGGCGAGGTCCAGCACACCGCCCGCGGTCCCTAGCAACGCCGCTACCGCGAGCGGATCTCTAGATACCCGAGGGCGACGCATCATGGCGCGCGCACGATTGCGGCGCAGGACCCGATCGCAGACACGTTCCGGTTCCCATCTTCCAGCTATCCGAGGCCGCAGTGGGAGACTCACCTGCGGAGACGGTCGGGAGTTCGTATGCTTTCCGCCGTGACTCGACTCGACGAAGGCATCCAGGATCTCGTCGTCTCTCCAGCAGGAGACGCACCCACTCTTGTTTGCCGGCCCTTCTTGGGAGGCGACATCTTCGAGGACGAGATGATCGTCCTCGCCCACGTCGCAGTCGGCTACTCGGACCAAGCCATCGCCGAGGGTATGGCGTCAGGCTTGGGGAAGGTTCGCTGGCTGGCACGATGCGCCATCGCGAAGCTGGGCGCCCGGAACCGTCCACACGCGGTCACTCGTGCTATCGCGCTCGGCTACCTCGAGCTGCGCCCGAAGTAGGGGGCGATCCGCACCTCCCTCGACGAGGCGGCTAAGCCGCCGCGTCAAACATCGACATCCTTGAGCTCCCGGACGAGGCGCGGGCCACCTGTCGACGCCCGGTAGGTGAGAACTGCCAGCGGCCCGGAGGCCCATGTCGGAATTCACGGCTCGACATTCGAAGAGGATCGGCCAGCACGGTGATGGTGACTGCTCTTCTTCGAACGATTACCTACCAATAACGGACAAGGGGTATCCGATATGCAGAATGCCTCGACAGTTGTATTGACGAGCTATGGTGAAGGCAACCATTGTTTCGGAGTGTTCACGATGCTGCCCGAGTTCCCCGAGTTCACCCAACCAAGCCTTCCCGAGTTGCTGGAACTCAGCGACGAGATTCACACTTACGATGCGCGATCGGACTTCACCCCAGCCTTCCTTCGGTCTTGGTACACCGACCTCGTCTTCTCTGATCTCAACGGCAACGTAGTGGCCAGGTACTTCGACCCCGAAGTGGAGGCCGTGGCCTTCACGCTGGTGGGCGGGAAGCAGTTGGAGGCCTCACTGCAGGCCATCTTCGCCCATCAATCGAGCCTGTCCCGACCTCAAGTCGTCTCCCATATTGACGAGCGGCAGCTGGACCTCTTGGGAGAAGCTAGCGGTTTCACGATCGAGCCGGATCCCGGCGCTCTTGAATACATCCTTTCAACCAAGGCCCACATCGATTTGACCGACCCCAAGCTGAAGCATGAGGCGCGACGTGTTCGCAAGGTACTTGGAAACACGGATGTCGGGGTCTTCGAGGTAGATCTGTCAAGCGCTACCGAGATAGCAAGGCTGCTTGGAGACTGGCAATCATGGGACCGGCACCACAAGAACAACAACAACGATCTTGAAGGCAAGGAACGCAAGCAGATCGCTCGCTACTTCGAAATCGCGCCACAACTCCCGACCAGGTGCTTGGCGATGAGCCACACGGATCACGTCATCGGATTCACCGTCTTCGATGTCTATCCGCATCTGTCCACGGCGGTCGGCCACTTCCTCAAGGTTGACTACTCCTACGACCATGCCACCGACTACCTGATCCACGCCCTGTGCAAGACGCTCCTCGATGAGGGCATCGAGCGAATCAACATCGAGAACGACCTCGGGATCCCCGGCATCCGCAAGAAGAAGGAGAGCCTGCTTCCGGTGGACTACGTCAGGTGGGTCTGCCCCCAGTTCAGTTGACTCGTGAGCTGGCAAGAGTTCAGGCCGCATAGGAAACCTTGTACACGGTCTCGAACTCTATCGGGGTGAGCTTGCCGAGGCCGCGTTGACGCCGCCGGCGGTGGTAGGTGCGTTCGATCCAATCGACGATCGCTAGGCGTAGCTCCTCTCTGCTGCTCCAGTGTTGGCGGTTCAAGACGTTCTTCTGGAGCAACGAGAAGAACGACTCCATCGCGGCGTTGTCCGCACAGGTTCCTGTCCGTCCCATCGATCCGGCAAGGCCCGCTTGGCGCAGTGCTCTGACGTACTTGGCGGATCGGAACTGGCTGCCTCGGTCCGAGTGCACGATGCCACCGCAGCAGTCACGAAGTGTCACCGCGTTCGCAAGAGCCGCTACCGCCAGCGAGGCCTTCATGCGTGAATCGATCGAGTAGCCCACGATGCGGTTCGACCAGACGTCCTTTACCGCGCACAGGTAGAGCTTGCCCTCGTCGGTGCGGTGCTCGGTGATGTCGGTTAGCCACAGCTCGTTGGGCCGGCTAGCGGTGAAGTTCCGGTGCACGAGATCATCGTGTACGGCGGGACCAGGCCGCTGGCCGCCTCGACGCTTGCGCTTGGCCAGGATCGAGAAGATGCCGTGTGAGCTGCACAGACGAGCTACGCGGTTCTCGCTGGCCGAGATACCGTATTCATCAGCGAGATCATCAGCGATGAAGCGGTAGCCGAAGGCAGGATCATCAGCGTGGATCGACCTGGCGGCGTCGACCAGGTGAGCATCCGACCACTCGCGGGCAGACACCGGATTGGCTCTCCACTTGTAGTAAGCCTGAGGCGAGAACCCCAGAACCCGGCAGGTCACCACGACGGGGATCCCATCTGCGGCAAGGTCACGGACCAGCGGGTGGATCATTTTGGGTTGACGCCCTGGCCGAGGTAGATCGCCGCACGTCGCAGCACCTCGTTCTCTTGCTCGAGCAGGCGGTTGCGCTTCTTCAGTTCTCGGATCTCGGCTTCTTCAGCCAGGGTCAGGCCGTCTCGCTTGCCGTCTTCGATCTCGGCACGCTGGACCCAGCGGGTAAGACACGACGCAGAGATGCCGAAGTCCCTGGCGATCTGCAGCCGTGAGGTCTGGCCCTTTCGGGCAAGGGCGACGACGTCATCCTTGAACTCCTGGGGGAACGCTTTTGGCATGTTGATCTTCCTTTCCGTGAGGTTCAATCTTTCACAGATGAGGAGTCAACCAAACCTGGGGCAGACCCCCCCGGTGGACACGACCGTGGACTACCTGAGAACCCGACCCCAACCATCAGGGCTTACGACTTCAACCCCACGACTCGCGGGGATCGAACGCAAGACCTTCCGTGTGAAGGTGCAACTCATCACTGCGGTCATGGAAGATGATCACGACTTCCATCTCGTCATCGCACCGAAGGGCGCTCGGTCACACCAGATGATCGTTGAGTTCGCAGACCCGAACTGTAACGGAGCATCGTCATCTGCCAAGAGAGCAGCCATGACCAGGGCACGCAACTCGTTCATCAACGCCTGCGGGACGATTGGGACCTCCTTCGTCAGCCTGCACGGGACAGCCGTACTAACAGGTGTTGGGTTCTTCGACGAGATTCACGGTCAGACCGGGATTGCACCCAACGGGATCGAGCTACATCCGGTGCTGTCGTTCAAGAGTGCTAACTGTCACTGATAGCTCGGAGCGGACTGAAGTACTCAACTACCCAACTCGCGACGACGCAGCCGATTTCCCTTCTGCCAGGTTCGCGAGTAGTGTCAGCGCCTACGTCCCCGTGAGGCAGCCGGATCGGAGGGATCAACATGCAGGGACGGATGATCACCAGCGTGGCTTTGGTCGGGGTATTGGCGCTAGGAGCTTGCTCGAAGAGCACTCCTGCGCCTTCCACGAGCGTCGGAGCATCGGAGAACGAGGCCGCTAGTCAAGCGGCGGCGAGCGATTCGGACCCCATCATCGGAACGTGGGTGAACGGGCCGTCCGGCGGGGATTGCCCGATCACGATGGTTGTCTCGAACGATGGGTCCGCGATCGTGGGCTTGCCCGGCGGAGAGCCCAAGTGCGTTTCCGCAGATGGCCGAGCAACCACGACGATGGGCACCTTCACGTTGACCTGGAAACGAGTCGGAGATCAATACGAGGTCATCGGCTCTCAGGGTTCCCCGGCACCGGTGGTCATCACCGGAGACACGTTGACCTTCAAGCTAGACCCCGGGGCGGCGGGCGAATGGAAGTTCACCCGATCCCCATAGCTGAGTTGCGACCTGACCCTTCAGCTACCCTCCTCACCGTGGAACCCGAAGAAGTCCGACTGCGCGAAGTCCTCTCCCTCTGGACTCCGGAGGAGCGTGGTGCTCTGCTGAATGTGCTGACCGCAGACGACGATACTCGTGTGGCGAAGATCGGTGAGCTACATCAAGCTGGTGGCTCTGTCGCTGAGTTGCTGATAGACCTGGAAGAAGATCCGGTTTCGAGGGTGACGGTGATTGGGATGCTGAGGGTCATGGGCGGATTCGCCTAAGGCCTGGAGAAGACTGTCCACAACCCAGCTACCACTCTGGTGGAGAGCCAACGCGGAACCAGGCCCGACCCCGCCCTGCGCAACGCGGGTGCCCTCGAAGGGCGAGTCCAGGAATCCGTCGGCACCGTAGGGAGAGGCAGGGCATGACCCAGACAGACTCGTCTCTCCGCCTTCAGGCCACGAGAAGAGGCTCGGCATGATTTCGTCGCAGCGGTACGTCGCGCTGTGCACATAGATGTATGCAACGCTCCCCACGAGGACGAGGAGGAGGAGGATGAAGATGGCCCTCACATAGTCCTGCGTCGCGTCTGACCTCGTGGGGATGTAGAGGAAAGGCTTCTTGTCTAGCTTCCGGAATCGGGTCCACGCCTGTTGAGCACCCTCGCCTCCCCCGGGAAACCGCTCTATTGGCGGTCCGGGGGCCTTCTTGTCCCATATCCCCCAGAAATCCACCCCCTGACCGATCACGTAGCGGATTCCTTCGCTCGCCATGCTCAACGGGGCTTGACCCGCAACCGTCGGTTCCGGCGTGGGCGCGGGGGGAGGAGGAACAGGCCGATCCTGGGGCACACCCGGAACTATTAGCGTCGTGAGCTCACGCCCACAATGCTTGCAGACGATCGCTCCGTCCTTAATGTCTTCAGCGCAGAACGGGCAGGCTTTCGTCGCCGGAACGTCTCGCACTCCTAGGTCCGGCGGTTCCCGGTGCGAAGGTCGGCTCGCCGCCTCGACGGAGGACTCAAGGTGATGGAACGCAGCCAGCGCCTTCGCCCTGCCCTCATCCGTTGCGGGATACATCGAGTGGACTTCGCCGGACGAGGTCCATACCGCCCACCCGACTGAGCCGTCCTCCTTCTTCAGCCCGCCCATCCGGTACTCATGACCAACGTGGACGGCCTTCCCCTTAGCCATCTCCAAGCCTCCGGTGCCGGTACCGCGGCAATACTCCCACGCCATCTCGAAGCGGCGCAAGGATATCAGGAATCGTGGCCCACGAATGTTCGGCGCTGGCGGCAGTGCAGGTCAGCTCACGGACAGTGCCCGCCGACCAGGTACGTGGGAGGCGACACACCTGCCGCAAGCGTGGTGGTGGAGGCCGGGCCACAGTAGAGGCTCTGGAACTCGCAGCGCGGCAGGTTGATGCACACGCTGTTCTGGCCAGGCACCAAGGTCTTGTCGATCGTTTCGCCCGTGGCGAGCGCCACCCTCAAGGTCCACTGTGTAGACGGGTGGAACAACGGCCCGTTGACATATAGAGCCAAGAGGTCGGGCACGCCATCGCCGTCGATGTCACCTTGCCTGGTGCGGACGAAGGTGACATCCGGCGGAAGGCCGGGGCCGGCCTCTGTCGGCGGAGAGGCCGGGCAGAGACCGGCTCTCCCGCCATGCTCGCCGAGATCGGAGCCGTGGATGAGCCACAACCGTGACCCGATTCCACCTCTACCCGCGACGCTAGTGAAGGGCAGGAGGGCAGGCCGGGTCCGGGTATTCCGGCTGTGTGGTCCACCCCCACTTCTTGGCCAGCTCCGGAGGAACCCCGTAGCCCTCCAGGCAGCTGATTAGCGCGAAGGTTGGTGCTTCTCCGGTGGCATCTACCTTCACGACCAAGCGCCATGTCGAACCGGAGGCCTCAAAGAGTCCCGCCCCCACAAGGGTCTCACCAGGCTTAAGCCACACGACAATGGCCCATGATCCTTCGCAATCGGGGTTGCCCCTCACATGAGCGCCGCCGCCGACCAGCGCGGCGAAGGCAGGTGTGGAGCACACGGGCTTCAGCAGATCCTGCACCTGTAGCCGGGCCTCCGCAGTACCGGACAGGTATGAGCTCATGGCCTTGACGCCGACGACTATGCCAGCGATCAATCCTGTGGCAATTGACACGACAGTGGAAAGGACGGCCCCCAGGCTGCCCGCGGCAAGTGCGCCTATGCATTCGAAACCCATCTTGGCGAGGGTCTTGACCGTGGCCATGGACAATTGCTCAGGCGGGGTCGCCATCGCCACTGCCGCTGAGCACTTACCAGTGGAGTACAGCTTGTCGAGGTTGTTGACAAGACTGCCGGCCTCGTTGGAGCCGAACATGGCGAACAGGACCTTGATCCCCAGATCCATGACGTCCAGGAGGTAGGAGAGGCTGTCCGGGGATGCGATGACTACTGCTTTCCTCCCTGGCGGGATGTCCAGGGCAATCGTGGCCGTTGCCCCAGAGGGAACGACCGCCATGCGCTCTCCTATCAGGGCACCCATGAGCTTGCGTGCGGCCGCGGTGAGCCCCGAGGCGTCGACGTTGGCACTTGCGTACGAGGGGAGCTCCAGCCCTATCGAATAGGACCGGGCGTTGCGGACCTGCAGCTGCAGCGATCCATCGTCCAGGCGCGTCAGGCAAGTCCAGTAGCCGGCCCCCGAGGCGTCAATGTTGAGGGTCGCGTCTGAAGCCGGATGAGGACACTCGATGCGATCTACAGGGAGAAGACCTGGTGCGAAAGCCCCTTCGGCCAGCGCCCTAACGATGTCCGCGATGCGTGAGGAGGCCCAGGAAAAGACCCCCCAGATCGAGAAGTGGCTGACGCTGGTGGAGACCGTCGAAGAAGCCGCGTCGTAGGTCCCTCCCACTGGAGTCCAGATCTTGGTGTCGGTCTCGTAGGTGGCCAGGTAGATCAAATCGTGTAGGGAGACTGACCCATCGGGGAGCTTGACCGACAGCGTGGCCGTTCCCGAGAGGTCCGGGGAGGCCTCAATCGAGAATGCCTCGCCGATCAGTTGAGGCCCAGCATCCCCACCTGCCTGTGGCACGACCTTCTGGACATGCGTGGCGATCGTACCAACCGCATCGGATGCTTCTTGCGGCGCGGGTCCAACCGAGATCTTGGAATCCGCCGGCATTCCGGAAGGAATGGCAACGGTGATCCCTCCGTCAAAGATATGCGAGCCGCCGTCGCTGGTGGTCCAAGACGAGACTTGAAGGGAGGCGGATGGTTCAGACTCCGACCCTGAGCAAGCAACAAGCAGGCTCGCTATCAGAGCAACGGCAGCAGCCATGCCGAGCGAACGGCTCCTCCGCACCTTGTGCCTCCCTGGTCTAGTCGCTGCTGTTCTCGACCTGCCAATGAACCCTAGGGCTTGCCGAAGCGTGATTCCAGTCCGAATTATGAGCGCCGGTTGAAAACGGACCCGCCCCCCGCCTAGAAACGCCGGTTGAAAACGGACCCACCCCAACGTCCCCGTTCTGCTCGGGTTAGCCCTCAGGCTTTCCCTCCCAGAGCAGAGCGGAGGG
>Ga0315281_10013446_pt1 | contig 11078 bp, 8 predicted proteins | sample YL17G07_0_MG_FD_204540 | JGI IMG/M metagenome (GOLD analysis project Ga0315281, IMG submission 204540) | Sediment microbial communities from Yellowstone Lake, YNP, Wyoming, USA - YL17G07_0 | ecosystem: Environmental > Aquatic > Freshwater > Lake > Sediment | place: USA: Wyoming | collected... | reverse complement strand
GCTGGTCACGGTCCGCCGCCGGAGCGTGATACGACCTGCCGCCGCTCCGAACGAGGAACGGCCAGGCCCGAACCCGCGCTCCCGCAGTGCCCCCATTCGTAGGTGGCACGAACTTCGGCCGCGCAGCCCCGGCAGCTGTCACTGCATTCGTAGGTGGCAGGAACTTCGGCCGGCGCCTTGCGACCGCGCCGGGCGCCTCGCTCCCGCGCCGGGCGCCTCGCTCCCGCGCCTGGGCCCGAGGTCAGATCTCGCGGCGCCGGAAGCTGACGATTGCGAGCCCCAGGACGAGCACGACCCAGCCCGCGCACCAGGCCAGGTAGGGCGTCGAGGGTGGTTCAGCCGCGAAGAAGGGGAAGGCCGCCGCCGCCGGCCCGGCCCCCTGCGCGGCCAGGAGGAGGGGTGTCGGCTCGAGGTGGTAGGCGACGCCGCGCCAGAGCCCGTCGGTGGGCAGCAGCAGCCGGCTGATCTCGCCGACTCGGGAGATGCCCGGCTCGTCGAGGGCGACGCCGATGCCGCCCACGATGCCGCCGATCCAGGCCAACCCGAAGATGGCCACGCCGATGACCCCGGCGGTGATGGCGGAGAGCCGCGTGCTCAGGGCGAGGGCCAGCGTCAGCAGCACCAGGGCCTCGGCGCACAGGTAGCCGATGGCCGGGACCGGACTCGGGGGCGCATAGCCGGTGATGAGGCGGACGACGACCAGCTCGGCGACGCCGGCGCCGACGGCGTAGCCGAAGACTAGCGCGGCCACGCCCAGCCAGCGCCCCACGAGGTACTCCACGCGGCGCACCGGTCGGGCCAGCAGCGCGAGGGCGATGCCCGACTCCAGCTCACCGGCCACGATCGGCGCGGCGATGAAGACGGCGCTCAGCGCGAGCACGAAGCTGAACATGAACGTGACCAGGATGAGCAGCTGCGCGTAGATCAGCTGCCGTTCGACGTCGGACGTGAGGGTGCCCGGCGGCAGGGCGTCGCGCACCTGGGCAAAGCCCCAGGCCGTGAGCGTCACGGCCGCCGCAGTGATCAGCAAGAGCGCGATGAACAGGCGCCGCCGAGCCGCCTCGCGCACGGTCAGCCAGGCGACGACGAACGCGGTCACGGACGCCCCCCGGCCTGGATCGCGGTCACCGAAGGCCCCCGGCCATGACCCGAGCGTTCACCGGTCGCCGCCCGCGACCAGCGCGCGGAAGCGTTCCTCGAGCGAGGTCTGTCGCGGCTCGACGGCATGGACGCGCGCGCCGGCGGCAACCAGCTCCGCCACCAGGTCCGGGATGCGGGCCGGATCGCAGCCGCGTACCTCGATCCAGCCGCTCTCCTCGGCGACGCGGCCGAAGCGCCCCAGGATCGCGCGTGCAGTATCGCCCAGCCCGGTCATGCGCAGACGGACCAGCCGCTCCTCGAGCAGCTCGGCGAGGGGCCCCATGAAGGCCACGCGGCCCCGCTCGAGGATGGCCACGCGATCGCAGACCTGCTCGACCTCGGAGAGCATGTGAGAGTTGAGGAAGACAGTCGCGCCGCGGTCACGCAGCGCGCGCAGGATCGGCCGCATCTCCAGCCGTCCGACGGGGTCGAGGGCCGAGGTCGGCTCGTCGAGGAAGATGACATCGGGGCGACCGAGCAGCGCCACGGCCAGGCCGAGTCGCTGTTGCATCCCCTTGGAGTAGCCCGCCACGCGATCGCCCCCGCGATCGGCGATGCCCGCGCCTTCCAGCGTCGCCCGGATCTCGCTGTCCCACTCGGAACGCGGTAGGCCGATCAGCCGGCAATGCACGCCCAGCACCTCGCGGCCGGTCAGCCAGGCCTGGTAGCGGAACATCTCGGGCAGGTAGCCGGTCCGGCGGCGTGCCACGAGGTCGCCGGCCGGGCGGCCCAGCACCCACGCGCCTCCGCTGGTCGGGGCCGTCAGACCCAACAGCACCTTGATGGCGGTCGTCTTGCCTGCGCCGTTGGGGCCGAGGAAACCGAAGACCTCCCCGCGCGGAACGGACATCGTGAGCCCGTCGAGCGCGACCGTGCGACCGTAGCGCTTGACCAGCCCGCGCGTCTCGATGGCGGATGGATCGCCGCCAGGGCTGGCCTGTGGTGCGGATGGCCGGTCAGGGTCCTTGCTTCCAACGGACGTGCCAGTCATCAGGCGCGGTGCCCCGCGACCTGGCCATCTACGAATGCCGAGGCGGCCATCGAAGCTTCCGATGTGGGCCCGACGCCCGCGGATGCGTCCTAGCCTTCGCCGGACTCGGCGCCGTCGGCCGTCGTTGGTGCCTCCCCGGTGGGCGCAGTGACGTCGGCCGCCTCGGCGGTCGGCGCGGCGACCTCCTCGACGCGCGGGGCCTGGACGCGCAGGGCCATCTCGCCCGGATCGGTCACCAGGTGCACGCGCTCGGGCAGCAGTAGGTCGCCTACGTGGATGACGGCCTCGAAGTCGTCCAGCGTGGAGATGTCCGCCTCCAGCGTTTGCGGCAGGTCGTCGGGCAGGGCGCGGACCTTCACCGTGGTCATCACGTGAAGCAGGTTGCCGCCCAGCTTGTCGACGGCGCTCGAGATGCCCACGGCCACGACCGGCACGTCCACGGTGATCTCTTCGGTCATCCTCACCAGGTAGAGATCGACGTGGATGGGCAGGCGCCGTACGGGGTGCTCCTGGACGCTGTGGACGAGCACGGGGCGGGCGAGGCCACCGTCCACGGTGAGGTCGATGAGGGCATTGCGGCCGTGATGACGACGCAGGTCGTCGAAGGCGCGTGCATCGAGCTGCAGCGATTCGGAGGCGGCGCCCGGGCCGTAGACGACCGCGGGCAGGATGCCCTCCCGGCGCAGGCGGGCGACGGCCTTGCCCTGGACCATGCGACGCTGGGCTGCGAGTTCGGGTCGAGTGCTCACGGGGGTCAGAACCTCACGGACGAAAGAGCGCGGGCGGGACGACGCCGCGCGGACGGGACGGCGCTGCGTCCCCGGGGTGGGGTTGGATCGGCGGCATGGTAGCAGATGGCCTCGGTTGTACCATGCGCCGGCAGCATGTCCGCCACGATCCTGATCGTCGAAGACGAGTACGCCGTCGCACGTGGCGTCCAGTACGCCCTCCAGCAGGAAGGCTACGACGTGACCATCGCGCGCAATGGCGACGAGGGCCTCGAGTTCGCCACTCAACGGGCTCCGGACCTGGTCATCCTCGACGTGCGCCTGCCCGGCATCGACGGTTTCGAGATCTTGCGCCGCCTGCGCTCGTCCGGCTCCAAGGCGCCGGTCCTGATGCTCACCGCGCGTGACGATGAAGTCGACAAGGTCATCGGCCTGGAGTTGGGGGCGGACGATTACCTGACCAAGCCGTTCGGGCTTCGCGAGCTGATGAGCCGCATCCGGGCGCTCCTGCGCCGCGCGTACGGCGATCTCAGCGACGCCGCCGGCGGTCGCATCATCCGCCACCTCGACCTGGTCATCGACCTGGAGCGCCGACGCGTCCAGCGCGGCGAACGACGCATCGCCCTGACGGCCACCGAGTTCGACATCCTGCGCCACCTTGCCGCGCGCCCCGGGCGCGTCTTCACACGCTCCGAATTGCTCGAATTGATCCGCGACTACGAGGCACTCGATCAGGACGAGAAGACCATCAACGTCCACGTCAGCCACCTGCGCGAGAAGCTCGAGGACGACCCAACCATGCCGGTCTTCATCCTGACCATGCGCGGCGTCGGCTACGCCTTCGCCGAGCGCTGAGGTCACGCCGGCCATGCGCTCGCTGCGGCGCTTTCTGCCGCGCACGTTCCGGGCGCGCCTGACACTGGCCTTCCTGGCCGTGGTGGCCATCGCGCTGGCGCTCGTCCTGCTGGCCCTGCCCCGGCTGCTGGACGACTACTTCGTGCAGCAGGAGCAGAAGAACCTGGCCACGCGCGCGGCGACGATGCGCGTCCTCCTGGGACTCCAGTTGCGTGCCGGGCTGGGCCTCCTGGCGGGCGACCCGAACCCGATCGTGCTGCCGACTGATCCGGCCACGCTCTCGCCCCAGGTGCTCGCGGTCCTTGGCAAGACCGACGACCCAGCCGGGCTGCTCTACCAGCTGACGGCGGCCGTGGCCCAGGCCGACGTGACGCTGACCATCTCCACGAGCGGTGCTGACGCGGCGCCGGTCGCCGGCACGATCGACGTGCCGGCGACCATGATCAAGCCGGAGCCGGGCCAGGCGCGCGACCAGATCGCCGATACCTCGACCTTCAGCCTCGACGACCCGTGGTGGTCGCAATCCGGGTCGGCCACGCCTCAACGGCTCTTCACGCTGCGGCTCTCGCAACCGTTCACATCCCGTCTGCAGACCCTGCGCGACGTCATCGGCGTGCTCATCGTCGCGGCGGCCGCGGCGATGCTCGTGGCCGTGCTGGTCTCGGCCTTCATCGCCGACCGCCTGACGGGGCCTATCCGGCGCCTGACGCAGGCTTCGCGATCCCTCGGTGAGGGCGACTTCGGGTCGCGCGTCTCGGCCGCGGACAGCGGTGCCCCGGAGATCACCGAGCTGGCCGCGGCCTTCAACCGCATGGCCGAGCGGCTGGAGGAGTCGGTCGCCTTCATCCGACGCGACCGGGACCGCAGTCGCGACTTCGTGGCCGACGTCAGCCACGAGCTGCGCACGCCCATCGCCGCCCTGCGCACCTTCAACGAGCTGCTCCAGGAGGGCGCGGACGAGGACCCGACCGCCCGCTCCGAGTTCATCGCCTCGAGCCAGCAGCAGATCGAGCGCCTCGACTGGCTGTCCACCAACCTGCTCGAGCTGTCCAAGATCGACTCCGGGCTCGTCGCGCTCGATCTGCGACCGGACGACCTGCGGGCCGTGGTGGAGTCCGCCATCGCCCAGGCCGAGCCGGCGGCACGGCGGCGGGGGGTCGAGCTGGTGGCGCTGCTGCCTCAGGTACCGGTGCGCCAGCGACACGACCCGCAGCGCGTGGGGCAGGTGCTCACCAACCTCATCGGCAACGCCCTGAAATTCACGGCTGCCGGCGGTCGCGTGACGGTCTCCCTGCGGGCCGTGCCGGATGGCGCGGAGCTGCGCGTGGTGGACACCGGCGTGGGCATCGACGCGGCCGAGTTGCCGCACGTCTTCGACCGCTTCTATCGCGGTTCGCGCGCCAGCCAGCAGCGCGCCGGGGGCTCCGGGCTCGGCCTGGCCATCGTGCGCTCCATCGTCGAGATGCACGGCGGGCAGGTGACCATCGAGAGCACCCTTGGGAAGGGCACCGAGGCGACCGTCCGTCTGCCGCGCGAGGTGGCGCAATCTTCACCCGGCGGAGGCCCTGCATGAACACTGAGCGGGCAGACTGGCAACCATGACCGAACCCCAATCTCCCTCAGAACCCCAACCTCCCTCCGAACCCCAGCCTGCCTCCGAACCCCAACCTCCCCTCGACCCGGCGAAGGGCACCGCCTTCACGCCGCCCGACGAGGGGCGCCCGCGCTGGGCCGACCCGCCCGTCACCAACGGCACCCCCAGCCACTGGCTGGAGCCCGAGCCGACGCTCACCCCCGTGATCGTCCCGCCGCCCCGGGGCAGCATCATCGGTCAGCTCTTCGCCGTGGCCCTCATGGCCGCCATCATCTCCTCGGCCGGGACCTTCCTCGTCCTCGACGCCTCAGGCGCGCTCGACCGCGTCGCCACGGCGCCCGCCAGCGGCGCTCTCGGCCAGACGACCGGGATGACCAGCGTCAACATCGACGAGGAGTCGGCCATCATCCACGCCGCCGCCGCCGTCAGCCCTGCCGTGGTCACCATCACCACGCGCCAGGACAACGGCACGACCACGAACCCACTCGACCTGCCGGCCACCGGCGTTGGCTCGGGCATCATCTTCGATGCATCGGGCTGGATCCTCACCAATCGCCACGTGATCGCCGGCGCGCAAACGGTCACCGTGAAGCTCAAGGACGGCCGCGAGTTCCAGGGCACCGTCTACGGCATCGACACGCTGACCGACCTGGCCATCGTGAAGATCGCCGCAACGGACCTGCCCCTGGCGCCGCTGGGCGACTCGACCGCCCTCAAGGCCGGCCAGCTCGCCGTGGCCATCGGCAGCCCACTCGGCTCGTTCGAGAACAGCGTCACCGCCGGCGTCGTCAGCGCCCTCGGTCGCGAGATCACCGTGCCGGATGTGCAGACCGGCCAGCCGCGCACGATCCACAATCTCATCCAGACCGATGCCGCCATCAACCCCGGCAACTCCGGCGGTGCGCTGGTCGACTCGCTGGGCCAGGTCATCGGCATCAACACCGCGGTGGCCGGCAGCGCCGAGGGCATCGGTTTCGCCATCCCCATCGAGATCGCCAAGCCGATCATGCGCCAGGCCCTGGCCGGCGAGGCGCTCTCGCGCCCGTACCTGGGCATCATCTACAGCGCCGTCACGCCGACGCTGATGCGGCAGGCGAAGCTGCCCATCGACTACGGCGCCTGGGTCTCGGGCGCGAACGACGGCCGCCCGGCGGTGGTCGCGGGTGCTCCGGCCGACAAGGCCGGCATCAAGGATGGCGACATCATCACCGCCATCGGTGGCCAGCGCCTCGACGCCGGCCACTCCCTCGAGGACGTGCTGGTTCGCTATCGGCCCGGCGACGCCGTCACGCTCAGCATCCTGCGCGCCGGTGCCACCATCGAGCTGAAGGTCACCCTCGGGACGCGCCCCTCCGACCTGCAGTAGGGTCGCGTCGGCACCACGCGGCAGTCCGCGCGTCGGCACCACGCGGCCGTCCGCGCGTCGGCACCACGCGGCATCCAGTAGCGGACTCGGCCGCGGGCCGAGCAGCTGCGCCGCGGCCCCCACGCCACGCGGGATGCAGCAGGAGCATGTCGCGTGGCAGGATGGGGCTCGGTGGTCCCAATAGCCCGTGTGTCGGCCGCTCCCGAGTCCGCAGCTGCATGAGACGTGGCAGGCGGGCGACCGCGCCATCGCCCGCGGCGCTCGGGTTGGTGCCATTTCGCGTCGGGATTAGTACCGCGATCAGCGTTGACACGGTCACAGCCCGCGGGCCCTCGTCGGGGCCGTAACCTGAGCGTGGCTGGCCGTCATCTGTCAAGCCTCGAGGCTCCGGCGCGGCCACATGCACGTGTCCGGAGTGGCCCCATTCGTAGGTGTCCCGACTTCGGGTAATCGCAATCGGCAGCCCCGTCTGCATTCGTAGGTGGCGCGAACCCCACCCGACCCCGACGCCGGCCCGCCGGCCCGACCCGGGCTACTCCCGGTGGCCCGGGCTACTCCCGGTGGCCCGGGCTGTTGGGCGGCAAAACCGGGGTCGCGGGGCCCCGTAGGTCGTGTGCCGACCGCTGTGTGATCCGCGGTTGCATCGGAGGTGGCAGGCGAACCCAGACTGAGCGGCGGTACTACGCGCCTCAGGCGTCGAAGGCGATCGCGACTGCCTCGTCGACGGTCAGGAGCCGGCCCTGCGCCCATGCCTCGGCCAATGCGACGTGATCGAGCTGCATGCGGATGGACTCGAGCGTCTCTGCGTTCATCCTCGCCAGCCATGGGCGCGGGCGGGCGCCGATCTCTTCGTGCAGAGCCTCGGCTCTGGCGAGCAACCGGGCAGCCGTGGCGGCGGTGCCGGTGGCGGCAAGCACACGTGCGACGCGGCTGAGTTCCCGTACGATCCCGTTCGAATCAGCGAGGTCGCGCCGGATGCGATGGCTCTCCCTCTGCATCGCCACGGCGTCCTCGAGCCGGCCCTCGTCGACGGCGATCATGGCCAGTGCACCGAGCGTCGAGGCCACGGTGTGTTCGCGACCCAGCATGCGCGCCCGAACGAGATTCTCCTCGTGCAGGGTCCGGCCCCGCTCGCGGTCGCCGAGGCCGTAGTACATCCAGGCCAGCATGCGTGTCACGGTCAGATCGAGCTGCGCGTCGCCGAGCTCGTGAAAGAGTCGCGCGCTCTCGTCGAAGAGCTGCCGTGCCCGCTCGAGATCGTCGTTGTCGGCCACCGCGAGGCCGAGCAGGAATCCCGAAAGAGCCGTGCCCCACGGATCCCCGAGCGCGCGATGGATCGCCAGTGCCTCCTCGGCTCGCAACTGCGCGGTCGCGGCATCGCCGATCGTGACGGCCATGTCGGCCGCTGCTGTGAGCGCGTTGGCGCGGGCGGCGGTCGGCGGCCCGGGCAGACGCAGGGCGCCCTCGACGCGGCGGCGGCCCTCGGCCAGGTGGCCTTTCTCGTCCCAGAAACGCGGCAGCGCGCCGGCGAGGCGCAGGGCGAGCTCCATCTCGCCCGACTCCTCGAACCAATCGAGGGCCGCGCGGAGATTGTCGTGTTCGAGCTCCAGCCGGTCCAGCCATGCCGTCGAATACCAGTGCAGGTGCGGCTCGGCTTCCTCGGCCAGCGTCAGGAAGTGTGCGGCGTGGCGGTTTCGCAGCGGCACGGCGGCGCCCGCGGCGTCGAGCTGTTCGGCGGCGAACTCGCGGATCGTGCTCAGCATCGAGAAACGGTCGCCGGCCTGTCGCAGCAGGCTCTTGTCGACGAGCGAGCCGAGCGTCTCGAGATCGGCATCGGCGACCGCCTCGGCTGCCTCGAGCGTGCAGCCGCCCCGGAAGACGGCGAGATTCGCGAAGGTGCGCCGCTCGGCGGGCCCCACGAGCTCGTGGCTCCATGCGATCGCGCCGCGCAGCGTGCGCTGGCGCTCGGGCAGGTCGCGGGCGCCACCGGTCAGCAGCGGCAGGCTCTGCTCGAGTCGGGCCAGGATCGATTCGGGCGAGAGCGCCTTGATCTGCGCCGCCGCCAACTCCAGGGCGAGGGGCAGGTCGTCGAGGCGCCGGCAGATCCCGGCCACCGCGGCGTCGGCCACGAAGTCGGGCCGAGCGGCCCGCGCCCGGGCCACGAAGAGATCGACGCCCTCGCCGGGGGCGAGCGGCGGGACCGGGTACTCCTGCTCGCCGCTGAGGTGGAGCGGCTCCCGGCTGGTCACCAGCAGCTCGAGGTTGGGGCACGTGGCGAGCAGATCGCTGAGCGCGACCGCGGCCGCGACCACCTGCTCGAAGTTATCGAACAGCAGCAGCATCGCCTTGTCGCCGACGTGGTCGGCAAGGCTCCCTTTGGCACCGAGGATCCCCGCCGCCGTCTCGAGCACCAGCTCCGGGTCGCGCAGCGCTCCGAGCGGGATCCACCAGACGCCGTGCCCGTACCCGGCCTCGAGTTCGGCGGCGGCCTGCATCGCCAGGCGCGTCTTGCCCGTGCCCGCCGGACCGGTCAGCGTGAGCAGGCGGGCGTCCGTTCGCGACAGGAGCCCGATCACCTCGGCGAGCTCCCTGCCCCGGCCGAGGAACGGCGTTGGCGCGATGGGCAGGTTCGTCTGGTGCAGGCTGCGCAGCGGTGGGAACGGCACGTTCCCGAGCTGGAAGACGCGCTCCGGCGCGGACAGATCCTTGAAGCGGTGCACGCCGAGGTCGTGCAGGCGGTCGATATCGAGCAGGGCGGCGGTGGCGGCCGAGACGAGCACCTGTCCGCCGTGGCCGGCGGCGGCGATCCGGGCCGCTCGATGCAGGTCGGCTCCGACGTAGCCCTCGTCGTCGAGGATCGGTGTGCCGGTATGAAGGCCCATGCGCACTCGCATCGGGCCCTCCGCCATCGCGGTCTGCGCCTCCTGGGCCGCGGTGAGGGCGCCCGGCGCCGTCGGGAAGGCGATCAGGAAGGCGTCACCCTGCGTGTCGACCTCGACGCCGCCGTGCGCGGTCGCGGCGGCGCGCACGATGCGCCGGTGCTCGGCGAGCGCCTCCCCATAGGCCCCCGCACCCATCTCCCGGAGCAGCCGCGTCGAGCCCTCCACGTCGGTGAACAGGAAGGTCACGGTGCCGGTCGGGAGGTCGTTACGCACGAGGCCATGATGCGCCCGGTCATGCCCGCCGGTCATGCGACGCCGCAAATCTGTTCGTGTTCGATAGTCGATGAGGCTCTTTCGTCGGGCAAAGGAACGTGACTCCAGACCCTCGGATGACTCCCAGTCATACGACTCGGCAGGAGGCTCCAGGCCCGCCCCGGGCTACTCTCGGTGCCGATCCCCGGAGCGGGCGCGGCGGATCTCGACCGCGGCAAAGCTGAGCTTGCCGCCGACCGGCACCTTCAGCTTGCGCACGCGGACCGCGACCTCGGCCACGGGAAAGGCCATCAGGATCTCGTGGGCGATGCCCTCGGCGATGGCCTCGAGCAGCTTGTAGGTGGTCGCCTCCACCAGCTCGCGGCAGATCTCGAAGACGCGGCTGTAATCGACCGTTTGGGTGATGTCATCGTCGTTGCCGGCGGGCTGCAGGTTCATATACAGCTCGACATCGACTTCGAAGGGTTGCGCGGTGGCCCGCTCGTCGTCGGTCAGCCCATGGTGCCCGCTGAAGCGCATGCCGGTGAGGAGGATGCGATCAGTCACGGCACGATCCTAGCCCAGCCGCGATCGACCATGGCCGGCCCACGGCGCACGATCGCGTCGCTGACGGCGGCCGTCCGGCGGTTGGCTTCGACGTCGTGGACGCGCACGATGTCCACACCGGCGGCGATGCCCAGCGCGGTCGTGGCGAGGGTGCCTTCAAGGCGCTCCGGGGCGGGCAGGTCGAGCACCCGCCCGATGGTCGACTTGCGGCTCATGCCCAGCATCATCGGCCGGCCCAGCACGCGCAGTGCGGCCAGGTCGTGGAGCATGGCGAGGTTCTGCTCGGCGGTCTTGCCGAAACCCATGCCCGGATCGACGATGAGCCGTTCCCACGCGACCCCGGCGGCGACCGCGCGCTCGATGGCACGTTGCAGATCGGCGAGGACCTCGGCCACGACGTTGCCGTAGCGCGCCTCGTGCCGATGGTGCATCAGGACGAGCGGCACGCCGTGCTCGGCCGCGATGCGGAAGACCGCGTCCGACGGGTCACTCACCGCGGCCACGTCGTTGATCATCGCCGCCCCGGCTTCGAGCGCCGCGGCAACGACACCGGGCTTGCGGCTATCGATGCTGAGCGGCACCTCGGGGAATGCCGCGTGCAGCGCCCGGATGGCCGGCATCACGCGCCGCAGCTCCTCGGCCTCGTCCACGACGGTGTGACCGGGTCGCGTCGATTCGCCGCCCACATCGAGCAGGTCGGCGC
>Ga0315281_10013445_pt1 | contig 11078 bp, 11 predicted proteins | sample YL17G07_0_MG_FD_204540 | JGI IMG/M metagenome (GOLD analysis project Ga0315281, IMG submission 204540) | Sediment microbial communities from Yellowstone Lake, YNP, Wyoming, USA - YL17G07_0 | ecosystem: Environmental > Aquatic > Freshwater > Lake > Sediment | place: USA: Wyoming | collected... | reverse complement strand
AAGCTTGGCAATTTACCACTATCAGGATATTGTCCCGATGCTTTACCATCGAATGCTACAAAAAATGCATAGTATGTCCCCGATGGTAAAGTTGATAAATTTAGGCTGTACAAAAGGCCAGTTTGAGAACTAGCGCCCGAAATTTTGTTCAGGTAATAGGTGTTGTAATACTGACTCGTGTAGAGTGAAACAAGCACCCAGTTAAAATTATCCCCATTTTGATCAGAAACTGTAATGTAGAGTGTATCAGTAGAACTGTCAAAGTAAGGATTAGACAAAATAGGAGGATAATTAACTGAAAGGCATTGCCCAGAAGAGCATGAGTAGCCAACGTTACAGCTTTGATAATCTACCATATGGTAACAGCCATCGACGGTTGGCTGGCATTTAGTAACTGTTGAAGATCCATTGCAACCCATTTGGCCAGATATGCAATCGCTTGTGCAATTTGGAATGCAACTGCCACTTGAGCAGTGAGCGCCTATATTGCAGGTTTGCCAATCCGTCATATGGTAACAGCCATCCGTTCCTAGCTGGCATTTTGTGACAATTGAAGAACCATTGCAGCTCATTTGCCCTGAGATACAATCATTCGTGCAAATAGTAATTGTCGCACTGATCGTATTACTCCAGGAGCTAAAATTGCCATAAATGTCAACCGCTCTGACACGGTAATAATAGGTCGTTGTGGTAGTAACATTATGGCTGAAAGTTTTGGATGTGCTTGCTTGAGACCAGCCAGTAGGGCTGCTAAAACTGTTACTTGTCGCTTCCTGGATTTCATAACCAGTACTGGTATTTGTCCAGCTGACAGTGTAATTCGTATTGTTTGCAGGATTACTGGTGGAAACTGATATAGTTGGCACCGCAGGTGGATCTTGAATGCTGAATGATTGTGTTAATGATTGATCTGCCGGAAAATAAGTTACATCTTTCCCATCATATGCCGTAGCTACATAGTAATAAGTTCCGTTTGGCAATGAACTGAAATCTTGACTATACATCAAGGTTAATTTGGAACTTATTCCTGAAAACAGTGTCATATAATACACTCCCAGGTATGATTTTTGGCTGTTAAAAAGGTGCAGTGCTACGAAGCTGATGGGATCATCGTCAGCATCAGTGCAAAAGATGTAGAATGTTTTCCCAGCTTGAAAGGGATTGTTAAGTACAGGTGGATTGTTAATAATCTGCTGAACACAGTTGCCAGTGCCAGCAAAGCAAGCGGTACCGCTTGGGCAGGCATTGTAACTTTTGTTCCAACATCCTGCTGCTTGCACGCAGGTATAGCGTTGGGTAAAATCAGCGCTGCAACCAATTTCGCCACTTACGCACGGATTAATGCATTGGGCAGGATTAACTGTTAGGCTGAAGCTATCAATGCCGTCATACCAATTACTGCTAACCGAAACATCCATACTAATATGTGATGTTCCGTTGATATCAGGGGTTGCACAAAATCCGCTCATAGTTTTGGATTGATTTGTGCAAAGTGAAAAGTCAGTGGTATAGTTTCTCTTTGCCCAAGACAGGTTCGGGCCAGAATCACGGCTAAGAAAGACTTCGTCGATGGCATAACAAGTATTGCCGCTGTTTTTCAGAGTCAAGGAACAGCAAAACTGCTGTCCAGCATAGGCAGTATCACAGCTTTTTGAAGAGATGTACAAATCATTAGCCGGATCTGAGCTTCCACCTGAAGTTATAGTAATACTTACGGTATTGCTGTAACCACTAGTTTCGCCTGAAGTACTATCAGCAATTATTTCGTAGTAAAGAGTTTGAGGCACAGATGCTGTATATGTTTTTGAGATGGCCATAGCATCTGCATAATCCCAAGTCCAAGACCCAAAGTCTGCATAATTTGAAATCCAGATCACATAACGTGAATGCCCCGAACTTGGCGTCCAGCTTAAAGTATAAGTTCCGCCAACTGCAACAGACGTTTTATTGATACTAAGTGTAGGCGTTGGTAAGCTACCTGCCACCACTTCCTGACTGATTGCTAAAAACGCAACCAGTCCTACTACTGCCACTTTAAAAACATTCTTCATTTCTCTTTCTCCTTTTCTTTTTTGACTGGTTACATTGTTAATTACCGACTGTAAATTTTGCCTAATCTTAGCTGTACTGCGGAAAACCTCCCTCCATTTTGTTGGTTGTTTCTGTTATTTAGTTTTCAAGTTACAATCCTTAAGCCGATATTCACACTTAACATTTATACAAGGTTTTGTCAATCGGCCCTGACTAATTTAAAAAAATAAAAAAGCCCAATATTTGGACTTTTAATTCCCAGAGCAAATTGTAATTGTTCTGCTCATAACTATATTTTAACATTTGCATTAAAAATGTCAAGGCACAAAAAAGCGCTCTTAATTTTTAATTAGAGCGCTTGAGTTTAGATTATTTATAATTTACTCGTGTATTTCTTCGAATTCCCAGCTGTCATTATTTTGCTTAAGCCTGAAAGTTTTTACTTCTGCGTCTGGATATTTTTCTTTTAAAAATTCCCGAACCTTTTTCATATCAGCCAGATGTTTGATTTTTTCTGCTTCAGCTGAAACAAAAGCTGTTTGCCCGCCATAAGCCCCGCAATCTTCGTGCATGGTTAGAAAAAAACGGCGCACGCCATGCTTTTCATAAGCCAAACGAATGCCGTCAAGAACTAAGCCTGCTTGGCAGCCAGCAGGATTTTCAGCCACGACTTTGCAGGAGCCAGGCACTAAAATAATATCTGCATCGCCAGCATATCCGTTTTCCTTGAGCCAGGCAAAGATTATTGTCTGCAAGCGAAAATCCATGCAACCCAGTAAAAGATTTTGGCAGTTATGTGACATAATTTTCCCTTCCTCCTTTGTCCGCCGAAGCATTGTGTGCAGGCAGGCTTGGTTTTAATTGGTTATTATTTGTTGCCACTAAGTGGCCTCTGTGGGGGTAAATTTCTGTATTTTTTCTTGCGCACAACTTTGAGACGCGCTAATTCTTTTTCAATTTTAGTTGAAAGAGCTGCAAACTCTACATCATCAAAGTTTTTTTCTTTTTGTAATTCCAAAGCGCGCGCTCTTGCTTCTTCCGCCTGCTTTTCATCTATTTCTTCTGCGTGTTCTGCTGAATCAGCCAGAATTGTAACTTTATTTGACAAGACCTCTATGAAACCACCAGAGACAGCCATTAATATTTCTTCTTTATCTTTAAGTATGCGCAATTCTCCGGGTACTAAAACAGCCACCAGCGGAATATGCTCTGGCAAAACTGTAATCTCCCCCATTTGAGTCGGAATACTAACCTGGTCAGCATCTTCTGAAAAAACTTTTCTTTCAGGCGTAGTAATTTCAATTTTTATTTTCTTTTCCATGTTTAAAAAATAATTATTCAAAATTCATTATAAATTATTCATTATAAATTATCATTTTACCTCCTCAATCCCGCCTTTCATATAAAACGCCTGCTCATTTTTATCATCATGCTTGCCATCTAAAATTTCTTTAAAACCCTTAATTGTGTCTTTTAATGAAACATACTTCCCTTCAGTGCCTGTAAATGTTTCAGCCACAAAAAATGGCTGGGATAAAAATCTCTGAATCTTACGAGCGCGCCCTACTGTAATTTTATCAATATCTGACAATTCTTCCATGCCCAAAATCGCAATAATATCTTGCAAATCTTTATAACGTTGTAAGACCTTTTGTACCCCGCGCGCCACTTCATAATGTTCCTGGCCTACAATCTTTGGGTCTAAAATAGTAGAATTAGAATCCAAGGGATCAACCGCAGGATAAATGCCAAGTTCAGTTAAAGAGCGGGAAAGCACCACAGTGGAATCCAAATGGCCAAAAGTCGTAGCTGGCGCTGGATCAGTTAAATCATCTGCTGGCACATAAACAGCTTGCATTGAAGTGATTGAACCCTTATCAGTGGAAGTAATTCTTTCTTGCAACTCTCCCATTTCCGTGGCCAAAGTCGGCTGATAACCAACAGCTGAAGGAATACGGCCTAATAGCGCAGAAACCTCAGAACCAGCTTGAGTAAATCTGAAAATATTATCAATAAATAAAAGCACATCTTGCTTAGCTTCATCGCGAAAATATTCAGCAATGGAAAGTCCGGCCAAAGCCACGCGCAAACGATTGCCTGGCGGTTCATTCATTTGGCCAAATACTAAAGAAGTTTTTTCCAGCACGCCAGATGCTTTCATATCCAGATATAAATCATTGCCTTCGCGTGAGCGTTCGCCGACACCGGCAAAAATAGAATAACCGCCATGTTCTTTGGCGATATTTCTAATTAATTCCATAATCACCACCGTCTTCCCTACACCAGCGCCGCCAAACATGCCGACTTTGCCGCCTTTAACAATCGGGCAAATTAAATCAATAACTTTAATGCCAGTTTCCAAAATTTCTGCTTTAGTTGATTGATCTTTGAAAGCAGGGGCCATTCTATGGATAGGATATTTTTTCTTAGCAGCAACTTCTTTGCCTTCATCTAATGGCTGGCCCAAGACACTCAACATGCGTCCTAATGTTTCTTCACCTACAGGCACGGAAATTGGCGCGCCAGTATCAATTACTTCTTGCTCGCGGCGCAAGCCATCAGTTGTACCCATGGCAATTGTTCTTACCAGATTGCTACCCAAATGCTGTTGTACTTCTAGAACCAAACTCTCGTTATTAGGCAATTTAGTTTCTAAAGCATTATAAATACCTGGCAGTTTGTCGGTAAATTCCACATCCACCACTGCGCCGATAATTTGCTTAATCTGTCCTTTGTTCATATTATTTTAATTATGAATTATGATTTATGAAATTTAAATTTTTATATTTTGATATTTTAATTTATTTTGTTATTTGAATTTTGACATTTGTCATTATTCTAGTGCTGCTTTGCCCCCAGCAATTTCCGCAATCTCTTTGGTAATCGCAGCCTGCCTTAATTGGTTATAAGATAAAGTTAATTCTGAAATCATATCACCAGCTGCTTCATTGGCATTTCTCATGGCCAGCATCCGGGCAGAATGTTCAGCTGCATTACTTTCCAGAACCGCCTGATAAATCTGGACCTCAAGCAAACGAGGCAATAAAATATCAAGGATAATTTGGGGCTTTGGTTCAAATAAATACTCAAAATCTTCTTTTTTGTTGGCTAAACTAACTTCACCGATCTCACCTAAAAATTTATCTTTAATTGTTTTAATGGGCAAAATTTGTTTTACTCTGGGCATTTGTTTTAAAGCTGAAACATAGTCAGTATAAATTAAAATAATTTGATCATATTTTTTATGTAAAAAGTCAGTTAAAATCATTTTTTGCACTGGCCTAATTTCTATTTCTTCTTTTAAGATATCGGGCTTAACAAATTCCGCCACTACTTTATGGCCCAATCTAAACATGGCCCGCGCTCCTTTTTTACCTAGACAAATTAATTCTATTTTTAAATTTTCTTTTTGGCTTTTTTGCTGCTTAATGTATTCCACGGCTGTCTTAATCACCTGTTGATTAAAAGAGCCGCACAAACCGCGATTAGAAGTAATCAAAACTACGGCTATTTTTTTTATTTCCTTGTGGCTTCTTAATAAAGGATGATGCTTAGCTTTAGCTTTTTGCGCCACATTTAAAATTAATTGCCAGGCCAAATTGGAATAAGGGCGGCTTGCCAGCACAGAATTAACTGTTCTGCGCATTTTGGAAGAAGCCACCATTTCCATGGCCTTGGTAATTTTCTTGGTATTGCCAATTGATTTTATTCTGTGTCTAATGTCTTTGGTATTAGGCATAAAAATGAATTATGAGATCTGAATTATGAGATTCTAAAATCTATTTAATCAAATAATCAAGCGTCTGTTTATAATCCCCTATTGCCTGATTTAATTCTTTAACAATTTCTTCAGTTAATTCTTTTTTGTCTGCAATTTGTTTTAATAATTTTTTAGCATTTAAACCCAAGTATTTGTGAAATCCAGCTTCAAATATTTGCATCTTTTCCACTGGCACATCATCTAACAAGCCATTGACCCCGGCATAAATAATGGCTATTTCATGTTCTATGGCCATGGGCACATATTGGTCCTGCTTTAAAATTTCCTGCATGCGCAAACCAAGATTTAATTGCTTTCTGGTTGTTTCATCTAGATCAGAACCAAACTGGGCAAAAGCAGCCAATTCCCGAAATTGAGCCATATCTAATTTTAATTTGCCCGCCACTTTTTTCATTGCCTTAACCTGGGCCGCAGAACCAACACGCGAAACAGATAAACCAGTATTTAAAGCTGGCCTAATGCCTTGATAAAATAAATCCGACTCCAAATATATTTGTCCATCAGTAATGGAAATTACATTAGTCGGGATATAAGCTGAAACATCGCCTGCCTGGGTTTCAATGATAGGCAAAGCAGTTAAAGAGCCACCACCATATTTTTCATTTAATTTTGCCGCTCTTTCCAATAAACGAGAATGCAAATAAAATATATCGCCTGGATATGCTTCACGTCCTGGCGGTCTGCGTAAAAGCAAGGAAATCTGGCGATAAGCAACGGCGTGCTTGGATAAGTCATCATAAATAACTAACACGTCTTTGCCCTGATCCATAAAATATTCACCCATGGCGCAGCCAGCATAGGGCGCGATATAAGATAAGGCTGCGGGATCAGAAGCACCAGCCAGAACCACAATGGTGTAGTCCATGGCCCCGAATTTTTCCAGTTCAGCCACAATGCGCGCCACTTTTGATTCTTTTTGCGCTATTGCCACATAAATGCAAATCACATCCTGTCCTTTTTGGTTAATAATTGTATCAATGGCAATGGCTGTTTTGCCTGTCTGCCTGTCGCCAATAATTAATTCACGCTGGCCTCGGCCAATAGGAATCATGCTATCAATGGCTTTAATGCCAGTCTGGAGTGGTTGGCGCACTGGTTCACGTGTAATAACCCTAGGCGCGATTTTTTCAACCGGATAATTTTTATCGCTCTTAATTTCACCTTTGCCATCTAAAGCCTTGCCCAAAGGATTAACAACCCGACCAATTAATTTATCGCCAACTGGCACTGATAAAATTTTGCCAGTTGTTTTAACTTTGTCTCCTTCTTTAATATCCAAATAATCGCCCAAAATAATTGCGCCCACAGTATCTTCTTCTAAATTCAAAGCCAAGCCATAAACTGGCTCTTTGCCTGTTTCAAATTCCAACATTTCGGCTGACATGCAATCAGCCAAGCCAGAAATTCTGGCAATGCCATCGCCGACTTCAATGATTGTGCCAGTTTTTTCTACCTTGGCCTTGGCTTTAAAATCTTTAATTTGGGCTTTTAGTGTTTCCAGGACAAAATCTTTTGTAGACATATAATTTATAATTAAATTATGATTTAAATTTAGTTTGTAGCAAATCCAATCTGGTTTTAATACTATCATCATAAATAGTATTGCCTATTTTAATTATCAAACCACCGAGTAAAGAAGTATCTATTTGTTCAATAAAATTAATTTTTTTAACTTTGTTCTCTATTTTTAATTTTTTGGCTAAATTTTCTTTGGCTGCAGAATCAAGAGCTTTAGCCGAAAACAATTCCACGTCTAAAATCCTTTCCTGCTTTTTACTATAAGTATCAAAAGCAGCCACAACTTCATCTGCTATTCTTAAATTTTTATTTCTAACCAGATAATTCAATAAGTTTTCAATTCTAATCATAATTTGTTTCTTATCCAAATCTTTTGTTTCTTCATACAAGGCCTGGGCAAATTTTTTAACTGAAATCTTTTTCATATTATTTCATTTACTTTATTGCTTCTGTAATTATTTTATTATCAATCTCTTTGTTTAATTCAACATCCAAGACCTTTTTCGTCGCTGCTATTACTAAATCCCCTATTTCTGCTTTAACTTCGCTCACCATTTTTTCCTTTTCACTGGCTAATTGGGTTTTGCCGCTAGCTATTAATTTTTCAATTTCCCCCTTAGCCTGGCTAAGCATTTCTTTTTTATTGGCTTCTGCTTCTTGGCTGGCTTTTTCTAAAATTATTTCTGCTTCACGTTTAGCCGCGGTCATGGTTTTTTGCCTGTCTCTTTCTGCCTGGGCAAGTTTTTCTTCAAAATTTTTGGCATCTTTAAGCCCCTGTTCGATCTTGGCAGTTCTTTCTGTCATTATTTTCATCAATGGTTTTAAAGCAAAAAACCATAAAACACCGGCCACAATTAGAAAATTAACTAATTGGGCGATTAAAAGCTTTAAGTCCAAATGAAATGTTGTTATTAAAGATTCCATATAATATTTTTAATAATTACTTACCCAAGAGGACAAAAACTTGCCCTCTTAACGTAAAAAATCATTAGGAAATACTAAACGCAATAACCAAAGCATAAATAGCCACGGCTTCAGCAAAAGCTGCTGCCAAAAGCATTGGCACTAAAATTTTACCAGCTGCTTCCGGGTTTCGGCCAATTGATTCCATGGCTTTGGCCCCGATTTTACCAATGGCTAGGGCTGGGGCAATTGAACCAAGGCCAATTGCTAAGGCCTTGGCTAACATTGTTAAATCCATATTAATTTCCTTACATCTGCTTTGAATCGACTGGTATTTTTTTGTTTAAAGTCGTTCTCTAGCAGAATTAAGAATTAAGAACTAAGTATTAAGAACAAACTTACTACTTAATGCTTACTACTTAATGCTCTTCTTTAGTAGTCGCAATAGTCATATAGACCAAAGTCAAAACTGCAAAAATCAAGGCCTGGATAATACCCACAATTAATTCTAAAAATATAAAGGGAATCGGCACTAAAAAAGCAAATAAAGCAGCCATAGAAGACAGAAGAACTTCACCGGCAAAAATATTGCCAAAAAGACGAAATGACAGTGAAGCAACCTTGGCAATCTCGCCTATTATTTCCACCAGACCAACAAAAGCTTTAATTGGATTAACTAAAACTATTGTCGGTTCTTTAATTATCTTTTTGGGAATCTCCAAAAATGCTTTGATATTAATAAATTTATTAAGATAAGTCCAGGCGCCAACCATGATCATACCAACTATATTTGCGCCAATTACAGAAAAAAGTGCTAGAGCTAGAGTTGTATTCAAATCAGCAGTGCCTCCGCGGAAAAAAGGTATAAAAACCTTATGGCCTTCTTCTAGCGCGTAATAACCAATTGAGCCAATGCCTGGCAATAAGCCCAACCAGTTATTTAATAAAATAAAGACAAATAAAGCAAAAACAATGGGAAAAAATTTAAGAGTTTTTTCACGGCTGCCAGTTACTGAATCGCACAAGTCCAAAGCGCCTTCTATTATAATTTCCAAAGCATTCTGAATGCCCTTGGGTATTTTTTTTATCTTCCAATATAAGACCAAAGAAATAATAACTATAATCATCACCACTAGCCAACTATTTAACAAAGAATTCGTCACTGTAAAATTACCTAAATTAAAAACCGGCTCCGCAAATAAAGTCGGCTTTTCAGAAGCGCTAGTCTGGGCTTCATTGGCAGCTACAGCCTTAAATGATCCTGCAGTGCTTGAATTTTGGACTAATTCACTATTTTTGCTCATCTTTATTAGTATTATCTTTATTATTTAATTTTTCCATTTGTTTGATTGCTTGGTTCGCTTCTTTAACAATGCCCAGCATTGAGACCACAAAAGCTGCAATAACTGTAGCGAGAAAAAGCCAGGGTTTTGTATTATATTTTTGATCTAACCATTTGCCTAGAAAAACTGCCATAATTATCGGTACGACAATCCAGCCGCTTAATTGCACAAAAAGCAAAATTCCTGGTTGCCACCACGGCACATTTTCCTTCTGGTCAATTTTTTTATTATCTTCCATAAACTTAATTCTAAATTTTAAACAAAAAAAGCTCCTGGGAGTCTTATGTTTACCTAAAATAGTTTTCCACAATTTTAGGTTTCACTACTTATTTTATATCTAAATTGGGAATAAATCAAGCCTCTTTAAAAATTATCTGTTTCTAACTGGAAAAAATCTTTGTTTTAAACTTAAAAAAGGCTAAGTTTAGCCTAATTTATTTGATTGCTATAATTTAAACAGACTACTTGTGTTTTCAAATGTAGCTTTTTCCACTTCCTCAAAAGTTAGTTGTTTCAAATCAGCAATTTTCTGCACAACATAGCGCACAAAAGTGGGCTCATTTCTCTTGCCACGGTAAGGATCTGGCGCTAAAAACGGCGCATCTGTTTCTACTAAAATTTTATCTAAAGGGATTTCATTAGCAATCAGCTGTAAGTCCTTGGCATTCTTAAAAGTAACAATGCCAGTAAAACCAATATAAAATCCCAAATCAATAAACTTTCTAGCATGTTCCAATGTCCCGCCAAAACAATGGATAACGCCCCTATTCCCTTTGGCCCGCCAATCACCAAGGCTTAATTCCAAAACTTCAATCATTGTATCATAGGCAACCAAAAGATCTTTTTCCTCGCCTCGGCAATGCAAAATCAAGGGCAAATCAGTTTCTTTTGCTAGATTAATAAATTCGCGAAAAACATTTATTTGCATTTCCTTAACTTTGGCAATTGGATGTTTATCATCTGCTAAACGAAAAAAATCCAAACCTGTTTCGCCCAAGCCCACAACCTTATCGCTTGATTTGGCTAATTCTAAATATTTATTATATTCAAATTTTTCTTTAGATGTGAAAAAACTGGTTTCCTGGCCTGCAAATTCAGTCTTTTCTTCAATATCTTTGATTAAATGAATCGGATGCAAGCCTATTGCCGCCCAAACACCTAAGCCAAATTTTTCAGCAATCTCAACCGCCTTTTGGCTTGATTCATAATTTGAGCCAACATTTATTACCCAAGTTTTATTATCTAAAGAACGCTGAATTACATCATTTAATTCAGCGTCGTATTCTTTAAAATTTATATGCGCGTGTGAATCAATCAACATATATAAAATCTCATAATTCAGAGTTCAGCATTCGGAATTCATTAGATCACCGAATGTAATTGCTTTAATAATTCAGGCAGCATTAATTGCAAAATGCCAGAAATATTGACAAACCAGCTGGATAAAGTTGAAGCTTTTAAAACAGCGGTAAACCAATCTGAAAGCGGAAAACGAGCGACTA
>Ga0315281_10013444_pt1 | contig 11079 bp, 10 predicted proteins | sample YL17G07_0_MG_FD_204540 | JGI IMG/M metagenome (GOLD analysis project Ga0315281, IMG submission 204540) | Sediment microbial communities from Yellowstone Lake, YNP, Wyoming, USA - YL17G07_0 | ecosystem: Environmental > Aquatic > Freshwater > Lake > Sediment | place: USA: Wyoming | collected... | reverse complement strand
CATAATTATTTCAACATCATAATATTGGCCCGAAACTTGCTTTTAATCATAATTATGATTGCAGAGACCCGCACGGATCGGTGATTCCAATGGAAATATCCTTATGAGTATCGATGGAATAGCCTATCGCCCCGATGCCTCGTCGTCGGAACTCTGGCGAAAAATGGATGCGGACGGCGACGGATGCGTCACCGCCCAAGAGTATCGGCAGGCGCCGCTTCCCCGGTATGTGGCTGATCAGGTCATCGCCTCATTTCTGACGCAGGCGGACCTGTCGGAAGCGGGAACGAAAAAGTTTCTTGAAGAGATCGGAGACCGCGCCCCGGGATTATACCGTTCTCTTCGTATCTTCTCTCTCCCAACCGCAAAAATTCCCCAGGCCGCCGAATCTTCGGCGTTGCCACCCAGCGGCCTGGAGGTCATTCCCGACAACGAAGGTAGAATCACCCATCTTCTCGTGACGCTGGATGAACGTAAGCGATACGCACCCTTTTATTCTTCTTTCCTGGATCTGGTGAAAAAGCGGCCGGAGGTCGATTTTACGGTCATGGTCTCGGAGGCACAGAAGGAAGACTTTCGGCGGATGATGGAGAGGGACCTGACGCAAGAACAAAGAAAGAACATCCATCTCATGGAAACCCATTTTATCTCGGGAGAGGTCCCCCACGCCTGGCCACAGGACCCGATTCAGATCGCGCGCGATTCTAAGGGCGGAACCCATGTCCTCTTACCGGCATCGAGACCGGAGAGCCGGTTTCGGGACATCGGCTTCTTCGATTTGGGTAGGGCCCTGGCGGAGAATCGGGGGTGGGAAACGGTCTCGACGCCGTTTATGATTGACGGAGGCAATGTGATCGTCACCTCCGGGCGGATCTTCGTCGGTCAGAATGATGTCAGGAAGGATTGGACGGGACTCCTTCAATCGCTTTCCCTAAAATTATTTTACGGAAGAAAGGAGATTGTTCCCGTCGGCTCCTCGAAGGCCTCGACGCCTGAGGCTCACCTCGACATGTATCTTCGACCCTTGCCGATCAACGATCCTTCATCGGGAAAACCCATCGCTCTGGTCGGTGATATCCGGCATGGCCGGGAGATCTTGGAAGAGCTTCCTGCGAGACGAAAAAGGGAGATCCTGACAGCCGCCGGAAAGGAGTTCGACGAGGCCTTGCCGCATCAGTTCATCCCGGACGGCGTTTCCCCCGCAGACCGAACAAAGCGGCTGGATGAAACGGCGATGGAACTTCAAAGGCAGGGGTATTCCGTCGTTCGAATCCCCTATCCCATGCTTTCTCTCGCCGGTGGGAGGGCCAATTTGAGTTACACCAACGGTCTCTTTGAAAGCTATCGGGACGCGGCCGGACGGAAAGTCCTTAGGGCCACGATCCCCGCCTACGGGATCCCCGAGCTCGACCGGCCGGCGAGAGCGGTCTATGAGCGATTGGGTTATGAAGTGATCCAAATCCGCGGCCTGCTCCCGCGCTCCGTCCAACAAGGGTCGCTTCGGTGCAGCGTGAAGGTGATCGGAGTATCCGACGAGATTTGAGAAATATGCTCTCTCCACAACTGACAAAAAGAGCTGACGAATTGGCTGACCGGTTCCTTGCCGCGACCATTAGCGTGAAAGGCGCCAATGTCCGCGTGGTCAATGAGGTCCTCCAGGACGTGGCGCTCCGGGCGAGATGGAATTCGGGTTTTCGGGATGAATTCGAACAGGCCGTCTTTCAGAAGTCTTCCGCGAAACTTGATTCCAAGGAGAGGGAACGTCTCCTAGGGCAGGCGGCCTCCAATGCACGGGCAAATCCTGCCAGCCGTCTTTTCACGGCCATCCTTCGCGAAGAAGTGGGTGACGTGAGCGTCAACGCCCTCAGACGGGCCGAGGATTTATACGTCACGGGTAAAGCGGGAGTTTATCCGGATGAACTCCTGAGCGTCGATACCTTGAGGGCAGCCGGGAGGGCTACGGTCGAGCACATACCGGAGATCGTGGCTGGGGTGGCTGTCGGTCTCTTCATCGTATTGACGGCGCCTGTCACCCTTCCGATCGCCGCGGCCGGTGGGCTACTGACAGCTGCCGGCGTCTTCACCCTATCGGCGGGTACCGCGTATGCGGTCGGTTATGCTTACAATACAATGGGTCAGTTGGCGGTTGACCTGCCTCACATCGCCTCCCAGGGATCCGATGGGTACGTCAATTATCAGGCGGACCTGAATAGGTCGCATCAAGCCGGAAATCAGGCGGCCCTTCAAGCGGGAGTGGGGCTGATGATGCCGGGTCTCAATGCCGCCGGTGAAATTCTGGCCCGCCAAACATCTCTCCCGTTTGGTCAGGAAATATTAAAGCTCCTCCCCCAGTCAGTTGCGGAAGGGACGATGAACGCCGCCCAAACCGCCCTCCATGGGGGCGACCCGACCGACGTGGCCATCGCGGGGGCCATGGGATTCATAAACTACCCCCTACGTGGCGTTGAGACAACGGCAGGCGGACTCCGTCTTTTGGGAAGTAGGGTAAGAAGAACGATTCCGGAGGGAGGCTTTGTTTATCCCGATGGGACCGCCGTCAGACCTGTTCATTTTCGGGATGGGAGTCTTGCCGCCATTAAGGTCACTGCTCCCGCCGGAAAAGAAGTATATTATCTGAGAACGGCCAGGCCTCTCTCGGAATACAGCATCCCTCCTCAACACTTCTCCAATTTAACAGGGCAAAAAGTGCTGGATGTTGGAACGGGTGACGGTCTTGCCGTCGATCAGCTGAGACGTGCCGGTGTTGGCGCCGAAGGGCTCGATATCTATTTATCCTCAAGCCAAAGAGCAAAAGGTTATTTTCACCAGGCCGATGTGGCTCAGACGGGCTTGCCGGATGGTCAATACGACTCGATCCTCGCCAATCAGACGGTCTTTACTTATATCGCCGCCAGAAGAGGCGGGCCTGATTTTGACTACGGACTTCGTGTGATGACCGAACTGGCGCGCATCACAAGGCCTGGCGGCCAGGTGATGATCGGGGCGGCGAAGGCTCACGATCTGCAGGATATTGTTGATAACATCCCGGGCCTATCCATCGCCGCTCACGGCACAGGGCCGGGCGATCATTGGCTAATTATTGATAAAAGATAGCAGAAACGGTGCCGGGCACGAGGTTGAAATCCGATCAACTCAGAATAGTTCCTTTTGAACCGATCTTCTCTTCATTCATCCCCTTAAAAGCCGGGACGTTCTCGGCCAAGTCTGCGAGGACGTGCTTGAAGTGGTCGTAGCGGATCTTGTCGGATCCCCAGGCCTTGGCCATCTGGGTCATCCACTGCCAAACGGGCAAGGCCTCGCCCGGCGGAGAGAAGGCGGGGTGAACTCTTTGAACGCGCCGTTGTTTGTTCGTGAAGGTTCCGTCTTCCTCCGCCCAAGAGGCGACGGGCAGCAAAAAGTCCGCATACTCGACTTCCGGCGTGTCGTGGGTCGTAAAAACGACGAACTTGCTGTTCTTCTCGAAGGCGATCTTTTGAAGTTTGGCAAACGGCAGATCTCCCAAGATGAAAAAGACCTGATAACGCCTGTCTTCCGCCAAAGGCCTGAGCCCCATCGCTTCGACGCCTGCGCGGTTCGGATTCTTGTCCGGTGAGATCAACAAATTGTCCTGCGAAGGATCGGCGACTTCTTTGGCGTGGTAGGCGAAGTCTTTCACGCCCAAGACGTCCTTCAAGAACCGGCCGAAGGCGAAGTTGGATTCGTTGGTGAACTGGGCCGAGCCGATTCCCAAGATGGCGTTTCCCGAAACCCCGGACAGCGTGCGTTTAAGTTCTTCGACGGCCTTTTCGCGCCGCAGAGACTCGACGCGGCCGTCGCGTCTCACCATCGGACGGCGGAGACGGTTCTCTTCGTTGTTGGGTTTATAGGTGAAACGTCCCTCGTCGCACATCCAGACCTGATTGACCGCCTCGTTCTCGCGGGGGAGGAGTCGGTAGACGACGCCGTTGTTGTGATTGACCTTCACATTGCATCCGGTGGCGCAGCCGGTGCAGATCGACTCGGCCTCTTTCAAAAACCACACGCGCTGCTTGAATCGAAAATCGCGGCTCGTGAGGGCGCCGACCGGACAGATGTCCACCGTGTTGACGGAGTAGGCGTTCTCGAGTGATTTGCCCGGATAGGTCGTGAGTTCGGTGTGGTTGCCGCGCTGGGAAAAGCACAGCTCGTCTTGGCCGGCGATCTCCTTGCAGAAACGGATGCACCGGGAGCACAAGATGCAGCGCTCCATGTCGAGCATGACGTTGGGCCCCAGAGGAGTCGCCTTTTCTTTGTGGACCTTTTCCTCCGTCATGCGCGAGGGCTTCAAGTCCAGCTGCATGTAGTATTGCTGCAGCTTGCACTCGCCGGCCTGGTCGCAGATCGGACAATCGATCGGGTGATTGACCAAGATGAATTCCAAGACCGATTGGCGCCCCTCGACGACCTTCGGCGTGTCGGTGTGGACCACCATGCCGTCGGAGACCTTCGTGTTGCAGGCGATGGTGAGTTTCGGCTGCTTTTCGATCTCCACCAGGCAAATGCGGCAATTGCCGGCGATCGAAAGTTTGGGATGATAGCAATAATGAGGGATCTGGACGCCCACCAGCTTCGCGGCATCCACGATGTTCATCCCCGCAGGGGCTTCCAATTCTTTTCCGTCGATGGTGACTTTGGGCATACAACCTCAGAAAGTGTAAGTGATCGTTCGCGAGATGCCGGTCTCCGCTTCGGTTGTCGTCACGGTGTCGACGGTGTTCGCTACGGCGCCCGGCACGGTAAAGCTCGCTTCGCCGAAACCGTCCGTCGTGAGGGTATCCGCTTGGTGATAACCGTCCGTTCCCGAGAGAGTATAGGAGACGGTGCAGCCCGGGGCGACCGGTAGGGTCGATAGGGTGACGTTCGCGCTTTCTCCGGGAGCGGGATCGGTCGACACCGTCGTGAGGGCGGTGATTCCGGCACATGTCGTTGGATCCGGCGTGGTGAGATCGGAGGTCGCGTTGATGGAGGCGTTGGCGACGTCATTGGGATCGATGGCGTCATCCAGAGGCTCGCACTTGGCGGCCACTGCTAAGGACTGTCCGTTTTCGATTGTAATGTTCTTAAAGGAGATAGGCGCGCATCCATCGATGAAGATCTGCAGTGTTCCCGTTCCCACGGCCTGCAAGAGCAGATTCCCTCCCGTCTCGCCGCGGGCGTGGCTGAAGGAACAGACGTCGCCTCCGGTCGCGTCTTTCAGGCTAAGTTTCGTGCCGGAGGCGGGCTTGCAGGCGTTCCAAATGGCCCCGACGACGCGTGAGCCGATGAAGCCCGCCGCGGTGACGACGAGCAAACCGCCCCCGCTAAGGATGTTTCCGCCGACGAAGTAAACGACGGCCGCTCCGGCCGCCGCTCCGCCGGTGAAGCCCGCCGCGTTGCTCACGGCCGCGTCGACGGCCTGTTCGGCCGCCACGGCCTCGAATTCCCTCATGCATTTCTGCGCCGCCAGGAGTTTGTCGAAATCGGACGGCGAGGAGGGAAGCCGGGGCACCTTCGCGAAGAGGGCGTCGCATTCCTTCTTCTTGGCCAAAATGGCGTCCGTGGCTGAATTGAGCGTATCGACTCCCGAGGGATCGGTGTACTGCGCCTTCGTCCCGTCCAGGGTCAGTGCGGTCTTGTCTTCGGGAAATGTGATGTTGTTCAGGGTGACGATGTCGTTGATGAGCGTATTGTATGCCGAGAGGGCGTTCGCGTATCCATCCAGGGCCGATTGAAGGACTGCCGGGTCTGTCCCGTTCACGTCCGTCTGGAGGAGGGCGCTATAAGTCGTTGCAATGCTGGCGGCCGCTGCCGTCGAATCCAGCCCTTTTTGCGTGTTGAGGGCCACGGCCTCCGAATACGAGAGTTTAGAGAAATCGGAAGACCCACCACCACCTCCTCCTCCCGAACCGCAGGATGAAAAGACCCAGAGCATGGCGAGACTTAGAGATATGGATTTATTGGCTTTCATGAGAGCCCCCATTGTTTTAAATGATTAATAAGATGCTTTCCGGCAGCGAGGGCAATCGCCCTTCGCATGCGCCTCAAATTCGTCCCGGAACTTTCCGATATAACTCGCGATCGGCATCGAGAGCGAATCCGCCAAGACGCAAATCGTTTTACCCGCCATCTTTTGGCCGATATCCAACAGGAGATCAATGTCCTTGGACGAGGACTCTCCGTGGACCATGCGCTTGAGGATTTGATAAGACCATCCCGTCCCTTCGCGGCACGGCGAACACTGGCCGCACGATTCGTGAGAGTAGAAGTGGGCGAGATTTTCCAGGGCCCAAACCATGCACACATCGTCGTCGATGACGATCATGCCGCCGGAGCCCAGGAGGGAGCCTTTCGCCGCGATCGATTCGTAATCGAGATTGACGTCCTCGACTTCTTGGGCGGTCAGCACGGGCATGGAAGAGCCGCCGGGGATGACCGCCTTCAAGATCTTGCCCGGCCGCATCCATCCCACGTCGTCATGAAGAAACTTTCGCATGGGAGTGCCCATCTCGACTTCGTAGATCCCGGGCCTCATGACGGGTCCCGAGACCGAGAAAAGCTTCGTGCCGGAGCTTTTCTCGGTGCCCATTTTCTTATAACCCGCGGCGCCGTTCTCGATGATGTAGGGAACGGCCGCCAGCGTTTCGACGTTGTTGACGACGGTAGGGCAGCGGAAGAGGCCTTCGACGGCCGGGAACGGGGGCTTGATGCGCGGATAGCCGCGATTGCCTTCGAGAGAATTGATCAAGGCCGTTTCTTCGCCGCAAATATAGGCGCCCGCGCCCCGATGGACGAATAGGTCGCAATCCGCGCCGGAGCCCAGGATGTTCTTGCCCAAGTAGCCCTTGGCGTAGGCGTCTTGGATGGCGGCCTCGAGCCGGCGCCGGGGAAGGTCGAATTCGCCGCGGACATAGACATAGGCGACTTTTGCGCCGATGGCATAGGAGGCGATGATCGTTCCCTCGATCATGCGATGGGGGTCTTTTTCGAGGATCGCGCGATCCTTAAAGGTGCCCGGCTCGCCTTCGTCGGCGTTGACGCAGAGATAGATCGGTTTGCCCGTGTTTTTGGGAATGAATCCCCATTTCATGCCTGCGGGAAAACCGGCGCCGCCGCGACCGCGAAGGCCCGCCGCCTTGACCTCCTCGGTGACTTTCTCAGGGGGCATGCCGAGGGCCTTCTTCAGGGCCGCATAGCCGCCGGTCTTTTCGTACACCCCGATGGTGTGTGAGTCGGGGAGATTGAAATTTTTAGAGATGACGAGTTCCATTAAGCCTTATTTAATTCTTCCAGAATCCGATCGATCTCGGCGTCCGTCAGATTTTCATAGTACGTTTCGTTGATGCGCATCGCGGGTCCCGTCCCGCAGGACGCCAAACACTCGACCTTCGTCAGCTTGAAACGCTCGTCCTTGGTCTTTTCGCCTGTCTTGATGCCCAACTTCTTTTCCAAGTATTCGATGAGGCGCCCGCATCCCATGATGGCGCAGGGGAGGGTCTGGCAAACCTCGACGTGGTATTTCGCGCGAGGTTCCTTTTCGTACATTGTGTAAAAGGTCGCCACGCCGTAGACGTGCGCCGGAGAAATCTCCAACCGGCGCGCCACCAGCTCCATGACGTCCGGCGAAATCCATCCGAAATCGCGTTCGGCCAAATGCAGCACCGGCAAGAGCGCGGCCTGCTTGGTCGGATAACGCGTGAGAAGCTCTTCGATCTCGCGTTCGCTGGCCTCGTTGAATTTGTCCGGTTTCATCGATCCAATTCTCCCACCACAATATTTAAGCTCCCCAACACCGCCACCGCGTCGGCGATCATGCCGCCCTCGACCATCTTGCCGTAGGCCGCGCAGATCGGGAAGCACGGCGGACGGCAATGGATTCGATACGGGCGCGCACCGCCGTCGCTGATGATGTAAAATCCAAGCTCACCGTTGGCGGCCTCCGTCGCCGCATAGATCTCGCCCTTGGGCGGTTTGATCCCGTCGACCAGGAGCATGAAGTGGTTCATGAGCCCCTCGATCGAGCCGTAGACCTTCTCTTTCGGAGGCAAAGCGACCTTCGGGTCGTTCACCAGGATCGGCCCTTCGGGAATGCGGTCCAAGGCCTGTTCGATAATCTTTTGGCTCTGGCGGATCTCCTCCACACGCAGCATCAGGCGGTCGTAGGTGTCGCCCGTCGTTCCGACGGGGATCTCAAAATCAAATGTGTCGTAATAGTAATAGGGCTGGGCCTTTCGGATATCGTAAGGAACACCGGAGGCCCGCAGGCACGGACCGGTGAAGCCCCAACTGATGGCGTCTTCCTTTGAGACGGCGCCGACGCCCTGGGTGCGGTCGATGAAGATCCGATTGCGTTCCAAGAGCCGGGTGACGTCCCGGACGGCGCGGTCGAGACTCTTCAGGACCTTTCGCATGCCCGAGTCGAAATCCGGCGGCAGGTCGCGCATGACGCCGCCGATCCGTGTGTAGTTCGTCGTCAGTCGGGCCCCGCAGAGCCTTTCGGTAAAATCGTAGATTTGTTCGCGGACGTTGTAGAAGTACCAGAAATTCGACAAGGCTCCCAGGTCGACGGCCGACGTCCCGACGCAGATCAAGTGGTCCATGATGCGGCCCAGCTCGGCGACAATGACTCGGATGAACTTTGCGCGATCGGGAATTTCGATGTTCAGGAGTTTCTCGACCGCGAAACAGTAGCCTACGTTGTTCATGAGGGACGAGCAGTAATTCAACCGGTCGGTGTACGGGATCACCTGGCTCCACGTGCTGTGTTCGGCATGTTTCTCGAAGGCGCGGTGGAGATACCCGATCTCGGTGGACGCTTTTGTGATCGTTTCGCCGTCGAGCTCGACCAAGAAGCGCAAGGCCCCGTGGGTTGCCGGGTGTGCGGGGCCGATGTTCAAGGCCATGGGCGCGGTCGGTAATTTGTCGGATGAGGTTTCCATTATTTCAATTTTTCTTCCGGGACCGGAATCTTTTGCCGCTTCTCCATCGGATAATCTTTCCGCAACGGATGTCCCTCAAACCCTTCGAATAAGAGAAGCCGCTTCAGATTAGGATGACCCACGAACTCAAGGCCGAATAGGTCGTGCGCCTCCCGCTCGTGCCAGTCGGCCGATTTCCAGAGATCGATGGCCGTCGGGACCTTCATGTCGTCTTCCGGAACCTTCACGCGGAGGCGGAGACGGTGATTCTTCGACAAGGAATACAGATGATAGACGACCTCGAAACGAGGTTTTTCGGCGGCCTCGCCGAAGGCGAGGTAGTCGGCTCCGCAGACGTCCATAAGCATTTCAAAGGCGAGGTCGGGATCGGTCTTGAGCGATTCCAAGATGTCGTGAAGACGGTCCTTTTTTACGACAATCGTCAGATCGCCCAAGTCTTGGTGACAACTGAGGATTTCGGGCGCAAATTTTTCCTGAAGCCTTTCAAGAATCATGGTTTCCGGCTCTCGCCTCCAACCACTTCCTCCATCACCCAGCTGCGCTGGGTACCCGATGTCGGTCGCGGCGGAGACTTCTTAGCGGGAAAGGTTCGGCAACTCAATAAGAAATTCCGTAGGAAATACCGTCGTCCTGGCCGTTTTTCAGCAATTCGTATTCCTTGCGGGCGGGCGCAGCCTCCGGCGACGAGGAGTATTTCTCAAAAACTTCTTGGAAGGCGACCAGGCCCTTTTGCTGATGTTTGGAACGTTCCATGGCGACTCCCTGGGAATCGACCTTGCCGTTGATCAAGACGATGCCGCCGCTCTTGAGGGTGATGAAGGCGTCGGCGTGAAGGCGTCCCAAGAGAAGCAAGGCCTTGGGACGGGAGGTGCTCTTCGGAAAAGCTTCAAGCCAGTCGTCCACTTTTTTAATCGGCGTATCGGGATCGTCGGCGTATAGCGCGTCTCCCCGGAGGAGCATGAGGCGAGCCTCGTCCTCGTAGGGACTGCCCGGAAATTCATCGAGGACTTTTTTGAAATGCGTCGCGTTGTAGGCGAACTGGACCGTATCGCCGTGATAGGTGAACGATCCCTCTCCGAAACGCCGGTTCAAATCCGATACAGAGGCCTCGAAGCATTCGGGTCTCGCCTGGCGCTCGCTCTTCTTGCCCAGATAACATTTGCCGTCCGCTTCTTCGTAAAACTTGAGCTTGGCGGCGTCGAGGGCGCGGCCGGTCTTGATGAGGGAAAGCGCGGCGTCTTTGCCGCGGGGGTTAGCCTTGTAGGCGGCGTAGTACTGCTCGGCTGCCTGGCCCGCCTGGCCGCTTTTCATCAGCGAGTCGGCCGCCTCCATGCTGACCTTGTCTTCGGCGGACGACGAACGCGTTGAGAGAAAAAGGGCGATGACGATAAAGACGGCCGCATTAAGCGGCCGAGATCTTGAAGTCCTTGATGGTGTCATTGGGCGTCTCCCCTCGAGCTTGCATCTCTATCTTTTCTTGAATCTTCATGACGCCGTGGAGGATAGCCTCCGGGCGCGGCGGACATCCGGGGACATAAACGTCCACGGGAATGATCTCGTCGATTCCCTGCACGACGCTGTAGTTGTTGTAGAAGCCGCCCGAAGACGCGCACGCGCCGGCCGAAATCACCCACTTGGGTTCGCACATCTGTTCGTAGATTCGTTTCAGGATCGGCGCCTGCTTGTAGTTGATGGTCCCCAAAACGAGCAGGAGGTCCGCTTGGCGGGGAGAGAACCGCACGAGCTCGGCGCCGAAACGGGAAATGTCGAAGTACGAGGAAACCGTCCCCATGAATTCGATGCCGCAACAAGCGGTGGCGTAAGGCATCGGCCAGAGTGAGTTCTTGCGTCCCCACGCCACCACTTCCCTGACCTTGGTCGCGATGACGGATCCGGCGAAAACGTCGGTGGATGATGACATTTTACGGAGATCCCCTCGGGCAGGGAGAGCTGGATCCGTCCTGGTTACAGGTGCCTCCGTTCCCGCCGATCCCTGGGGGAAGGCCTTCGCCTCCGTCGCCGCCTTTGCCGGCATTGGTGCCGAGGGTTCCTTTTCCGTCGGTTCCTGGAGAGGTCGTACCGGTCCCTCCCTTTCCTCCGGTCGCGGTCATATCGCCGCCCGTGC
>Ga0315281_10013443_pt1 | contig 11079 bp, 11 predicted proteins | sample YL17G07_0_MG_FD_204540 | JGI IMG/M metagenome (GOLD analysis project Ga0315281, IMG submission 204540) | Sediment microbial communities from Yellowstone Lake, YNP, Wyoming, USA - YL17G07_0 | ecosystem: Environmental > Aquatic > Freshwater > Lake > Sediment | place: USA: Wyoming | collected... | reverse complement strand
GCAGAACTGTAGATGTGACAGCCTTCAATCCTACCCTGTCCAGCCGGTCTTTGACGGCTTCCGCGTCGAACAGGTCCAGGCGCATGAGCGGGATCTCGATGAAGTCCATCCCGAAGTCACTTACTTTGTCAATCAGGTCGAGGGTCTCATTGCTCCAGAGAGAGCACCAGGCGTAAGCGTGGATCCCGAGTTTCATGACCTTTCTCCTTTCCTCCAGTTAACCTGATTTCTGTGAAAATTCTATGTACTGACCCGATCGATGGCAAAAAACTCGTTACTGAGTCTGACATAGACGGTGTTGGAGAATCGGCGTGACCTGTGCAAGAATTGAATGGTTTAATTCTGTGCGAGAGAGACGGGCAGGCCGTATGAGAAACATGCCCATAGGAGTGTTTGACAGCGGGGTCGGGGGGCTCACCGTGGTGCGGTCCCTGATCGACAGGCTTCCCAGGGAGCACATCGTGTACCTGGGGGACGACGCGCGCGGGCCCTACGGCCCGAGAGACCCCGAAGAGGTACGCCGGTTCGCAAGGGAGATAATCGACTACCTGCTCGGGTTTGACGTAAAGCTCGTGGTGATAGCATGCAACTCCGCGACCGCGGCCGCGCTGGAGGAAGCCCAGAGGGATTACAGCATCCCGGTGGTCGGGGTCATCTGGCCCGGAGTGAGCGCCGCCCTGGATCGCTCGACGAACCGCCGGATCGGGGTCATCGGCACATTGCTGACGATCGATAGCGGCGCTTACGAAAGGGCTATCAAGAAACTCGACCCGCGGGCCGAGGTCATAAGCCGGGCTTGCCCGGAGTTCGTTGATTTCGTGGAGCGCGGCGAGGTGGACGGTGAGCACATAGTCGAGATCGCGAGGGGTTACCTCTCGCCGATGGTGGAGGCTGGAGTCGACACCGTCGTTCTCGGTTGCACGCATTATCCGATGCTGGAGGCGCTGATACAGCGGATAGTCGGGGACGGCGTCGCGTTGATAAGCAGTGCCGACGAAACTGCCGAGGAAGTCGAGGACATACTGGAGCGGCTCGGCTGGGTACGAAACGATGGCTCGGCCGGGAGGCGGTATTTCCTCGCGACCGGCGATGCGGAGAAGTGCGCCGAGCTCGGCAGAATGTTCCTCGGCCCGGAGGTAAGAGAAGTCATACGGGTGAGCTTTGATGTACACCCGGACCTGGGGTTCTGAGTCGAGGAGGGCGCGGTGACTCTCAAGTTGACGGTCCTGGGGAGCTGCGGCGGCTACGCGAGGCCGGGACGGGCCTGCAGCGGATATCTTTTCGAGTTCGGCGACAGCGACCTGGTGCTGGACATCGGCGCTGGCGCCCTGTCGAACATGCTCAAGTACGTCGAGGCCGACGCGCTGGACTATCTTGTGATAACACACCTCCACTACGATCACTACGTCGATGTCTACGGCCTTCTGACCGCACGCAGGTTCTGGGAGCGTGCCCTGCCGCCTCTGCCGGTCCTCGCGCCGGCCGGGACCCGCCAGGTGGTAGGTGAGGCGCTCTCGCCGGAAAGCCGTGAGGAGTTCTTGAGTTGCATGGAATTCATCGATGCCGAGGACCGCGTTCCGGTCCGCTTCGCCGGCTTTGAGATATTGCCTTATGAGGCTGCGCACTCCGTTCCGGCCTTCGGGTACAGGATCACCGCCGGCGGGCGGACCATCTGCTATACAGGTGATACGGACAGGAGCGAACTGCTGGTCGATATGGCCGGTGGTGCAGACCTCTTCATATGCGAGGCTACTTTCACGAGCGAGGTCAAGGAGAAGATACCCGGTCACCTCACGGCGTCCGAGGCGGGAAGTATTGCCGCCGAGGCGAGGGTCGGAAGGCTGCTCTTGACCCACGTGTGGCCGACCCTGGACGAGGGCCGCGCCGTAGAGGACGCGGAGTCGGTCTTCAGCGGTCCGGTCGATGTCGCGGTCGATGGTTTAACGCTTGAAATCTGACACCGCGTATAATGGGGGAGGCAAAGGAGGCTCTTTTGGTAAGGACGGACGGCAGAAAACCCGACGAGATACGACCGATCAAGATAACGAGGGATTACATACAGCACGCGGAGGGCTCGGTGCTGATCGAGCTTGGGCGCACGCGCGTCGTATGCACGGTCTCCTACGAGGACGGCGTGCCGAACTTCCTCAAAGGGAGCGACAGGGGATGGGTAACCGCGGAGTACTCGATGCTGCCCCGGGCGACGCCCACGCGCAGTCCGCGCGAGGCGATCCTCGGCAGGCCCGGCGGCCGCACCATGGAGATCCAGCGGCTTATCGGCAGGTCGCTGCGCGCGGCGGCGGACCTCACCGCGTTCCCCGATAAGACGTTCTGGATCGACTGCGATGTCCTGGAGGCGGACGGCGGCACGCGTACAGCCGCCATAACCGGCGCATACGTCGCGCTTTGCGATGCCTTCGACACGATGATAAACGAGGGGGAACTCGAGAGTATGCCCGTCAGCGATTACCTTGCGGCGATAAGCGTCGGGGTGGTCAGCGGCATCCCGTGCCTCGACCTTTGCTTCGAGGAGGACTTCCACGCCGATGTTGACCTCAACCTTGTCGCCGACGGGAGCGGGAACATCATAGAGATACAGGGGACCGCTGAGGGGAAACCACTGGAGCGCTCTCAACTCGAGGCCATGGTGGACCTTGCCCTTTCCGGGATCTCCGAGCTCATCAAATACCAGAAAACGGTCCTCGCAAAGGAGCGCCGCACCTAGCCATGACACCCGGTTCCCCTGCGGGCAGGCTGCATATGGACCTGGTTATCGCCACGAGAAACACCGGCAAGATAAGGGAGATACGCGAGGCTGTCAACCTTCCCGGCCTTGTCCTTCATACGTTCGAGGAGTTCTCCGAGTGGCCCCGGGTCGACGAGGTGGGCAAGACCCTCGAGGAGAACACGGCCATCAAGGCCGAGGCCCTTCGGGACTATTTCAGCATGAATGCCCTGGCGGACGACTCCGGGCTCAAGGTGAACTTTCTCGAGGGACGTCCAGGAGTGCTCTCGTCACGTTACGCGGGACCGGAGGAAGACCCGGACCGCAACATCGACCTGTTGCTCAGGGAGCTTGAGGCTGTTCCCGAGAACTGGCGCTCGGCACGTTTCCTATGTTTCATCGCGCTGGCTCTGGCAGACGGCGGCCTTCGCATAACGAAGGGCGAATGTCTGGGAACAATACTGCCTGAAAGAAGGGGGAACGGCGGCTTCGGCTATGACCCCGTGTTCCGGCCCGCGGGTTTTTCTTCTTCGATGGCGGAGCTCTCCATCCGGGAGAAGAACTCCATCAGCCACAGGGGTAAAGCGCTTCGGGAGATGAGTGCTGTCCTGGAGGAGCTAATCAGCGGTCAGTCCGGCTGAGTATCAGAAAGAGCGAGCAGGAGCATGCCGCGAACGAATCGGGTGACCTCCGTATCAATCTGGCGAGCGCACCTCTCGGTCTCTTCGGCGGTCCCGCCGATAGGGTCGTGTATGGCGCTGACCTGGTAGAAGCACGGGGAAAACCGCATCATGAGCTCGAGCACATCCAGGGGGACACCCGGAATCGGCCTCAGGAGTTCCCGGGGGGTTTCCCTGAGAGCGGAAACGGCACCGTCAAGCGCTTTACAGAGTTCGACCCCGGAGAGCCCGCCGGCGGCCTCTTCCCGGTCCCGTTCCTCGAGTGCGATCCCGCGGTTTTCGAGGAGGGTCTCGATGGCGCCGTTGACCTCTATCAGTGAAAAGAACCTGCTTTTGTATTCCGGGAACCTGTGCGCCATCTGGTAGCTCTGCTGGCGCGTCATGGTCAGGACGAGGTCGCAGCGATCCATGATCTCCTCGGAGAGTCTCGACGCTGTTGAGCCGCACTGGGGGATGCCCAAAAGCTCAAGCGCCTGCACGCAGTCGGGGTGCGGCGCGGAGTTCTCGACTGCCTCGAGGCCGCATGACTCGGCCTCGAGAGCAGATGCCATGTCTCCGAGCAACTCCCCGGCGCGCGCCAGGAACACGCTCTCCGCGATCACGCTTCTCATGATGTTTCCCGAGCAGACGAAAAGGATCCTCACAGGCTGTTGTCTCGAGGGAGCTCAGCTGGCGCCCGGGGCCGTCAGCGACGATAAGGGAGGCGCGATGACGTTCAACGCTTGCGGCTCCACGGAAAGGTGGATCTTCGTGCCCCGGGGGTAGAAACAGACCTCCCCGTCCTCCTGCGCGTAAAGGTCATCGAGGATATCAACATCCACGCTTTCGCACGTCGACATCTCGACGGTGGACATCCTGCCGTGTTTTCCCTTCAAGAGCATCAGCCCCGTGACGAACGCCTTGGCCGCGTTCATCGGCTTGGCTATGGCTATATGTATCTTGCCGTCGTCCGGCCTCGCGTCGGGCGCGATAAGAAGGTTACGCCCGTACCTGTTGATATTCGAGAATATCCCGTCCACCAGGTCGCCGCTGTACTCGAAGCCGTTCGCCTTAATGTGGACCCGGTAGGTCTCCACCCCTTTGAAAAGGGCCGTTGCGACCTTTTTCAACGACGCGTACCAGTAACCCGGGACGCCGAACCTCTTATACTTCTGTGAGCGATACGCGAGCTCACCGTCCAGCCCTACCGCGAAAACGTTGCTGCAGTACTTCACGTTCCGCCCGGTGCCCTCTATCTCCATCTTGATCAGGTCGACCGTCTGGATGTTGAAATCTACCATCGCGTTCAGGGCACTCTCCACGCTCTCGAAGCCGACGGCCCGGCAGAAATCGTTGGCCGTGCCGGCCGGTATCGGCACCAGGACCACGTTGTTGTTCGAGCGGGAGAGCATGACGTTGTTGATCACCTGGTTTATGGCGCCGTCTCCTCCGAAGACCATTATCACCCGCGAGCCGCCGAACCTCTTCGACCAGAACTGGACGGTGGAGCCGATGTCGTCCGGGTGGTCGGTGGAGGTCTCCTCGAGGTCCATGCCCTCCCGGCGGACGAGGCTGCGTGTCCGCGACGCGAGTTCCGAGCCTTTCCTGCTCATGGGGTTCACTACCACGAGCATGCGCTTCTCGATGGTCTTTACGCGGTCGATGAAACGTAGCCTTTCAGGGTTTGTCATGGTGTAACTCCCTGGTAAGAGGTGATGAAAAGTATAGCATCGGCCATATACGCCCACAAGCGAACGCAAAACGGGTGTCAGACCACTTTTGTTGCGTCACTGTGGCTTGAACGGTTACCATGCGGAAAAGTGGTCTGACACCCGTTTTGCGCAGGCAAAGGAGGGAGAGATGAAAAGATTCAAGGGGATATTCACGGTCATGCTCACCGCGTACGACAATGAGGGGAAGATCGACCGCGAGGCCATGAAGGATCTGACCGAGTACCAGGTCGGCTCGGGGATCCACGGCCTGGTCGTGCTCGGTAGCAACGGCGAATGTCCGTATCTGACCCAAGGCCTCCAGAGGGACGCCATCGACATCGTCGTAGAATCGTGCGCCGGACGGGTCCCGGTTATCGTTGGCATAAACGAGAGGGGTACGGAACAGGCTGTGGAAATGGCGAAATACGCCGAGGGCGCAGGGGCAAATGGACTGCTGATTGCGCTTCCCCTCTTTTACCCGCTGGAGTGGGATTCCGTCCGTGAGCACTACGAGACCATATCTAGTGAGGTGAATCTCCCAATCCTTTTCTACAACTGGCCCGCGAATACGCAGCTGACGTTATCACCCGATTCCATCGCCCGCCTGGCCGGAATCGGGAACATCGTGGGGGCGAAGGAGACCATATTCGATGTGGAGGAGGTCAGGGCTCTCGTCGATGCGGCGGATGAGGACTTCTGCGTCTTTACCGGCATGACGCTAAACCTTGTCGCGACGATGGAGGCAGGAGCCTGCGGCGCGATATGCCCGCTGCCCAACGTGATCCCCGAGACGACGGTCGCGCTTTATGAGGCGATCGTCGCCGGCGATTCCGAGAAGGCCGCCGGCCTCCAGAACCAGGTATACTCCTGCGCGCCGCTTCTCGCCTCTTCGGCCGCGCCGCACGCGATGATGAAAGAGGCGGTGCGTCTACTAGGGCACCCCGTCAACACGGCGGTAAAGGGCCCGCTGCCCCGGCTCAGTCCCGAGCAGGCGGACACTGTGAGAGAGGCGCTCAAGGGAGCGGGGCTGATTCCAGGTTAGACCGAGAGGAGATCCATTGAAGCTGATAGCACACCGTGGTGGGCGTGGCTTCGGCACCGACAACACGCTGGAGGCGATGGAGAAGGCGGCTGGTTCCGGGGTCCGCATGATGGAAACGGACGTAAGGAGCACGCAGGACGGGGAACTGGTCATCTGCCACGACGGTACGATTTGGGGCCGGGTCGTCAGCCGGACCACCTACGATGAGTTGAGAAAGCTGGACCAGGACAGGCCCCTGCTCTCGGAAGTCCTGGAGAAGCTCGCGGGCTGGGTAACCTTCGACATCGAGGTCAAGGAGGCGCCCGCGCGTGAGGTCGGGGAGATGCTCGAGACCTACAATATAGAGCACGAGACGCTTGTTACTTCGTTCAACAGGGCTTTCCTGGAAGAGCTGAGGGAGATCTTCCCGAAGGTAAGGTCCGGTTACCTTTTCAGGATGTCCTACCGATACGAGAAGAAGCTCCAGAGCGCGGTCGATGTCGGGGCGGAGATGGTACTCCCGCACTTCAACAGCATAGACGAGGAACTGGTTCAGCAGGCCCACGACCTGGGGCTCGAGGTATACGCGTGGACCGTGAACAACGAGCACGACCTCGTCCGGCTTACCGACTGGGGTGTGGACGGGGTCGTGACGGACCGTTATCTGGAGTTCAAGGGTTTCATGGAGGGGGTACGGCTCGCGTTCCAGTGATACTATTCATAGCCGTCGGGATGCTCCCCGTGCCACTTCCAGCCGGTCTCTACTATTTCGTCGAGGTCCTTGAACGCAGGTTCCCAGCCGAGCTCTTCCCTTATCCTATCTGATGAGGCGACGAGTGACGGCGGGTCTCCCGCGCGTCGCCCGCACTCGACGACTTCGAATCCCCTGCCGGAGATGCGTTTTACCGATTCGATCACTTCCAGCACGGAGAACCCGTTCCCGTTTCCAAGGTTGTATATACGGCTCTCGCCGCCGCTCTCGAGGTGCTTGAGCGCCAGCATGTGCGCGCGGCAGAGGTCGAGGATGTGGATGTAATCGCGGACGCAGGTGCCGTCGGGAGTCGCGTAGTCCGTACCGTAAACGGTGGCTTTAGGCTCCTTTCCAAGGGCTGCGGCTATGACCCTCGGTATGAGGTGGGTCTCGGGAGTATGGTCCTCGCCGAGCCCGTTCTCAAGGTCCGCCCCGGCGGCGTTGAAGTAGCGGAGCGACGTGTATCTTATGGCATTTATCCTTGAGAGCTCAGCGAGTACCCTTTCGAACATCAGTTTGGACAATCCGTAGGGGTTTATCGGCTCGGCGGGCGAGTCCTCGACGATGGGTATGCTCTCGGGCACTCCGTAGGTCGCTGCGGTCGATGAGAAGACCAGCAGGCAGCAGCCCACCTCTACCATCGCCCTGAGCAGGTTCAGTCCGCCGCCCACGTTAGCCCTGAAGTATTTGAGAGGGTTAAGCATCGACTCGCCTACCAGGCTGTGTGCCGCGAAGTGAAGACAGGCATCGGGCTTGAACTGCCAGCAGGCGTCGCGCACTGAGACCGCGTCCACCAAGTCTACGACCTGGAGGTCCGCCCCCTTGACCGCTTCCCGGTGCCCGCTGGAGAGGTCGTCCAGAACCATCACCGTGTGGCCCCCGTCGATGAGCATGGGTACTATCACCGAGCCTATATACCCGGCACCCCCGGTAACGAGAGTCCTCATCTGGTATGCCTCCTAAAGCTTGTGCGCGCCCTGTCCGGGAGAGGTCACGATGAACTCGGCGTCGTAGTGGGTCGCCTGCCAGTAGAGCCCCGGGACCCGCTTCAGGTAACGATCCAGTGCTTTTTCCTGTATGAGAGCTATCGCGCATCCCCCGAATCCGGCGCCCGTCATCCGGCAGCCCCAGACGCCGAGCTGGTTGAGCGAGATGTCCTGGAGCGCGTCAAGCTCCGGGCATGACACCTCGTACAGGTCCCTCAAGGACTCGTGCGAACGGTTCATCAGGTGGCCGAGCGTCTCCGGGTCGCCGGCCTCGAGGCAGCGGGCGGCCTCCTCGACACGCATGTTCTCATAGATTACATGTTCGGCGCGACGCTGCAGGACATCCGGCAGGGACCAGCGGGCACGCTCGAAGTCGTTCGCCGAGATCTGGACCAGGTTCTTCCTCGGCCCGGTTTTAAGGGAAAGCATATTGAGGGCCTGCTCGCACTCCCGCCTCCTCTCGTTATACGGCGAATTGGCGAGCGAACGCTTGACTCCCGTGTACCCGATCACAAGGGTAGTTTCCTTCAGGTTGAAAGGGATGTGCCGGTAGTCGAGCGTTGCGCTGTCGAGCAGGATGGCGTGGCCCTTCCTCGCGAACGCTACGGTGAACTGGTCCATGACCCCGCATGCGACCCCCACAAAATCGTTCTCGGCGCGCAGGCTCGCCTTTACCGCCGACTCGGGCGTCAGCCTGCATCCCAGGCTTTCCATCCCGAGGGCCGTGGCCATCTCGATGGAGGCCGAGGAGGAAAGGCCGGCTTCCATGGGAAGGTCGCCGAAATACAGGCCGTCGAAGGGCGGCAGGTCCCCGCACGTTTCCCTGGCGAACAGGAAAACACCCCTGACGTAATCCGCCCAGTCGTTATCCCTGGTTATCTCGGCTGGCCTGAAACGGGCTTCAAGGTCGAGGTTGGCCGAGTAGAGCCGCGCCGGGGGCAGTTCCGAACTGCGGATCAGCAGGTAGGTGCCTCTCTCTATCGCAAAGGGCAGCACCATACCACCGTTGTAATCGGTGTGTTCTCCGATCAGGTTTATCCTGCCCGGGGCGAAATACGCGTCGATCTCCCCCCCGCGCCCGAAGCGCACCTCGAATTCGAGGAGCTGCTTCTTGATCTCGGCCTCTTCCAGCATCAGCCCTGTCACTCTCCAATGCTCTCAAGCTGCCGGTCCACCTTTTCGCGTAACTCGGCGGCTTTTTCCTCGGGGTAAGTGTCGTTGATGGTCGCCCAGGCGCCGGTCTCGGAAGAAGCGAGGAACTTCAACTTGTCGCGGCTCCTCATGGGTGGATAGAACTCGATGTGAAAGTGATAGTAAGGATAATCTCTTCCGTCGCTGGGGTCCTGGTGCATACACATCATGTATGGGAACGGGATGCCGAACAGGCTGTCGTACGCGCCGGTGATGCACTTCAGCGTCAGCGCGAGGCCTCGCCGTTCCTCCTCCGTCATCGCCGAAAGGCTTCCCGTATGTCGGTCGCTGACTATGATCACCTCGTAAGGGAAATCCGCGAAGGGCGGGACGAAAGCGGTGAAGCCCGAATGTCTGAAGACCATCCTTGAGCCGTCGCTCGACTCGTGCCGGGCGAGGTCGCAGAGAAGGCAGCTACCCTTTTCCCTGTAGTGTTCGTCGGCGGCGGCAAGCTCCGCCTCGATCTTCAAGGGTATGTAGGAATAAGCATAGATCTGCCCGTGTGGATGGATCATCGTGACGCCCACGGCCTCGCCCCTGTTCTCGAATATGAAGACATACTCTATTCCGGGGATGGCGCCGAGCTCGCGGTATCGTTCCTCCCAGTGGTCAACGAGTTTAGAGATATGCTCGAGAGGCAGCTCGGGAAGCGTTATATCGTGCCGGGGGGAGTAAAGTGTGACCTCGCATTTCCCGAAGGCCGACCGTACCGGTATCAGGTCGTCTCCCGCGACGCCCGGTTCGGGCGGCTCCAGTGTAAGGGAGGGGAAGTCGTTGTCGTACGCGAGGATATCGTAATCGTCGGGCACTCTGCCCGAACCCGGGCAGAACGGGCACTTCTCCTCTTCGAGATGCGGGCGTTCCTGACGGTGCGGAGCGACGATCAGCCATGTTTTGAGAAGGGGGTTCCACCTCAGTTCCGCCAAGTCCACCTCCAAAATTAAAAGCAACCTGCGGGGATTTGCATGACTGATATTAATTTGAACACGGTGCGCTTTCAAGCGACCTATGCCCGGTGCCCCTTGCACCCGTCCAATTCTTTGTTGCGATTCAGCGCTGTCCGTCTTCAGATTGCTAATGATAACAAAAGATAGGATAAAATAGCCGCGACAGGTCGAAATAAAACAAACTTCAGGGGGTGTTTATTAATGGATGGGTACTACGGGAAGATCTTGAAGGTCGATATGACCAAGGGGACGACGGAGATCTTCGAGCCCGACCCCGAGCTGCTACGAAAATACCTGGGGGGGAGCGGCCTCGCCGCAAAGCTCTTCTTCGACATGGGGGCCTGGAAGGAAGACCCTCTCGGTCCCGGCAATCCCCTCTTCATAATGCACGGCCCGCTCTCCGGGACGACGCTGCCCGGGTGCTCCCGCCTCGAGGTGTGCGCGCTCTCGCCGCTCACTGGCATCTGGGGCGAGTCGAGTATGGGCGGGCAGGCATCTCCGCAGTTAAGGGGTGCCGGCTACGACGGGATAATCATCACCGGTATATCCAAGAAGCCCGTCTATCTCTGGGTGTCCGACAAGGAGGTCGAGATAAGGGACGCCTCCCACCTCTGGGGCAGGGACACGTTCGAGACGGAAGAGCTAATCCGCGAAGAGGCTGGTGACAAGCGTGTGAAGGTCATGTCTATTGGACCGGCCGGGGAGAAACTCGTCAAGTACGCCGCCATCGTGAACGACAAGGGGAGCCTCGCAGGCCGGACGGGCATGGGCGCGGTGATGGGCTCGAAGAAGCTCAAGGCGTTGGCCTTCCGCGGCAGCGCCAAGACCTCGATCGCCGACGAGAACGCCTACAAGGAGGTCCGCAAACGGGCCCAGGACTCCATAAAGGTCAGTGTCACCGGCGAGGGTCTGCACGCATACGGCTCGAACGTCCACATGGAGTATGGGATGGCGATATCCGACGTCCCGGTCAAGAACTGGCGCGAGGCCATGTGGGAACGGGGGGTGGAAGCGCTCTCCGGTGTAACTGTAGCAGAGAAGATACTGACGAAGACTCATGCGTGCTGGGGATGTCCTGTTGCCTGCA
>Ga0315281_10013442_pt1 | contig 11079 bp, 10 predicted proteins | sample YL17G07_0_MG_FD_204540 | JGI IMG/M metagenome (GOLD analysis project Ga0315281, IMG submission 204540) | Sediment microbial communities from Yellowstone Lake, YNP, Wyoming, USA - YL17G07_0 | ecosystem: Environmental > Aquatic > Freshwater > Lake > Sediment | place: USA: Wyoming | collected... | reverse complement strand
ACCGCCGGGCCTCGACCACCAGCCAGCGGCGGTAGTCCCATGAAAGATAGGTATTCCGGGCGATGCGCAGCTCGGCCAGGGCCATGTAAAAGGGGTTGAGGAAAAAAAGGCGTTCGGCCAGATGGGGGTCACCGGGCAGGGCCGCCAGATAAGCCCGGAAGAAGTGGCCGATGGCCGCTTCGGCCGCGGCGGCCTCGCCGGTGCGCCAACTCCAGGCGTGCTTGAGTTCGCCCGCCAGCCAGGAGAGGTCCCAGAGGCGGTCGGCCATACGGAGGCGCTCCAGGTCCAGGGCCACGGCCCTCCCGTGGGGCGGGCGTCCCCGGCCGCCGTTGTCCGGGAAGAGAAAGTTGGTGGGGGTGGCGTCGCCGTGGACCAGCACCCGGCGGTCGGAAAATTGAGCCAGCCTGACTTCCCAGGCGGCTCTTTCTTCGGCCAGGACTGCCTGGTCCTCGCCGGTCAGCAATCCCATCCGGTGCAGTTGCAGCCGCAGTTTGTCCAGGTAGCTCAGGGCTTCCAGCCCCGATACCGGAGTTTCCGGCAGGGGGCGGGAGTGAAAAAAAGCCAGCAGTTCGGCCAGATTTGCCAAGCCCCGGTAAAGGGGGTCAAAATCGTGGCCCAGGCAGGCGCGGTGCAAAAGCGCGTCCAGGTCCGGACCGGGGATGGCCTCCAGCAGCAAGCCCAGGCGGCTTGCCGGGTGGCGGCCCAGGAGCTTGGGAATCCGGGAACAGCCGTTGGTCAAGCCTCGGGCCGCGGCCTGGAGATAGTTGTCATATTCCTGGGCCAACCCGTGGTCCGCAGGCGTCCGGGGAGGATAGGCCGAAAAAAATTTGCCCACCACAGCCGCGCCGTTGCCGTTGAAAGTGAAGCGTTGGACCTCCCGGGAGGACGGCAGCGGCTCCCGGGCCACTTCCCCGGCCAGGGGGGCGGCGGCAAGCGGGGCCGACAGCCGGCACAGAGCCCGGGTCAGGGGGGCATCGGGCGCCAACCGGGTCACGGCTGCTCCCGTGGCAGCTGCCGGCCCGCCTCCAGGCAGCAGCCCAGGGCCCCGTTAAACTGAGGATAAGGCGGCACCAGCACCCGGAAGGCGTGATGTTCCCGGAGAAAATGAATCACGGCCCGGTTGCGGGCCACCCCGCCGACGCAGACCAGGGTGGGGCAGTGGTAGCGGCGTACCAGCGTTAGGGCCCGCCGGGCCACCGAGGCATTGACCCCGGCGGCGATGCGCTCCGGGTCCACCCCCTCCAGCAGATGCCCCACCAGCTCACTTTCCCCAAAGATGGCGCAGGTCTGGGAAATCTCCACCGGGTCCTGCCAGGCGGCGGCGAACCGGGTCAAAGGCAGCTTCAGGAAGCGGGCCATGTTCTCCAGGTAGCGGCCGGTGCCCGCGGCGCAACGGTCGTTGGTGAGGAAATCGAAGACCCGGCCGTCTTTGACGTAAAGCACCTTGGTGTCCTGGCCGCCCGCCTCCAGGACGATAAAATGGTCCAGCCCCGTCTGGCGCCGGGCCCCCAGGAAATGGGCCCGGATTTCGGTGATGGCGGGGAAGTTTTGCTGTAAGAGATTCTTGCCGTAGCCCGTGACCACCAGGGATTCAGGTTCCGGCAGCCGCAGCCGCGGCCAATCGATCATTAGACGACCATTAGCACGGATGAGATAATCCCGGTAAAAAGTGATGGTGTCCAACCGCCGCCGCCCCAGAGCCCCTTGCTCGCCCGCATAAACCAGCTTTACATGGCGGCTGCCGAAGTCCAGGCCGCAGGCGCGGCTGGGGGGAGGGCCGACCGGGCGACCCAGCGGGTCGCCCCTACATTCCCCCAGAAATTTATTAGGGCCGTAAAACATCGACGAAGGCCTCCAGGCGCATACGGGTGCGGGAATCCAGGGGGGAGGGGCGGTCCCCTTCAATGGTGAGGACGGGCAGATTGAGGCGCTCCCGGATGAGCTGGTCGAACATCTGCCGGAAGCAAAAGCTCTGGGTGTAATGGACCAGGCCGTCCAGGCGGCGGGTGCGCACCGCGGCCTCCAGGTCCGCCAGGCGTCCGAAGATATCGTAGGGGTAAGTATAATGAAAATATTGCTCCGCCAGGTCCGCATTATGATGGGGCATGCTGAACTGGCGCGGGAATTCGTGGAACACCACCCCGGCCCCCAGTTCCTCCAGGTAGTTCCACAGGTCGGTGAAGATGGGGGGAATGCCGACAAAGCCCAGGCGCACCGGGTAGGTCCGGGGCCGGCGTCCTGCCGCCTGTCGCAGGAACTCCGTCACCTTGAGGTTAAAGGCCTCGGGGTCGGAGGCAAAGTCGGAGCTCGTGATCAAAAACTGGAAATTCTCCTCCCCCGTTACCAACCCGGTCTCCCAGGTGAGGCGGTCCAGGTGCTGCAATTTTTGGCGCAGGGGCGTCAGCCTGGCCTGGATCAGGGCTATCTGGGATTCAGCGGCGCCCAGGCGGGCCGCCAGGGTGCGGATCTCCCGGCGCAACTGCTGCCGATTACGGGGATAGGGATACTTAAAGTGGACCACGTCGCGGCCCTGGGCTGCCAGGATTTCCCCCAGGGCCTGGGTGTAGGAGCAATCGCCCTGGCAGGCGACGATGACCGTGCCGATGTCCGGATGGTGCTGTAAGGCCGCGTAGATGCCCTTGATCCAGGCGCAGATGGTGCGGGGAAAGCCGGCAGCCTCGGCTTCGGCCACCCGGGCCCGGGCCCCGGGATCGGCGATGAACAGGTTATTCAGATCCACCGGCTGAAGATCGGCGGCCAGCACCACTTCCACCGGGATGGTGGTGGTGAAGCCCACCCTGACGCCGGGAGGCGGCGGTTTAGTGGCGGTCATGGCTATTTGAGTTTAAGGGCGTCCAGTTCGCTCCAGTTATGCTTAGAATTTACGGATGGACCGGAGACCGAGGACCGGAGACCGGAGAATGACTGTTGCTTCCATGTCCAGGCTGCCCCGTCTCCCGTCTCCCGTCCCCCGTCTTTAAGGAACCTCGCCCTCCTCCCAGGAGATTTCCTGCAAACCCTTGGTGTCGGAGAGGCATTTGACGATGTGCCCCCAGTAGAGGTCGTCCTTGCTCTGCAAGCGCAGGCGGTAGGTGGTGAGATTGGTGGGCAGGTCTATTTTGTAGTTGATGAACTGGATATTAACCTCATTTCCTTCCAGGATCTCCCGGATGCGATCCAGGGGCCTGGTCGTGCCGTCGAACTTGAGGGTCATGATGGTGTGTTCATCATGGCTAAAGATTTTCTTCAATTGCCGCAGCCCGTAAAGGATCACCAGGCTCACCAGGGTGGCGAAGAGGGCTGGAATGAGATAGCCGGCGCCGATGGCCAGGCCGATGCCGGTCACCAGCCAGAGGCCGGCGGCGGTGGTGAGACCCCGCACCGTGCCCCTACCGGTGATGATGGCCCCGGCCCCCAGAAACCCCATACTGGCGATGGCGTAGGAGGCGATTCGGGCCGGGTCCAGGCGCACCACCGATTGGTCCACCGAGAGGTGGCGGTAGAAGTGTTCCATTTCCATGGAGAGCATCATCATCAGGCAGGCGCCCACGCTTACCAGGATGTAAGTGCGCAAGCCCGCCGCCTGGCCGTGGGCCTCCCGCTCAAAGCCGATGGCGCCGCCGATGACCGCGGCAATGACCAGCTTGGTCAAATCCCAAGAGACGTGCTGCCAGTCCCACATTTTCGTAGTCCTTCTAATCTGTTAGGTAATGATATCATATCTGAAACGGGAAAAATTGAAAGAGGAGAATAATATTGAGTAGTCAGTAGCCAGTTACCAGTAAAAACCAACAATGACGAAATGTAGGGTGCGTTCCACGCACCACCAAGGTCTGCGGCGGGCGGGACGCCCGCCCCACCACACTTTTCATAATTTACGGGTGAGTCGAAGGCTCATGAGCGCTGCTCACTGCTCACTCCTAAACCCGGCTGCCGAAGATGGCGGTGCCCACCCGCACCAGGGTGGCGCCTTCCTCGACGGCCACTTCATAATCGCCGGACATGCCCATGGAGAGCTCTTGTAAGGGGCGGCCGCTGAGGTCTTGTAAATGGTCCCGCAACTCCCGCAAGGCCCGGAAATATGGGCGCACCGCCTCGGGTTCCAGAAAGGGGGGCATGGTCATCAGGCCCACCACCCGCAGGTGCGGCAGGAGGCTGAGCGCCCGCAGCAACTCCGCCGCCCCTTCCGGGGCAGTCCCGGATTTGGAGGCTTCTCCGGCCAGGTTCACCTGGATAAGAATCTCTTGAACCTTGCCCAGGGAGGCCGCGGCCGCGTTTAGGGCCCGGGCCAGCTTCAGGCGGTCCACCCCGTGGATCAGGTCGAAGAGCTCCACCGCGCCTTTGGCCTTGTTGCTTTGGAGATGGCCGATAAAATGCCAGCTCGCGGCTTGGCCCAGGGCCTCGATTTTAGGCCGGGCCTCTTGCAAATAATTTTCCCCGAAGAGGCGCTGGCCCGCGGCCGCGGCCTCTTTGAGCCGTGCCACCGGCACCGTCTTGCTCACCGCCACCAGGCGCACCATGGCCGGGTCCCGGCCGGCCCGCAGGGCTGCGGCCTTGATGCGGCGTCTCACTTCTTCCAGGTTTTGGGCGATTGGGGTCATTTAAGCTTTCGGTTTCCGCTGAAAAATTAAGGGTCTCCGGCAGCACAGGCCGGCGCAGGCTAAACGTTCATTACCGATAACGGTCACCCGCAGGGAATCAAAATCCCCCCTGCCCCCTTTTTCAAAGGGGGGGTTTTAAAGTCCCCCTTTAGCAAAGGGGGATTTAGGGGGATTTTGATTTTCACGGTAAAGCCTGCGGCTACCAAGGACGATAGTAAAGGCTTTCGCCTGTGTTGAATATAGGTGCGCCTGGCGCCCCCTACATGGCGGGCGAGACGCCCGCCCTAAAATACAAATGGCACAGGCTTTCCAACCTGTGCAGCGCAGGCTAAAGCCTGCGGCTACCAAAGCAAAGATAGCCCAGGGCTCCCATTAAAAGGATTTCCCCAAGATGTCCTTTTCCTCCAGCCCGAAGACCCGCAGCGTATTCTCCCAGGTGGCCCGGGCCACCTCATCCAGGCTCAGGCCCTTCACCTCCGCCAGCTGCCGGGCGGTGGCCACCACGTAGGCCGGCTCGTTGCGCTGGCCCCGCCAGGGCTGCGGCGGCAGATAGGGGCAATCGGTCTCCACCAGGAGGCGGTCCAGGGGCGCTTTTTTGGCCACCTCCCGCAAAGGCCCGGCCTTGGGATAGGTGAGGGTGCCGGAAAAGGAGAGGTGCAGCCCCAGGTCCAGGAAGTTATACGCCTCTTCCAGGCTCCCGGCGAAGCAGTGCATGATCCCGCCCGTCAGCCGGCCCCGGTATTCCCGGAGAATCTTTAGGGTGGCGTCCGTGGCCTCCCGGGTGTGGACGATCACCGGCTTTTTCAGGGTGCAGGCCAGCTCCAGTTGGCGGCGGAACCAGACCTCTTGGTCCGCGGCCGGCGAGCGTAAGCGGTAGAAGTCCAGGCCGGTTTCGCCGATGGCCACCACCCGGGGCTGGGCCGCCAGTGCGGCCAAAGTCTCCAGGTCTTTTTCGGTTATGGCTTTGGCCCCATGGGGGTGGACCCCCAGGGCCGCGAAAATGGCAGGATAACTCCCGGCGGTGTGGAGTACCTGGGCGGCGTCCCGCAGGCCGGTGGCGACATTGATGATCAAGGCCACCCCGGCCTCCCGGGCCCGGCGCACCACTGCGGGCTGGTCGGGGGCCAGCTCCTCCAGGTCCAGGTGGGCATGGGAGTCGGCCAGGCGCGTCAACATGGGAAACCTCTAAAGTTCCGCGTTTTGAGTTTCGAGTTTTTAATTTTGAGTTTCAAGAAAAGTAGGGTGGGCACGGCCCACCAGTATTTGTAGGGTGCGTCCTACGCACCGAGATTACTCAATAGATCCGCAAGTTAGGCCGGCCTGAGGTCGCCGTAATTCCTTCTGGTAGCACAGGCTTTCCAGCCTGTGGCCTTTGGTGCGCAGTGCGCACCCTGCATGGCGGGCACGGAGGCCCGCCCCACCAACTGAGCCGCCGAGGGCGGCGGCGCTACATGTTCATGGTCTACGCCAAGACCTCATGAGCGACTGCTAACTGCTGGCTGCTCGCTGAAGCTTATGGACGAATCCTCCCTACCGTGGTAAAATATCTCATATTTCACCGGTCTGCAAGGAGAGGCGGTGTCCGCCTGGCTTTATAGGGTCATCCTGATTTGCTGGGTTTGCCTGCTGGCCCCCGTAACCGTAGGGGCCGCCGGCCTGATCCACACCACGCCCAGATGGCAGACTTTGGGCCGGGGCCTCAGTTTTACTCAAGTGGATGTGCTCCGGGAGGGTGAGGTCAACGAGGTCATGACCTCCCTGGCGGTGGTGAAGGTCGATCCGGTCAGCAACGCCTTCCGGGTCTTTCACCACGCGCCCCAGGCCATCACCCTCTGGCAGCAGGAACTGAAGGCCCCCATCGTCTTCAACGCCAGCTATTACGGGACCGACAACCAGCCGGTGGGCTTGATCATCGCCGATGGCCAGGCCATCGGTTCGGGGCGCAACCGCCAGATGCGCGGCATGTTTGTGGCGGAGCCCAAAGGCATCTCCCCGGATCTGCCCCGGGCCACCATCCTGGACCTCCTGGCCACGCCCATCAATCCCCGGAACCTGCCCTGGACCCAGGGGGTGCAATCCTTTCCCCTGCTGCTGGACTACAAAGGGAACATCCGGGTAAGGGACAGCGAGAAGACGGCCAACCGGACGGTGATCGCCACCGACCGGGTGGGCAATATCCTGATCTTCAACACCTCCAACCGCTATTTCACCTTGCGGGAGCTGGCCCAATTCCTCAAGGCCAGCAAGTTCGACATCGATTCCGCCTTGAATCTGGACGGCGGCACCGAAGCGCAGCTCTTGATCAAGACCAAGGACTTTGAATTTTTTTCTCCGCCGTCGTGGGAGCACTCCATCGGCAACCTCATTGGCCAGTCGCAGTACTGGCTGCCCACCGTGGTGGGGGTCTTCCCGCGCCAGGAATGAGCCCCATGGCCAGCTACCTCATCCTGGGGGCGGGAAAATTCGGGCGCCTGGCCCTGAAGAGATTGGCCCGGCAGGATGCCGCCGCCACCTTCCTGGTGGTGGACCGCATTCCTTCGGCCCTGGCCGCGGTACGGGCCCTGGAGCTCCCCGGGGTAACCGGGGTGGTGGCGGAGGCCGTCGCCTTTCTGGCCGCCAATCTGCGGGAGGATTCCCCCTGGGACTGGCTCATTCCCATGGTGCCGGTGCACGTGGCCTGGGCCTGGCTGCTGGCCGGCCCTCTAAGGGGCTGGGAGACGGCGGTGGCGCCCGAAGCCCTGGCCGGACTGGGTGCGGGGAGCTTCCGGGGCCCGGAAGGCCAGATGTATTTGAGCCGGGCCGCTCACCTCTGCCCGGATGATTGCCCCGAGCCGGCTGAGGTCTGCCCGGTGAGCGGCGAGTCCCGGGAGGTGGCCCTGTTTGCGGAACTGGCGGCCCTGAAACTGCCCGGCTGGACCATCAAGGTGGTTCCCAGCCGGCAACTGGCTCCCGGCGTGGGCGGTTATCCGCCGCAGGAGTTAATGGCCCTGGCCCGGGAGCTCACCGGGATGAGCGGTAAGATCTTGATCGCCACCGCCTGCCGCTGTCACGGGGTGGTGCATGGTTTGCAAAGATAGACGGAGGACGGGAGACGGAGGACGGAAGACCGGAGCAAAGTCTAATTATATTGGGGTTCCCGGTCTTCGGTCTTCGGTCCCCGGTCTTCGTCATTTTTAATCCCCCTGCCCCTGTTTAAAACGGGGGGTAAAAAATAATACCTATGGCGAACTTTGATCATTTCGGGGTCCTGGGCGCCTCGCCGCGGATGGCGGAAGTCTTTCATCTGCTGGAGTTGGTGTCGCCCTCGGAGGCCAACGTCCTGATTCTGGGGGAGACCGGCACCGGCAAGGAGCTGGTGGCTCAGGCCATCCACCGCAACAGCCCCAGGGCTCAGGGTCCCTTTGTGGTGGTGAACTGCGCCGCCCTGCCCGAGACCCTGCTGGAGTCCGAACTTTTCGGCCATGAACGGGGGGCCTTCACCGGGGCGGTCAGCCGCAAGGAAGGCCGCTTCGTCCTGGCCCACCGGGGCAGCCTGTTTCTGGATGAAATCGGCGAACTCAGTCTCACCACCCAGGCCAAAATCCTGCGCGTCCTCCAGAGCCGGGAATTCGAATCCCTGGGGTCCACCCGCACCCTGAAGGTGGATGTCCGGATCATCACCGCCACCAACCGGAATCTGGACACCATGGTGCGGCAGGGGCGGTTCCGGGACGATCTCTTTTATCGCCTCAACGTCTTCCCCATCGTCCTGCCGCCCTTGCGGGAGCGGCTGGAGGACCTGCCGTTGTTGGCCGACCATTTCCTGCGGACCTACGGTGAGAAAAACCGCCGGGCCATCCAGTCCATGGCCCCGGAGGTCCTCCAGGCCTTCCAGGGTTATCCCTGGCCGGGAAATATCCGGGAGTTGGAGAACGTCATCGAGCGGGGCGTGATCGTCTGCCCGGGGGACACCCTGACCCTCCTGGATCTGCCGGAGAACCTCCGGCACGCCGGTTGGATTCTCAAGGAGGAGGAGATGGATCTGCCGGAATTGGAACTGCAGTTGATCAGGCGCACCCTGGAGAAGGTGGACGGCCAGCGCCAGGCCGCGGCGGAAATCTTGGGAATTTCCCTGGACGAATTGGACCTCAAGATGCGCTCTTACGGGCTGGGGAAAGGTTAAAGAAACGACCGGAGACCGATGACCGGAGACCGGAGCATTACCCTTTTACCCCCGTCCTCCGTCTCCCGTCCCCGGTCGATATACAGAGCTGCATACCTCATTAAACTAAACTTTTAGGACGCTAAAATGTTTTTTCCGCCCTTAATTTTCCTGATGATGCTGGCCTTCTTCGTGGTGGCCCTGATTATGCTGCCCTTCCTGCTGCTGGGGATGATCGGCGAGGCCTTTCTGCGGCTGGGGCTGTCCCCCGGCTTGATCTTCTGGTTGCTCATCCTCACCCTGTTGGGCAGCCTGGTGAATATCCCCATCTACCGCTTTGCCAGCCGTGAAGTGTATGGGGATCAGGTCATCTCCTATTATGGCATGCGGGTACGGCTGCCCCGGGCGCCGCAAACCCACCAGACCGTGCTGGCCGTCAATGTGGGCGGGGCCTTGATCCCCGCCTGCCTGTGCGTTTATCTACTGCATGAGATCCCCTTCGGCCTGTATCTGCCGGTGCTGGTGGGGCTGGTGACGCTGGTGGTGAACCGCCTGGCCCGGCCGGTGAAGGGCCTGGGTATTGCGGTGCCCGGCTTGATCCCGCCCCTGTTGGCGGCCCTGGGGGCCTACCTGCTTTGTCCCCCTTATCTCAGGGCCCCCTGCGCCTATATCGCCAGCACCCTGGGGATTCTCATCGGCGCCGACCTCCTGAGACTGCGCGAGATCCCCGAACTGGGGGCGCCGGTGGCCTCCATCGGCGGCGCCGGCACCTTCGACGCCATCTTCTTCGGGGGGATTATCGCGGTATTGTTGAGCTGAGAAAATCTCCCTTGCCCCTCTTGAGAAAAGGGGGATATAGTTAAGCTAGGCGAACTTTTGGGCCGCACTTATGATAACTGAGGGGAAAAACTAGAGCGATTGCCAAAAGTTTTTCCCGATTAATTACGTTAATCGTAGGGGCATGGCGAGCCAGGCCCATCGAGGGCACGGCACGCCGTGCCCCGACCAAACGAAATTACTTTTGGCAACCGTTTTATAATTCAAGACTGGTTAGATTTTTAGGAGGTTACGCTAATGGAGGCACCGTATCCTAAACCTCGGCGGCTGGCGGCTCCCCAGGGCGACCTGGTCCTGGGCCGTTTGGTTCCCATCCTGCTGATCCTGCTCCTGCCACTGCTCCTGGGGGCCTGGCAGGATGCCAGCGGCAACACTATCAACCCCAATTATGTGAAGCGCATCGAGAACGGCAAGACCAGCAAACATGAGATTCTTCTCTACTTCGGCGACCCCAAGGAGATCGAGAAAACCGACGACGGCCCGGTTTACAAATATTTCAGCTATAAAGACGCCCCGGCCGGTCTGCCTTACCAGCACGAGAAACGCAAAATCCAGGAACAATCCGATCAACTTTATTTGGCCGAAGACAAGCAGATCAAAAAGGTCCCGGTGAAGCAAGAGGGTAAAATCCTGCGCAGCACCCTGGTCATTCGCTTTAAATCGGACGGGATCACGGTGATGAGCCATGAATACAAGGAATTTTAGGCAGGTGGCCGGATGACGGCTTTCCCAGATCTGGCCCAGGCGATCGCCTGGGTTTTTGATTTACAGAAGTTCGGCATCAAGTTCGGCCTGTCCTCCACTCTGGATCTGCTGGCCCGGCTGGGCCTCCCTTATCAGGAGGGCCGGTACCTCCACATCGCCGGCACCAACGGCAAGGGCTCGGTGGCGGCCATGCTCAGCGCCGTCCTGCACCGGGCCGGCTATCCCGTGGGGTTGTACACCTCGCCGCATCTGGTCAGTATGCGGGAACGCTTTCGCCTCCGGGACCGGGACATCGAAGCAAGCGGTTTGTTGCACCTGATTAACCGGGTGCGGTCCGTGGTGGATGCGGCCGAGCCCCCCACCTTCTTTGAATTCGTCACCGCCATGGCGATTCTCTATTTCCTGGAGGACAAGGCCGACCCCATCATCCTGGAAACCGGCATGGGGGGGCGGCTGGACGCCACCAACATCGTGCAGCCGCAGGTGGCGGTGATCACCAACATCTCCCGGGATCACCAGGATTACCTGGGCCGGGGTCTGCTGGCCATCGCCGGGGAGAAGGCGGGGATCATCAAGGCCGGGGCGCCGCTGGTGACTTACGCTACGCAGAAATCGGTCCTGGACCTTTTCCGGGAGCGCTGCCGGGAACTGGGAACGCCTTTATATCGGGGGGGCGTCGACTTTAAAGCCCAAGGGCAGGGGGCCGGCCATTTCCGTTATCATGGCCTAAAAAAAGACTGGCACGGCCTGACCCTGAGTCTGACCGGACGTCATCAATACCGCAACGCCGCCCTG
>Ga0315281_10013440_pt1 | contig 11080 bp, 11 predicted proteins | sample YL17G07_0_MG_FD_204540 | JGI IMG/M metagenome (GOLD analysis project Ga0315281, IMG submission 204540) | Sediment microbial communities from Yellowstone Lake, YNP, Wyoming, USA - YL17G07_0 | ecosystem: Environmental > Aquatic > Freshwater > Lake > Sediment | place: USA: Wyoming | collected... | reverse complement strand
TTTTCCACACCAAAAATCACGGCTAGAGCAAACATCAGATGACCTCCAGATTGACGACCGGCACCAGTGATGTTCCGTTTAAATTTGCCAAAGTGCTATAACTAATGAACTCTCTTCGGGGTCTTGTCTTCTGGGTGTGGGCTTCGACGCGGGTTCGCGAGTTCGGGGCGCCACCGGATGCAGATGTAAAATTAAAATTTAATTTGCGCGGCGTTTGACTAGTGGTATACTCGTTCCAACAGGCATCAGCCTGTGTTTGGTGCGTCGCGCCGAGCTATTCCTAGGATTACACCCCGCCGCAGGAATAAACATTACCCGCCACTACAGGCCTACATCGCAAATACCCCCGGCTTAAGGACGTTGTGCTAAACATATGATGAATAAATTAGCGGATGGCAGACGAGAGACAATTGAAGTGAGACTCAACCGCCAAGCTCGCCAAGATGGGGGAGAATACTTTTATCCACAGATTACGCAGATTATCGCAGATGGAAAACAAAGTGGTTTTAATCGGTGTGAATCTGTGAAATCTGTGGATAACACTTTCCCCGCTACTGTTAACCTCAAAAATACAAAAAAAATCGGAAAAATCGGAAAAATCGAACGAATCGGAAAAATCGAACCCTGCTTTGCCGCAAGCGGTTAAAACGCAGAAAAAATCGGACAAATCGGACATTTCGGACAAATCGGACCCTGCTACGCCGTGTTTGGAATATTTGTTTTATACGGCGGAGTTTATCCCCGCGATGTCATCCCTGCACCGTCTTGGGTGCGAAGGGAAGGCGGGGACCTGACACCTTCGCTTCGCTCCGGCGCAAATCGGACAAATCGGACATGAGGTCTTGCCACGGGGTGATTCACCATCTATGATTATCCTTTGGAGGAAATGAAATTGGCCAACAAGCATCTTGAGTCGTTGAAGGAACTGATTATCCTGCAGGACAAGCTGGGTCGGTTTTTTCAAAACGACAAGGATTCCAGTCCGTCCATCCCCGGCGGCTGGGCTCCGGCGGCGGATCTTTACGAAATCTCGGACAAGATAGTCCTTCTTTTGGAGCTTCCCGGCGTGGAGGAAAACGACGTGAAGATAGACCTGTGGGAAAACTACATCACCGTCCACGGGGAGAGGCGATTCAAGGGGAGGGAGGAAAACTACCTTTGCGTCGAGAGGAGCTACGGCTCTTTCCAGCGCACCTTCCGCCTGCCGGCGATGGTTGAGGAGGACAAGGTCAAGGCCGAGTTCAAATACGGGGTGCTAAAAATATCCATGATGAAGAGGGAAGAGCCGGATCAGGACGTAGTGCGGGTGGAGATTAGATGACCCCGGAAAAACTGATTGAACATTGCCGGGACAAGGCCATGCGTCTTGAGCCGGTCACCCCGGCGGAGGGGCGGGAGCTTATGTCCCTTTCCTCCGACCACATAATGCCGCTTATGGCGGCGGCCGACGCCGTGCGTAGATTCCACAAGGGGAACAAAGTCTCGTTGTGCTCCATTATCAACGCGCGTTCCGGCAAATGCACCGAGGACTGCGCTTTCTGCTCGCAGTCGGTGCACGCCACAAGCCGGATACCGGAATACGACCTCGTGGACGGCGAGACGATAATCAACTCCGCCCGGCAGTCGCTCTCGAACAAGGCGCACAAATTCGGAATAGTCACAAGCGGCAAGGGGCCGCAGACCACCGACGGGGATTTCGAGACCATCCTTTCCACCGTGGCGGAAATGAGGGAGAAGGTGGACATACACCGATGCGCCTCGCTGGGCGTGATAACGGAGGAGCAGGGGAGGGAGCTTAAAAAGGCCGGGCTGGACGAGTTCCACCACAACCTGGAGACGGCGCGCAGTTTTTACCACAACGTGTGCGGCACGAGGGATTACGACGAGAACGTCGCCACCATCAGGGCCGCCAGAAGCGCGGGCCTAAGGGTCTGTTGCGGCGGGATATTCGGCATGGGGGAGTCGCCGGAGCAAAGAATAGAGTTTGCCGAAGAGTTGAGGAGCCTTGGCGTGGATTCCATCCCGCTGAATTTTCTCAACCCCATCGAGGGAACGAAGCTCGAAAAAGCCGCGCCTCTGCGCCCGCTGGAGATTCTTAAAATAATTGCGGTTTTTCGCCTGTACCTGCCGGACAAGGACATAAAGGTCGCCGGGGGGCGCGAGGCGAACCTGCGGGACCTTCAGTCGTTCATGTTCTTCGCGGGGGCGAACTCCACCATGGTGGGCAACTACCTGACGACCAAGGGACGCGAGGCTTCCCAAGACCTGCTCATGATACAAGACCTGGAACTGGTAGTCGTTGACTGAAGATTTTTTCGCCGCCGCGCTTGAGGAACTAGAACAAAAAGGGCTGGTCCGCGAGCCGAGGGTGTTCGAGGCGTGCGACGGCGGAACGGTGACTTTCAAGGGGTCAAAATATCTTCTGTTTTGCTCGAACGACTACCTCGGGCTTTCACACGACAAGCGGATAGCCGACGCCGTCAAAGAGGGCGTGGACAAATACGGGTTCGGCTCCGGAGGCTCCCGGCTAATCTCCGGCACAAGGCCGCCGCACGCAAGGCTGGAAACGGCCATCAAGGAATATCTTGGCGCGGATGCGGCGCTGTCGTTCTCATCCGGCTACGGTGCAAACGCCGGGATAATACCCGCCATCGCCGGGAAAGGGGACGCGATACTGGCCGACAAGCTCAACCACGCGTCGCTTGTGGACGGTTGTCGCCTCTCAAGGGCGGAGTTCCTGCGGTATCCGCATCTGGACATGGCGGCGCTCGAAAAACTTTTGGCAAAAACTTCCTCCGCGTCGAAACGCTGGATAATCACCGACGGGCTTTTCAGCATGGACGGCGACCTGGCGCCGCTGGACGTCATCTGCGGTCTTGCAAAAAAATACGACGCGGGAGTTTATATCGACGACGCGCACGCGTTTGGCGTATTGGGGAAGGACGGACGCGGTTCCGCGTCGCTATGCGGCGTGGAGGGGCGGATAGACGTCACCGTGGGCACTCTTGGAAAGGCCGCGGGCGGGATGGGGGCCTTTGTCGTCGGAGGCAAAAGCACGGTCGACTACCTTATAAGCAAGGCTAGAAGCTTCATTTTTTCGACCGCCATGCCCCCCGCTATGGCGGAGGGGAACTTAAAGGCCGTGGAGATCTTGGCGGGTTGCGCCGACAGGAGAAAAGAGTTTTTGGACGGGGTTCGTTCCTTTGCCAACGAGTTGAAAAGGCTGAATTTTGACCTGAGACCCGAAAGCTATATAATACCGATAATTGTCGGTGACGCTTCGCACGCCATGGGAGTGGCGAGGGCGTTTTGGGAGAAAGGGATTTTTATACAGGCGGTTCGACCGCCCGCGGTGCCCGAGGGGGGGTCGCGATTAAGACTGACCCTATCCCACTCGCAGTCGCCCCGGGACAGGGGCGCGGTGCTGTCGGCGATAGCGGAGATAGTGAATCCGCGCAAATAGGGCGAAATGGAGATTGGTTATCAGCAACAAGAAGATTCTCGTTTTTGAAAAAGACAAAAAGTGTCGGCACATAATAGATATTTTGTGCAGGAAACTCGGCCACGACCAGATTGTCGACGTGGAAACGCAGGAGACTTTCGACGAGGCGATAGACTCGATGGTGGACAAGACCGCCGGGCTGGGCGGCCTTCTTGGAAAAAGCGCTCGTCCGAAACTCAACGTCGATCTTTTCATAATAGACTGCGAATCCCCGAACGGCCGGTTGCCGACGCTTGTAAAAGCCATTAAATCTAAATATGCCGGAAACCTCCGGTTCCTAATCGTGGGCGGGGCCGGCACCGCGAGCGAGTTGGCCGACGCGATTAGGGCGGGGGCCACGGACACGATAGTCAAGCCTTTCACCCGGGAAGAGTTCACTACGAAAATGGATAACGTCCTATCCGAAAACCCGATAACGGTCACCACGTTTAGCGTGGGCGGGGGATTCGAGGAAAAACCGTTTGCCGCTCCCGCGCCGAAAGCGGAGCCGCCAAAACCGGCGGCCAAGGTCGAGGCTCCGGCGGCTGTCGCCTCCGCCCCGCTAAGGGCGAACGAGAGAAACTTTGGCGGAGTGGCGGCGTCCGCGCCGCCTCCTGAACCCGCTGATCCCGATGCGACGGGAAAGGGTGGAAAAGGGCACTCCTTCTACAGACACACCGGAAAAAAGAGGACCGCCGAATCAGGCGATCCGACGGCGTCCCTCGTGAACGGTAAGATAGACGGCCACTACCACGAGAAGGTGGAGATAGTCGGCGGCGGCGAGAACTGCTATTGGGCCAGGGAGATACCCGGCGAGAAGGTTAGGCTTGAGTACATCACCCCGAAAGGCGCCGCGTCCGGCGTGGAGGCCAAGGTGATAAGCAGGGAGGAGTTCATGCACAACTACTTCCTGTGCGAGGAATACGGCTGTCATATCCTAAAAAGGCTCGGGAAATGGCCGCCGAAAACCGCCTGACGCCCGCTTCGCTAATAATGTTCGTGGCGCCATGCTAGCCACAGCCGTTGAAATCCTGCTTTTCATTCCGCTTGCCTTCCTGCTAATAACCTACACCCTTTCCATGTGGGTGACGCGGTACGAGCCGCGACGAAAGGCCGGGGCGGGAACGCAACTCTACTGGCTGTGCAAAGAATATTTCTGGATGATCGCCTACCTTTTCATGTCGACGTTCGTCTCTCCCGTCGACCAGCTGTTCGGCAAGCGCAGGGACGATATAACGCTGGAAAAAGGGGGCGGCCCTCTTATTATAATTTTGCACGGCTACCTTTCGGTGCCGACCCACTGGCTTCTTTTGCAGTCGCGCCTGCGCCGAAGGGGGTTTCACAACGTCGTGAGGTACTCCTACCATTCCATCGCCGGCTCCATCGAGGAATGGAGCACCGTTCTGGCCCAAAAAGTCGAGCCGCATCGCGAGAACGGCGTGATTTTTATCGGGCACAGCATGGGCGGCATCGTGGCGCTTTGGGCCTCCGCCAAGCTCCCAAAGGGCACGGTTAAGAAGATAATAACGATGGGCACCCCTTTCGAGGGGACGCTTATGGCCGACCTGGCCATAACCGTGAACGCCCGCAAGCTCTACCCGTACACCGAGGTAATTGAGACCACAAAAAGACTGCTGGAAGAGATGGAAAAGGAGATAGAGCTGGTATGTCTTTGGTCAGGGTTCGACGAACTGGTGGTGCCGCCCGAAAGCGCCGCGCCCGACAGGGCGAACAAAACCGTCGAGGTGAAGGGAATCGGACACACCGGGTACCACTTCGAGGCGGACGCCTCCAGATTTGTTTAGCGCGGAACATTTTAATAGATACGCTCTCGCGTTGTCATGCCGGGCTTGACCCGGCATCCAGCTCCTTTAATTAGGTTTTTAAAGGAACTGGATTCCCTCTTGCGTAGGATTTCCGGGGCGGGTTGTTTTACCAATTCCGCCCATCCATCCCGCTTTCGCGGGAATTAATTATTGGGAACTCGGAAAATTCACACTAAGGAGCCACCGGGCTTATCGTCTTAAGCCTGCCAGTACAAATCGGAGTTAATCGGCGAAATCTGAGGATAATTTTTACAGCAACGAGCCCTGGCCGGGGGGAGGGGTGATTTTAAAGTGCCTGTAGGCCTCGGCGGAGACGACCCGGCCGCGCGGGGTTCGCTCCAAAAATCCGTTCTGTAAAAGGTACGGCTCCAGCACGTCCTCTATCGTGTCCTTCTCCTCGTTTATCGCGGCTGATAGCGTGTCTATCCCCACGGGGCCGCCGCCGAACCGGTTTATTATCGTCAGCAGTAGCTGGCGGTCCATCCTGTCGAACCCCTTCTCGTCCACCTCTATCATCCTAAGCGCGGCGTCGGCCACCGGCGAGGTGATGGCGCCGTCCCCCTTCACCTGCGCGAAATCCCTCACGCGCCGCAGGAGCCGGTTGGCGATGCGCGGAGTGCCGCGCGAACGGCGCGCTATCTCGTCCGCGCCGGACTCGTCTATCGTCACGCCCAGTATCCGCGCCGAGCGTTTTACTATCGTGGAAAGCTCGGCCTCGTCGTAAAATTCCAGCCGGTGTATTATCCCGAACCTGTCGCGCAACGGGGAGGTCAGAAGCCCCGCTCGCGTGGTGGCGCCCACGAGCGTGAAGGGGGGGATGTCCAGTTTTATCGACCGAGCCGACGGCCCCTGCCCGATCATTATGTCAATGTTGCCGTCCTCCAGCGCCGGGTAAAGTATCTCCTCGACGGCCGGGTTCAGCCTGTGTATCTCGTCGATGAAAAGTATCTCGCGTTCCGAGAGGTTGGTGAGTATCGCCGCCAAATCCCCGGCCCTTTCTATGACCGGCCCGGAGGTGCCGCGAAACTGCACGCCGAGTTCTTGCGCCATAATGTGGGCCAGCGTGGTTTTGCCCAGCCCCGGCGGCCCGTAAAATAGGATGTGGTCGATGGCCTCCCCCCTTTGTTTGGCGGCCTCTATGGAGATGCGAATGTTTTCCTTTATCTTCGTCTGGCCGACGTAATCGTCCAGTCTCGACGGGCGCAGGGATTTTTCCGCCTCGTCCCCCTCCTGAATTTTCGCCTTGTTCTCTTTCATAGGCTCGCTAGCGCTGTTTTTCCGGGGGGGCGGGGGGTTGGTATTCGATTATTTTCCCCTTCTCGACCGTGAATACAAGCGGGATTTTTTCCAGACCGCCGTCCGGCAGGCGCCGCACCATGCCGCTCACGCCGCCGTACGTCGTCAGGCCGTTGAGGGCGGCGAGCATTTTCCTCCTGTCACCGACGCCGCCGTTCTCGACCAGCGAGAGCGTCATCATCATGGCGTCATAGTAGCGGGCCGCGACAACGTCCGGGTTCTCGCCGACCGCGTTTTTATAATTGGACGTGAAGGTTTTCACGCCGTTCTCGGCGGCGCTCGGATAGAACTCGCCGGTGAACAGGGCGTTCTCGGCGTATTTGCCGCCGATGGTCACGAATTCCGGCGAGAGCATCATGTCCGTTCCCAGCACCAGCATGTCCGCGATGTTGTAGAAAGCCAGCGCCGGAAGTATCAGCCCGGCCTGCTCGTATCCTGCGGGTAGAAAAATAGCGTCGTAGCCAACTTTCATCTCGAAGGAGAAATTATTTTTTGACAGCGGCAGACCCTTGGTTTTGGTTATCCGCGGATAGGAGAGCCCCTTTCTGTAAATAGTGTGAAGGGCGGCGTTGAGCTCCTCTATGGACTTGTCGGGATGCTCCTTGGCGTATGTGTAAATGGCCTGTCTCAAATGGTGGTCGTCCATCCCGCCCAACGCGGTCATCTGGGCCTTGAAGTCCGTTTGGGACGGGTCGTACTTTTCCACGACCGTGATCGTTCCGCCGTTCTTTTTCACGGCCTCGATGAACAGCCCGGAAAGCTCCGCCCCATATTGGCTGTCCGGGTGAAGCACGGCGAAGGTTCGCAGATTAAGTTTTTTCATCGCTATCTCAACCAGGGTGTCCACCTGTCCGGAATTGGTCAGCTCTATCTGGAAAAGGCGCGATTTTTCGTTTTGAGTAAGCTCGGGCTTCGCGCCGACGGACGGCGCTATTATGGCGAGATTGTAGCCGCCGTTTGAAAGCGCCGGGCGCAACTGCGCGGGGGCAAACATGCCGACAACCCCCAGGACTGTCGCGTCGGCCGCCAGTTCGTTCATGGCGACGGCTATAGACTCGGCGTTGCCGCCGGAATCTTTTAAGACAAGCTTCAGCCCCGCTTTGTCCACGAACTGGCTCTTGGCCGAAAATGCGAGCTGTATGCCCTTGAGCGCCTGTGCGCCGACATCCGCCTGATCCCCGCTAAGCGGCAAAACACAGCCGATTGTCAGTTCCCTTCCGGCGTGCGCCAAATTTGCGGTTCCCCAAAAAGGGGGGAGCGACAAAAGCGCAAGAAGAAAAAGCGCGGCCCGGTTATTTAACGTCATATTTGTCCAGTTTGTATCGCAACGAGCGCAGGCTCATGTTCAAAAGGCGCGCGGCGTCTTTTTTGGATCCCTTGGCGTTTTTGAGCGCGTTGATAATCATCTCTTTTTCGATCTCCTCCACGTGCTTTTCCATGTCTATCCCCCCCTCCGGCACCCGGACGGCGGTCTGCCGGTCTACGGACGGCGTTCGCAACTCGTCCGGAAGATTTTCCGGGTTTATCCAGTTTCCGGTCTCCATCACTACCGCCCGTTCGATGGCGTGTTCCAGTTCCCTTATGTTGCCCGGCCATGTGTGACTCTCCAGAAGTTTCAACGTCTCCACGGAAAAACCCTGTATGGAGCGGCCGTTCAGCCGGTTGAATTTTTCCAGGAAATATTTCGCAAGCACCGGCACGTCCTCCATGCGCTCGCGCAGGGGGGGCATGTTTACGACCACCACGTTTAGCCGGTAGAACAGGTCCTCGCGGAAGTGGCCGCTCTTCACCCGTTCGGACAGGTTTTTGTTTGTGGCCGCTATGAACCGCACGTCCAGCTTGATGTCCTTTGTGTCCCCCACGCGACGGATTTCCCTTTCCTGTATGGTTCTAACCAGCTTTACCTGCAACGGCAACGGCATCTCGCCTATTTCGTCCAGAAAAAAAGTCCCTCCGTTTGCCGCCTCAAGAAGGCCGGTTTTGTCGGCGTTGGCCCCCGTGAACGCCCCCCTCTTGTAGCCGAACAGCTCGCTTTCCAGCAGTTGTTCGGGCATGGCCCCGCAGTTTATGGAGAGGAACGGGCGCTCGCTCCTAGGGCTGTTCGCGTGGACGGCCCTAGCCACAAGCTCTTTTCCCGTGCCGCTTTCCCCGGTTATGAGCACCGTGCTCGGCGTTTCGGCGACGCGCACTATCACGTTCCTCACCGCGTCAAGAGCCTTTGAATTCCCGATCATTTCCTTGGCGCCGGTTTTCTGCCTAAGCTCTTTTTTCAGGCTGATGTTTTCGAGCATCAAACCGCGTTTCTCAAGGGCGTTTTTTACGACGAGCTTCAGTTCCTCCACGTTAAACGGCTTCGTTACGTAGTCGCAGGCGCCAAGCTTCATCGCCTCCACCGCGTTCTCGGTCGAGGCGTATGCCGTTATCATAATCACGGGGCGCAGGCTGTTGATCCGGATGGAGGCGCGCAAAATCGCTATCCCGCCGTCCTTTGGTATCTTCATGTCCGATATGACGAGGTCCGGCTCATCTTTTTCCAGCTTCTTGACGGCCTCGTCCGTGTTGCCGGCGGTGATGACCTTGTACCCCTCCCCCGTGAGCATGATATCAAGCATCTCGACCATGCTTCTCTCGTCGTCGGCCACAAGTATCGTTATCACGCGCCAACCCCGCAAACTGTTTTGTTTTTCATAGAAACGCCATTCTACTATTTTATTCCGCGATAAAGGCGGGAAAACCGGCCTCCCGAACCGTGGCCTCCACGGTCAATATATGAAAAAAAGCGCGGAAAGAGGCGGGTATCCTCACGACGTCCTTTTGCGTGGTCAGAAGAATCTCCCCGTTTTCGAGTGATTCCACCGCCTTCCCCAGCTCTTTTTCAGAAAACGGGTGATGGTCTCCGAAGGAAAAATGCGCGTTCACGACGGCGCCAAGATTTTTGACTGTCAGCTCAAACTGCTCCGGCGAGCCTATGCCGCTCAGCAGTTTCACCTTTCTGCCGTTCAGGCTTTCCAGCATGCTTTCCGAGCCGTCGGGGGCGAGCAAGGAGGCCGGTTTTATATCGCAGGTGAAAATCGGGATTTTCTTTCCGGCAAGAGACAGAATCTTTTCCTTTAGGGCGACTACCTCGGAGTCCGCCGCGAAATTCGCCCTAGTTATCACCACGGCGTCGGCCCTCTTCAAGGAGGAGAGCGGCTCGCGCAACATCCCGGCGGGCAGAAGACGTCCGCCGCCGAACGGGTCGGTCGCGTCCAAAAGAAGAATATTTTTGTCTCTATGCGCCGAGAGATGCGAGAACGCGTCGTCCAATATCACGGTTTTTGCGCCGAATAGATGGGCGGCGGCAAGAATCCCGTAGACCCTTTTCGGCGCGCAAACCACGGGCGTGGTTTTCAGGGCGCGGGCGCACATCAGCGCCTCGTCGGCGGCGTCGGGATAATCGGCCAGGATTTTCGCGCCGTCGGAAACAATCTGCACCGGCTCGCGCGACCCGCGTCCGTAACCCCGGCTTACCACCGCTACGTTTTCTTTTATCATCCGCGCCAGCATTATCGTAACCGGCGTTTTGCCCGTTCCTCCGGCGGTGATGTTGCCGACGCTTATCACCCTTACGCCGTCGACCCTTTGCGGACGCGGCAGTCCCACGGAAAACAAAAAAAGCCTTAAGCCCACCACGGCGCCGTACGCGATGGAAAGCGGGACGAACAGAAGCCCCGCGAAACCTTTCGAGGTCGGGTGAAAATTTTTGCTAAAACTCATCGTTTAAGGCTTCCCTTATAGCGGGCGGGACAAATATCCCGTCGAGGTTTTGCGACCTGACCGCCTCCAGCGCCGCTGTGATGCGTCCGCTCTCGCCAAGTCTCTCGTCGATTATCAGCATTTTGCGCCCGCCTATCTCGCACAGTCCGCTATGAATGTTTATGTCATCGTCGGCCAGGTCGCGCAGTTCGACGGACACCCCGCACCGTTCCAGCGTCTGCGCCAACATCTCAAACGTCACCTCGGCCGACATGTTTAAAGATTGCAAACCATAATCATCGTTCTTTATATTCTCTAAAGCCATCGACCAGTTGCCCGAAGCTCTTTGGTTTATATTTGTTAAAACTTTCCATGTCCACGAAAACGAAATCGAACTTTTTTTCCTTTTGAACGCAATTAATATCTTCGCACCATTGGCGCAACCGTTCCATTTTTTGGGGAACGTCAAGTTCCTCCTGTCCCTTTGTTTCGACAATGAATATTTCCTTGTCCGACACCTTGACGATAAAATCAGGATAGTAATTGGAAATCTCGCCATCCGCGTTCACGTAATCCAGCTTAAAATTCACCGCGAAATAGTTTTTAGCGAAAGAGATTACATCATCACAGCCATCGAGGAAGCCCGCGAAAAGCAGTTCAAAATGGCTGTCACCAACAATCTTGTTAAACACACTCTTCTTCGGGATCAGGTAGCCCTGATTTTTGGGCGCAAAGGGACGTG